>JADEYI010000106.1_pt1 | contig 157821 bp, 136 predicted proteins | sample 8542331 | NCBI WGS metagenome assembly JADEYI01 (sample SAMN16510988, study PRJNA670497) | mine drainage metagenome | isolation source: biofilm near Copperflume 1 | place: Germany: Marsberg coppermine Kilianstollen | collected 2018-02 | reverse complement strand
TGAGCGCAGCGCATGGGTCCCGGATCCGGGATTCTTCGCTGCGCTCAGAATGACGCCCTAACTTGTGGAGAGGTTCCTTAGCGCTGCGCGCGATAAACTAAAGACGGCGGCCGGATTCGATAAACCCGCCGCCGTCGATAATCGTTAGCTGTCGCTAATCAGTCCGATTATCACCCGAGACTGCGCTTCTCGCGCTCGGCCAGCTCCAGGTCCGCATCGACCATCATCGCGGCCAGCCCCTCGAACTTCACCTTGGGCTCCCAGCCGAGCACGCGCCGGGCCTTAGCGTAGTCGCCAATCAGCACGTCGACCTCGGCCGGCCGCATGAAGCGCGGATCGAACTCGAGGTGCCGGTCGGGGTCGAGCCCGAGGCGATCGAACACCACGTCGAGAAATTCGCGCACCGTATGGTTCTCGCCGGTCGCCACCACGTAATCGTCGGGCCGCTCCTGCTGCATCATCAGCCACATCGCCTCGACGTAGTCGCCGGCAAAGCCCCAGTCGCGCTTGGCATCGAGGTTGCCCAGCACCAGTTTCTCCTGCAAGCCCAGCTTGATCCGGGTGGCGCTGCGCGTGATCTTGCGCGTGACGAAATTCTCGCCGCGCCGGGGCGATTCATGGTTGAACAGGATGCCGTTGGTGGCGAACAACCCGTAGGCCTCGCGATGGTTCACGGTCTGCCAATGCGCGTAGCACTTGGCGCATGCGTAGGGGCTGCGCGGATGAAACGGCGTCGTCTCACGTTGCGGAATTTCGGCGACCTCGCCGAACATCTCGGACGATCCCGCCTGGTAATAGCGCACCGATCGATCGTGGCGCTGGTTATGGTCGCGAATCGCCTCGAGCAGGCGCAGCGCGCCCACGCCGACCACGTCGGCGGTGTACTCGGGCTGATCGAACGAGATTCTGACGTGCGACTGCGCAGCGAGGTTGTAGACCTCGTCGGGCAACGTCGATTCGATTATCCGGCGGATCCCGGTCGCGTCGCCCAAGTCCCCGTAATGGAGCTGCAAACGCGAGACGTTGCCGCCGAGGCCCTGGTGCAGATGGTCGATCCGGCCGGTGGTGAAGGTCGAACTGCGCCGCACGATGCCATGGACGGCGTAGCCCTTCTGCAATAGGAATTCCGCCAGGTACGAGCCGTCCTGGCCGGTGACTCCGGTTATCAAAGCAACTTTTTTCATTCCACCGGCTCGGCGGCCAGACGCGACCGGGCTACGTCACGATTGGCCGCCTTCGCTTTGCCCTGATCATTCATGTGTCAACAATCATATCGTGCCCGGCCCGTCCAAATCGAGCGTGAAAAAAGGGCGCGGCTGGCGCCGCACCCGCTTGATTACCGCCGCTCCCTCGGCCTGCCGACAGCCGACCGCCGCACGGGCTAGTCGCCCTTGGCCAACCGATGGGAATCGCTGTCGAAATGCTGCGTCGAGAACTCGTAGAGTTCGGCGTCCTCGAGCGCTTCCATCTGATGAATCATCCCGATTGGGATATCCATGCACTGGCCGGCTTCGAGCACGAACTCATCGACTACGTCGGACTCCGCCGAGTCCCGGATGCGGACGATGAGCCGGCCGGCGCGCAGGTAGAATGACTCAGCCTTGATCTTATGGAAGTGCAGCGAGCATTTTTTGCCTTTGCGAATCTCGAGGATTTTGCCGCAATAGCGCTCTTCGTTCGCGATCCAGACTTCGCGTCCCCAGCCCTTGGGCACAATTCTTATCGGCGCACGCGATCGATTCATAAGAGTTTCAGCCGGCTCCTTGCGTCACAGCGGATCCATCGGTGGCCGTAAGTCATCAATGCCGTCGTTAGCACGTTAAATCTTAGCAAAATACTTGCAATCATGCTACGATCTGTCCATGGGCCGCCTGCGGGCCAGCCGCAATCACATCGGCCGCTTCAGTCTCGGCCAGCGCTTCAGCCGCGACCCCCATATCGTTGACCCGAATCGAAAAGCGCCGCATCGCCAGATGCCGGCGGCTGGCAAAATCCCACAGCAGCGCCATCCGCTCGCGCGGTATCGGTTCGGTCGCCACCAGCACCTGGCTGAATTGCTGCTCGGCGTAAATCCGGTCGAGGTCTTCCAGCGTACCCATCACGCGCCGCCCATGCACCAGCTTGCCGATCGTGAAGCTGTCGTCGTCGACAAAACCGATCAGCTTGAAGCGCCGTCCGCGCACCGCCGTGATATAGCGAGCTGCCGCCTCGGCCAACTCGCCCGCGCCGACGATCAGCACCCGCTCATGCGGCGCGGCGAGCAGCGCCACACCTTTGCGCAACGCCCGAAACGACATCCGGCTGGCGACCAACAGGTTAAACAGCAGGATCACGTAAAGCGCCGCGACCGAACCCGACAACGCGATCGGCACGACCAGCGACGCGACCACCACCAGCGTGCCGGCGAGCACCGCGCCATTGGCGAAGCGAATCACGTCCGAGACGCTCGCATAGCGCCAGATTCCGCGGTAGATACCCGCGACCAGAAAGGCGACATAGGTCACCGCCATCACCGCGGGCACGCTATGCAGCAGGCTCATCATGCGCCCGTCGTCGATGAAGAAGTCGAGCCGGAGTAGAAAGGCGCCGAAATACGCCGCCGGGATCAAGGCCGCATCGAGCAGCGCCTCGGCCACACGCCGCTTGTAGCTGTAGGTCAGGATAAATCCCGCGAGCCCCTGGCGGTAGCCCGAGGCGGCGCCGGGCGCGATCGAATCGAAGGTCAGATCGATCATGAAAAGACCCATCAACGCAAACGCCACGACGATCATCGGCAGCGTCGCCAGCAAGTAGGCATGCGGCAGCACGGTCAGCACCACCGCGCATGACGCGGCGATCGCCGCCACACTCCAGCACATCATCACCGCGCGGCGATCCGAGAGCCCCAACGACAGCAGCCGGTGATGCGAATGGTCGAGACCGCGACGTGAAATCGGCCGCCCGGTGGCCATCCGGCTCACGCACACGATCGCCGTGTCGAGCAGCGGCACCAGCATCAGCAGAATCGGCACGACGTAGCGCGGCAGCCGCGAGTTGCCCGCCAGATCGCCCACCCGCAGCGCGATCAGGCCAAGGATCAAGCCCAGCGGCAGCGCGCCGCAATCACCCATGAAAATCGACGCCGGATGGAAGTTGTAGAACATAAATCCGGCCAGCGCGCCGCCCACCGCCAGCGCCTGATAGGCCGCCAGCGTATCGCCGTGAATCATGGCGATCGCCGTGGCGGCCGCCGCGATCAGAATCCCGACGCCGGCCGCCAGCCCGTCGAGCCCGTCGATCAGGTTGACCGCGTTGACTGTCGAGAGCAGAAAGAAGCCGGCGAGGGCGACGTTGAGCCACGACCATGGGGCCAGATGAAAGTGCCGGCCGAGGACCGCCATCAGGCCGACAATAACGATTTGCGCGATCAGCTTGTGCCGTGGCCGCAGCACGATCGCGTCGTCGACCAGACCCACCACAAACAGGCCGGCGACCCCGGCCAGCAGCCATGCCGGCAACGTCCGCGCAAACGCCATCGCGATCAGAATCGCTCCGACGATCGCCGCGCCGCCCATCAGCGGCGTGGGCATGCGATGGCACGAATCGCTGTACGGTTCGGCGATAATCCGCAGGCGCGTCGCAAGCCATTTGCACAGCGGCACGCTCAGCGCCGCCACCGCAAACGAGATTGCGGGGACCGCCGCGAACATGATTCGAGAACTAATCATCGGTTTCGGTGGTAATATCCGTCGGCTGTAATCGCGCTTGCGCAGCCCCACCTCGAACCACCTGGTAGAGCCTCAACCCGAACTGCCTTGGTAAACTTTGTCTGAGCGCCTCAAACCAAGCAAGCACTACAGAACATATCAGAGCTAGAGGCTGCTGGCTTCCCCATCGGCCAAACTCACCGGAGACAAGACTCGCGGGATCTCCGCCGCCGCGTGCACAGCCGACTCGCCGCGCTCGCGCGCCACCGCTTCGAGCATTTCAGCGAAGCGCGCCGTGGCGATTTTGCGATCGTAGCGCTCGCGCGCCACCGCTTCGAGCATTTCAGCGAAGCGCGCCGTGGCGATTTTGCGATCGTAGCGCTCGCGCGCCAATTGCCGGGCGCGCCGGCCCATCGCCTCGAGCGCCGCCGGGTTACGCACGGCCTCGCTGATAATCCGCGCGAGCGCCGCGTCGTCGCCCGGCTTGCCGACAAAGCCTACCGAATTGTCACGCGCGATGCGCGCCACCTCGGCCTGCTCCTCCATAATCGCGACGAATGGCCGGCCGGCCGCCAGGATCCCGTAGACCTTGCTCGGCACCAGGCATCCCGCCGTGCCCGCCGATAACGGGATCAGATGAAGATCGGCGGCGCTCAGCGATTGGGCCAACTCGGCCCGCGGCCGATAGGTCATGAAGGTCACGTTGCGCAGGTCGAGTGTGCGCGCCCGCTCGATCAGCCACGCCTTGCGCGCACCCTCGCCGATCAGGACGAACCTGATGCGCGGGTCGTCGCGCAGCCGCGCGGCCGCCGCCAGCACCATCTCGAGCTGCTGCGCGAGGCCGAGATTGCCCGAATACATCACCACGAACTTATCGCCGAAGGCGGCGCGCAGCGGATTGTCGCTCAGTGGCCGAATCTGATCGCAATCGACCCAGTCCGGCACCACCGCCACGCATTCGGCCGGCACTCCCTTGCCGATCACGCGATCTTCCATGTCGTGGCCAAGCACGACCACGCGATCGGCCCATCGGTAGGCGATCCGATTACTCCGGTCGAGCAGCCGAAGCAGTACCCGGTTGCGCACCCCGCCGGTCGCCAGCGCGATATCCGGATAGAGGTCGCGCACATTGTAGATCAGCTTGCAGCCCCAATGCCGCTTGAGCATCGCGCCCAGCGCGCCGAGCAGCGGCGGATCGGTCTCCGCGATCACGATATCCGGCCGGCGCTGGCGCAAGGCCGCGATCGCCGCCAGCCCGTAGTACGACGCCAGGTTGGTCATCCGCAGCGCCAGACGACGCTTGGGCAGCCGCGTGCCCCAGGTCCGCACGATCGAGACGCGTCCGTGGCGCTCATGAATCCACGGGCGCCGCGCGGCGCCGCCCACATGGTACGGCGGTCCCGCGATAAACGTGATCTCATGGCGCGCCGAGAGGTCTTCGCACAGCTCCGCCAGGAACTGTCCGGTGGCCTCGAGGTCGGGCCAGAACGATCGATTGAGGAATAGCAACCGCGTATCAATACCCTCCGTGCGCGATGCCGGGCGGGAACTATCCGGCCGGCCGACCCGCCTCATTGCCGCACGCGCGTGAATTTGCTCACCCCGAGACCGCGCGACGCCCTCCCAGGTCCTGCCGCACCAGCGCTTCGATCCACAGGTAGGTGCGCTTGAGGCCCTCTTCGAGCGCGATCCGCGGCTCCCATCCGAGGACCGCCCGCAGGCGCGTGTTGTCGGAATTGCGTCCGCGCACCCCCTGCGGACCCTCGATATGGCGCTGGACGACGCGGATTCCCGCGGCCGCCGCGACCATTTCAGCCAGCTCGTTGATCGTCACCATCCGGTCCTGCCCCAGGTTGAGCGGCTCGCGATGGTTCGAGCGCATCAGCTTATGCAGCCCGGTTACGCAGTCGTCGATATAGCAAAACGAGCGGGTCTGCAGGCCGTCGCCCCAGATATCGATTTGCGGATTGTCAGTCAGCTTGGCGATCGCGACCTTGCGGCAGAGCGCGGCCGGCGCCTTCTCGCGCCCGCCCTCCCAGGTCCCCAGCGGCCCGAAGATATTGTGGAAGCGCACGATGCGGGTCTCGAGGCCGTAGTCCTCGCGATAGTGCGTGCACAGACGCTCGGTCACCAGCTTTTCCCAGCCGTAGGCGTCCTGCGGCTGCGCCGGATAGGCGTCCTCTTCCTTGAGCGGCACCACCGCGGCCGCGGTCTGGCGAAATTCCGGATAGACGCAGGCCGACGATGAATAGAGATAGCGCCGCACGCCCGCCTGGCGCGCCGCCTCAAGCGTATGCAGATTGATCGTCGAATTGTTGTAAAGAATCTGCGCGTGATGTGAGGAGATGAAGCCCATCCCGCCCATGTCGGCCGCGAGCGCGTAGACCTCTTCGATCTGGCGCGCCGCGGCCACGCAATTCTCCCAGCGGCGCAGATCGAGCAGCAGAAACTCGTCGGCCGCCGTGCGCGCATACTCCGGCCGCTTCAAATCCACCCCGCGGACCCAGTAGCCGAGCCCCTTTAAGTAGCTCACCAGGTGATGGCCGATAAAGCCGCCCGCACCCGTGACCAGCACTCTTGTCTTCAATGCCATCCGCTTCTCCTGATTCCGCCTCCGGTCGGTGCCGGCCGTCCGGATCGGTTCAAACTTCCGCCAGCTCGGTCGCGCGGGCGACGGCGCGCGCGCGTGGATGGACGCTGGCCCGGCTGACGATCGTGCGGCCCATCACCAGCAGGTCCATCCGCGTGCGCAAAAAACAGTCGAGCGCCTCTTCGGGCCGGCACACGACCGGTTCGTTTTCATTGAACGAAGTGTTGAGCAGCACCGGCACGCCGGTCTGGCGGCCGAATTCCTTAATCAGCCGGTAATAGAGCGGATTCTGCCGCGGGTTGACGGTCTGCAAGCGGCCGCTGCCGTCAACATGAGTGGTCGCCGGGATCACGGCGCGCTTGGCCGGCCGCACCGCGTAGGCCATCAGCATGAACGGCGAGGGATAGGATTGCTCAAAGTATTCGTGCGCCGCCTCTTCGGCGATCGACGGCGCGAACGGGCGGAACAGCTCACGCCGCTTGATCTTGGCGTTGAGGATCGCGCGCATCTCCGGCCGCCGCGGATCGGCCAGGATACTGCGGTTGCCGAGCGCGCGCGGCCCCCATTCCATCCGCCCCTGGAACCAGCCGACCACTTCGCCGCGCGCGATCGCCGCCGCCGCGAGCGTGCACAGTTCGCCTTCGTCATCGATCCGCCGCGCCACGCAGTCCTGCCGCTCGAGCTCGCCGCGCGCCGCCCGCAGCGCCGCCGCGATCGCTCCGTCGCCGAACGCGGGGCCCCAGTTGGCATGCTCCATCACGAAGCCGCGCCGATGGCCCAGCGTGTGATGCCACGCGTACATCGCGGCGCCAATCGCCAGACCGGCGTCACCCGCCGCCGACTGGATATAGACTTCGTCGAAGCCGGTCGCCGCGCGAATCTTGCCATTGGCCACGCAGTTGAACGCGACCCCGCCGGCCAGGCACAGGCGGCGCATACCGGTCAGCGAATGCAGCCCGCGCAACTGTCCCAGCATCACCTCTTCGAGCCGCCGCTGGAGCGACGCGGCGATATTGCGATGGCGCTGGTCGACGCCGCCGGCCGGATCGCGCGGCGGTCCCAGCCGCTCGACCAGGTAGTCGGCATAGAGCCGCCCCTGGCGCGGCGCGCCGTAATCCCAGGTCATCTCGGGGCTCGCGCGATGATGAAGGAAGTAGGCCGGATCGAGCGCGAAGCCGAGCGGCCCGCGACGCGCCGCGGGTTTGGAAGGCGTGCTCACCATGCGGCGCATTTCGTCGAGATATTCCGGCTCGCCATACGACGCCAGGCCCATCACCTTGTATTCGTCGCCGTAATTCGGAAAGCCCAGGTATTGGGTCAGCGCGGTGTAGAAAATGCCGATCGAATGAGGAAACGCGACCGCCCCCAGCGGCTCGATCCGAGGGCCGCGGCCGACGCCCCATGCGGCGCTGGCGAAATCACCCATCCCGTCGATCGAGTAGAGCGCCGCCTGGTCGTAGGGCGAGACGAAAAAGCTGCTCGCCAGATGCGCCTGATGATGCTCGACGCGATGGATCTCGAGGCCCTCGGCGGCGACCGCGAGCGGACGCGCCGCGGCCTCCGCGATCCGCGCGAAGCGGCTCTGCACGCCAATCCGGTTCATCGCGAGCGACGGCACCTTCAGCGCATGCCACGCCTTGGACCCGAGCCGCGCCCACGGATCGCGCGCCACCGCCAGCGTGCGGATCTCGCCCCGACGCGTGCCGCCGGTCGCCCGCGCCCCGGCCGCGGACGCCACTGCGGCCAATGCGCGCGCCGGAAAGCCGGCCGCGTGCTTGACCCGCGTTAAGCGCTCCTCTTCGATCGCCGCGACCAGTTGCCCGTCGACGATCGCCGCGGCGCTCGCATCGCCATGGTAGGCGTTGACGCCAAGTATCAGCATCGGATTTCGACCTATGATGTACGAGAGACGTGACGCGCCTTAAGCGGCGCGGCGTGAAGGCCGGCGCGCGGCGCGCGCCGGCCAGACTGCGATCAACCGTCGACGGTCGGCGATTGGGTGGCGATCGGCGATTCGCCGGCGGCCATATAACCTTCAACGCCCAGCGGCGTGCCGGCCGCCGCTGCGCGGGCGCCCAGCGGCCGCCCCTGGATCAACGACGCATAGGTGTTGCACAGGTCGCGCGCGATCACCGGCCATGCATATTCCGCCGCCATCCATGCCCGCCCGCGCGCGCCCATCGCGGGCAAGTCGAGCGTGGCCATCCGGATAATCGCGGCGGCCAGCGCGGCGGGCGTGTTCGCGACCCACAAGCCGCATCCGCGATCCTCAAGGCGCGCCCACGGCATGCCCCGGCTGGCGATCACCGGCACTCCGTAGGCCAGCGCTTCGGCCACCACGATCGCGAAATTCTCGGTATGCGACGGCACCACCAGCAGATCGATCGTCTCGAAGAACCGGCGCTTGGCGCCGCCGCGCAGGTCGCCCGCGAAGCTGACCGCGCCGGCCAATCCGCCTGCGATGGCGCGTTGGTCGAGCGCGCGCAGATAGGCGCCCGGTCCGGCGCCCGCGATGGTCAGCGTGAAGGCGGCACCCTTAGCCATCACCAGACCCGCGGCGTCGAGCAGGTTTTCGATTCCCTTTTTCGGATCCAGCCGGCCGAGGTAGCCGATGCGCAGCCGCCCGTCGCCGCTTACGCGGCGCACGTCCACCGGCATCCGCACACCGTTGGGAATCACCACCGCGCGCATTCGGGGCATCCGGCGAACGCTTTCCGCAGCCTCCTGATCGCTGGTCACATGGAGCACGGTCGCGCGCGGCGCGAGCCTCCGGCACACCCGATCCCAGAGCCACTTGGCACCGACCCGGCGACTCCCGCTCCAGCGCTGCAAGGCGCCGCGCGGCGACCAGACGATCGGCTTGCCGAGGATCCGGCAGGCGATCAGCGTGGGGATCGTGGTGAAGGAATAGACCGCCGTCAGATGCACCACGTCGGCGCGCCGCACCTCGCGCACGATCCGCCGCAGCAGACCCGGCGCCACCGCATGGCGCATCACGCGCCGCGTATAGATAACGTCGAGACCCGCCGCCACGGCGGTTTCCCGTCCGGTACCGGCTTCGAGCACCCGCTCGAGACCGTTGGCGTTGGTGGTCAGCACGCGCACTTCGCAACCCAGCCGCGCCAGGTTGAGGCAGAGCCGGTAGACCGATTCGATCGGGCCGCCATAATGATGCGCCGGCATGAAATAGGGCGTGACGAACAGGATTTTCAAGATGTCAGCGCGGATCTCCGCGGCGTCCTCCCCATGAATCTTTGGCCGAGTCTGGCGATCCGGCGCAATCCGCCAAGCCGGCGCGATCCCCGCCAGCCGCGACAAGTTGCCCGGCCGCGCACAGAATCTCATGCAACCGGTCGTTATAGCTATGGCCCCCGGCGAGCACGCGACGCCGCCCCGCCGCCGCAATCCGCGCGCGCTCGGCGGCCCGCGGCAGATAGTGCCGGACCTGTGCGGCGAGTTCGTCCGGCGTGGCGAAAAACGCCGCCTCGCGGCCTTCGGCGAACAGTTCGCGATGGCTGTCCGAGCGCTCGGCGAGCATAAAGGCGCCGCAGGCCGGAAGCTCGAACGTGCGCATCACGTGGTCGTCATGATTGGCGCGCCGCAGCAGATTCACCGCGATCGCCGCGCCACCCAGCGCCAGCCGATAGTCGCGGCCGTCGGCGCGTCCGCGCCAGTACGGCGCCAGCCTCGCCGAGCGGTTCCAGTAATTGCCATAGAGATTCAATCTCACGCCGGGTAGTTCGCGCATCAGCCGCTCGAAGTACGGCACGCGATCGGCGTCGGCGCCGCCGACGAAAGCCACGTCGCAGACAAACCGCGCGTGCTCGGCCGGGGTCACCGGCACCTGCGGATAATGCGCCGTCGGCTTGTAGCCGAAGCGCTGGTAAATCACCTGGCGCGCGCCCGCCGCACGCAGCGCCGGCACGATCGCGCGCTTGGTCGAGACGTAGAGGTCATAGAGCGGGATCGCAGCGCGCAGTGCGGCCGACCCGTTGGCGGGATTGAACGGATCGTCAGTCGCCCAGTTGATCAAACGCGCCCCGCTCGCCGCCTTGATCGCTGCCAGCGTCGCCGGCGCGAGATAGCGGCCCTTGCCGACCAGTACAACGTCGGGGGCAAAGGCGCGCGCCCGCACGAGCAGTTCGCGATTCAGCGCGCGGATGCCGCGCGGCCGGCCGCCGCGGACGCGCGTGGCGATCCGCGCGGCGAGCGAGGGCGTCCCGGCGACGAAGCGCGCTTCGTCGAAAAATTCCGTCAGCCATCCCCCGCCTCGCGCCAAATCCTGCGACGCCTCGAGAAAATGCGCGGTCGACGGGTAAAACGCCATGGACTCGTAATAGAGCAGGCGCCGCTTGTCGTTCATGCGCCCGCCCGCCCCGCCGCCTGGTCCGACATGCCGGCCCGCCCGGCCAACTCGCGCACCCGCGCCAGCACCGGCGCGAACGCCAACTCATAATGATACCGCTGCTCGAACGACCGCCGTGCCGCCCGGCAGCGCGCCGCATAGCGATCGCGGTCGGCGAACAGCTCAGCGACCGCGCGCGCGATCGCCGCCGGGTCGTCGGGATCGGCAAACCGCGCCCAGCCTTCGGCTTCGAGCAATTCGCGATAGCTCGCGCGGTTGGGCACGATCACTGGCAGGCCGCAGGCCGCGTACTCGAAAATCTTGTTGGTCGCGCCCGCCGCGAACTCCAGGTTGCGATTGACCGCCTTATGCAGGCTGAGTCCGGCCGCCGCGCCAATTGCCCGCGCCGGCAATTCGCCGTGCGGAAGCCATCCGGGGAGTGCCACTCGTCCGGCCACCCCGACGGACCGCGTAAGTTGCTCGATCGCCGCGCGCAACGACGCATCCGCTGGCCCCATCATGGTCAGGCGTATCGTGGGATCGAGCAGGCCGAGCGCGCGCACCGCCTCGAGATTCCCGTTGGCGGCGCCCAGCGTACCCATGTAGAGCAACTCGCGCACGCGCCAGCGCCGCGCGATCAGTTCGTCCCACGGCGGGAGCGCCGGGACGAAGTCGCGCGCCGGGCAGTTCGGCACGATCAGCGCCGCACGCGCGTCGCCGGCCCGGGCCAGGTAGCGCGCCGCGCGATTTTTCTCCGGGAAGATCACCGTCGCGGCCAGCCGGGTCGCGCGCCACGCAGAGCGATTGATCCAGCCCTGCAGCGAGACCAGCGGCGCGCGCGGCGCCGCGGGCAGCTCATGCAGATGGTAGACGATCGGAATTCCGGCGCGCAGCGCACCCGCCGCGATCGCCGCCACAAACGCATGCGGCTCCCACGCATAGATGATCTGCGGACGCGTGCGCGCGACGGCCCGTTTGAGCGCCGCGCGAAAGCCGCGATACTCGGCCAGCTTGGCTCTCGCACCCTGCGCCATTTTAGCTTCGATCGTATTGGCTTCGATCGTGATCGACGCACGCGGGCCGGTTGCGCCGCAGCGCTCGATCGCGACGCTCGCGGGCCAGCACCGGAACGGCCGCTCGATATCGCGGCAGATGAGCGTCACGCGGAATTCCGCGCTGAGCTGCGTGATCGCGTTGACGGTCGGCGGATAGTAGTCCGGGTTATGGTAGATCGCGGCGAGCAGCCGCGGCCGCGCCGCGATCGCGGCCCGCGCCGCCGCGTTCGGCACCGTCGCCATCATCCGCAGCGCGCCGCTGATGCCGCGGCCACCGGCCGGCCGATCCAGGCGCGCATCGCGCCGCGCTCGATAGACGAAAATACCGTCTTAATGTAGACTACCGCGAAGGCGAGTATCAGCACTGCACCCGCCGCGATCCGCGCCGCCGCAGGCGCTGTAGTCCCGCCGACCGGCGCGCAGGCGGCGATCGCCACCGCGCCCAGGAGCGCACCCGGCCACAGCGCGCCCAGCATGCGCCGCGGCGCGACCCCGAGCGTGCGCATCGCGCCCACCGTGATATACCAGCCGTTGGTCACGAGCGACGACGCGATGGTCGCGGCGATCACGCCGGCCAGCCCCCAGCAGCGCACCCACCAGAGCGACAGCGCCAGATTGAGCAGGCCCTCGGCGATCGTCAGCGCCGCCCACCAGTAATGGCGCGTGGTGGCCCACATGATCGTCGACGACGGGACATTCCAGACCAGCAGCATGAAGGCCACGATCTGCAGGGCGAAGGTGGTTCGTCCGGGATAGACCGCGGGTCCCGCCCACCGGATCAGCAGCCGCGGACCGGCGATCCAGAGTGCCGCGGCGCCGATCACGCCGTAGAGGATCGCAAGCCGCAGCGCCATCAGGTAGCCGCGCACGAGGGGTCCGCGACGATCGCGCGCGTAAGTGCCGGTCACGGTCGGGGTCAGCGCGTTGACCGCCACGGTAAACGCCGCCGCCGCCATCCAGATCATCCGAAACGGCACCGCGTAGCTGGTCACCGCGGCCGCTCCCAGCGCCCATCCGATAACCAGGTTGTCGACCCCCAGGACCAGCGTCCAGCCGGCCTGCAGGGCAAAGAACGCCGCGCTCGGCCTGAGCATCGCGCGCAGCAGCGGCCATGAAAAACGCGCGCGGCGCGGCCGCGCCGCCGGATTCATCCGCACCGCCCAACCATACGCTCCCAATGCCGCGGCCAGCGCCGCGCCGCCGCTGATCGCGGCCACTGCGACCAGCTTCAGCCCCGCCGCCAACGCGGCGACGATCAGCGCGATTCGCGCCGCCGTGCCGCCGGCCTCGAGCGCCTGCTCGCGATCGACCCGCTCGTAGCCGCGCAGCATCATCTGATGCACTTTGAAGGGCAGGGCGATCGCCGCCAGCGCCACGTAAACCAGAAAAGCAATTGCCGCGTCGCCGGCCAGGAAACGACGGCCGAGCCACGGTCCGGCGATCTCCACGGCGCCCAGGATCAGCGCCGCGACCGCCGCGTAGGCATAGAACGCAGTCGCGACCAGCGTGCCGACTTCATCGCGCCGGCCGCGCGCCTTCGCCTCGGCGATCCGATTTCCGACGGTCTGCCCGAGGCCGAGATTGGCGAGCCCGAGGTAGGACGTGAGGCTCAGGATAATCAGCCATTCGCCGTAGATCCGCGCACCCAGACAGGTCACGCTAAGCGGCACCAGAATCAGCGGCGCGACGACCGACGCGGCCCACGCCGCCCAGCTCCAGATCACGTTGCGCGACAGCCCACCGATCGCCGCGCCGCGCGGCGCGCCCGTCTGCTCGCCGGCCGACGGCCCGGCGACAATTTTCCGCTCTGCACTTTCCATTAATTCAATCAGCTTCGGCGGCGCATTCGCATGACGTGGCAAGCGGCCGCGCGGTCAGCCCTGGGCCGGCCCCTCGAACGATCGCGCGAGTCGCGCCGGCATCGCCGCCGCGAGCGGCGCGCGGACCCGCGCCGGCATCAGCGACCACGCCAGCCGCGCAGAGGTGCGCGGATCGGCCGGCGCGTAGCGCAGCGCATAGCGGAAGCTGGCGCGCGCGATCGCCGCGTCGCCCTGGTTGATCGCGGTGAGCCCGATCCCGGTCAGCAGCGCCGTTTGCCGGCGCCGGACACTGCCGATCAGACCGCGCGCCGCCGCGCCGTAACGCGCCCGGACCAGCCGTATCAGCACCTCGTAGTTGTGCATGAAATGGCCCACGCTGGCGGCAAAACCCGCGGCCCGCGCGCATTCGCGGATCCATCCGAGGCGCTTGCGCAGCATACTCGCCGGGTCGCTATGGCAATAAAAAACCAGCCGCTCGCCAAGGTAGCCGAACCGGCCGTATTCGCGCGCGCGCAGCGCGAAATAGAGATCCTCGCAGCCGAACGAGCCTTTGAATTCCTCGGCGAAGCCGCCCACCCGCGCGAACGTCGCGCGCCGCACCACCATCGTACTGGGCAGGATATTCCACATCCGCGCGAGCAGATCGGAGAGCGCCGGCAGATGGTCCTGGAACGGCGGATTGTAAAATTCGCTCACCGTCACGCCCTCCGCGTCGACGTTGACCGCGTCGGAATAGACCATCACGCATGCGGGATCGCGGGCGAACGCGCGCATCGTGAGCGCGAGCTTGGCCGGAATCCATTGGTCGTCGGCGTCGAGAAACGCCAGATACTCGCCCCGCGCGGCGCGTACGCCGGCGTTGCGCGCGGCGGCCAGGCCGCGATTAGCCTGGCGCACCACCGTGATCCGATTGCCAAAACCCTCGAGCACCGCCTGGGTGCTGTCGCTCGAGCCGTCGTCGACCACGATTATCTCGACCGCGGCGCGCTCGAGCGCGAGGTTTTCGACCGCGAGAGCGGCGTCGTATTGCTGCGCGAGCACGCTCGCGATCGCCGCGCCGACCGTCGCCGCGCCGTTCCACACCGGAATTATCACCGAGACTCGCACGGCGATTTATTTTGCGCCCGCGACGCGCCCGGTTTCACGCCGCGCCGTAACCCAGACGCTGTCCGCGCAATACTTGAGCGGCGCGCAGCGGCGGCTGGCCCGCTTGAGCCGCTCCGACGCGCCGACCACGACCCGATAGCGCCGCGCCAGAAACGCGCGATCCTCGGGCCGCGCGTTGGCGCTGAAAAAGCCCTCGACGGTGACCTCCGCCGGACCGATCGCCGCCGCGAAGAGCGCGCGCAGCCGCCCGATCGGCCAGTAGCGCACCTCGAAATCGCGCGCCCGGCGCCAGCCCCGGCGCATCTGATGATAGAGCGCGCGCAGCCCCCACGGCTGGAGCATCTGGACTTTGCACAGTCCGCCGGGCGCCGCCACCCGGCCCATTTCGGCGACCGCCGCGGCGCAATCGGCGGGCGCGAAATGCTGGAACACGCTGTAGGAAAAGACTACATCGAAAAACGCGGGCCGAAACGGCAGCCAGCGCGCGTCGGCGACCAGATAGCGGCTCTTTGCGCCGAGGTCGCGGGCCACGTTGCGCGCCGCCGCAATCGCGGTGAACGACGGATCGATCCCGATCGCTTCGTAGCCCAGGCGCGCCGCCGCCACCGTCCAGCGGCCCCAGTTCGAGCCGCTATCGAGCAGCCGGCGGCCCGCGCCGGGCGGCAATTCGAGATGCGGAATCGGATAACGCTCGAGCCGTCCGCGCAGACGCGCGTAAAAGTTGCCGTTGGTCGCGCCGATCGCCCGCTGGACGTACTGGTCAATTGCGCCTGCGGCACCGTAATTATCATCAATTGCGCCATTTTGATCGTTCGCGGCTCCGGCACCGGGTTGCCGCGCCGACGGCGCGGCTTCGGCGCCGGTCAGGCGGACCAACGCGGCGCGCGTCTCGGCGATCGCCGTGGTATTGGTCGGCCGCGCCCCCGCTATCAGCATCACCGGGATTCCGTCGGCGACCGCATAGCGATGCTGCCTGGCGCAGCATAATTCGGACGCCGTATAATCGTATTCGAGCGCACCGTGATCGGCCGGGCAGACCAGATGCTCGATAAACCAATGATCGAGCGCCGGCCGCGCGGCCGCCGCGCGTGCGCTTTCCGCCTTCTCGTCAGCCGCCCGCGATTCGACTGTATCCATTCCGGCCGTGACCGCTTCAGCCGCACGATTGAGCGCGGAAGCTCGCCTGCGTGATCCTGCGCGCGGACGCGTCATCGGCCGGCCGCCGACGCCCGCGGATCGATCGCGCCGCGCGTCGCCGCTCCCGCCGCCGTGCCGCGCTTGAACTCGGCCAGCCACAGTTGCAGCGCCGCGATCGCCCAGACGCGCGACCAATGCACCCGGCCGCGATTAAACCCGTCCCACAGCGCCATTACGCCCGCCCGCCGCAGCATTCCACCGTCGGCGCCGCCGGCCAGGAGATCGCCGATCGCCTCGCGCGCGGCGCCGCGCAGCCATCGGTCGAAGGGAAAAATAAAGCCGCGCTTGCGCCGCCGCCCCAGCTCCGGCGGGATCGCCCCGCCTAGCGCGTCGCGCAGGAGACGCTTGGGCCTTCCGCCGAATTTGAGCCCGGGCGCGATCCCCAGAACGAATTCGACCAGCTCGTGATCGATCAGCGGACAGCGCACTTCGAGGCCTTGCGCCATGCTCATCACGTCGGTGTCGCGCAGCAACTGGTTATGCAGGTAGGCGCCGAGCTCGAGCGCCGCCACCGCGTTGCCGCCGCCCGCGCCTGATCCGCTCGCAGCGCTTTTTTCCGGGTCTGGTCCGCCGGCGATCCGCTCGAGGTAGTCGAGCGGATCGAAATGGCGCCGCGCGTCGGCCAGGAGCGCGGGCTCGAGCAGGCGCTCGATTTCGGCTTCGCGCAACAATCCGCGCAGCGCCAGGTAGGCGCTCGCCGCACTCGGCCGCCGGGCGATAAAATCGCCGATCCGCGCGGCCCGCGACGAGTCCCCGGCCAGCCTCAGAATCGGCCCGCAGATCCCGCGCAGGGCGCGGTTCGCCCGCGGCGCGCCGGCCGCGCGGAGCATCGCCGGCACCCGCCAAAACGTGCTGTAGCCGCCGAACAGCTCGTCGCCACCGAGCCCTGAAAGCGCCACCACGAGGCCGGCCGCGCGCGTGTATTTGGCGATGAAATAGGTGTTGACCCCGTCGCTCGAGGGCTGGTCGAGCGCCGCGATAATTTTCGGCAACTCCGCGGCCAGGTCGGCGGCGCCCACCCGATGCTCGAGCAGTTCGGCGCCGCAGGCGCGCGCCGCGATCCGCGCCTCCGGAGCTTCGTCGTAATCCGCGTCGGCGAAGCTTATCGTATGCGCCCGGATGCGCCCGGCGCCCGCCCGGCGCATCAGCGCGAGCACCGCCGCCGAATCGATCCCGCCCGACAGGAACAGGCCAATCGGCAGGTCGCCGACCAGGCGGATCCGCACCGCCTCCTCGAGCAGCGCGCGCAACCGCGCGACGGTCTCGACGGTGCCGAGCCCCGCCACGCCCTCGGCCGGACGCGGCGCCCAGTAGCGATAACGGCTCAGCGCGCCGTCATGGAATGCCAGGTAGCAGCCGGCTTCGAGAGTGCGCACCGGATCGGCGATCGCCAGCGGCGCCGGCACCGATCCGAGCGCGAGATAGGCGTAGAGCGCCGCCGCACTCGGCGTGCAGGGGATTAATCCCGCCGCCACGACCGCGCGCATCTCCGAGGCGAAGACCAGTTGCCCGCCGGCCAGCGCGTAATAGATCGGCTTCTCGCCCAGCCGGTCGCGGGCGATTAGCAGCCGGCGCGCGCGCACGTCCCACAGCGCAAACGCGAACATCCCGCGCAGCCGCTTGAGCGTCCCCTCGATCCCCCACGCGGCGTAGCCGTGGAGGATCACTTCGGTGTCGGTGCGCGAGCGAAACGGATAGCCCGCCGCGACCAGTTCGGCGCGCAAGGCGGCGAAGTTGTAGATCTCGCCATTGAACGTGATCCAGAGGCTCGCGTCGCCGTTGGCCATCGGCTGACGGCCGGCCGGCGAGCGATCGATTATCGCCAGGCGCCGGTTGCCCAGCGCGACCACGCGCGCGGTCCGGCCCGCGCTCAGCACGACCGTGCCGCCGTCGTCGGGTCCGCGATGGATCTGCGCGGCGGTCATCGCCGCGATCGCCCGGGCGAGATCGTCGCGCCGTCCGTCGGCAACTAATCCGGCGATCCCGCACATCAGGCTGAAAACTCCCGGCGCATGATCTCAATTGCCCGCGCCGGCGATTGGCCGGCGTCTGGCGCCGCCGCGTCTTGTTCGGTTGCATTTCGGGCGGCCGTTCCCCGCGCGGCGAATTCATCGGCCGCCAGATGCGATCGCGCCGCCGCAAGCCATTCGCGCGCGATAAAGAATCCGCTCAGCAGGCCGAGCGTCACCAGGCCCCACAGCGTCGCCTGCCCGCGCGCGCTCGGCCGGTAGTAATGGTCGGGGACGACCGGCGGCTCGACCACCTTGAAGGCGAAATCGGCCTGCACCTGCGCGAGCTTCTCGCGCTGGAGCTGACGCGCCATCAGTTCGTAGAGCTGGTTTTGCAGCAACGCGTCGGGCGTGCGGTTGATTTCGCCTTGCAGCGAGCGCGCCGCGGCACTGGCGGTCTGCGTCACCTCGCCGCGCAACTGATCGCGCAGGCTTTGCAGATAGAGCCCCAGGATCGCGCGCGCCTGCGCCGGCCGCGGATCGAGAAAGTAGAGCGTCAGGTTGCCGGTGCGATAGTCGTATGCGGTGCTGAAGCGCGCATTCATCAGCATGTGCACTTGCCACGGCGTGATCGTCGCGGCCCGCGCGCCGGCCAGCGCCGGGGTCAGCGCGTTGCGCCGGGCCAGGCCGACGCCGAAGTTATAGCTCTGCATAATCGCGATATAGCGTTCGGCCGTGACCACGTTGTCGCCCGGCCCGCCGACGCCGAACAGGGCGCCCAGCCCGGACATCCCGCCGAGCGGATTCTCACCGATCTGGCTGTCCAGTTCCTCACCCAGCGCGACCGGCGTCACTATCGCCATCGCGCGATACCATTTGACCGCGCCCAGCCGCAGGTAGAGGCCGACGCCGAGCGCCACCGCGATCGTCAGGCCGCCGATCAGCCAGCGCCGGCGCCAGAGCACGCTCCAGTAGCGCAGCAATTCGACCGCGGCATGCTGCGACTCGCTGAGCGAATACGCATGGCCATAGCCGTTGGCCCCGCCGCGTCCCGCGCCCGGCGGCGCTCCCGCGCCGGCCTTCTCCGGTGGTTTCAATTGATCTCGCAGGTCAATTCGATTGCTCGCGCCGCAGGCCCGCGCCGTTCGCTCGCGCGGGCCTCCGCGCACTCAGCGCCAGACGATCGTCCCGGCATGCGGCGTCAGTCCGATCGAGACGGTGAGCATCGTGCGCACCGAACTCTGGTCGGTGTAGTTGACGTCGCGGACGTATTCGACCGAGCTTGAGGCGGTGACGTCAGCCAGCGCGTCGTCCATCCGCCGCATCCGTACCGGCAAGCTGAACAGGTCGATCTCCAGGCCGCTGCCATGCTCGGTATAGCGCCACGGCGAGCCGACGGCGGGCTGGCGCGTTTCGTAAAAGGCGTCGAGCCCGGCCTTGTAGCGGAGATCGAACCAGCGGGCGATCGCGACGTCGATCCGGGTCCCGCCGGGGCCGATCGGATCGCCCATCAGGCGGCCGTCGTAAGTCCAGTAAAGCGAATCGTTATGGATCGAATAATTGCGATCGGTCAGGGTCCATTCGACGCGCCCGTCGGTCAGGCCGTCGGCGGTCAGCCGCGGCATATAGAAGCCGGTCGTGTAGGAGGGCGACTTGAAGGGCGTCTTGATCGGCAGGCGCTTGCCGAACGGCTGATAGAAATCCTCGCCCAGAATTTCGCCATAGAGCTGCGCGCCGCGCCAGCGCTGGATGCGCGCCCTGGCGTATACGCTCACCCGCGAATTGGTATTGGCGCCAAGCGGGCTGCCCGTATTGAACCCGGTGGCCCGCCCGAGGAAGCCGGCGAAGCCGTAGGCGTCGTTGCCGCTGCCGCCGAAATCGATCGTATGGGTCAGGCCGAACTCGAAATTCGGCAGCGGCTTGAAACTTACGATCTGGCCCGCGATCCACGGATGCGCAAAGGTCCGATTGCTGTCGAGCTGGCCCAAAAAGGCCTGCCAGCGAAACAGCCCGAGATAGCGCAGGAGCCACGGCAGATGGCTCGGATGGATATTCTGCACGCGCAGCGCCGGAAAGGCCGAGGCGTTGGCGCTTTGCGCGAGCTGCCCGAAATGGCCGACGCCCCAGACCATCTGCTCATTGCCGAACGACAGCGCCACGTTGCCCAGGCCGACCACCACCGCGCCGTCGACGATCCGGTCGCGGTCGGGCGCGTTGGGGTCGTTGCGCAAGGCGCCCGCGTAAGCGCCTTCGCCGTAGCCGGTGATAAAGCCGAACAGCCCCGCCCATCCCGACCACAGCGCCGCGCCGTTGTTGCCGTTGGCGGTCGGCAGGTCGCTGTTGCCGGACAACAGCGGAGTCGCCTCGCTCACCGTGGTCCGGGTGCCGCCCTGCACGTAGTATTTCAGCCGCGTGCCCGAGGAATAGGTATATTGCGTCGCCAGCCGCTCGACCGGACGGACCATGGTCGGCAGCCGGTCCTCTTCGTTGCGCTCGAGCCAGCCCAGCTCGAGCGCGAGCTGCGCCTTGAGCACGTCGATCGTCGCCTGCCCCAGCGGGTCGGGCGCGGCCGCCTGGGCCAGCCGGTCGCGCGCCTCGATCACCAGCCGCGCCGCCTCGACCCGGCTGATCGGCTTGATCTCGGGCAGGTACGATTCAAGCAGGCCGAGTCCGTCGAGCGTGTCGAGCTCCTGGTAGATCGGACTATCGAGCGGGATATAGACCACGTAGGTTGACGCCCGTGCCGCGCGCGCCGCCGCGAGCGCGAGTCCGAGCGCCAGCATCCAGCGCCCGGCCCAGTTCCAATCCCGCAAATTGCCGGCTGGTTTCATTGGGATCCCCGCGAAAGTTGCCGCGGCTGACTCGAGCACGGCGCGCCGGTCATGCGATCGCCCGGCTGATCGCTGCGGGCGAGCGCCCGCAGCCGGCGGATTTCGTCGAGCTGATGCCGCGCGTCGGGCGTCGCGCCGAGCGCCGCGAGCGCGCCCCGCCGCACCGGATGCGGGCTGCGCGCGGGCGGTATTCGATCTCTTTCAAGCGGCGCGCCAAGCGGATAGCGCGTCGCCGCCGGCGCCGGCCAGCCCGCTCCGGCGGCCCCGGCCGGCGCGCCGATCAGGTAGCTGATCAGCACCCGGCGCACGTATTCCCGGGTCTCCAGGCAGGGTGGTATCCCGTGATATTTTTCGATGGCCGCGGGGCCGGCGTTGTAGGCCGCGATCAGCTCGGGCAGGTCGATCGCGAGGTCCGGCCGCCGCGCCTGCCATTGCCTCAGCTTACTCAGAAAGCGCGCCGCGCCGAGCGCGTTTTCAACCGGATCGAACGGGTCGACGACGCCGAAGCGCGCCGCCGTCGCCGGCATCAATTGCATCAGACCCCGCGCCCCCTTGGGCGACACCGCGCGCGGATTACCGTTGGATTCGACCGCCGCGATCGCGGTCAGCAGCGCCGGGTCGAGTCCGTAAAGCCGCGCCGCCGCACGCAGCATCCGGCTGACTTGCGCCGCGCCGTCGCCGGTAACCAAGGGCGCCGCGTCCGGCCGCGCCGCGAAAATCGCCGTGGCGTGCCGCGCGTCTTGCGCGATCGCGAGGCGCGCCCCGCCCGCGAGCATCAGCATCGCGAGCAGCGGCAGGGCGATTGTGCGTGGCGCGATAATCGAATGTGCAATCTTCAGCCGCACGAACTGGCGCGGGACGGTCATCTTATGAGCGATCAGAGGCCTCGCATGCGCGATCAGAGGCCCGCCGCGAGCGCAACGATCGCCACGCCCTGCGCGGCCGACGCAAAGATCTGCGCCATATTGCTGTAGAGCCGGGTCTTGTTCGGATAGTAGAGCTTGACCGGTACGAAGACCGTGTCGCCGGGCTGCAGATGCTGCCCCATCAGGCCACCCGAAATCGCCGGCAGCAGCGGGAACATGCTGGCCTCGGCGCCGCTCTTGAGCCCGGCGTCGGTCATGATCGAGCCGTCGGCCTGGACCACAAAAATATGATCGATATCGCCGTCCTCGTTGGCGCCGCCGGCGCGCTCGAGGTAGTCGCGCACGGTCAGCGACGGCTGGTAGACGATCGCGTTGGGGCTGTAAACGCCGCCCAGCACGTTGACCGACGCGGGCCGGCGCGGCACCAGGATCTGATCCTGATCTTCGAGCACGATATCGTCCTCGGAGCGGGCGAGCTGATCGAGCGGCCGCAGATGGATCACGAGACGGCCTTGCGCCTGCTGGCTCTCCGACTGATCGAGCACCTTCTGCAGCATGACCATCGAGGACGGGTCGACCTTCGACGGCGGGCTCTGATTCGCGTCCTGATCGAGGCCGGCCGGCTGCAGTTCGTAGCGCGCGATCTCCTGCTGCATCTGCTGGCGCGCCTGGTCGAGCCGCTTCTGCTCGATCTGCTTGATCGACTGGCGCACGAAAATCGTCCCCGCCGGATACGCGTCGGGCATCAGCCCGCCGCACCGCTCGAGCAGCGAGGCCAGCCGCTCGCCCTCATGAATCGTGTACGGACCCGGCCGCACGACCTGGCCGCGCACCTCGACCACCCACGGCAGATGCCAGTCGGAGGCCCGCCGCACGAACAGCTGATCGTTGGCCGCCAGCGCCGGATTACTGCGGTCGCTGCCGCTCAGCGCCTGATGCAGATCGAGGTCCTCGTAGGTATGGCTGGTGCGCTGGCCGTTGACCACCTGGGTGCGCGCCAGTTCGGCCCGGGTCAGGTAGGCGTCGTCCTTGAGCCCGCCCGCCAGGTAGATCAGGTCGCTCACGTGCATCCCGCGGTCGAGCACGTAGTAGCCGGGGTTGCGCACCTCGCCGAAGACCTGCACCGTCGGCAGATCCTTGATCTGGTCCTGGTTGAAGACCGTCAGCGTATCCTGCGCTTGCAATGCGGCGTCGCCGGCGCCGCCACCGGTATCGCTCAGCGCGTCGCCCAGGTCGACCGGCACCAGCCGCACCATCTTGTCCGCACCGCTCAGCCGCCGGATCAGCGCGTAGCGGAAAAAAGTCTGCGGCGCGGTTCCTTCGGCCTTGCGCACCAGGTCGGTCACCTTCATGCCCGCATACCACTGATAGCTGCCCGGCCGATTGACGTTGCCCTTGACCGTGACGATATCCTTTTGCTGCGGCAGCACCGGGTAGACCTTGATCAGGTCGCCGTCATCGATCGCAAAGCGCTGGGCGCGCGCCTGATTCATATCGATATCGAGCGCAATCCGCCGCTCATGGTTCTGCACGCGTTCGACCTGGACGCGCTGCGCGTAGCCGAACGCGCTGATTCCCCCAGCCAGCCGCAGCACCCCGGGCAGACTCTCGCCGTTGCGCGCGAGTTCATAGATCGCCGGCCGCTTGACGTCGCCGGCGACCGCCGTCACCGGCCCGATCACCGGCACGAAGATCACGTCGTCGGCCGCGAGCCGCTGGTCGGCCTGGGTGCTGCCCGATTGCAGCAGGTCGTACAGATCGATCACCCTGATCAGCTGATTGCCGCGCCTGAGCTCGACCTGGCGCAGGCTGCCGACCCGCGTGATTCCGCCCGAGGCGCTGAGCGCGTTCGAGACCCGCGACAGCGCGCTCACCGTGTAGGTTCCCGGCTGCTTGACCTCACCGATCACCGACACCTGGATGGTCCGCAGCCGGCCCATCGTCACGTCGGCGCGCACGCCGGTGATCTGCTCGCTGCGCTCCTCGATCAGGCGCTGGGCCTGCGCGAAGCTCAGTCCCGCGACCTGCAGCGGCCCGATTTGCGGCATCAGCACGCTGCCGTCGCGCTGCACGACCAGGTCGAGCTTGTCGTTGACGCGGCCCCAGATGAGCACTTTCAATTCGTCGCCCGGACCGACTGCGTAGTCCGGGCCCACCGGCACGTCGCCGACCGGGGCGAATGTCGAGACCCGCGCGTCGAACACCGCATAGCCGAATTGCGTGAGATTTTGCGCCGACGGGACGGTCGGCGTGAGCCCCGAATCGAGCGCCTGGAACGACCGCTCGATCGATGAGGGTGGACTGGCCGGCGGCGTGCCCGGCCCCGCTGCGCCCGGCGCGCTCCCCCCGAGATGATCGGCCGGCGGCGGCGATGCACTATCGGGCGCCGCCAGTTGCGTGCAGCTCTTGAGCTGCGCGAGCTGCTGGTCGGTCAGCGCGATGCCCAGCGAGTTGGCGATCCCGGCTACGTCATGGGGCGTCAACTGGCGCGAGGCGAAGCGCAGACAGAGCTGCTGCAATTCGTCGGGCGTGAGACTGCCATTGGCCATCTGGTTGCGCAGTCCGGCCATCTCGGCCGGCGACATGCCGAGCTTGAAGGCGGCCTGCGCGATGCTGGCCGCGCCGCCGCTCACGTCCGTACCGACCGTGCTCAGGCTGGGACCGCCGCTCATCCCGTTGCTGACGCCGCCGCCGAAGCCCGGACCCGGCTGGCCGGCCTGGCCAAGCCGGTTGTCCGCGCCCGACCCGCCGAGGTCGGCGCCGCCCGAACTGCCGACGCCGAGCTGGCCCGAATTGATCTGCCCGCCGCCCGCCGCGGGCATCGTTTGGCCATCGATGGCGACTCCCGGCGTCGCCATTGCACCGGGCCCATTCGCCGATTGCTGATAGCTCGGTTGATCGCCGGAATTATCGGCTTGCGCGCGCACCGCCGTACCCGTCAGCAAGAGTATCGCGAGCGCGGCTGCCATCAATTGCACTATCGCGTACACGATTGCGCGTACTATTGCAGCGGTCTTGAGCGCGACCGATCGGCCGATTACGGAATTGGGCGTGAGCGATGAGTTCATAGGTGTGCGCGTGGGCCGTCGCGGGATTGCGCAGCGCCGGGCGCGATGCGATCGCGCCGCGCCGCCGGCACGGCAGAGACGGCTTCTCCCCTGAGCTAAAGAGCGCTGGAGGCCAATCCGGATGAGTGCTGCAAGGATGCGCGGAAAAGCGCGTTAAAAATTGTTATCGATTAACGAAAGCGAGGATTTCTCAGTGAAAAGCAAGCGTCCGCCATGCCGTCCTGGACGGCTCATTCGGCGCGCATATTCAATTGTCCACCAGATCGGCGGCCTATACTCACTCAAGCGGACCTCACGCCTTCAATCGGGTCGCTCGCGATGCCCGGCGCCGCGGCAATTAGGGGCACCTCACCACTGCGGTCACGCGCCTGACTCGGTAGTCTCCTCGATCGGGTTCGTCGCCTCGATCGTCCGCGCTAATCGCGGTCGCATTGCCTATGAGTACTTGGTCACCGCGGAAGCCGAGAGCACCACGCGCAAGCCGTTGGCGTCGATCGCGCTGAGCAGTATCGCGACCCGCTCGGCACCCGACAGATAGCGCTCGAAAATCGCGTCGAAGCCGCGAAACGGCCCTTCGACGACCCGCACGCGCTCGCCAATGCCGAGCGCTTTCTCATCGATCTTGACCACCCCGTTGACGCCGCGCTGGCGAATTTCCTCGACTACGCCGCCGGGCACCGCGACCGGATCGTGGCCGGCCGAGACCAGCCCCTGCACGCCCGGCAGATAGCGCACGTTGAAATAGCTACTCTGCAGGTCCAGGCGCGCGAACAGGTAACATGGAAAGAGCGGGCCGACTGACCATGCCAGCTTGCCCCAGCGCGGCGTGCGCGCCTCGAGCAGCGGCAGGAAGACCTCCGGCAGCAGGGCCGCCAGTTGGTCGCGCACCCAGCGCTCCTTGCCCGGCTTGGTCCGCACCAGGTACCAGTCCATCTCAGTAACCCTCGCGGCGGCTGGTATGGCCGTCGCTAACGACCGGTGCGGCCCCGCCGGAATTGGTATTCCCGGAATTGGTATTCCCGGACGCGGGATTCACGGAAACGGGATTTCCCGACCCGGCCTGCGCGGACCCGGAATGCTGAAAGAAGTGCGCTGGATGGTGGATTTCGGTCGCCATGGCCAATCCCCTTCGCTCCTCAAGGACGGGCACCGCCTTGCCGGAGCAAAGCGTTTGAGCCCGTACTCGTCACAGCTCATCAACCGGCGTCCGTTCACGGAATCCAGGCCGACGCTGCGGTTTTTCCTGACGAATTGGCGACCGCCGGTTGATCGAGGTTGGATCGCACGGCTGCCGCTGTCAAGAATTTGCTTAGAAGCAAGGTTCCCGCCAAACCTGATGCGGGATCGGGAGATAACGTTATGGGACAGGCTAACGGAGCTATAGCTCAAAGAGGGCCGAAATCGCGAGAGCTGGTGCGTAACGGCGCCGTTCCAGCGACGGTCGCCGGAGTTCTCATGGAGCGAACTCACTGCGCATCGAATTTGACATGTGACAATTTTTTGTCGCACCGAATCTGGACACTCTGTGAGATTATGCCCACCGAACGATCCTCGCGCGGCAATCTCACCCATTACTTCCACGGCAATGCGCAAGTAATCCGCAATTAATTCAAGTGACCGCTACTCAAACGGCAGGCCGACATAATTCTCGGCCAGACTCTGCGCCGCCGCGCGCGAACTGGCGACGTACTCGAGTTCCGCCATTTGCCGGCGATAGTCGAACGGACTCGCGTCCTCGAACCGATGGAGCATCGCGGTCATCCACCACGCAAAGCGCTGCACCTGCCAGACCCGCCGCAGACAGGTCGCGGAGTACCGATCGATTAATTCGCTGTCGCCATTGCGAGCGAACGCCGCGATCGCGCGGGCCATCACGCGCACGTCGGCGACCGCGAGATTGAGGCCCTTGGCGCCCGTCGGCGGCACGATATGGGCGGCGTCGCCGGCCAGCAGGAGCCGCCCATGGCGCATCGGCTCGGCGACGAAGCTGCGCATCCCGGTGACGCCTTTCTGCACGATCGGCCCGCGCTTGAGGCTCCCGCCGTCGCCACTCGCGAGACGCGTCTCGAGTTCGTCCCAGATCCGCGCGTCGGACCACGCGTCGAGCGGCTCCTCGGGTGCGCATTGCAGATACAGCCGGGTCAGCACCGGCGATCGCATGCTGTGCAAGGCAAAGCCGCGCGCGTGATGGGCGTAAATCAGTTCGTCGGACGAAGGGGCGACGGCGGCCAGAATCCCCAGCCAGCCAAACGGATAGATGCGCTCGTAGAGGGTGAGCGCGCCGACTGGAAGCGAGGCCCGGCAGACCCCGTGGAAGCCGTCGCATCCGGCGATAAAGTCGCAGCGCAGTTCGTGCGGCGTGCCGGCGGCGCGAAAACGGATCAGCGGCGAGGCACGGTCGAAATCATGCACGCTGACTTCATCGGCGGAGAAATAAATTTGGCCGCCGGCCGCCAGATGCGCGTCGGTCAGATCCTTCACCACTTCGCCCTGCGGATAGATGGTGATCGTGCCGCCGCCGGTCAGGCCGCTCAGATCGATCCGATGGCGCGCGCCGGCGAAGCGCAATTCGATCCCGCGATGGACGAGACCCTCGCGCCGCATCCGCGCGCCGACACCGCTCGCCTCCAGCAGGTCGCAGGTGCCCTGCTCGAGCACCCCCGCGCGCACCCGCTCCTGGACGTACTCGCGGCTGCGCGCTTCGACCACCACCGACTCGACGCCTTCACGCCCGAGCAGATGCGCGAGCATCATCCCGGCCGGCCCGGCTCCAACGATTCCAACTTGCGTCCGCATCATCGATACCGCGGCCTATTATGGCGCGTCGCGCGCCCAAATGTGATTGCCGGCGAAGCGCGGCGGAACTTAATCGAGGCGGTGAACTGCGCCCTCTCCAACAACACGGTGCTGGGCGACGCGGCCGGGCGGACGCTTCAGTCGGTGGCGAGGTCGCGGGCCAGCGCCTCGGCGATCGCACCGCTAATCGGCGCGCGCTCGATGAGCTGGGGATGGTCGGCTTCGATCGCGATCTTGCCCGCGGCGGCGAATTCCAGGAATTCGGCGACGTCCAGTCCACCCAGCGGGAACCGCACGAACTGCACCGAGCTGACCCGGTCGCTTGCGATCTGCCGCGCGTCGAAGCGGGCCGGCTCGCGCCGCTCGCCGATCCGGATCCACAGATGCCGCTCGAGGCCGAGCAACGCGCGCAGCGCCACGTCGCGCTCGGCGGCGTCGGGGTACTCAATGAGCATCGTGGCGGTCAGCTCGCCGGGCCGCGGAAGCAATTCGTTGTAGGTATCGATCTCGTGGCGAATCGCGTCTTCGGCGGCGATCCGCTCGGTGCGGATCATCTCTTCGACCTGGTACCAGACGGTCGCGCCGTTCTCGAACAGCAGCGAGAGATGGGCGCCCACGGCGAGCCGGCGGCGCTCCTTCTCGGCGATAAACAGCGGGCGCAGTCGCGGCCGCAGGATTTCGTATTGCTCGTAGCCTAAAATCTCTTTGAGCATTACCGGTTTCACGATTTTTCTTCCTCTGCCGGAGCACCCGACGGGGCCGGGCCAGGCCCGGCCGCCGCTTCGGCCGGTGCGGCCGGCGCCGGTTCGATACGCCGCGCGAAGCCGTCGGGCTGGTAGGCGCGCGCGATCACTTCGATCGGATTGAGCGGCATGGTGCCGGTCGCCTGATGGATCTGGATCGCGGCGAGCGGGCAGTCGGTGGTCATCAGATCGGCCCCCGCCGCGCGCATCCCGTCAAAGGCCTTCTCGCCCCATTTCATCGAGAGCTCGAAGTATTCCTTCTTCATCGCCCAGGTGCCGTCATGGGCGGTGCAGGCGTCGACCGTGGTGACCGTGACGCCCGGGATACGGCGCATCAGATCGCGCGAGCGCAGGCCGATCGCCTGGGCCTTGAGATGACACGGCACGTGGTAGGCAACGGTGTCCGGCGCGGAGCGAAAATCCAGGTTGAAGCGGCCCGCGCGGCGGATCGTGTCGAGCAGTTCGCCCGGATCGACCACCGCCGCCGCCAGTTCGCGCGCCTCGGGCGTGCCGAGCAGCGTCGGATATTCGCGGCGCATGGTGAGCGAGCAGGTCGGATTGATCGCGGCGACCTTGTAGCCCTCGCGCACCAGCGGGATCAGCGTGGCGACGTTGGCGCGCGCCTGCTTTTGCGCAAAGGCGACGTCGCCGCCGTCGAGCGCCGGCATCCCGCAGCAGTTCTGCGCGGGACTCGCGATCGCGCACTGGTTTTGCTCGAGCACCTTGACCAGCGCCTGACCCGGCGCCGGATTGTAGTAGTTGACGAAGCAGGTATGGAAAATCGCCACCCGGGCGGCCGGCGCGGCGGGCTCGGGCGGCAGGCCGACCCGCGCAATCCATTTCTCAAAGGTCTCGCCGGCAAACTCGGGCAACTGCTTGTCGCGATGGATGCCGAGCAGCCGTTCCATCACCCGGCGCTGGAGCGCGTTGCGGCACGACCAGTTGGCGAGCGCCGGCACCTTGCTACCCAGCCGGCCCGTGCGGTCGGGATCGCCGAGCATCTTCTCGCGCAGCTTGAGCCCGCCGGCCCGCGCGGCGACCGCGCGCGAGCGCAGCACCAGGGCCGGAAAGTCGAGCTGGAATTCATGCTTGTCGCGCGGCGTATAGGGGCATTTGACCTCGCACAGCTTGCATTCGTAGCAGAGGTCGAGGACCCGCTGCTTCTCGCCCGCGGTGAGATTGCGCACGTCGTCGCCGCGCGCGTCGACCGCCTTGAACAACTCCGGAAACGACGGGCAGAGGTTAAAGCACAGCCGGCATCCGTGGCAGATGTCGAAGACCCGCTCGACTTCGATTTCAAGCTTGGCGGCATCCCAGTAGGCCGGCTCGTTGGGATTGTACGAGAGAGCGTCAGTCGGTCGCGCTTCGATTCGGTCCATTGAGTCTCTTGGATGTGCGTCGTGGATCGTCGGGTTGTCGGGTTGAAAGTCCGGATCGTCCGGCGGAAAGAACTGGACCGCTCAAGTCTGGCGCGCCGTCCGCATTAGGCTCGCGTTTCGATCACGCCGCGATAGGATCGACCGTCACACCGCACGGTGCGCTGAGGCGGACCGCTGCCGCGTCCGTTTCCGGCTCGCGACGCAAGCCCCGCGGCCCGGTCCAGTTACTCTGTTTCCGCCGCGCGCGAGCGGGCGTCGCACGCGCGCGAACTATCGTGACGCGACGCTGGCCCGCACCCGCGGGTGCGGGCCAGCACGTTATCGATCTTTCTTAGGGTTCACGCTTCGTTCCGATGCGGGCTTCGCTCGGGCTCCCGCACCGTGGCCCCTACGTGCCGCGCGCTTCCGGCGATGCGTTAGCGCAGGGCCGGATCGCGCGCGCCGTAAGCGGCGCCCTAGAGCGTGGTGGACGCTTTGGCGAAACGTCCGGCGTGCGACTTCTCGGCCTTGGCCAGCGTCTCGAACCAGTCCGCGATCTCGGGAAAGCCCTCGTCGCGCGCCGTTTTGGCCATCCCAGGATACATATCGGTGTACTCGTGGGTCTCGCCATGCACCGCCGACTTGAGGTTGAGCATCGAGTCGCCGATCGGCATATCGGTGGCCGGATCGCCGACCGACTTCAGGTAGTCCAGATGGCCGTGCGCGTGGCCGGTCTCGCCCTCGGCGGTGTCGCGGAACAGGCCGGCGATTTCGGGCTGGCCTTCGACGTCGGCGACCTTGGCGAAATAGAGATAGCGGCGATTGGCCTGGCTTTCACCGGCAAACGCGTCCTTCAGATGCTGATGAGTCTTGGTGTCTTTGAGGCTTTTCATTATTTTCCTTTTCTCCCGGCGGTTATTTGGTTGATGAATTAAAGCGCACGGCGCGGCTCACCGCGCCGCGTGGCGGCCGCACGCCGCCCCGATGGATTTTGCGCGGCGGCTTTTTTGTCCGCGCAGCTATCGCACAGCGCCTGGATCTCCAGCGACCAGCCGAGCGGACGAAAGCCGGCCAGTGCCGGATGGTCGCCGATCAGCCGCTCGAGTCCCGACGTCTCCGCGTCGCGCACATCGACGTCGCGCACGCGCCGGCAGTGCACACAGACCACGTGATGATGCGGGTCGAGATTGCCGTCGTAGCGTGCGCTGTCATGGAGCATCGTGACCTTGCGCGCCTCGCCGATCCGGCACAGCGTCTCGAGCGTGCGATGGACGGTCGCAAGCGAAATATGCGCGTGACGCTTGCGCACCAGGGCAAAAATCTTCTCAGCCCGCGGATGGTCGGTGGCGCCGAGCAGGGCGGCGATAATTGCCAGGCGCTGGGGCGTCACGGCGAGTCCGCCGGCGCGGCATCGCGCGGTGAAATCGGCCATCCGGCGGCGCGCATAGCCGGCCCGGCGGCGATCGCTGACGATCTGCACTTCCATCGTAGATGATAATTATTATCATCCGGTTGCGACAATCGTCAAGGGTCGCCGACCACCTCGAACCGCCCGCCGCGTTCCGGCGTGCTAACTAGCTGTCACTGGACTATGACCGGCTGTGTTATTTTCTATTGCTACACGATCAGTCTTACGCCACTTTCAGGAGTAGTGAGTGATCAAGTTGGCGAAAGTCAACCGGGTTCGCCGTAGCACAAGCGCCATAATCTGAATCGATGTTTCCGAGTGTCTTGCGTTAGTTCTACGAGATCGCTTGGCCCGATTTGATCGAGGCGCCACCGCGCCCGGCGAGAGTCCCGGGGTCTGAAGTGTATGCCAGCCTCACTAGGAGGCCCCATGATATCGGCAGACAATGTGCCGGAATCGGCGTTGCGCAACCCCGACTGCGCAACGACCGCGCGCGCCGAGCATCCAGCGCCGGCGACCGCGCGCGCCGCTGGTTTGGCGGCCGCGATGCTGGCGGCGGATTTCAGCGCGGTCTTCGTCGGCCACGCCGGTGCCCGGCGACTGCGGATGGCGGCTGGCGTCGGCTGGCGCGCGGGCCTGGTGGGAAATTACGAACTGAAATTGTCCTTCGAGTCGTTCGATCAATGCGTCCGCCGGATGAGCTGGCCGATTATTATCGATGATCTACTGGCCCAGACGTGGATCAGCCGGCCGCGCCTGCTGCTCGATCATCATGTGCGGTCGGCGCTGTCCGTGCTGATTCCAGGCGCGCCGCATCCGTATGGCCTGCTCGCGGTATACAGTGCGCAGCGGCGACGTTTTGATCAGGCCGAAAGCAATCAGCTTCAGGCGGTGGCCGATCTGCTCGGCGCAGCGATCGACCAGGCGGCCGCCGACGGCGCGCCGCCGCAAAAGCGGCCGATCGTGTGCGCGGTGATGGAGGCCAGCCTCGACGCGATCGTGCTGGTGAGTCTCGAGGATCTGCGCGTCGCCGAAGTGAACCACGCCTTCGAACAACTGCTCGGGGCCGACCGCGCGACGGTCATCGGGCGCACCCCGGCCGCGATCGGCCTGGCGGAGGAACCCGCCACGCTGGAAGCGCTGATCGGCGAGGTCCGCGCGGGCGCCTGCGTCCGCGGACGACCGCTGCAATTGCGCGCGGTCGACGGCCGGACGATCGCCGCGATCGCCGCGGCGTCGGCCGCCGAAATCGACGGGCGCCCCGGTCTCGCCCTGGTGCTTCGCGATAACCGCGATCAATCCCGCGCCGCGGAGGCACTTGCCCAGGCGCGCCAGGCGGCGCACGAAGTGGCGCGTATGAAGGCGGCCTTTCTGGCTAATACCAGCCATGAAATCCGCACGCCCTTGAATGTGATCCTCGGTTACAGCGAACTGATTGGCGAGCATCTCGCCGAGGTTGGCGACGACAGCCAGGCCGCCTATCTCGAGGCCATTCAGCGCGCGGGCCGCCGCCTGATCGGTACCATCGACGGCATCCTCGACTACTCGCGAATCGAGGCCGGCGTGCTCGAATTGCGTCCCGAGGAATTGGCGCTCGGCCCTTTGATCAGACGGATCGCGGCCGCATTGCGCCCGCTGGCCATTGCCGCCGGACTCGGCCTCGAATGCGCGATCGACGAGCCCGCCGCCGCCGTGCGCTTCGACCGCCATAGCCTGGAGAACGCGTTTACCGCCGTGCTGCACAACGCGATCAAGTTCACCGAGCGCGGCCAGATCGCCGTGCGGCTCGCACGCACTCCGGCGGGCATCCTCACACTCAGCGTCAGTGACACTGGCGTCGGCATCGAGGAGTCCTACCTGGCGCGCCTGTTCGAGCCCTTCTCGCAGGAACAGTCGAGCCCTGCGCGGCGCTACGAGGGGGCCGGCCTGGGCCTCGCCCTCGCCCATCGCTATGTCAGGCTCAACGGCGGCACGCTTGAAGTTGCCAGCATCAAGGGCGTCGGCACCACCGTGACGTTCGGCTTTGCTGCCGATGCGCCGGGGGCGCCGCTAGGGAACCTCTGCACAAGTTAGGTTGTCATTCTGAGCGCAGCGAAGAATCCCGGATCCGGGGACCCATGCGCTGCGCTCAGGGTGACCGCAGAGCCTGGTGCAGAGGTTCCCTAGCGCGGGGGAGGGGGAGGCGCATTTGTGACTGGATGTTTAGTTCCCTGGAGAACGAAGGTTTCGGCGCGCTCAGCGGCGGGCGGCAGCGGTCGTCGCCACGATCGTTTTTTGCGCCTGCATCCGCGTCCGCGCCTGCATCAGCACCTGGCGCAGCTTGGCCGGATTGACCGGCTTTTTGAACAGCGCCGCCTCAAGCCCGATTAGACGGCTGCGTTTGATGATGTGATCCTTGTCGTAATTGAAGGCGGTCATCAGGATCACCGGCAACTGCGGCATCTCCTCTTTGACCTTCAGGTAGAAATCGTAGCCGTCCATCTCGGGCATCACGACGTCCGAGATCACGGCGTCGATCTTCATATTGCGCAGAATCCCGAGCGCGGCGCTGGGGCGCGTCGCGGTGTGTACGACACAGCGTTCGGCGCGCAGCACGTCGGCCAGCGAGCTGACCACGGAGAGGTCGTCGTCGAGCACCAGCACGGTCATCCCGCTGAGCGCCCAATCGTCGCGCGCGTGGGCGCCGTTGACCGGTTCGACCGCGGGCCCGGCGGATTCGTCGGCGCGCGGCGCGAGGTCGGCCATCTTCTTGCCGCGCAGATAGTCGCGGGTCTCATAGACGCCCCTGCGGCTCATCTCGTCGAGCCGCCGGACGATGGCCTGAACCCGGGCCAGGCCGGCGCGGATCGACTCCAGCCGCTCGGTCTCGACCACCAGTTCGGCTTCGCTCATATGGGCTTCGACGTCGCGCGAAAGCAGGTCAAGATTGTTGGTGATGGCCTCGAGCGGATTGTTGATCTCGTGGGCCAGGCTGACCGCGATTTCGCCGCAGGTGGCGAGCTGCTCGCGCTGGCGCATGCGCCGGATATCGCGGGCGAAACCGATCGAACCGATCGCCGTGCCCTGGTCGTCATAGATGATCGATCCCGAGATAGCGCACGGGATCTGCTGATTGTCCTTGTTCTGGAGCACCGTCTCGAAGTTCGAGATGCGTCCGCCCTCGGCCGCGCGCATCGCGCGCATCACGCGCCGCGCCTCGTCCATCGAGGGGTAGATGCGGTCGATCTTCTGCCCGATGATCTCGCCCTGCGAGAAGTGCAGATTCCGGCGGGCGCCGTCGTTGTAATAAATAATCGTGCCGTCGCGATCGACGGCGATAATGATGTCGGTGGAGCTTTCAATCAGCCGATGCAGGTAATTCTGATCGAGCGATAGCATGGGCAAAACTTATACCTTTTGTATGCAATGCGAAGTGTCTGCGGTGCGCGGCCCTGGGGAAAATCGCGTGGCCGCCTCAGGCGGCCGCGCGCAGCCGGAACTTGGGCAGCGTAATCTGGTCGTTGACGCGTTCGAACACCACCTCGACCGGCAGGCCGCAGCGGATCTCGTCCGGCTTCACCCCGACGAGATTCGAGACGACCTTGGGTCCTTCTTCAAGCTTAACCATTACCACGGCGTAAGGTACCTCGGCGGCAAAGCCCGGATGGTAGACCTGATGCATGACGTTGAAGCTGAGAATTTCGCCACGCCCGCTGGCCGCAATCCAGCTGGCGGCGGCCGACAGACAGTTGATGCAGGTGGCGTGGGCCGGGAACCCGCAGGGTGCCGCATTCGTCACATTGCTGAACCAGCAACTGGCGCGGGCGCGCGCCCGCGAAGAAGGACACCATTTGCGGCGTGACGTTTGGAACCGGTTTGACTGCTTCAGTCATCTTAATACTCGCTTCACCAATCATAAGGCCAATTACGCCGATATGACAAGCGTGCCAAATCCGGGTTACGAATGGGCCCCGAGCACCAGCGTCGAATGGGGTCGACAGGATTCCACCGCTGCCCGAGACCAGCGCGACCTCATGCCGCGGCACCTGGCGCGCGCCGCCCGCGCCGCGCACCTGGATTACCGCCTCGCTGACGGGCGTCATCCCCCACATATAGAAGGAGCTGAGCTGGCCGCCCCCGGTATTGACCGGCAGCGCCCCGCCCGGCGATAGCGCATTGTGCGCGCAAATTCATCGCTCGACTCCTTGGCCGCGCGGCGGCCGCGCCGCGAGCATGCGGGCCGCACGGCGACGGACCACCAGCCCCGCTCTGGCACGCGCTCGCGGCCGTGTGCGAATATCCGCCGTGATGACTCGTCTAATTAGCCGCGTATGATAACCGAACGGTCGTTGGGCGGAAAACGGCGGCGTAGACCGGTTCTGAAGGCGGCGCGCCGCTCCACAATTGCACGGCGGCGCTGAGCGTGTTGTTGCCATGTCCCGAACGATGCACCTAAAATCAACCTGGGGTGAATCCTAGATGGCCGAACCGCTTACCTTCGACGCGCTGGCCAGCAGCGAGTATGTCCTCTCGACTGCTGAGAATTTTGTGCTCTACGTCCTGCTCGAGGCCGTCGCTAGCGGCGCGGGCGGCGGCGCCGGTGGAACCCGGATGCCGCTTAACCTGGCCCTGGTGCTCGACCGTTCGGGCTCGATGTACGACGAGCGGCGCCTCGAGTTCGTAATCGAGGCGGTCAAGTTCCTCGCCGCCAACGTCGCGCCCGACGACAAGGTCGCGGTGATCGCCTTCGCCGACAAGGCGCAGGTGATCGTACCGTCCGATCAGATTCACAATCAGAGTGTAGTGCGGCGCGCGCTCGAGGATATCGATCTGCTCGAAATCGGCGGCGGCACGCAGATGGCGCTGGGGATGCGCGCGGCGATCGACGAGGTCAAACGGAACCACGCGCCCAACCGGCTCAATCGCGTACTGGTGCTGACCGACGGACAGACTTACGAAGAGACCGCGTGCCTCGAACTGGCCACCCAGAACCGCGATCAGATGTCGTTCTCCGCGATGGGCGTGGGCGTCGAGTTCAACGAAAAGCTGCTGATGCGCATCGCGCAGGACTCGCACGGCAAATATCACTTCATCGGCGACCCGGCCGAGATTCCCGGCATCTTCGAGGACGAGCTGCAGGGGTTGCGTGCGGTCAGCGTGCGCAACGGCCGGATCGAGGCGACGCTCGCGCAGGGCGTGCAGGTCCGCGAGGCGTTTCGCGCAAGCCCCGAAATCTACGCGCTGGGCACCCCGCTGGTCACCGACGACCGCAAGATCACTTACGAGATCGGCGACCTCGAAAGCGGCGTCCCCGGTTCGGTGCTGTTGACGCTGGTGCTGCCGCCGCGCAAGCCCGGCCCGGTGCGGATCGCGCAATCGATCTTCCGCTTTGAGGTGCCGGGCGTCGGCGAGCGCACCGCGGCGCTGGATATCGCCGTCGACTACACGCTCGACCGCACGCTCACCAGCAAGCGCAACGGACGGGTGATGAACCTGGTCGATCAGGTCTCGATCGCCAAGCTCCAGGCGCGCGCCGAAGAGGAGCTCAAGGCGGGCAACGTCGATCGCGCGACGCGGCTGCTCGGCAACGCGATTCAGGGCACCCAGCGGCTGGGCAACGTCAAGGCCACGCAGGCCCTGGTCGGCCTGATGGACCAGGTGAAAAAGACCCAGACCTTGCAAACCAAAGCGGCCAAGACAACTCTGTTGCAGGCGCAGGCGGTGGTGCGCAAAACCCAGATGCTCGACCCCGAAGCGCTCAAGGATTTACAGAAAGGCGAATAGGCACAAACCATCCGGGGAACCGGCGACGCGCCGGGCGCCCCCCGGCGGACGAGGTGCATAAGAATTATGATTAAGTGCAGCGAATGCGGCTACGAAAATATGGAAGGTCTGGACTATTGCGACGGCTGCGGCGCCAAGCTGGCCGCGGTCGAGGGCAGCGCCGCGCCGGCGCCTGCCGCGGCGGCGGTCGCCGAGGCCCCGGCCGAAGCCGCAGCGGCCGGGCTCGAGCCGGCCGAGAGCCCCCCGGCCGAAAGCGCGCCGGCCGCCAATGGCGCACCGGCCGCTGGCGAGAGCGCCGAGACGACGAAACCGTCGCAAGCGCCGACCGGCGAGATCAAGGCGCCAACCGAGGCCCCGGCCCCCGCGTCGGCAGCCGCAGCCACCGCGGCCGCCTTCAAGGCGAAACTCTCGCTGATCCGCGGCGGACGCAAGGGCCAGGAGTTTCCGCTCGAGGCGGGGCAAAATTTTATCGGCCGCTGGGATCCCGAAACCGGCTCGTTCCCGGAAGTCGACCTCGAACAAGACGACCCCGAAGCCAAGATTTCGCGCAAGCACGCGCTGATCATCATCGAGGGCGGCAAGATTACCGTCGAAGACATCGGGAGCCTCAACGGCACCTATGTCAATCGTGGCAACCGCCTGATTCCGGGCACGCCAGTCGAAGTCAAACGGGACGACGAGATCATTATCGGCAAGACCTTCCTCAAGCTGGTGATTGATCCAATCTCGTAAGCGCGGCCCGGCGGGCGATCGCGATCCGCGCGCCATCATGGCGCCGCGCGCGCGGACGGCGATCAACCCAATGTGCGGCGCCGCATCGGGGTCTGCGGACGCCCGGTGAGCATGCGGCGGGCAAATTTGTGCCGTGCGGCACCAACGCGCGGGCTTTGCCGCAAGCTTCAGTGACGCGCACGGGATGGATTATCGAACACCATGAAATCGGGTGAGCCGCTTCCCGTCAGCCATCTGCTCGACGGCCGTTACCGGATCCACAAGGTCCTCGGCCAGGGCGGCATGGGACGGGTCTATCTGGCCAACGATACCCGGCTGGCCAATCGCCCGGTCGCCTGCAAAGAGATGATCATCGGCGACGGGATCCAGGAGCAGAAGGCGGTCGAGGATTTCAATCGCGAGGCCCGCGTGCTCGCCAGCCTCTCCCATCCCAGCATCCCGCAGGTGATGGACTATTTCGGCGAGGGCGGCAGACATTACCTGGTGATGGAGTTCGTCGCGGGCGGCGACCTGCAGGCCCATCTCGACGCGCTCGGCGTGGGCGGGCGCTTCGCCGAAGCCCCGGTAGTGCATTGGGCGCGGCAGATCCTCGACGTGCTGCAATTCCTGCATGCGCAGAACCCGCCGATTATCTATCGCGACCTGAAGCCCGGCAACATCATGATCGATAATCACGGGCGTGCGATGCTGATCGATTTCGGCATCGCGCGGTTTTTGCCGCCGGGCGGACGCGGCACCCAGATCGGCTCGGTCGGCTACGCGCCGCCCGAACAGTACATGGGCAAGATGGAGCCGCGCTCGGATCTCTTCTCGCTCGCCGCCACGATGCATCACCTGATGAGCGGACGCGATCCGCAGCTCGAGCCGCCCTTCAGCTTTCCGCCGCTGCGCGCGCTCGCGCCGGCGGTTTCGATCCAGACCGAACAGATCGTGATGCGCGCACTCGACAAGGACGTTATCAAGCGCCCGCGCTCGGCCCGCGAGATGCGCGACCTGCTGCCCAATCCGGGACCCGAAGCGCTCGCGATGGCGGGCGCGTCGGGAGCGCGTTGCGCCGGGACGCCCAACGGTGCGGCGGCCGATCGCGCCAGGGGCGATTCGATGGGCGCGATGGCGACGATCGTGCTGAATCGGCCCGCGCCCCCGCCGTCGGCATCGCCAGCGCCGCCGGCCCATCCGATGAGTGCCTCGCGCATCGCGACGCCCGCCGCCCGGCCCAAGGCGACGCCTTCGATCGCGCATCAGGCGACCCAGCGGAGCCTCCCGCCGCCGGCGCCGTGGGCGCCCAAAGTACCGCGCACGCCGGCCGCGCCGGTCGCCGCTCGGTCCGCGGTTTCATCGACCGCCAAGACTCAGGATCTCGGGATCAAGCCGGCGCGCCCGCCGCAGTCCGGCGCGGCGAGCCACCCGGCCGGCGCCAAGGCGCCGGGCGCGCGCGGGCCGATAAGCCCGCCGACCAAGCCAAATCCGGCCAGTCCAATCACCCAGCCCGCGCCGCCGCCACTTGCGCCGGCGCGGAGGGTTAACGCGAACGGCCCGCCGGCGACTCCCGTCAACCGTCCGGCCGCACCGGGGATTCATCCGGCGCTGGCCGCGGTATCCGATGGCGCGCCGGCGGCGCAGCGCAACGGCTATGCGGGCGGCGCGGCGGCGGTCGCCGGTGCGCGGATGATAGCTTTGGGCGAAGGCGCGCAGTTCGCGCTGGCCGGCGAACGCTGCGTGATCGGACGCTCGAGCGAGGCGGAGCGCGGGGCCGGCGAGAGCCTCGATATCGATCTCGCCCAACTGCGCCGCGGGATCGATCGGGTCTCGCGCCGCCACGCCGAGATCATCAGGCGCGGTGCCGACTATTTCATCCGCGATCTCGGCAGCCTCAACGGCACCTTTATCGCCGGACGCGGGCGGCTCGGCCGCGATCAACTCTACCAACTCAAAGACCACGACGAAGTCGTGCTGGGCGGTGCTAGATTGGAGTTCCGAAGGGGCTGAGGCGGATGATTACGTGTTCCGAATGCGGCGCGCCGAACGCCGAGCAAAATAAATTCTGCGATCGCTGCGGGCAGGGGCTGTCGCGCGGGGCGGCACGTCCGGCCAGCGTCGAATTGCCGCCGCTTGCGCCCGGCACCGGGCTCGGGCGCGGTCTGCGCATTGTCGAACTGATTAGCCAGACCGCGCACGAAAATCGTTATCGCGCCGAGCGCCCCGGCCTCTCCGGGCGGATCGAGCGCTGGCAGTTGCGCGAGCAGGCGGGACCGCCGGCCGCGTCTGTGCCGGGCGAAGCTTCGCCCGGCGCAGACGCGGCGGAGGCCGCCGCCGCGGCTGTACTAGAAGTAGCGAAAGTTACTGTCGCAGACGACCTCGCGGAAACCGCGGCGGCGCTGGACGATCCGAACGGTCCGCGGGCCAAGACCGCCGAACTTCCGCCGCTGCGCGCCGCCCCTCCGCCCGCCAGCGGCGACGCGGCGGCGATTGGTGAAACGATCGCATCGACGGAACCCGCGGTCTCCGCCACCGATCAATCCGGCGACGCTGAAAATTCCGCACCGCCCACGGACACCAATGGCGCGGCGGCCGCACCGCTGGTCCTCGCCGACGCGATCGGCGAGGCGGCCGAGCCCGCCGCTGACGCGACCGACTCCGACGCGGCGCATTCCGGCGAGGCCGCGCCCGCCGCCGAACTTGACGCCGAGCCTGCGCCGGTTAATCCCGAGCCCGCTGGTTCGCAGGACAATCTCGGCGAGGTCTTCGGGCGGGTGATGGCGCTCTCGATGACGCTCAACCATCCGGCGTTCCAGCGCGCACACGAAGGCTTTGCGCGCGACGGCCGGGTCTACCTGCTCTACCCCGACGAGCCGCTGACGCCGCTGGCGCGCCGCGCGGGCGGCCTGCGGATGAGCGAGGCCGACGCGATCGCGATCGCGATTCAACTCTGCCAGGCGGTCGCCTTCGTCAACCGGCGCGGCCTGCGGGTCAATGATATTTGCCCCGAGTCGATCGCCGTCGGCGCCGACGGGCGGATTCAACTGACCGGCCTCGACTACATCAGCAACGACAACGAATTGCAGGCCGAGCCGATTTTCAACGACGGCTACTCGGCGCCCGAAATCTACAAGGGCAAAAAAGTCGACAAGCGCGCCGACGTCTTTTCGGTCGGCGCCGTGCTCTACGCCTGCCTGACCGGCGAGCGGCTCGAGGCCGAGAGCTGGCGCGAGGAGGCCGGGCCGATTCGCTTTTACCCGCCGCACGTGGTCGCGCCCGCGCTCGAACAGGCGGTGCGCCGCGCGTTGCAATTCGAGCCCGAGTCGCGCTGGCCCAACCTCGACGCACTCAAGACCGAGCTGGTCAAGCTCGCCGGAATTATCCGGATACGGGCTGGCGTGCTGACCGACGTCGGGATGGTGCGCGAGTTTAACGAAGATTCGACCATGGCGGTCGAATACCAGCGTGACTCGCTGCTCGAGCCGGCGCAGAATTTCCTCTACGTCGTGGCCGACGGGATGGGCGGGGCGGAGGCTGGCGAGATGGCCAGCGCGATCGCGGTCGGCGCGATCCGCAGCTACGTCGAAAGCCAGCTCGGCGATCCCGCCGCCGGCGGCGCTATGCGGCAGATTTTGCAGGATGCGCTCGAACGGGCCAATACCCAAGTGCTCGACTACCAGGTCGGCCATCCCGAGGCGCGCGGAATGGGCTCGACGGCGGTCGCCGCGCTGGTCGTGCCGCCCGACGCCGCAGTCGCCTGGGTTGGTGACAGCCGCGCCTATTTTTGCGATCAGCACGGGATGCGCCAGGTGACGAAAGATCATTCGCTGGTCCAGCGGCTCATCGAGATTGGCCAGATCTCGCCCGAAGAGGCGCGCCATCATGAGCATAAGAACGTGATCACGCGCTCGCTCGGCGCGCGGCCCAACGGCCCGGCAGGCGCCGAATCGCTCATGCTGCGGCTCAAGCGCGGCGACCGCATTCTGCTATGCAGCGACGGCCTCACCGCGCATCTCGAGGACGCCCAGATCGAGCAGGTGCTGCGCCGCCATGCCGATCCGTACCAGGCGGCGCGCGAACTGGTGGTCGGAGCCAATGCCGGCGGCGGCACCGACAACATCTCGGTAGTGGTGATTATCGCGGCCTGAGCGCGGCGTTCGCCCGCCGCGCTCCAGCCGCTGAAACGACCCGGGTATTAACTGAGCAAGCATCCAGCAGGCCTCAAAAACGCAATACCATCAATGGCCAATACGCCCAACTCGCTCGCCAACTCCGCAGCGTTGCCCGGCCCGCTCGAAGCCGGCACTGTGCTGCAGAAGCGCTATGCGGTGCAGCGCCTGCTCGGCGGCGGCGGTATGGGGATGGTCTACCTCGCGCATGACCAGCGGCTGTCGAACCGGCCCTGCGCGATCAAAGAGATGGTCGATCATTTTATTGACGCCGCGCAGCGTATCGAGGCCAACGAATACTTCGCCCGCGAAGCCGACACGCTGGCCCAGCTCAAGCATCCCGCAATCCCGGCGATAAGCGATCGCTTCGACGATCAAAACCGCCACTACCTGGTGATGGAGTACGTCGAGGGGCGCAACCTCGAGGAGGAGCTTGCGGCGCGTGGCGGACCGCTGCCCGAGGGGCTGGTGATCGACGTGGCGCGCCAGTTGTGCGACGTGCTGGCCTATCTGCACGGGCTGATCCCGCCGATCGTCTACCGCGACATGAAGCCGTCCAACGTGATGCTCACCGAGAAGGGGCGCGTGGTGCTGGTCGACTTCGGCATCGCACGGCTGTTCAAGGCGGCGCGCAAGGGCACCATGATCGGCACGCTGGGCTTTGCCCCGCCCGAGCAGTACCAGGGCGTGGCCGATCCGCGCAGCGACCTCTATTCGCTCGGCGCCACGCTGCATTACGTGGTCACCGGCCGCGATCCGGAAAAATTTCCGCCCTTCAGCTTTCCGCCCGTGCGCACGCTGCGCCCCGATATCTCGACCAATCTGGCCGGCGCGATCGACCGCGCGCTGGCCTACGAGATGGACGGGCGGCCGGCCTCGGTGCAGGAATTCCGTGACATGCTGCTCTACGGGCGCGGGCTTGACGCGGCGGGCGCGGTGCGGGTCAACGCCAAAAGCGGCACGGCTGACCTGGCGCTGGCGGCGCTGCCGCCCGAGTTCGCCGAGGCGGCCGCGCGGCGGCCACGGCGCAAGCCGGGCAACTGGCGCCGCCGCGCGATCGGCCTGGGCGGGTTCACGCTGATGATCGCCGGACTGGCCTTCGGCGCGACCTACATCTACTCGGACCCGGCCCTGCAGTCGCAGCTCGGCGTGACCCAATTCGTCGACAGCCTGCCGTGGAAGCATCAGGAGCTGCTCGACCAGGCGCGCGCCCATCCGCTCGCCTTCGAGCGCATGACGCTGGCGCTCTCGACCCGCTCGGGCAGCCCGCTGTCGGCGCCCAAGGCTTCGTTTACCGATACCGAGCTGGCCAACGCGCAGTACGTGAAATGGGACGCGTCGTTCCATAACAACATGACCGGCCTCGACGGGCGCAACGACCAGGTCGAGGCGCGCTTTTTCGATCCGTCGGGCAATCAGATCGCCGCGAGTCCCGACACCCGCTACGTCGGGCCCAACGATCCGGCGGCCGACTTCAGCGGCGTCGCGCTGATTCCCAACGCCACGCCGATCGTCCCGGGCAGCTACAAAATCGCGCTCTACTCCGACGACCGGGTCCTCGCCGAGCAGCGCTTCGACGTGACGCCCGACCTGAACGCCCGCGCCGCCGCCGACAAGGCCGCCGCCGACGCCGCCAACGCGGCCCGCGCCGAGGCCCAAAAGGCCAAGCAGGACGCCGCCCGCGTCGCGATGATCGAAGAGCGCACGCGCCGCCCGCTCGCCCTGCAGAATATCGAATTCGTCAACAGTACCAAGGACGGCACCGCGCTCTCGGGTCCGACCAGCGCCTTCAACGTCTCGAAAGTGCTGTTTATCGGATGGCGCGCGGTGTTCCAGAATCGCCTGTACGGCCTTAACACCAATCAATACCGCGTCGACGCCGCCTATATCGGACCCGACGGCAGCACGCTGGGCAGCGTCGCCGACGTCCAGACCGTCGCGCAATCGAACAACCGCGCGGTGTTCAGCGGACGCGTCGGCAATTCCGCCGGCGGCGCCTTTCTGCCCGGCCAGTACACCGTGAATTTCTATTTGAACGGCCAGTATTTCGCCCAGCGCAAGTTCCGCGTGGTGGCCGACGCCGGCCTGCCCTACACCGGTGGCGGTGCGGGCGGCGGGGCCTCGAGCGCCGGCGGCGGTGCGAGCGGCGGCGCGGTCTCGCCGGCTATCGGTCTCGAGACGCCGACGCTCGCCACCGGCACGATCGACGGGATCGGCGGCCACGGCAACGTCAGCATGGAGTTGCGGCTGCGGCCGCAGCCCAACGGCTTTCTGCATGGCGAACTGCTGGTCCATTTGAGCGGCTATGGGATGACCCCGATCGAAGGCTTCGTGCGCGGCGACCATCTTCAGTTCCAGGTTCCTTATGGCGGCGAAACCTATTTCTTCGAGGGCCAGCGCAATCACGATCAACTGAGCGGGACCTTCGAATCGACCCCCTCGGGCCAGCGCGGCACGTGGACCACCCACGCCGACTGAGCGCCTCCGTCGGGACGCCGGTGCGCCGCTCCGCGCGGCGGCCGTGGCGCTATCGCGGGGCGGGTGCTTGAACGGAACCTTCGCAGAGGTAATGCTTTCAGCGCATGGCCAGTAACGTCTCGCGCGAAAAATTGCTCTTCTATGCCGCTGCCGGCGGACTCGGCGGCCTCGCTGCGTGGGGCGCGTCGGAACCCTTTTTGGGTATCCGCTCGGTCTACGGCCGCGACCTGCTGCTGGGCGCGCTGGTGGGGATGTTTATCAGCGCGTTTCTCGCCTCGATCGAAGCGCTCAGCGTCGGCCAGTGGCGGCAAGCGATGCGCGGGATCCGCGGCGGCGCGCTGATCGGCGCGATCGGCGGCGCGCTCGGCCTGCTGATCGGCGAAATCGCCTTCGACCTGCTCGGCGGCTTCAACGGCCGCATCCTCGGATGGGCCGTGCTGGGCCTCGCGGTCGGACTCGGCGTCGGCTGGGCGACGCATTCCAACGCGCGCCGGCGCAACGGCGCGATCGGCGGGCTGACCGGCGGCGCGGCCGGCGGCTTCTGCTACCAGGCGCTCACCGCGACCTTTCCACAGGCTTTTGGCCGCGCGATCGCGATTATCCTGATCGGCGCGCTGATCGGCTTCTTCGTTGGCCTGGTCAGCGAACTGCTCAAGCGCGGCTGGCTGATGGTCGTGCGGTCGCAGAGCCGCAACGCGCGGGAAGGGCGCGAATATCCGCTGGTCAAGCCGGTGACGTTTATCGGCCGCGCCGAGGAGAGCGATATCGGCCTGTTCGGCGACCAGGCGGTGCTCTCCCATCACGCGATCATCCGCAACGAGGGCAAGAGTTTTTTCGTCACTTCGACCGGCGGTGGACAGGTGCTGGTCAATCGCGCGCCGGTCAGTGGGCGCTGCGTGCTGAAGAGCGGCGACCGCGTCGAGATCGGCGGCACCCTGTTCCTGTTTCGCGAGCGGTCCCAGGCCTCGCAAGGCTGAGCGCGCGATGCCGCGCCGCATCGCCGCACTCCTCCTCGGACTGGGGTTGGCGTGGATCTTCGCCGGATGTGCGGCGACCAACGATGAAAACCTCGGGTTGCCGCGGGTCTCGATCCAGACCCTGCAGTACTACCCGTTCCAGGTTAAGGGCTACCAGCACAGCTATCCCAGCGCGCGGCGCATCGTGGTCCTGACCCCGGCCGACGTGCGCGATTTCAAGCAGGCCGGCAGCGCCGCGCACGACCCCTACCAGGGCCATCCCGCGATCGGCGTGGTCCTGGATCATCACGGACGCACCGTCCAGCAACTTTACGGCCCCGAGTTGGGACCGCTGTTCCGCGACGCGATCGCGCAGGCCGCGCGGGAGGCTGGGATGGTCTCGTCAACCTCGACCGCCGCGCTCGCGCAGGCGCTCGAAGCGCGCCGCGCCGATTACGTCGTGCAGTCGAAGATCACCGGCCTGTGGGTGGTCAAGCAGCGCGGCGCCGACCAGGAGGGCGGACCGGCGTGGTTCACGGCCGCGCAGGTGACGCTCGAGGTTGAAATCTTCAAGCCGCCCTTCGCGGTGCCCTTCTGGTCGGGCGAGAGCGACGCCGACTACAGCGATCCGCCGACCCCACCGGCCAATGCGGCGCCGGCCGACGAGACCGAGATCTACGATCTGCCGGGTGAAGTTCTGTCGGTCGCGATTACCCGGGCGGTCGCCGGAATTTTCCGCCAGGAAGATTTGCATACGCTGGTCCTTCAAGACGCAATTGCGCCGCAATAGGCCCGCCTGGGCGGCACAATCGGATTTGGCGTACGCAAATCCGGGGCAAGCGCGGCCGCGCGCCCGTGACTTTCGTGATTTTCGCGCATCGGTTAGCCTTGAGAACGGCCGCTCGGGCCAGGCTTACATTGGACGACTCCGGCGTGCGCGCCGCGGCCCCTTAACCACTCGCTGGGAATTCAATCACGATGTCTGATCCGCACAACAATCGCATTTTGCCGCCGCCTCACGTCCTCTCGGCGCTCCATCCGAAGTCGCTCGAAGTCCCCTGTATCGTGGTGATCTTTGGCGGCGCCGGCGACTTGAGCCATCGCAAGCTCCTGCCCGCGCTCTACAATCTGATGGTCGATGAGGAGTTGCCGAAAAAATTCGCCATCGTCGGTTTCTCGATGGAGACCCTCGACGACGATGCCTACCGCGCCTTCGCGCGCAGCGGGATCGAGGAATTCTCGCGCCAGAAGCTGCGCGAGGAGGTTTGGAACAGGTTTGCCCCGATGCTCCATTTCGTAACGGGCAGTTTTACCGAGGCGGGCGACTATCAGCGGCTGCGGACGCGGCTCGAAGAGCTGGATCAAGCGGTCGGCAGCGCGGGCAACCGGGTCTTTTACTTCGCTATTCCGCCCGGCTTCATCGACCGCTGCGCCTCGGGCCTCACCGCCGGCGGATTGGTCAATCCGCCCGGCTCGGACAAGGGCTTCACCCGCGTGGTGGTGGAAAAGCCGATCGGCCACGACCTCGCCAGCGCGGTCGAGATCAACAGTGAACTGGCGCGCTACTTCGACGAGAGCCAGATCTTCCGCATCGACCATTACCTGGGCAAGGAGACGGTCGAAAACCTGATGGTCCTGCGCTTCGCCAACGCCATCTTCGAGCCGATCTGGAGCGCGCGCTATATCGACCATGTGCAGATCACCGTCGCCGAACAAGAGGGCGTCGGCACGCGCGCGGCCTATTACGACAAGGCCGGGGCCCTGCGCGACATGGTCCAGAGCCATCTGCTGCAAGTGCTCTGCATGATCGCGTCGGAGCCGCCCCGATCGATCCATCCCGACGCGGTGCGCGATTCCAAGCTCGACGTGATCCGATCGCTGCGCCCTTACGAGCCCTCGGACATCGATCGCGTCGCCGTGCGCGGCCAGTACGAAGAGGGACTGTGCGGCGGCGAGAAGGCGCGCGGCTACCTGAGCGAGGAGCACATCCGGCCCGACTCGAAGATCGAAACCTTCGTCGCGCTCAAGTGCTATATCGAAAACTGGCGGTGGGCCGGCGTGCCCTTTTACCTGCGCACCGGCAAGCGCCTGCCCAAGCGCGCCAGCGAGATCGCGATCTACTTCAAGCACGTGCCGCGCGTGCTCTACAATTCGCGGCCCGCACCGGCGCTCTCGCCCAATATGCTCCTGATTCGCATCCAGCCCGACGAGGGGCTCGCGCTCAATATCATCTCCAAAGTACCGGGCCAGACGCTGCGGCTCAATCCGGTCAATGTCGACTTCCATTACAAGACCGCGTCGCCCGAGGCCTACGAAACGCTGCTGAGCGACGTGATCGTCGGCGACCAGACGCTCTTCATGCGGCGCGACACGGTCGAGGCGGCGTGGCGCTTCGTGCAGGTGATTCTCGACGTCTGGGATCAGTCGGGCGCCGATCCGTTTCCCTATGCGGCCGGCTCGTGGGGTCCGACCGAATCGGCGCTGCTGATCGCGCGCGACGGCCGCGCCTGGCGCTCGCTGTAACGGGCGGTCGCGGCGTCAGCCGCCGCCGCGCGCCTCTTTCGCCATCCGGCCCACGGGGTACCATGGATCAGTGAAGCAGCGGATTGAACAACCGGAGCCGAAGCGATGGCGGGCGTAATCCTGGCGGGTGATATCGGCGGCACCAAGACCCATCTTGGACTCTACCGCGCCGCGGCCGGCGGCCTCGCGCCGGTCCGCGACCGGATTTTTCCGACCAGCGAATTTCCGGGACTCGAACAGGCCTGCGCGACTTTTCTCGCCGCCAATGAGCGGCCCGACGCCGCCTGCTTCGGCGTGCCCGGTCCGGTGATCGACGGCGTGAGCCACGCCACCAACGTGCCGTGGAGCATCGCCTGCGACGCGATCGGCCGCGCGCTGGGCGGCGTGCCGACCCGCCTGATGAACGACCTCGAGGCGACCGCCTATGGTCTCGCGCATCTGGGGCCGGCCGACCTCGAGACTCTGCAAGCCGGCGAGCAGCGCGCCGCGCGCGCCAATCTTGCGGTGATCGCGGCGGGCACCGGACTCGGCGAGGCGGCACTGATCGCGGTGCCCGGCGGCGACCTTGCGGTGGCCAGCGAAGGCGGTCATTGCGACTTCGCGCCGCGCGGCGACGAGCAGCGCGCGCTGCTCGATTTCCTTGCGCGCGAGTTCGGCCACGTCAGCTTCGAGCGCGTGCTGTCGGGCCCCGGCCTGCACAATATCTACCGCTTCCTCGCGGGCTCGGCCCCGCGCGCCGAGGCCGCGTGGCTCACCGCGCGGATGGCGGCCGAGGATCCGTCGGCGGTGATCGGCGAATGCGCGATCGACGGGAGCGACCCGCGCTGCGTTCACGCGCTCGAGCTGTTTACCTTGATCTATGCGGCCGAAGCGGCGAACCTCGCGCTCAAATATCTGGCGCTGGGCGGCGTCTACCTGTGCGGCGGAATCGCGCCCAAGATCCTGCCGTTTCTGCGCCGCCGCGAATTCGTCGCGGCCTTCCTCGACAAGGGACGGCTTCGCCCGACGCTCGAACGGATCGGAATCCAGGTGTCGCTCAATCCGTCGGCCGCGCTGCTCGGGGCCGCCTGGGCGGGCGCCGCGATGCTCTAGCTAATCGCATACACCGCGCCTATATTGCGCGCAGATACTCGCGAAACGAGGAGAAAATTAAGTCCCATGATGACCAGGCGAGTCCGCGAAATTCTTTCCTATTACGAATCCGAAAACGTCGGCGTGCGCACCAACCTGGCGCGCTTTCTCAATCATGGACGGCTCGGCGGCACCGGCAAGCTCGTCATACTGCCGGTCGACCAGGGCTTCGAGCACGGCCCGGCGCGCAGCTTTGCCGTCAATCCGCCGGCCTACAATCCGCTCTATCACTTTCAGTTGGCGATCGACGCCGGATGCAACGGCTACGCCGCGCCGCTGGGCTTTCTCGAAGCGGGCGCGGCCGAGTTCGCCGGCGAAATCCCGCTCATCCTCAAGCTCAACAATCACGACCTGCTGTTCGACGAGAAGGATCCCATCTCGGCCGTCACCGGCAGCGTCAAGGACGCCTTGCGCCTGGGATGCTCAGCGGTCGGCTTCACCATCTATCCCGGCTCGGCGGAACGGCGCGCGATGTACGAGCAGTTGCGCGAAATCGCCGAGGAAGCCAAATCCAGCGGCCTCGCGGTGGTCGTCTGGTCCTATCCGCGCGGCTCGAGCCTGAGCAAGGCGGGCGAAACCGCGCTCGACGTGGTCGCCTACGCGGCGCAGATCGCGGCCCAGCTTGGCGCGCATATCGTCAAGGTCAAGCTGCCGACGCCGCATCTCGAACTGGCCGAGGCCAAGAAAGTTTACGAAGCCCAGCGCATCCCGCTCGAGCCGCTGGCCGAGCGCGTGCGCCACGTGGTGCAAAGCTGCTTCGACGGACGGCGTATCGTGATCTTCTCGGGCGGTCCCAAGGAGGGCGACGAGTCGCTGCTCGAAGGCATCAACGGCATCGCGCAGGGCGGCGGCTTCGGATCGATCATCGGGCGCAATTCGTTCCAGCGGCCCAAGCCCGAGGCGATCGCCCTGCTCAACAAGGTCATGGACATCTACGCCAAAGCCGCGGCGAAGTAACCAACAAGGCTCCTAGAGGGAACCTCTGCGCAAGTTAGGTTGTCATTCTGAGCGCAGCGAAGAATCCCGGATCCGGGACCCATGCGCTGCGCTCAGGGTGACAGCAGAGCCTGGTGCAGAGGCTCCCTAGCGACGGGACGGCGCAGCCTCGAGCGGGCGGCGCCGGCCCCGCCCGCAGGCATATTTGTGCGCATCGGCAGGTGGCGCGTGATCGCCGCGATTTCACGCGGGGCGCCTGGTGCGCTATGAATCGGCGATGTGCGCGGCATCGGCGCGGCCGGCGCCGCAATTTTCGCACCGTCTCCCGGAGAGAACAGGCCGATGAATTACGACGAATACCAGTTTCTCACTTTCGAGCGTCACGACGACGGCATCCTGCTGATCACGATTAACCGCCCCGACGTGCTCAACGCGACCAACGCCCGCCTCCACTGGGAGCTGAGCCGGGTCTGGAAGGACGTCGACGACGACCCCGAGACCAACGTCGTCATCATCACCGGCAAGGGCCGCGCGTTTTCGGCCGGCGGCGACCTCTCGATGATCGAGACGATGAAGGGCAATCACGCCAATATCTCGCAGGCGATGCGCGAGGCGGGCGATATTGTCTACAACTTGATCAATTGTGAAAAGGTCATCATCTCGGCGATCAACGGCGTCGCGGTCGGCGCTGGACTGGCGGTCGCCTTCATGGCCGACATCACGATCGCCTCCGAAACGATGCGCATCACCGACGGCCATCTGCGCCTGGGCGTCGCGGCCGGCGACCACGCGGTCATCCTGTGGCCGCTGCTGTGCGGAATGGCGAAGGCCAAGTACTACCTGATCACGGCGGACTTTATCGACGGCAAGGAGGCCGAGCGCATCGGCCTGGTGAGCCTGTGCGTGCCGGCCGACCAGTTGATGGACAAGGCGTTCGAGGTCGCGCGCAAGGTGGCGCGCGGTCCGCAGCAGGCGGCGCGCTTCACCAAGCGCGCGCTCAACAACTGGCTCAAGACCTTCGGACCGCATTTCGACGCGTCGCTGGCCTTCGAGATGCTGGGTTTTTTCAGCGCCGACCTGGCCGAGGGCGTGGGCGCGCTGCAGGAAAAGCGTCCGCCGCAGTTTCCCCATCTCAAGAAATAGCCGCGCCGCGGGCGGATCTTCGCGACCGGCGGGACGATGGCGCATGCGCCGCCGTCCCGCCGGTCCGCGGCTGGCGCATTGCGATTTCGCCTCGCACCTGATGCCCCATCGCGCGCATTCCGCGGCCCGGCGCGCCGCGCGCACCCTGCGCGGAATTTCGCTATGCTCGCCGGACCATTATGAAAGCATGTGTATTCAAGGCGACCGGCGCGCCGCTCGAAATCGCCGATATACCTGATCCGATCGCCGCTCCTGGTGAAATCGTCGTGCGCGTGCGCAACTGCGGCATCTGCGGCTCCGACCTGCACGCCGCGTCCGCGCAAACCGTCCAGATGCCGCCCGGGACGATCATGGGCCACGAACTGTCCGGCACGGTCGAACAGATCGGCGACGGCGTGAGCGGCTTCGCGCCGGGCGACCCGGTGGTCGTGATGTCCTACCTGGCATGCGGCGCCTGCGCCAAGTGCCGCACGGCGGCGGCCGTTACCTGCACCGCGAAGCAACTGGTGGGCTTCGGCGAGGTTCCCGGCGGCTACGCCGAGCTGATCAAGACCCGTCCCGGCAGCGTCTTCAAGATGCCGCCCGGGATGAGCTTTCGCGCCGGCGCGACGGTCGAGCCGCTGGTCGTCGGACTGCACGGGCTGCGCCGCGCGCGCTTCACCGCGGGCCAAAGCTGCGTGATCATGGGCGCGGGTCCGATCGGCCTGATGACGCTGCTGTGGGCGCGCTTTGCCGGCGCGCGGGCGATCGTGGTTGCGGAATTCCTGCTCGACCGCCGCGAACTCGCGCTCAAGCTCGGCGCCGACGCGGCCGTCGATCCGCGGATGCACAACCCGGCGCAGGCGCTGTCCCGGCTGACCGGCGCCGGACCCGACGTGATCTTCGAGTGTATCGGCGAGCCGGGCACGATGGCCCAGGCGATAACCTTCGCACCGCGCGGCGGACGCATCACAATCCTCGGCGTCTCGATGGAGGACGACGGCTTTCCGCCCGGCCTTGCGATGAGCAAGGAGCTCGAGGTCAATTTCAGCCTCGGCCTCGAGCCGGGCGAAGTCGAAACCGCAATCGCCGTGCTGGCCTCGGGCCGCATCACGACCGATCCCCTGATCACCCATACGGTCGGCCTGGCCGACCTGCCGCGCGCGTTTGACGCGTTACAGCATCCGACCCGGCAGACCAAGGTGATGCTCGAATTTTAGCGGTTGCTATTCCGCGCTTATTGGCGATCTTTAGTTTTGTTGAATTCTGAAACACTTTTTGTTAGGCATTGCGCCAATTGCGGACGGAGGCGATCGGAATGCTGAAAAGATTATTCCTGGTGATTGCGCTGATAGCCCTGACGTTTGCGGCGGCCGGCGGATTCCGTCCGGGCAGCGTGTGGGCGACGGCCGGCAAGCGCGTCGATTGCGCCAAGGTCATGGCGGAAGTCCAAGCCGGCAAAAAGACCAAGGTCATCGCCGCCGACCTGAGCATCTCGACCTCCAGCGTCTATCGATGCAAGAAGAAAGCGGCGGAGACCACCAGCAAGGGCAAAGCTTCCGCGATCATGGCCGCACCCGCGGCGACCGCTTCGCCAATGAGCAAGTAGCTCATTTCAGTTCGCGCGCGGCGACGCCGGGGCAGCCGCGCCGCGTTTCACCCGTCGCTCATCAGGCGCTTGCGCAATGCCTCGTCGCCCGCGATATCGATCGCCGTCCACGCCATCGCGATCGCCCCGTCGGCAATCGCGCGGTCGGCGTCGGGCGTCGCGCAACGCGCGGTGAACTCCGGCTGATGATTCACGGCCGGAATCGAATTGATCCCGATTAGCGGATGGATCGCCGGCACCTTGAGCGAGACGTTGCCCATATCGGTCGATCCCGCGCCTATCACGCGTGGCGCTCCGCCGCGATGCGGTTCGGTAGGATCGGGATCGACGAAGCTGCGGCCGAGCGCAATCGCGTTGCGCCGGTAGAGCGAGGCGATCGCGCGATCGTGGCGCATCTCGGCGTAGGGCTTGTCGCCGCCAACGATTTCGTATGTGCAGCCGGTCGCGATCGCCCCGGCCTCGAGGCATCGATGCACCCGCGGCAGCAGATCGTCGAGCAGACCGAGGGTCTGCGCGCGCACCATGTAGCGCGCGGCGGTATGCGCCGGCACGATATTGGCCGCTTCGCCGCCCTTGGTCACGATGCCGTGGATGCGATCCGAATCGCGGATATGCTGGCGCAGCAAGCCGATTGAGGTCTGCGCCACGGTCAGCGCGTCGGCCGCGTTGATCCCCAGTTCGGGAAAGGCCGAGGCGTGCGCCTCCTTACCGGTGTAATGCACGTCGAACATCGCGGCGGCGATCATGGTCGGCGCGGCCATGTCGATCGGCGCCGGATGAACCATCATGGCCGCGTGAATCCCGGCGAACGCGCCGCCCTCGAGCAGCAGGATTTTGCCGCCGCCGTTGCACAGCTCCTCGGCGGGCGTGCCAAACAGACTGATCGTCAGCCCGGCCTCGTCGGCAACCTTGGCGATCGCCATCGCGGCGCCCGCGCCCAGCGCCGCGATCACGTTATGGCCGCAGGCGTGCCCGATCCCCGGCAGGCAATCGTACTCGGCGCAGATCGCCAGATGCAGCGGACCCGAACCGGCACGCGCAATGAACGCCGTCGGCATCCCGCATACGCCGCGATCGACCGTGAAGCCGGCGTCGGCCATGGTCTCGCACAGCCATTGCGCGGCGCGCTCCTCCTCGAAGCCGAGTTCCGGAAACGCATGAATCCGATGGCTCAAGGCGATCAGTCCGGGTTCGGCGCTGGCGAACCGTTCGCGTGCTCCGGCTTTGGCGTCCATAAGTCACTCCTGCGCAAATCCGCGCCTATCCAATTCGCTTCGACATTTAACATCCCGCCGCATCGTCGCCCAAGCCCTTGATCGCGCCGCGCAGCTCCCGCTAAGCCTTTGAACCATCATGGGCAAATGCGATCTGTGCGAACTGAAGGAATACACGCCGTGGTACGCGAGCTTCACCCAGCCGTTCAAGTTCACGATTCTCGATTGCGATTCGTGCGACACGCCGATGGCGGTGCTCGGCGCACATCGCGCGGCGCCGACTGACGAGGAGCGCGCCTTCATGATCGACGCGCTCTCGCTGGTGGCGCGCGCGAAATACGGCGCCGACGAATTTATTATCGACGGCGTGATGCGCCAGATACCCGACCACTGCCATATGCATGCGCGGCCCAAGCGCTGGCGCAACTGGTAGACGCCGTCACGCGCCGCCGTTCGAGTCCATCAGGTCGGCTCTATCGTTCTCACCCTTGGACGGTTTTAGCGTCGGTTAGGCGTGGATTGCGACATGCTCAAAATTCGCGGGTGTTTGGTTATGTTGCCGCCTTGTGGTATTGAGCGCTCGTTAGCTGCGTCGCGTCAGGCCCGGGGGGGTCGATGACGCGCGGCGCAGAGGGGACAGAGTTTGCTCCGTATGGAGGTTTTCGGGGGAAATGGCTATCGGCGTAGTCAAATGGTTTAGTCCCAAAAAGGGCTACGGCTTCATCACCATGGATGACGGCCAGGAAGTCTTCGTCCATTACACCGCCATCGACGGCAACGGCTTTCGTTCGCTCGAGCAGGGCGAACAGGTGCAATTCGAGGTGGCGCAGGGCCCCAAAGGATTGCAGGCGGCCAAGGTAATGCGCACGTAACGCGCGCGATCGGGACCGTGCGTCCCGGCGTACAGCGGCTCCGTTTACATTTGGGCATCGCCGGCCGATCCGCGGACGGTGCGCAGCTTTTAGCGGCGCGCCCCGACCCATAAGATAGGCCGGCGATGGATTTCCCGAGCGACAGCGCGGCGGGCCTGCGATGGCTTCCGCGGATCGTCGAGGATTGCCCGCCTCGGGCCGCCCTCGCGATTACGCTGGCGGTCGCCCTGGCGATTCGGCTCTACCTGAGCCTGACCAGCTATTGTATCGCGGGCGACGGCGTCGCCTACCTCGCGATGGCGCGGGAGTTCGCCGCCGGGGCGCCCACCCAGGCGCTCGACGCGGTCTTTTCGCCGCTCTACCCGTGGCTGATCGCGGTCGCGCACCTTGCCGTGCCCGGCTGGGAGATGGCGGGCAACCTGGTCTCGGCGATCGCGGGCACCGCCGCCGTCGCCACGATCTATGCCTTGACGCGCGCGGCCTTCGCCCGCCACGATCTCGCGATCGGCGCGGCGATCCTGGCCGCGATCGATCCCGAGTTGGCCGCCTATTCCGCCTCGGTGCGGACCGAGGCCGGCTTTATCCTCTGGATGACGGCGGCGGCCGCGGTGCTGGTGCTCGGGCTGCGCCGAGGGCGCCTGCGGCTGATGGCCGCGGCCGGCGCCCTCGGCGGCATCGCCTATCTCTATCGCACCGAGGGCATCGGGATGCTGGTCTTCGGTACCGGCTTCATCGTGGCCGGCGCGCCGCTGTGGCGGCGCTGGACGCTCGGCTGGGCGATCCGCGCCGCGGCGCTGTTCGCCGCCGCCTTCCTGATCGTCGCGGCGCCCTACCTGATCTATCTGCGCGTCAGCCAGGGCCATTGGTCGATCGGCCGCGAGTTCACCGCCGCTATGATGTACGGGATGGGCGAAGTCGCGCACAACACCCAGCAATGGCAATTGCGCGGCTACTCGACCCAGGCCTCGCCGCTCGCCCCGCTGTTCGAAGACCCGCGCCTCTATATGCGGAAAGTCGCGGGCGATTTCCTGGCCTCGCTCTACGGCTTCGCGCAGGCGCTGGGTCCGATCGCGGCCGTGCTGCTGGCGCTCGGCCTATGGTCGCGCGGACGCGCCCTGATGGCGAACTTCGCCGAGGCGATGCTCCTGCTGCTGACCGCCTTTTATGTCTGCGGGTTCTCGTTCTCCTATACCGGCACGCGCTTCATGGTCCATCTGATCCCCTACACCTTCGGCTGGATCATGCTCGGCCTCGAAGCGCTCTCGGGCATACTGGCCAAGGGTGCCGCGCGCGCCCGCTGGGTCCGCTATCCGGCCTGCGCGCCGGCCGTCGTGCTGGCACTCGCGATGCTTCCGCAGACGCTCTGGCCGATCGGCTACGATATGCGCGGTATGCGCTACGCCGGCGACGAGATCGCGCGGCGCACGGCGCGCGATCCGGCGGGCGGGCGTGGCGCGGTGGTCGCGGCCGACGGCCGCGTGGCCTATTATGCGGATGCGCGCTTGATTCTGCTGCCGGCCGCCGCGCCGTCCGCGGGGCTTTGTGGATGGCTCGTCGCGCGGGCCGGCGCCGGCTACCTGCTGATCGGCGATCGCGACGAGCGGCGCATGGGCGTCGGCGCCGGGTCGCCGTGCCTGGTGCCGATCGCGCGCTATCCGCGCTACGGGGCGGGTTTTTACGATCTGTTTTCGATTCGGCGCGCCAGTTGACGCGCCCTTCAGGTTCACGTTGAGCTTAGCTTGAATCCGCCACCGCAGATGCCCGCCGCCACGCTAATCTCCGCCATCACTCGCCCCGCCGCGGCCGGCGCGCTCGGCGCGGCACCCGCGCCGGTCGAGCTTTCGATCGTGGTGCCGGTGCATAACGAAGCCGCCGTGCTCGACGAATTTTTCGCCCGCCTGATGCCGGTGCTGGCGCGCCTCGGCACCACCTGGGAAGTGATCTGCGTCAACGACGGCAGCACCGACGACAGCCTCGCGCGCCTCACGACCCGCTATGCGGCCGACCCCGCGATCAAGGTGGTCAGCCTGTCGCGCAATTTCGGCAAGGACGTAGCGCTCAGCGCGGGCTTCGATTACGCGCGCGGCGCCGCCGTGATTCCGATCGACGCCGACCTGCAAGACCCGCCCGAACTGATCGAGGCGCTGATCGCGAAATGGCGCGAGGGCTTCGACATCGTTTATGCCACACGCCGGCGCCGCGAGAGTGACAGTTGGCTCAAGCGCCTCACCGCGCGCTACTTCTACCGCGTCTTCGACCGCATCACCGACTTTCCCATTCCGCGCGACACCGGCGACTTCCGCCTGCTCGACCGGCGCGTGGTCGACGTGCTCGTGCGCCTGCCCGAGCGCACCCGCTTCATGAAGGGGCTGTTCGCGTGGGCCGGCTTCAAGGCCACGCCGCTGACCTACGATCGCGATCCGCGCGCCGCCGGCTCGACCAAATGGGGCTACTGGCGGCTGTGGAACTTCGCGCTCGATGCGATCACCTCGTTCAGCTCGATGCCGCTCAAGATCTGGAGCTACATCGGCGTGGTAATCTCATTGTTTGCGTTTCTCTACGCCCTGTTTCTGGCGGGACTGGTGATGGTCCGCGGCATCGCGGTGCCCGGCTACGCGTCGCTGATGGTCGCCGTGCTGTTCTTCGGCGGCGTGCAGCTCATCTCGCTCGGGATTATCGGCGAGTACCTAGCCCGCACCTATAACGAAGTGAAGGGCCGCCCGCTCTATATCGTGCGCGATTCGTGGGGCTTCGGCGCCGATCCGCGCTAGGCGGCGTGCCGTTTCGCATCCTGATGGACCCGAGTCTCTATCCGCGGATGGCCGAGGTCGAGGACGCCCATTGGTGGTTCGCCGCGCGCCGCGCGATCGTCGATCGGATGATCGCGGAGCTTGAGCTCCAGCCCGACGCCGCGATCCTCGAGCCGGGCTGCGGCACCGGCGGCAACTTCGCGATGCTCGCGCGGCGCGGCCGCCTCTATGCGATGGACGCCGACGCAAGCGCGCTCGGCTTCGCCGCCCGCCGCGGCCTTGCGCAACTCGCGCGCGGCACGCTGCCCGGCGACATTCCGTTCGGCGATTTGCGCTTCGACCTGGTCGTGATGACCGACGTGCTCGAGCATCTCGACGACCCGGCCGGCGCACTCGGCGCCGTACGCGCGCGCCTCACGCCCGGCGGCGCGCTCCTGATGACCGTGCCGGCGACGCCCTGGCTGTGGAGCGCGCACGACGTGACCCATCATCATCGCCGCCGCTACCGCGCGGGCGAGTTGCGCCGCGTCGTGATCGCCGCCGGCTTCGAGGTCGTCCGCCTGAGCTACTACAACTTCATGCTCTTTCCCGCGATCGCCGGCGCGCGCCTTCTGCAACGGATGCGCTCGCGCGCACCGCTCGAGGCCGCCGGCCGCCACGATCTTGCGATGCCGCCCGCGGCGCTCAACACAATGCTGCGGCGCATCTTCGCCAGCGAGCGCCATCTGCTCGGCCGCATCCCGGTGCCCTTCGGCGTCTCGCTGATCGTGATCGCGCGCGCCCCGCGGGCCGCGTCCGCCACGGCCGCCGCACCACTTCCGGCCCGCAATGCGAACTAAGCTGCGCCCGATTCTGCTCGAGGGACTGGCCGCCTTCGCCGCCGCCCTCGCCTTCCTGCTGACGCTGGCGCCGTCCGCCCCGTTTGTCGGCGAACTCGGCGTATGCGAATCGGGGGCGGTGCGCGACGTGCTCGCCGGCCATCTCGTCCTGCCGCACTTCATCCCCGGGCCGATGGTTCACGTGCCGCCGCTCTATTGGTGGACCGCGGCGCTCGGCGTGCGCGTCCTCGGCTGGAGTGAAATCGCGCTGCGGATGCCGGCGATCCTCGCCGCCGCGATGACCTGCGCGATCATCTTCGTGTGGGGATCGATCGCCTTCGGCCGCCGCGCCGCTCTGATGGCCACGGCCGCGCTGCTGCTCTGCCATTTCTTTCTCGACGCCGCGCGCCAGCCACGGATGGATTCGCTACTGGCGCTGTTCGTCACCGCCGCCGCGATGCTGCTCGAGCGCGCCCTGCGCCCATCGCCCGCCGCGAATTCAGCGGACGCGGCCGGCGCGCGCAAATCGAGGCGCGCCACCTTCGCGCTCGCCGCTTTGATGATCGGCCTCGGCATCCTCACCAAGGGCGTGCTCGGCATCCTCCTGCCGGGCCTCGCGGCAGGACTCTATCTGCTTTGGCGGATGCGCCTGCGGGACATGTTTCGCCTCAACTTGATCGTGACCTTCACCGCGGGCCTCGCGATCGGTCTCGCCTGGTATGTCGCGGCCTACGCCGAGGGCGGCGCGAAATTCCTCCAATGGCAGCTCGCGATGAACCTGTGGAGCCGCTTCCTGCCGACCGACGCCGGCGGCGCCGGCTATTGCGCGCATCCGTTCTGGTACTTCGTCCCGCACACGATTACTGGCTTCATCCCATGGAGCGCCTATCTGCCCGCCGCCGCGATCTATCTGTGGCCGCGGCGCGGGCGCGCGCTGCCCGAACCGGCGGTCTACACGCTCTGCTGGTTCGCCGCGATTTTTATTTTTTTCTCGTCGTCGCAGGGCAAATGCCTGGTCTACATATTACCGGCTTTTCCGCCGCTTGCGATGCTGACCGGGATCGCGATTGATGCCGCCGCCCGCGCAATCGCGCGCACACCCGCCGGGCTGGCGCCGGGCGGGCGCGTCGCCGCGCCGCCGCTCGACACCGATGCCGCACGGGAAGGCGATCGCGCACTCGCGATCGCCTTCACCTCGGCCAACGCGGCGATCGCCGCCGGCGCTATCGCGATCGTCGTCGGCGCGGCGCTCGCCGTGATCGTCGGCCTCCCCGCCGCGCTCGCTGCGCACCTTCATCAGACCGATCGGCGCTTCATCGGGATTTTCGCCGCGCTCGCGGCGCATCGCGCGTTCTCGCTGCTCGCCTGGATCGCCGGGTCGGCCGCCGGCGCCGCAATCGTGCTGAGCGGTATCGTCCGCCGCCGGCCCGACCGCGCGACCGCCGGCGTATGCGCGATCGCGGCGGCCAGTGCGCTCTTCTGGTTCGCCGTGATGAATCCGGCGCTGGCCGATCGCGAGACGCTGCGCGGCTTTGCCCGCGCGGTCACGCGCACCGTGCCGCCCGGCGCCGCGGTCGCCCATCTCGGGCTCAGCGACTGCGATCTGAATTTCTATTCGCCGCGGCCGCTCACGCCGATTTATCATCTGCAATGCGCCGATGCCGGCGCGCCGCGCTACGTGGTCGCCCGCGCGCGGGATTTCGCCGCCGCCAATCCGGCCGCGCGCGCCTGCTTCACAACGATCCTCACCTCGCCGCCGCTCGACAACAACGGCGCGCGAATCCTGCTCGAACGCGTGGCGCCGCCGAAGTGAACGATCGCCGGTGCGCCCGCGCGCGTCAGGACCGTGGCTGCAGCGTGAACCCCGCGAGCATCCGCTGCGCGGCGGCGCGCTGGGCCGGCGTCAGGTCGCCGGTCTTCGCCGTGTAGGATATTAGAAACATATTGTCGCTAGCGTAGATTGCGCGCGTGATCGTGTCCTGGCTCCCCACGCTCGCGCAGCCGCCGGTCCTGGCTTCATAGGTCACTTCGCCAGCGCTCTGGCTTTGGATCGTGGTCGACGCGCCGGGGCATTGCTTAACCAGGTTCGCCGCCTGCCGCTGCGCGAACTCGGCCGGCGAATCGCCAGGCTTGCCGGTATTCATATAGGTGACCAGTTCGGTCCAGTTTTCGGCGCTCTGCCCCTTATGCACGTAGTCGCGCACGGTCCAGTTGCCCGCCGCCTGCTTCTCCGCGACCATCACCCAGTCGTTGGGACCGGCGCTCGCGGCGCCGTCGGCGCTGACGAAGCGTGGCGCGCCCGGCGTGGTGGCCGGCGTGGGATAGAGGATGATGTCGCGCGATTGATGTTCGGTGGCCGCACTGGCGCATCCGACCAGCGCGATCAGCGCCAGGTAACGCAACGGCGAAAGCCCGGATTTCATTTCGCTCCCCCCATTTGCATTGGCGCTCTCCCGGGAACCTCTGCACCAGGCTCTGCTGTCACCCTGAGCGAAGCGAAGGGGTCCCGGATCCGGGATTCTTCGCTGCATTCAGAATGACAACCTAACTTGTGCAGAGGTTCCCTAGCTCGCTTCGGCGACGTAATACTGCGTCCAGAGCATCCAATCCAGCGCGCCGCCGCGCAAGCGCCGCTCGCTCGATTGCGCCCAGCCCAGCCCACGCGCGCCGGCAAATTCCGCCACCAGCGGGATATACATCCCGGACTTGTAGCGCTCGCGAATCGTAAAGCCCGCCGCCGCGATCGCCGCCTCGGCGCTCCGCGCCGTCATCAGGTTGATATGCCCGGTCTCGAACACCGCCTCGCCGTAGATTTTACGCACGACGCCGATCACGCCCGGCAGAAACGCGACCTTGCACGCGAGTTCCATCAGGCTGAAGCGCTGCGGCGTCGAGAGTACCAGCCATCCGCCCGGCACCAGCAACCGGCGCATCGCCGCCAATGCGCCCGCCGTATCGGGGATATGCTCGATCACCTCGCTGCACAGGACCAGGTCGAAACTCGCCGCCGGCAAGTGCGAAGCGAGAAGGTTGTCGCGCGCCAGCCGCAGATTCGGATAGCGCGCCGCGATCGCTTGCGCGTGCTCGAGATGCGCGTCGTCGAGGTCGGTCGCGACCGCCTCGATGAAGTTCGCCGCCAGCGCCGGCAGATAGACCCCCGCGCCGAAGCCGACCTCGAGCGCGCGGCGCGCACCAGCCCGCGCAGCTTCGCCGAGCTTCGCGATAATCCAGTCGCGGCGCGTGCAATGGAGCCAGCGGCGGGTCGGATTGCGCGACGCATAGAGCGTCTCGAGCAGGGGGATCAGTTCGGCGTGGGCTTCCATCGGCGATGCGCCATCGCGCGCTCAAGCGCCTTGCGGTCGGTCGCGCGGGCGGCGCGGCGGCGAGCGTTATTGCGCATGATTCTTGTGCCGGAGCGGGGCCGGCAAAGCAAGTATGCGCCGCCGCTTGGACCCGTCGCGCGCGCCAATTAGGCTTAGGCTTTCGCCCCGGCCGCGACGCGCCGGGCGCGAACCGAATTCAGTGCGAACCCGACTGGTGGACCGCTTTGCAAAATAGCTCCGGGCGCATCCGCGATCGCGGCGGTCTGGCCGCCTTCGCCATCTATCTCGCACTCGCGACGCTGTACTTCGGCCGCGCCCTCGCGCACGATCCCGCCGCGTCGGCGATCGGCCTGACCGCCGACCCGTCGGTCTACATGTGGTTTCTGGTCTGGTGGCCGCATGCGATCGCCGCGCATCTCAATCCCTTCATCACCGATCGGCTATGGGCGCCCGGCGGCTTCAATCTCACCTGGACCACCGGCATCCCGCTGGCCGGAGTTATCGCGGCGCCGCTCACCGCGCGCTACGGTCCAGTGGTCGCGTACAACGTCCTCTGTCTGGTCAGCCCCGCGCTCGCCGGATGGACCGCGTTCCTGCTCTGCCGGCGATTATGCGGGCGCTGGTGGCCGGCGTTCGGCGGCGGCTACGTCTTCGGCTTCTCGGCCTACGTACTGGCCGAGATTCGCGCCCATCTGCTGCTCATCCTGATCTTCCCGGTGCCGCTCGCGATCCATCTCGTGCTGCGCCGGCTCGACGGCGAGTTGCGCGCGGCCCGCTTTGCCGCGCTGATGGCGCTGACGCTGGCGGCGTCGTTCATGCTCTCGCTCGAGATGTTCGCGACGATGACTTTTTTCGGCGCGATCGCGCTCGCGATCGCCTATGCGATCGGCACCGACGACGCGCGCCGGAGGATCGTGGCGCTGGCCGCACCGCTCGCCGCGAGCTACGCCGCCATGCTCGCGATCGTCTCGCCGTACCTCTACTATTTCTTTCAGCCCGGCTTTCCGCATTCGCCGATCAATTCGCCCGCCGCCTACTCGGCCGACCTGCTCAACTTTATTATTCCGACACCGGCCAACGCGATCGGCGGCCTCGCCATCCTCGCCGCCATCTCGCGCCGCTTTCCCGGTGCGATGGTCGAGACCGGCGCCTGCTTGAGTATTCCGCTCATCGTCATTGCGATCGCCTACGCCCGCGCGCATTGGCACGAGCCGCGCACGCGTCTCCTGATTTACTTTGCCGCGGTCGCGATGCTCGCCGCGCTCGGCCCGCGCCTCCATCTCGCCGGTGCGACGCTCTTCGGGATGCCCTGGAAGCTCATCCAGCATCTGCCGCTGATCAACAATGCGCTGCCGGCGCGCTTTCCGATGTATGCCGATCTCGCGCTGGCGATCGTCGCGGCGCTGTGGTTCGCGAGCGACGGCCCGGACGCGCGCGCCAGGACCGTCGCCGCCGCCGCGATCGTCATATGCTTCGCGCCCAATCCGGCCGCCGCCTTCTGGGCGCGCCCGCTCGACAATCCGGCGTTTTTCGCGGATGGCGGCTTTCGCGGCGACCTCGCGCCCGACGCGACGGTCGTCATCCTGCCCTACGGCGCCGGCGGCCCGAGCATGCTGTGGCAGGCCGAGTCCGGGATGTATTTCCGCATGGCGGGCGGCTGGACCAGTATCATGCCGCGCGAATTTCAGCGCTGGCCGGCGGTCAACGCGCTCTTCTACCAGACCACGATCCCCGGCTTCGGCGATCAGCTAAAGGCGTTTCTGGCCTATCACGCGGTCACCGCGATAATCGTCGACGATCGCGTTCGTCCACTCTGGGAGCCGCTATTGACGGACCTGCACGTGGCGCCGATCGCCACCGGCGGGGTCGCCCTCTACCGTTTCACGCCGGCCGATCTCGCACCCTGGAGCGGGCTGACGGCGCTTGCGATGGAGCGCCGCGCCGACGCCGCGCGTTTCGATGCGATGGTCGCCGCGACCCGGAGCTACCTCGCCGCCGGCGGCGACCCGGCCCGGCTCACGCCGATGCGCCTGCAGACGCTCGGCCTGATTCCGCCCGGATCGGTCAACGAGGCGGCGATACGCACCGCCAACGGCCTGTTCCTCGGACCGCTCGGCGACGGCCGCATCGGCGTCGGCGTGGTCGGATCGTACGCGGCGCTCGAGCCGCTCATCGCGCGCTATCGCGATCGCGCGGCGCGGATCTATTTTCCCTGGCCGCGCGAACTCGCCGTACCGCCGCATGGCGACACCTTCATGCGCCAACTGGTAATCGCCTTCGACCGCAACACGCTCGCGCACGGCGCTGCTGCGCCGCCCGCCCGCGCCGCTGACCTTGCGCCGATCGCGCCGCCACGTTGACCGCCCCCCCGAGCGATACGGTCGTTGTCTAAGCGTCCCCGCGATGCCACTGTGGGGCGCGCGCGGGTAACGAATCGATGACGACGACACCGGAAGATCGGGATCGCAATACCGGCCTCGCCGCCGACGGCGGAATCCAGAAAATCGTTGTCCTCACCTTCCTCGCCCTGCTGGTGCTCGGCTGTGGCCTGGTGATGCTGCCGTTCCTGTCGGCGATCGTGTGGGCGATTATCCTGTCATTTTCGAGCTGGGGGATCTTCTGCCGCATCCGATCCCTGCTCGGCGACCGCCCGACGCTCGCCGCCCTGGTGATGACGCTCGGCCTGGCCGCAATCGTCGTCGCCCCGTTTGTGCTGGTCGGCAACAGTCTGGCCGACAATGTGAGCGACGTAATTGTGCTGGTGCGCAACTCATTCGGATCGGGTCCGCGCCAACCTCCACAATGGATCGGCGAGATCCCCGTCGTCGGACCCCATCTGAGCGAATACATCGCTCACCTGGCCAACGACGCGGCGGCGCGCGGCGCCGCGATGCATCAACTGATCCAGCCGCTCAAAACTTTTGCGCTCGGCCTCGGCAAGGCGCTCGGCCACGGTGTCCTCGAGATCAGTCTCAGCCTGCTGGTGGGGTTTTTTCTTTACCGCGACGGCGACGGCGCCGCCGCGCGGCTCGAGACCTCGGCCTTTCGGCTGGCCGGAGCGCGCGGCGCGCGCCTGCTCGAAGTCGCCCGCGCGACGGTCAAGGGTGTCGTCCACGGCATCCTGGGCACCTCGCTGATGCAAGGCGTGCTCGGCGGCATAGGCTTCTGGATCGCCGGCGTGCCCGGGGTTTTTCTGCTCGGCTTCGCGACCTTCATCCTGTCATTCGTGCCGTTGGCGACGGCCATTCTGTGGATTCCGGCCGTGGGATGGCTCTATGCGCAGGGCGCCACCGGATGGGCCATCTTTCTCGTCGTCTGGTCGGTGGTCATCGGCGGTCTGATCGATCACGTGATCAAGCCCATGATCATCGCGCGCACCGGCGGCACGCCGTTTCTGATCGTGCTGTTCGGAGTGATCGGCGGGGCTATCGCCTTCGGCTTCATCGGGGTCTTTATCGGTCCGACGCTGCTCGCGGTCGGCTATCGGCTGATCGAGGAATGGAGCAGCGACCTCATGCCCTAAGCGGATCATGCGAAGGCCGGCGCGTCGTCAGGACGGCCGGCCTTCATTCGCCAGTCAATAAAATGCTGCGGCGCCGAATATCCACGCCGCAGCATCATCTGTTTAAGGACAGACGGTTACGGACAGGTCACGGTCAGATGGAACGGCATATCCGTCGCGACCGCTCCGGTGTTGTCGAACGTCTGCACGTAGACGTCGCCGGTATTGTCGGTATCCACGTCACCCGAGACGCTGATCTGGCCCTGGAGCGGAACCGCATTAGCGCTGTCCCCGATCGTCGCCTGATAGGCGCAGCCACTCACGTCTTTGCTGAAATTTACTTCGTACTGCCCGGTCGCCAGGTGCGTGGCAGTGACCGGACCCGCGTTGCTGTTGAAGCGCACGACGGTGCCGGCCGAGTTAACCACCGCAAAATTATTCTGCCCCTGTAGCTCCAGGATCAGGGCTTCGTCCGCCTCGACCCGATCCTCCAGGCCTGGCAGGCCGCCGGCCTGTGATTCCTTTTCATCTCCGACGCCCTTGCCGCCGCCTTTGCCCTTGGCCATCGCCGGCGTGCAAAATGCTGCCGCGAGCAGTAGCCCGCTGGTAATGCTAATCCATTTCTTCATTCTGGTTTCCTCCCATGTTCGCATGCATCCTAACCTAAGCAAGATCGAGGCTAAGAATGCCCGCCTGACGATACGCGCCATTCAAAGCATAATAAAACTTACATTTCTATGTTTAACGATATTCAATTATGATATGCCGTCACACACCGCCAAGAAAGAGTCGGTCGGCCAACGGATGCAAAATCGTGTAATTTCGCAAATTTACACGTCGCATTGCCGTCGATCGGGATGCACGACCGCGATCCGTCGGCGGACCGATCGCAGCCCGGCGCATCGCCGGCCGACTGGCAAGTCAGATTATTTCGATCAGAAATTCGGTCCGCGCGACCACCCGGCCGATGATCGCCGCGTCGAGATTGCCGCCCGCCTGAAGATCGGCGAGCAGGGCGATCGACTGGGCTTCGGGCAAAGCAATCAGCAGACCGCCCGAGGTTTGCGGGTCGAAGACGACCTCCGCCATCTCGTCGGCCACTTCGTCGGAAATCTTCACCCGCGGGCCGTAGAATTCCCGGTTGCGCGTGCCGCCCCCGGGAATCATCCCTGCGCGGCATGCCTCGAGGGCCCCGGGCAACAGCGGCAGATCGGATTCTTCAATCAAAAACGTCACGCCGCTGCTCTCGGCGATCTTCGACGCATGTCCGGCCAGCCCGAAGCCGGTAATATCGGTCGCCGCGTGAACTTCGTACTTGAGCATCGCGGTGGCCGTCGCGGCGTTGAGTTCGGCCATCCAGCGGACCGCCGTTTCGTACTGATCGGCCGGCAATTTGCCCCGTTTGAGCGCGGTCATCAACATCCCCGTGCCGAGCGGCTTGCTGAGCAGCAGAGCGTCGCCGGGGCATGCGCCAATGTTGCGGACGATCCGGCGCGGGTCGATGATGCCGGTCACCGCCATGCCGTATTTGACCTCTTCGTCGGCCACGCTATGGCCGCCCACGATTGCAACGCCCGCCTCGCGCGCCTTGTCGGCGCCGCCGCGCAGGATTTCGCCGAGCAACTCGCTCGGCAGGCCCGCTTGCGGCCAGCAGACGATATTGAGTGCGGTGCGCGGCGTCCCGCCCATCGCATAGACGTCGGAGAGCGCGTTGGCCGCGGCAATCTGGCCGTAGGTATAGGCGTCGTCGACCACTGGCGTGAAGAAGTCCACCGTGTTGACGATCGCCAGGTCGTCGCGCAGCAGATAGACCCCGGCGTCGTCGCCGGTGGCAATTCCGACGAGCACTTCGGGCGCGCTGCCCAGGTCAAGGCGCGAGAGCACTGAGGCGAGGTCCGCCGGACCCAGCTTACCGGCTCAACCCGCCGCCTTGCATCGCTCGGTCAGGCGAAATATCTCGCTCCGGCCGGCGTTGCTGTCCTTGCTATCAGCCATCGCTGGGCAGTCTAGCGCCCGCGCCACTTCGGGCAAAGGCATCCGCCCGCGAATCAGGCCGGCGCGCGGAGCCGGCGCGCGTCGCCGACCCGCGTGGTCACGCCGGTATGGTCGAAGTAGTCGAGCAGCGCGATGGCGAATTTGCGCGAGGCGCCGATCACGTCGCGGTAGCCCGCCGCCGTGATCTCGCGATCGGCGGCCAGCCGCTCGAGCAGTTGGGCCTTGGCCGATTGCAATGGCGCGCGCGCGAAATAGAGATCGGTCGCGACCTTGACCACGCGCCCCTCGCGCTCCATCGCCGCCAGCAGCGTGCGCAGGCGCGCGGCTTCGGCCGGCGGCAGCTTGAGCGCCTCGAGCAACTGCTTCAGATCGGGCGGCTGCACCCCCGCGTCGATCAGCGCCTGCTCGATTTGCGCGCCGAGCCGTCCGGCGTCGCCGGCCAGTTGCACGCGATGCGCCGCGAGGCGCAGCACGCTCTCCTCGCGCACGATGCCGCTCTCGCGCGCGATCCGATCGACCAGCGCGCGAAAGGCGCGCGGACCCACCGCATACGGCAGCCGCTCGCGCAGCGCCTCCATCTCGAGGCCCGGAGCGAGCGGCTGATCGCGATGATGGGCGGTTAGCGCGGCGACCGCAAAGCGCTTGAGCTCGGCCCATTTGGCGGCGGTTGTAAAGCCTTCTTCGTCGCCGAGCGAGAGTTTCACTAATCGTTGATCGCGGAGCGCCGTATTGATCTCGTCTTGCGGCGTGTTGAGCAACTGGGCAATCTGCGCCGGCGGACAGGCCAGCCGATCCTGCAGATTGAGCAGCGCCTCGAGCGTCGCCGGGCCGAACGGACCGCCCATCGCGATCAGATTCTGGCGGTACGCTTCAAGCGGTTTGCGCGCCCGCCGGCCCTGCGGATTGAGCACGACGCCGCCGCCCAGCGTGCGCAGGTTGGTCTCGTCGCGGATCACAAAGCGGTCGCCGGCCAGCGCGACGGCCGGATCATCGAGCACGATCTGCACCATCGCCTGATGCTTGGGCGCGATTTCGGCCAGTTCCTCGAGCATGATGACGCGAGCAATCGTCTCGGCCGTGCCCAGGAAGAAGCGCACCCGCTGATTATTTTTGAGCGGACGCTTGGCGGCCGGCCGGACTTCGATATGCGCGTCGAGGCGGGTGGTGACGAGCTCCAGCCGATGGTCGGCAACCACGCCGCCACGCTTGAGTTCGAGCCGTTCGGCCCCCGTCAGGTTGAGCGCCACGCGCTGGCAGAGCCCCGCCTGCTCGACCGTCTCGCCATGCACCTGGATCGCGCGCACGCGCACTTCCGCGCCAGCCGGCAACACGCGCAGCTTCTGGCCCACGCGCACCTCGGCGCCCATCGCCGTGCCGGTCACCACCGTGCCGTGGCCCTTGATGACGAAGGCGCGGTCGAGCGGCAGGCGAAACAGTCCGGTCGGGCGGCGCGCCGCGAAACCGTCGAGCCGGCGCGCGATCTCGTCGCGCAGGCCGTCCAGTCCGGCGCCGGTCAGCGACGACACCGGCATCACCGGCGCCCCTTCGAGCGCGGTGCCATCGGCCAGCAATTCGATCTCGTCGCGCACGTCGGCCAGCCGTTTGGCGTCGGCGAGGTCGGCCTTGGTGATGATGAAAATGCCGCGGCGGATGCCCAGCAGGTGGAGGATGTCGAGATGCTCCTCGCTCTGCGGCATCACGCCGTCGTCGGCCGCGACGGTGAACAGCACCAGGTCGATACCGTGGGCGCCGGCCAGCATGTTGCGAATGAAGCGCTCATGGCCGGGCACGTCGACCACGCCGGCGCGGGTGCCGTCGGGGAGCGTGAAGTAGGCGAAGCCGAGATCGATTGAAATGCCGCGCTCGCGCTCTTCCTTGAGGCGGTCGGTCTCCTGGCCGGTGAGCGCGCGGACCAGCGCACTCTTGCCGTGGTCGATATGGCCGGCGGTGCCGATTATCGCATGGGCGACCTGGGAGGCCATCGTGCCGCGTCAATCCACCGCCGGCCGCGCCGCCGCTAGCGCAACTGCTTCATGTACATCTCGAGATCGAAGTAATCGCGCCAGCCCTTGATCTTGCCGTCGGCGGTGAGCTCGAAGACGCCCATCACCGGCAGTGCGACCTTTTTGCCGTTGGCCTCGAACGAATCGACCCGCTCATTCATGACCACGTGGCCGGCGGTCGCGGTGTGCAGGATTTTGAACTCGATCGATTTCACGCCCTTGAGCAGCCCGGCGATGACCTCGTTGATCGAAGCCTTGCCCACGGCTGGCTTCATCGGGATGTTGTGATAGACGGCGTCTTCGGTGAAGAAGCTCATGATCTGCGGGACGTCGAGCCGCGACCACGCCTTGCAGAATTCGCTGACCACCTGTTCGGGTTGCATCGCCATGATTTGATCCTCCGGATTACGGAAACGGTTGATAGGGTCCGCCTCAGCCGCGCCGGGCGCTTATTCCTGGTCGAGGTAGAAGCGATCCTGATCCTTGTTATAGCCGAAAAGCTCGGCAAAGCGTCCCCAATTGACGATGGTCGAAAACAATTTTTCCGGCGGTTCGTTGGGCAACAGCATCGCCAGATGCTCGAGCACGACCTGCTGGCCGAGCGAACGATCCTCCTGGCCGCGCAGCACCCGCATCAGGTAGGCGAAGAGGCCGTGCTGCTTGAGCTGATCGCGGATAATCAGCTTGCGTTCGTTGATCTTGGACTCGAGAAAGTGCTTGCCAAGCGGTTCCAGCACGACGTCGCCGGCCGGAGTCGACACCAGGCCGAGGATTTCCGCGGTCTTCATCACTTTGAGCAGATCGCTGAACTTGAAATGGAGATCGCGCGCGATTTTATAGCCGTCGTCGCGGCCGCCGCGATCCTCGAGCGTTTCGAGCAGCCCGAAGACCCAGGTCAATTGGCAGTCGGGGATCGGATTAATGCCTGGCAGCGGCATCAGGCGCGCTCCTCGATCAGTGAAAAGACCTTATCCGTCAGCGCGTTGAAGCCCTCTTTGCGACGATCGCGCGGCCGCGGCAGGTCGACCTTGAGGTCGGCCACCACGCGCCCCGGGCCGGACGAGAGCACCAGGATGCGGTCGGCGAGCTCGACCGCTTCTTCGATAATATGGGTGACGATGATGATATTGTGCACCGGCATGTCGGCGGCTTGCCAGATATCGAGCAACTCCTCGCGCAGCGTGATCGCGGTCAGTGCGTCGAGCGCCGAGAACGGCTCGTCCATCAGCAGCACCCGCGGTTCGACGGCGAGTGCGCGGGCCAGGCCGACGCGCTGCTTCATGCCGCCAGAAAGCTCGCGCGGATAGGCCTCTTCGAAGCCGTCAAGGCCAACCTTGTCGATATAGACGCCGGCGCGCTTCTCGCGTTCGGCCGGCGGCAGACCGCGCGCCTCGAGGCCGATCTCGATATTGGCCTTGACCGACAGCCACGGCATCAGGGCGAACGACTGGAAGACCAGCGCGCATTCGAGATTGATCGCGTCGACTTGCCGGCCCTTGTAGAGCACCTGTCCGGCGGTCGGCTGCATCAGCCCGTTCACGATGCGCAACATGGTTGATTTGCCACAGCCCGAGGGCCCGACCACGGCGACCATCTCGCCCTCTTCGACGGTGAAGGAGAGATCCTCGAGGACGCGCAGGTTGCCCTTGGCGTGGGGAAAGCTTTTGCAGATGCCTTTAAGTTCGAGCAGGGCCATGGGTCAGGCTGGTCCGGTTCACGCATAGTGTCCAGATATCCCCCTTTTAGTAGTCAATCCGGTAGCGATCGGTAGCGATATTATATAGCCGCCGCCACAGCAGGCGGTTCAATACTATTACGACCAATACCATCGAGAGCAAAGTCAGCAGGATCATCAGGCCGTTGCCGGTCTGATAGGTCGCGTCGTCAAGCATCGCGCCCAGCCCGAAGACCTTGTAGGTCGTATCGCGGTAGACGAAATACTCCGACAGGATCAGCGCGTTCCAGCCGCCGCCCCACGCCGTGATACTGCCGGTGAGCAGCGACGGCAGAAGCGCCGGAAGGGTCAAGGTGCGCCAGGTCGCCATGCGGCTCAGGCCAAAGGATCGCGCCGCCTCCTTGAGATCCTCGGGAATCTGGCTGACGCCCGCCAGCAGGTTGAACAGCACGTACCATTGCATGCCGGTCAGGATCAGCAGGATCGAGGCGAGGTTCATGCCCCCGGTCAGGCGAATCATGAACATCACGATCGCCGGAAACAGCGCCGTCGCCGGCATCGAGCCTAAAATCTCGGCGATCGGCGCCATGCGGCGCGCAAAGATCTGACTCTCGCTCGCCGCGATCGCGCACGGAATCGTCCAGGCCAGCGTAATCAGGTAGGCCGCGATCATCCGCAGCATCGAGGCGCCGGTGGCCAGCGGAATCTGCCTGACCGCCGCAGGCCACGGTTGCAGCAGCGTGCGGATCAGCGCAACCGTACCCTTGATCGCGCCATAGGCGGCGAAGAAAAACAGCAGCGCCATCAGGCCCACGCGCACGATGCGCCAGGCGCGCCGAAGGCCCGGATGTTCTTCGGCATTGAACGGCCGGGTGGTCGCGAGCGCGCCATGGATCGCGCGCAGGATCGGGCGAAACGCCGCGCGCACGGAGCGCAGGATCACGGGGCCGACGGCACCCAGCGCCCCGAGCATTCCGATCGCGACGGGCGGCGGCGCGCCGCTGGCGGCAAATTCGTAGCGGAATTTCTCCGCCCAGATCGAGAGCGGCTGCCAGACCATCACGTCCATCAGGATGATGATCGCCAGCAGCGTCAGCAGCCCCGCGACCTGTTCGCCGGTGCGGCCCTTTTCGGCCGCCGTCATCAGGTAGCTGCCGAGGCCGGGCAACTCGTAATGCGCCGGGCCGACGGCGATAATCTCGCAGGCGATCAGGTAGTACCATCCAGCTACCCACGACAGGATCGAATTGTAGACCAACTTGGGCACGCAGGCCGGCAGCAGCAGGCGCTTGAGCCGGAGCCATCCGGTGGCGCCAAAGGCGTCAAGCGCCTCGAGCGAATCGTTGGGCAGCGTCCGCACCGATTCATAGACCCCCAGAGCCATGTTCCAGGCCTGGCTGGTGAAGATCAGAAAGACCGCCGCCATCTCGACCCCGAAGCGGCTGCCGTGAGCGAGCGCGACGAAAAAGAAGATCGCGGCGGGAAAAAACCCGACCACCGGCACCGACTGCGCGATATCGATCGCCGGGATCAGCACGCGCTCCCACATCGCGCCGCGCGCCGCGAGCAGGCCGTAAACCAGCGAGAAGGCCAGTGCGAGAATGTACGCCGCCGTCATCCGCGAGAACGAACAGAACGCATAGTAGGGTAGCTGGCGGGCCGAGACGTACAGGCGCGGGGCATGCAGATGCAGGCCGCCGCCGCCGCGCCGGTAGGCGAAGAACAGCGCCAGTACGATCGCGACCGCCAGCATCGGGAGGATCACGCTGTTCGCGCGCCGGGTATCGGTCTTATTCATCGCCATCGAATTGCGCCGGAATCCTTAAGGATAGCCGTAATGCCACGGCGCTCAAGCGATCGGCGGTCATTTTGGCCGATCGGGTTGACAATCGCGGTGGCGGCAAATAGCGCTGTCGGACGTGGCGACCGCGCATCAGGATGGCGAAGGCGCGCATGGCGAACGCGCGCATGGCGAACGTGGCGACGAATGGCGTCTCGGGGTTGAGCCGGGCGATCCGCCCGCTCATGAACTGGCGCCGGATCCGGTCGCATCGGCGCGCGATCAAAGCCACGAGCGGCTGACGCGTGCGCTGCATGTCATCACCGTCGAACATCTTGGCTGGGCGCTGGTCGCGCTCTATACGATCGCGACGCGGCTGGTGGCGCTCGGCGCGCGTCCGCTCGACGACCGCGAGGCGCGCAACGCGCTCTATGCGTTCGATCTCGCGGGCGGCGCGAGCGGCGCCGGCTATCATCCGGCGTATGCGGGCTGGCTCCATCTGATCACGGCGGGATTTTTTGGCGTGATCGGCGCGAGCGACTGCGCGGCGCGGATGGTCTTCGCGCTGGCCGGGATAATGCTCGTCGCGACGGCTTTCGCGCTGCGCCCTTACCTCGGACGTGCCGGCGGACTGGCGCTGGGCGCGATGCTCGCGCTGTCGCCGGGGGTGACCTGGTTTTCGCGCGCGAGCGCGCCGGCGACGGCCGCGGCCGCGATGGAGCTGATCACGATCGTGCTTTACCTGGCGCTGACGGCGCGTCCGGCGAAATATCGCGCCGCGCTGCTGGGCGGCGCGGCGGGGCTGATGATGGCGGCCGACCCGTCGGGAATCGTCGCGGCGGCGATCTTCCTGGCGGCGCTCGCGATCCTCGGCCTGTACGGGATGGTGACGCGCCGCCACGTCTACCTCGGCGCGCGCGTATGGCTCGATCGCTACGCGCCGCTGCTGGTGACGGTGATCGTCACCGCCGCGGTCTGCTGGTGGGCCTCGCAGATGATGGTGCCGGACGGCTTCGATCCGGCGCGCATCGCGGCGCTGCTGCCGCATCGCGTGGCGCCGCCGGGGTCGATCAGCGGATTGCGCGCGGTTGTGCCGCCGCTTGCCTGCAACGATTTTCTCATCGTGATCGCCGCCGCGATCGGGCTTGGCGTGATTGCCGCGATGCGCGTGCGATCGCGCTTCGCCGCATGGTCCGTGCTGTGGATGGCGATGAGCGTGGGCCTCTATTTGTGGATCGCGGCGACGACGTCTGGCGATAACCGCGAGCAGCTCGAGATACTGGTGCAGATGCTCGTGCCGATGGCGGTCGTCGGTGCGATCGGCCTCAACTGGCTCCATCGGATCGCGGCGTGGCGCCAGATCCGAATCGCGCTGCTGGTGCTGGTGCTGTTTACGCTCCATGCCACCGGGGTCGCCGACTTCGTGCGCGCGACGCCCGACGCGAGCGAGGCGCCCTGGGCGCGCCACGGCAATCTTTACTGGGGCGCGGACGCGACCACCGATCAGACCCGCACCTTCGGCGATCGCGCGGCGGACGGACTCACGCCGGCGGCGGCGACAGTCCATTTCGACGGTGCAATCACCGCGCCGATCCGCTGGTACCTGCGCAGCCTGCGGCCGGTCGCGACCGCGCAGGCCGCCTCGGTAATCGTCACCCACGCCGCCCCCGGGCCGGACGAGGATTCCGCCGATGCGGCGGTCTACCGCTTCGGCGCGGCGGCCACCTGGTCGCCCGATTACGCGACGATCGATTGCGGCCGTGCGCTGCGCTTCTTCCTGACCGGCGCGGTCTGGAGTCCCGTAACCTACGACGAAATCACCCTCACGATCCGTCGCGCAGGCGGTTCCGCGCCGACCGTGATCCTGACTCCCGGCCAGTAGCGCGGGCGGCCTCGCGCGGGATCGCGGCGCACGCGATGACGATGGCGCCGACCGGCGCGATCTTGGCGCCTGATCGGTGTGCAATAACGTGGCGGCGACGATACGCGAGGCGCGGCGGATTCCGCTATTATGGGCGCGCGGCCGCGCCCGGTTGAGCGATTTGCACGGGCTGAGGCGCTTTGCAATAAACATGCGGCGCACCACGGCGGTCTCCCGCGGCGGTCCGCCCCCAGCTTTCCCGTTAGATCAGGAGTCCCCATGCAAGCGATCGCCAACATGCTCCAGCCCTTGCACCTTCATCCGATCATCGATCACTTTACCGTGGCGTTGATCGTGGTGGGCGTGCTGGTCGATCTGGTGGGGAGCCTGCTCCCGTCGCGCATCTGGATCCGCTACATGGCGGTCAGCCTGATGGTGCTCGGGGCGATCGCCTCAGCGGGCTCGAACCTGACCGGCGGATGGGAAGCCGACCGCATGTGGAATCAGGTTACCGGTCCGGCCAAGGATGTGCTCAAAACCCACGCCGAACTGGGTGACTGGCTACCGTGGGTGTTTCTCGGGCTCGCGCTCTGGCGGCTCGGCGTACAGTTCTTCAACTTCATGGCCGGCACGCGGCCGATCTACCTGATGGTCGCCGTGATCGGTCTCATCGCGGTGCTTTTTCAGGGCTACAAGGGCGGCGAACTGGTCTACGATTACGGCGTCGGCACGGCGCTGATGGCGACGCCCGCGGCGGAAGAGACGCCGATCGCGCAGCCCGTCGCAGCGTCGCCGATTCCGACCGTCTCGGTGCCGACGCCGACGCCAACCCCCTACGTAGCTGCGCCGCCGGCCAGTCCGGCGCCGTCACCGGCGACGCCGGTTAATCCGCCGAGCGCCGGCGACGCGTCGCCGGGCGCCTCGGCGAGCGGCACGCCCGAGCCCAAGAATTTATAGGCGGGCGTCAGTTCGCGATCGCGATATAGAGCGGCCCGCTGGTCGGGCTTTCGGTCTTGAAGACCACCGGTTTGGTCAGCACGCCAGTGCCCGCAGTGACCGTGAATTGCGTAAGGGTGCCGGCGCCCTGATTAGTGACGTAGAGGAATGTATCCGTCGGATCGACTGCCAGCCCCGTCGGCAATTTCAGGCTCGGATCGGTGTACGTTGCCGAGAATGTCAGAATCCCGGACTGGACCTGAAAGGCCGAGATCGAGGGGGGTGTCGCCTGCTGATTCGCCACGTAGAGGAAGGTGGCGCCGGTCGTCGGCACGAACACCAGCCCGCCCTCGGCGGCGTTCGACGACTGATATGTGTTGTTGTAATTGAGCACGCCATTGGTTCCCACCGTCAGAAAGTAGATCACGCCAAGTTTGAGGTCCGCCGCGTAAACAAACTGGCCTGTCGGGTCGATTATCATTGGCCCCGGGCTCGGAGAACCGATGCCCAGAGTGGTCAGAAACGTCGGTGTACCGGCCAATAGCGTTCCCGTCGAGGTGATCGGAAAATTGGCCACCGTCCCTTGCGCCTCATCGGTCACGTACAGGAACGAGGCCGTCGCCACCGCGCCGCTCGGATTGGTCAGCAGCGATGACAAAAAGGCACTGCCGTTAGCCGTTAGCACGCCGGTGGTCGAATCGATCGTGTAGGGCGAAATCGTACCGGCGCTGAAGTTGGTGGTGAAGGCAAAGGTCGCCGTAGGATTGACCGCAATCCATTGCGGCGAGCTGCCGGCCGGAATAGTGCCGATCGAGGCCAACAGGCCGTTGCTCAGATCGATCTTGTACTGACGGACGTTGCTGTCGGCGGCATTGGCCACGTAAATGAAACGTGCGCCGGGGCCGTTCGTGATGCCGATCGGCCCGTTCACGGACCCCGCGCTGACCGAACCCGCGAGCGTGAGCGCGCCGGTCGTGAGATTGCGCTTGAACTCCGCCACTTTGCCGTCGGCAGTATTCGAGGTGTAGAGGAAATGGCCGGTGGTCGGCGACGGCGATCCGGTCGGCGTCGCGGTCGCCGAAGTGGTGGCCGACGGAAAGATCGATCGCCCACACGCCCCGCCGGTCAGCACCACGCCCACGGCGATCGCGGCGAGCGCCGGCACCAGCTTCAACACCCCTGCTATTCGCATTGCTTACCGTCGCCGTCCGCATCACGCACGGCGCCCCCCATCTCCCGCTTCGAGCGGTTATAACCAATCGCGCGACCCATCTTACACGATTGGCGCCGACTGAGAATCGCCGCGCGTGCTTGACAGCGGACGCCCGCCCGTGGCGTGCTGGCCGCGATACGCAACCGGCGTCGCTCACGCGTGCCGGTCGGCGCAAACTCCACGGCGGCATTACGGGAGAGATCATCATGGCGAAAATCGATTTCGACAAAATTCCGAAATTTTCCGAGCTTCCAATCAAAAAAGGTGCCCCGGCCGATTCCAACTGGGGCGTCTTCGGCGACGACGACGAGGTCGGATGCGTCAACTTCCTGACCCCCGAGGGGATCGTCGAGGCCGCCAAACTGGTCAGCCGCGGCAAGGTCTTTCGCCTCGACACGCCGATTAATTACGCCAACCCGCCGCTGTTCGAGCGCCAGCCCGTCGATCACATCAAGAAGAGTTTCGAGAGCTACGGCCTGCTCGGCTTCGACGACGTGCTCAACGGCTATAACACGCAGGAAGGGAGCCAGTGGGACGGCCTCGGCCACGTCGGCAATCTGGCCGCGCAGTCCTATTACAACGGGGTCAAGAACGACGCGATCAAATCGACTAACAAGCTCGGCATCCACAACTGGGCCGATCGCTTCATCGGCCGCGGCGTGCTGATCGACGCCTTTCGCTATCGCGCCGAGCAGGGCCGCCCGGTCAATCCGCTGACCGACGAACGCTACAGCCTGGCCGACCTGCAAGCCGCGCTCAAGGCGCAAGGCACCACGCTCAAGCCCGGCTCGATCCTGCTGGTGCGCACCGGCTGGATGCAGGCCTACCTGGCCGCGCCGGCCGCCGCCAAGGCCGCGATGGCGCCGATGGACAAGCTCAAGGCCTGCGGGATCGACGACAGCCGCGAGATGGTCGCATGGCTGTGGGATAGCCGGGTCGCCGCGATCGGCACCGATTGTCCGGCCGTCGAGCCGTGGCCGTGGGACTTCAAGCACGACGGCGCGCTGCACTACCGCACGCTCTCGCTGCTCGGCCTGCCGCTGGGCGAGCAGTTCGTGCTCGACCCGCTGGCGGCGGATTGCGCGGGCGACGGACGCTTCGAGTTCATGATGGTCTCGGTGCCGCTGCATCTGCGCGGCGGCATTGCGTCGCCGCCCAACGCGGTCGCGATCAAGTAAGGGGCGGCCGCGTACGCGTTCGGTTTCGCGTGGGCGGCGGTCGCCCGGCGGGAGGCGCAATGTTTATGCGATTAACCGTCGATGACCGTGAATTAGCGGTGGTCTATACCATGCGCGGCGGGCGCCGCAGGATCATTTCGGCGAGGAGAGCACACAGCCGTGAGCGCAAAGCGTATCGTGACGCGCACCCCAAGTAGCCGCCGGCGCGGCAAGACCGATTGGGCGCAGGTCGACGCCCTTGATGATCGTGAGATCGAGCACGCCGCCAAAGCCGATCCGGACGCGGCGCCGATCCTCGATAAGGAATGGTTTGAGACTGCGAAGTTGGTCCAGCCCAAGCGCAAGCTGACGAGCGCGCGACGGACGGCGCGAATTACGCCGCGCTAGATCTTGCGGGCGATCACGCCCAGCGCCGTTTCGACGCCGGCCGCCATCAGCTCGACCGTCATGCTCGCCGCCGCGCGATGGCTCGCGGCCTGCGCCGCCGTGTACGGCAGATGGATAAATCCGCACGGCACGCGCGGACGCCGGCGCAGCGTATGCAGCGCGGTGTACATGACCGTGTTGCAGACGTAGATGCCGGCGCTCAGCGACTGCTCGGCGGGAATCCCGTGGCGCCTGAGCGCAAGCGCGATCGCGTCGATCGGGAGCCGCGCGAAGTAGGCGTCGGGTGCCCCGGCCGTGACCGGTCTGACCCGCACGCCGCCGGCGTTTTCGCGCGCCGCGCGCTCGTCGGCCAGATTGATCGCGACCTTTTCGATCGAGAGCGCCGGGCGTCCGCCGGCCTGCCCGAGCCCGATCACCGCCGCCGGACGCAGCGCCGTGATCGCCTCCGCGACTATTCGCGACGCGCGCCGGCATACGACCGGCAGGCGTATCGCCGCGACCGTCGCGCCGCCGAACTCGCGGCCGTCGAACCGCCGCGCGACTTCCCACGACGGATTGACGCGCGCGCCGCCGAACGGCGCGAAGCCGGTCAGCAGGATCCGCCGCTCCATCAGGCGCGCGTGGTGCCGGGGCGCACCGGATGGTCGATCGGCAGCTCGTCGCGATTACCCCATTCGCCCCACGATCCCAGGTAATTGCGCACCCGCGCGTAGCCGGCGAGCCGCAGCGCAACCCAGGCGTTGGCCGATCGGTAGCCGCCCTGGCAATACGGCACGACCTCGTTTTGCGGATCGAGCCCGAGCGCGACGAACTCGGCGCGCAGTTGCGCGGCTGGCTTGAAGCGCCCCTCCGGCGTCAGGTTGTGCGTCCAGTCGCGATGGATCGCGCCGGCGATCGCGCCGCCGCGCCGCGCGCGGATACGCTCGCCGAAATACTCCTCGTCACTGCGCACGTCGAAGATCTGCACGTCCGGCCGGCCCAGCCGCTCGACGATATACGGATAGCCCGCGATCGCCTCCTCGCGCGGCGCAGCCTTGAATTGCGCATAGGCGTGCGCGACCACCGCGGTCGTCAGTTGCGCGCCACCGGCGCATTGCAGGCCGCCGTCGAGCATCCGCACGCCCGGATGCCCGGCGTATTCGAGCATCCAGGCGGCGCGCGTCGCGCGCATCCCGGAGTCGTTTTCGTAAAACACCGCGGTCGCGCCGGGGACGATGCCGAGCGCCGAAAAAATCCATTCGAGCTGGCCGCGAAACTCGCGCAGACCGGCCTCGCCGGTGTCGCTATGATGAAACGGAAAGGGGTCGAAATGGCGCGCGCCAGCCAGATGCCCGGCCCAGTAGTCGGCCGGCGCCCGCGTGTCGATCAGGATTACCGCAGGGTCGCCGCGATGCTCCCCGAGCCATTGCGCATCGACCAGCAATTCCGCTGCCTGCGTGTCGCGATCCATCTCGCCTCCGGCGCCGGCAAATTGTGCGCGCGGCGTGTGCGCGCAATCTAGCGATCGGCGGCGCTGCCGACCGCTTCGCTAATAGAGCGAAATCCGTCGCGTGCGAGCAAGTCCACCAGCCCGCGCTTGATCGCGCGCACCAGCCCCGGCCCGCCGTAGACCATTGCGGTGTAGAACTCGACCAGGCTCGCGCCGGCGCAAAAATGGCCGTAGGCTTCGTCGGCATTGGCGACGCCGCCGACCCCGATAATCGGGATACGCCCGTGCGTATCGTGATAGATCCGCGCGATCGTTGTGCGCGCCAGCGCGCGCATCGGCGCACCGCTCAGTCCACCCGCCAGCGCCGATGGCACGCCCAGCTCGCCGCGCTTGAGCGTGGTGTTGGTGGCGACGATCCCGTCGATCGCCAGATCACTCGCGGCGGCGCAGATTTCGCGCAGATGGAGCGGTTCGAGGTCGGGCGCGATCTTGATCAGGATTGGCGTGCGCGGCACGCCCGCTGCGGCCGCGCCGCGCACCGCCTCGACCACCGCGCGCATCCGCTCGGGCGCCTGCCATTCGCGCAGCCCCGGCGTATTCGGCGACGAGAGATTGACGACGACGAAATCGGCCAGCGGCGCGAGCCGGCCCGCGAGCATCGCGTAATCCGCGGCGACCCGGTCGGCGGGAGTATCCTTGTTGGGACCGAAGTTGAGCCCGACGCGCATCGCCGGCCGCCGCCCGCCGAGCTTGACGAGCCGCGCGCTCGCCACCTCCATGCCCTGGCCGGGAAAGCCGAGCCGGTTGATCAGCGCGCGATGCTCCGGCAGACGCCACATCCGCGGGCGCGGATTACCCGGCTGCGGTCGCGGCGTGATCGTGCCGAGTTCGGCAAAGCCGAAGCCGAGCGCGTTCCATCCGGCGATCGCGCGTGCGTCCTTGTCGACGCCCGCCGCCAGCCCGATCGGATTGGCGAAGCTCACGCCAAAGACCGTGGTCGCGAGTTGCGACGCGTCGGCCGCGCGCGGCAACGGCGGCATCAGGCTCAAGACCGCGATCGTCAATCGATGCGCGGTTTCCGGATCGAGCCGGAAGAGCAGCGGCCGCAGGATGCGCGCGTAGAAATTTCGCCCCGACGATGGCATCGCGAAGGGCATCTTGCAGCGCCCGCACGCCCCGCGCAATCGGCCGCAGAGGTGCGGCGATTACGAGCGGCTGTGCACAGGGTGGATAGCCCTCGCATCAACTGCTTGGTCGGCCGTCCGCCTCAGGATAAAAAACAGACATGACACGCAGGTGCTATGGTGAGGGCGAGGAGTGGCGGCGATGACCAACCAGGCGACGATGCAGGTGAAGCTGATCGATTACGCGCGCGCGCCGATCGAGAAACTCTACGCCGCCTTTCGCACCTGCTATTCCGCCGACACGCCGGCCGAGACCTGGGAGAAAATCGAGGCCGGCAAGATCAGCCGCGAGACGATTCGCGACTTCATCGGCGAGCGGCTCAAGACCGGCCATTCGTCGCCGCTCGAACAGGTGGTCTTCTGGTTCGGCATCGCGGGCGTCTCGCGCTCGCTGTCGCATCAACTGGTGCGCCATCGCGTGGGCATCAGCTTCGAGCAGCAGAGCCAGCGCTACGTGCGTTTCAAGCAGGACAAGCTGGCCTTCGTGATGCCCGAATCGTGGAGCCGCGCGGGACTCGACGCGGAGTTTGGCGAACTGCTCGCGCATACGTCCGAGCTCTATGCGCGCGCGCTCAAAGCCGGAATCCCGGCCGAGGATGCGCGCTTCGTGCTGCCCAACGCGGCGCCGACCAATTTCCACCTGATGGTGAATTTCGCCGAGATGCTGCACATCTGCGACCTGCGCCTGTGCGTGCGCGCGCAATGGGAAATTCGCCGGATGGTCGCGCTGATGCGCGCCGAAATCAAAAAGGTGCTGCCCGAAATCGCCGTCTTTCTGCAGCCCAAATGCGGCGAGAACCGGATGGGCTATTGCGACGAGTCGCTCGACGAATGGCGCAAATGTCCGCTGGCCCGCGTGCGTCCGCATAAGTCGGTGCTGTTCGAATTGTACGATCGCTACGGCAGCCGCAAGGCCCGCGCGCTCGGCGACGAGGAGTTTCGCGCGGTCGAGGAGAAAGAGCAATTGTAGCGGCGCCCTATCGCTGTGGCAGTCGTGCGGCGCGGCGCGCATCGGAGCGAACTACGGGCATCGGCGCAAGCGGCGCGCGCGAGGAAATACACTAATCCGCCCTTGCGCGGCCGGTAACCGTATGCGACTACCAATCAAGGGCTGCCTGAGCGGGCCCGCATGACCATGGCACTGATCGAACCAACCACCCCCGGGGCCGGCGACAAACGGCCGATCGATCCGTGCGCGCGCTGCGGCCATGAAGAGGGCGTGTGGAGCGTGCCGTGGCCCGATCAGCCGACCGACGCCTTCTATCTGCTGTGCGGGCGCTGCCTGTGGCGCCGCTTCCACGACGTGCCGCGCGGTGCGGTGCGCCGCGAGCTGGTGCGCAAGGTCTTTGCCCAGCGCATCTTCGGCCGTCACACCAGCTAATCGTCGCGGCGGGCGCGCGCCGCACCCGCCGCGGCTCAATCACGGGTGCGAGGACGGCGGCGCGGGCGGCAATTGGACGGCGACTACAGTTCCGGGCACCCCGTGCATCAGGGGGCCGGGCGCGAACGTGTTGGTAGCCGGATCGTAAAGCTCCGTGGTGGACAGCCACAGTTGCCGATAGCCGGTATGCTGGCCATATTTCTGGCTGACGAAGCCGCCGGCGATCAGTATCTTGCCGGCGCTCGGTCCTGAAGCGATAGTCATCGCGATATGCTGCGAGCGGCGCGAATGCATCGCTGGGCCGGGCGCGAACGTGTTGGTGGCGGGATCGTAAAGCTCCGTCGAGGACAGCGCATCGTTGATGCCCCGCTGGCCGCCCGCGATCAGAATTTTACCGGCATTCGGTCCTGAAGCGATAATCGTCGCGGTATGATATCCGCGTGGGATTTTCATGGCCGCGGTGGCGCGAGATGGTGCGAACGTGTTGGTAGACGGATCGTAAAGCTCGGTCGAAGCGAGGGGCACGAATTTATGATGCTTATACGGACCCCAGCCGCCGGCGATCAGAATTTTGCCGGCATTCGGACCCGCAGAAATAATCGTCGCGGTGTGGTTTTCCCTCACGACGTTCATGGTCGGTCCCCGCACAAAATGTTGTTGCGCGGATCGTAGAGCTCCGTCGAAGCAAGACTGCGTACGCCCACTCTCCAGCCGCCGGCGATCAGAATCTTGCCGGCGTTGGGCCCTGATGCAACCACCGTCGCGGTGTGATCCCAACGGCCCGCGTACATCGCCGGTCCGGGCACAAAAGCGTTGACGAGCGGATCGTAGAGGTCCGCTACATCGCCGCCGACGACCAGAATCCTGCCAGCCCCCGGCCCCGACGCAATCACCGTTGCGGTATGGGAGTTGCGCTCATCGCTCATGTCCGGGCCTCGGCTGAACGTATCGGTGGCTGGATCGTACAATTCCGTCGAAGCGAATGGGCTCTCGCTGTAGCCGCCCGCGACCAGTATCTTGCCGGCGTTCGGCCCCAACGTAATGACGGTTGCCGTCGCCCGGGTCCGTCCCTCGTTCATCACTGGCGGCGAAGGCGCGAAGCGGTTCGACGCCGGATCGAACAACTCGGCCACAAACCGGATAGGGTGGCTCCCTACGTGGTCGTCGCCGAAAATCAAGATTTGACCCCAAGTGGGACGTTTGGAGGCCGTGGTGGAAATCGCGGCCGAGCCTATGCACCATCCCGTTGCCACTGTGGCGGCGATGACAGCGGCCCCGATCCAGGCGTATCGCCTCCTTCCCGGCAACGGTCTCATCGTTCGATCATCCTCGTATAATAATCGGTTGACTTTGGACCATCCGAAGGCCGCCGCCAATCGGCGCGGGAAGGGGGGAACCTCATCGTTGCGAGAACGAGGGTTTCTTCGTCGCGGCGCCGCCTGCACCACGTTCACCTCTTCCCGCCGATTTGCCGCGCCCTTTTTCGGGTCTCCCTTTTGCGCAACGGATCTTCGGCCGCAATTCGGTGTGATCGGACGCCTATCGCGCGCCGGCGGCAAATTGCCAAATTGGGTTCACTGAGATTCGTAACGCAGTCAAGTGAAAATGAAAGTGATCTGCCTCCTTCAGAAGATCTTGTTTCGAATCGCCAATCCTGCCCAAGGCTTGCGCCAAGCACACGGTCGCAAAGTCCGAGTCCGATTCACTTGCCTAAAAGCGGATTATAGCGCAACTCCGCGATCCTGAATTTCGTCATCGCCGTCTTTATGCTCACCGCCGGATCAAACGACTTCGCCTGGTACCGGTAAAGCGAAGTTGCCAGTTCAGCGAGCAGATCGCGCAACTTGAACCAATGGTGCTGGGATTCCGGCGCCGTTTTGTTGTAATCTTGAATTACCGATTGGTCAGAATCCCCTTGTTTGATGTGTTCGCGGTAATCGTCTGAATAAACGCGGCTGAGGTCATCGTCAGCGGCCTTGTATTCGCCAACGGAGGCGGGCTTGAGCTGGTGCGTTTGGATCTTGGCGATCAGCTTCAGAAAATTGTCACGTACAAAGCCCGCCTGACCCGCACCGGCCAACCCGGCGAACGAACCGGGAACAACGCAATCGTACGCGCGCTGCATCTCCTCTAACTGGTATGCCTTGAACTCGGCAACGGCCCGATCGAAAATAGCGCGATCAGGCGCGCTCAATTTCCGCCTGACTCCGGCAATTGTCCGGCTTAGCCGGGCTTCCTCGGCAAACTGGCCAATCGCATCACAAATCTCGAGTTCTTGAGTGGTATAGGCCGCGTCCCGGCAGTAGTCCACGCGCGGGCAGGACGTGTGCGGGGCGAGTTTGCACTTGTCGATGGCCTTTTGCAGAGCCGCGGCTTCCTCGGGCGGGGCCATATCGGGGTCCGTCCTCTGTCCAAGCTTGAGGACCGTCTCGGCCTTTTGCGGGTCGCGCGGCGCGCCTTCGCCATTGACATACATGACGACCACGAAGTTCCATTCCTTGCGGTCCTCGAAACATTTCAGTGCCCGGGGATAGTCGGGCGCGCGATCGATGCCGAAGTAGAGGCCGATGCAGGCGAATTGCGCGAGGAAGCATCGGTTAAGCTGCGCAAAATCTCGCGGCTGGCGACAATCAGCTTTCGCCGTAGCCGGCTCAGCGCTGAATGTTGCGGCAAGGGCGGCGATGGTGACTGCGGCCGCGATCAAGGCGCCCTGCATTCTTCCCGGCAGCGGTCTCATAATCGGTTGACTTTGGACCATCCGAGGGCCGCCGCCAATCGGCGCGGGCCGCGAACCTCACCGTTGCGAAAAGAGGGTTTCTTCGTCGCGGCGCCGGTTAATCAAACCGGGAGAAGGCCGGAGGCTTCCATTGACCCGTACCTCGCGCCATACACGGAATTGTCCCGCCGCACCGAGGTAGTCTCCCGTATACTGGCTGGAGCCCCCATTGAGCATTTTCAGTAGCGTTGAGTCCTTGAAGTTGCCGCTTCCAATGTTGAACACCAGGCTGACGAGCGCATCGAACTGATGCTGCGTGAGCGGAACGCCCACCAGATCGTCGATCGGTTTTTCCGCTTTACCCAAGTCCTCGCGAAAAATATCGTCGGCTCGCACCTCGGTGATTCCATTCTTGAACTCTTTCTCCCGTTTGTCGGCATTAATCTCGTGCGGGTGGACGAGATGGCCGTACCCGATCGTGGTATTGCCCGCCCCGTCATTGTCGTACATATGCAGCACCAGCTTCTCCGTTCGTTTGATCTGGTCGATCATGCCCTGGCTCGCGCGCATGTGGCGCGGCCCGCTGAACTTTAACAGGGCTCTGAACGTGCCGTCGCGCGGTTCGATCAATCCGCTCTGAGCGATCCCCAGGCGGCGCTGGAACTCTATTATCGCTTTGAGCGTGTCGCTGTCCACGCTGCCGGTGATCCGAAGCAGGCGGTCACTGCGGTTGTGCTGGATAATTTGCACGTTGAGCAGGCCCTGCACCACGCTCACCTCTTCGCGCCGATTTGCCGCGCCCTTTTTCGGGTCTCCCACGGAGTACGTTATGTAGTTGTTCGGTACCGGCATGTGGACTTCTCTTTCCGGCGCGGTCGCAGGGGTTTCGGCACCGGCTGGCCTCGCTTCAATCCGTCATGCGTGAATGCGCGCGCTGTCCCGCGCTGGTGCGCTCGCGATCGTGCGTCGTGCCGGGTGACGGAGCGGCGCCAGCCGCGGTGGCCTTCGTCGGCCTGGCGCCGGGACGGCTCGGCGGCGACCGCACGGGGCTGCCGTTTACCGGCGATCGCTCGGGCCAAATTCTGCGCCGGATGATCGATCGCGCGGCGCTCGGCCCGGTCTTCATCACCAACCTGGTGCGCTGCAATCCGCGCGACGCCGGCGGACGCAATCGCGATCCGAGCGCGCGCGAAATCGCCAACTGCCGCGGCCACCTCGACGCCGAACTCGCCCTCGCCCGCCCGCGTATTGTGGTCTGCCTCGGCCGGCTTGCCTGGCACGAGATGGCCGGCCGCGCGGCGCCGTTCGATCCGCGCCGGCCGCGACCGCTGCGCGTGGGCGCAATGCGCCTGTTTCCGATGTACCATCCGGCATACGTGGTGCGCGGCGCCTGCACCGAGCGCGCCTATGCCCGCGGCTTCGCACGCCTGCGGCGCCTGCTCGGCGCAATCGCCCTCACGGCCGATTGACGCAGCGGCGGCCGCCCGCAATGCTCGTCGGCAATGGACGTCACGCAGGAATTTGTCGCTGACGGGCTCCGCCGTGCGCATTACATCACCAATGAGCGGGTCGAGACGGCGGTGTTTCTGGCGCTCGCGCTCGACAAGCCGTTGCTCATCGAGGGCCCCGCCGGCGCGGGCAAGACCGAGGTCGCAAAAGTCCTGGCCGAGATTTTGAAGACCGATCTGATCCGCCTGCAATGCTACGAGGGGCTCGACGAGGCCCGCGCGCTCTACGAATGGAACTATCAGAAGCAGCTCCTGCGCCTGCAGGCCGACGAGCAGAATGGGCTCGGCTGGGACGAGCTTTCGACCCATCTGTTTTCACGCGAGTACTTGCTCGAACGGCCGCTGCTCAAGGCGATCTCAGCGCCGCGCAAGGTCGTGCTGCTGATTGACGAGATCGACAAGGCCGACGAGGAGTTCGAGGCCTTTCTGCTCGAACTGTTGTCGGATTTTCAGGTCAGCGTGCCGGAACTCGGCACGGTGCGCGCCCACGAGCGGCCGGCCGTCGTGCTGACGTCGAATCGCGCGCGCGAATTGTCCGACGCGCTGCGCCGCCGATGCCTCCATCTGTTTATCGATTTTCCCGGCCTGGAGCAGGAGCGCAAAATAATCGAGCTCAAGGTGCCGGAACTCGACGCGCGGATCGCCGCGGCCGCCGCGCGCCTGGTCAATGCGATGCGCAAGCTCGAGCTGAAAAAGCCACCGTCGATCGCCGAGAGCCTCGATTGGGCGCGCGCGCTGGTGCGCCTGGGGGTCAAGGAACTCGACACGCCGGCGCTGCGCGCGACGCTCGGTGTGCTGCTCAAGCATGAGGACGATCGCGCGCGCGTCGAGGCCAAGGCCACAGCGCTGATTCCGCGTCCGCGATGAGCGCCTTTGGCAACGCGGTGCTGGCGCTGATCGACGATCTGCGCGCCGCCGAAGTCCGGATCTCGGTGGCCGAATCGATCGACGCGATGCGCGCGGTCGGCGCCGCCGGACTCGAATGCGTGCGGATGCGCGAGGCGCTGGCCGCCGCGCTGATCAAGGACGAAGCCGACCGCGTGCGCTTCGACGAAGTATTTGCCCGCCATTTCGCAGCCGCCCGATCGATCGGCGACCGGCCGCGCCCAAGCCGGGGCGGCCGCATCGGCGTGGCCGGATCGGCGGGCGGTCCAAGCGACGGCGGCGCCGCCGATGAGCCGCGGCCACCCGCGCGCGACGATCAGGAGCCACCCCGAGGCGCTGGCCGCACGCCCCGACCGTCCGTCGAGCAAGAAGACGAAGCGGCGGAAGCGTCCGCTCGGCCGGGCGCGCCGGCCGAGGGCCGAGCCAATGCGGATCGCGAAGGCGATGCCGACGCCGCGGCGCGCGGGCTATCGGCGGACGCCACGGCCGCAGCCGCGGGCGATCCGGGCGCGGCGGAGGACCGTCAAGCAGGGGACGCCGAGGTGGCCGGTACCGGCGATCGCGCGGAGTCCGACGCGCCGGGTCCCGAGGCGGGCCGTGCGGCGGCGCTCCGCGCGATCGAGCGGATGCCCTTCGCCGCCTACTCCGACGCGGAATACGGGACCGCGCACGACGCGCTGGCGGTGATCCGGCGGCGCTTTCGCCTCCGGGTGTCGCGCCGTCTGCGGATCGCGTCGGCCGGGCGCATCGACTTCCGCCGCACGATCCGCGCGGCGCTTCAGCACGGTGGCGCGCTCGGCGATTTGCGTTTCCGCGCGCGCCGTCCGCGCCACGTCGACCTGCTGATCCTCGCGGACCTTTCGGGCTCGATGAAGTATGCTTCCACGCTGATGCTCGAGATTGTCGCGGGGGCGCGCGAATGCTTCCGGCGGGTGCGCAGCCTGGTCTACATCGATCGAATCGCGGAGGCCGGCTTCGAGCGTGGCCATCTGGTGATGACGCCGCCGCTCGACCTCTATGCCCGCTCGGATTTTGGCCGGGTGCTGGGCGAGGTCCGCGATCACCGTGCCACCCTGCTCAGCCGCACCACGGTGATCGTGATCATGGGCGACGGCCGCAATAATCGGCGGCCCGCCCGCGCCGACCTGCTGCGCGACCTGGCGCGCACCTGCCGCGCGGTCTTCTGGCTGAATCCCGAACCGCCGGCGCGCTGGAATACCGGCGACAGCGCCATTCGGCAGTATGCGCGCGAGGTAACCGCCATGATCGAATGCGCGAATTTGCGCGATCTCGAGCGCGGCCTGGCCCGTGTGGTGTAGCGAACGAGAGCCAGAGCAATTGGTTGCATCAGCGGCGGGCGCGTGACAAGGTGCCTGCATCAAGGATGACTAATGAGGGCATTTTTCTTCGATATAGGCATCTTAGACATCCAATCGGCAATAATAGCTTGGGATGGTAGAGGGATCGGTGAACCGACTACAGAAAACCATTTATAGGACGGGTTCAGTCGCGGCCTTCAGTACCGTATTGATGCTGCTGGTCGGGATTGGAACGGCTGCGGCGCAAGGCGTGGCCGGATCGATTACAGCGCTGAGCGGCACCGCGACGATCGTGCGCGGCGGGACCTCGATTCCCGGGGCCTTCGGGACCAAGGTCGACGTCGGCGACAAGATCGCGACCGGACCGTCCAGCAGCGCGACCATCACCCTGACCGACGGCACCCAGATGGAGTTGACCGATTCGAGCAACCTGACCATCGACGAAAACCTGCTGACGCCGTCGGGGTCGCGCGCGAGCACCAAGGTCACCCTGTTCAGCGGCCTCCTGCGATCGCTGGTGCGGGCGACGCCGGGCACGCCGCCCAACTATGAAGTGCATACGCCCAACGCGGTGGCGTCGGCTCGCGGGACCAATTACGACGTCGACCACGAGACCGGCATGCATGACAAGCACTACAAGGACTGTACGGAATTCACGCACGTGGCGGTCTACGACGGGACGGTTGAAGTCTACAATCCGACCAATCCGACGGCGCCGCCGGTCGAGGTGAATTCCGGGCAAAAGGTGACGGTGCCATGCGGCGGAGCACCGTTGTTCGGCGCACCCGCCGGATTGGGCGCCGTTTCGGCCACGGCGATCGGCGTGCTCACAGCGGCCGGAGCAGGCGCGGCCGCGATAACCGTGGTCGGCGCGACTGGCGGGTTTAGCGGCAGCAGCGGCGGTGGTTCGCCGCCCAAGCCACCGATCAGCCCGACGGAATAGGCTCGACGGCGGCGCGTGGCGGCGAATGCCGCCGCACGGCTTATCGGCGCGGCCGCGATGCGCTAGGGTCGAAACGCCGCTATGGCCGCATTCTCAGGCAAACCGTTCTGGAAGAATCCGCTCGTCACCGTTTGTATCGGGCTGGCGATGGTGGCGGTCATTACTGGGCTGAACCGCGACCACGGACTCGAAGCGCTCGAACAGAGCACCTCCGATCGCCTGGTCTACAGTCACGGCGTGCAGTCCCCGCCGACCGGCCAGGTGGTAATCGCACGAATCGACGAGCAGAGTATCGCCGACCTCGGCCGCTGGCCGTGGGGCCGCGACGTCGAGGCGCGGCTGGTCAACGCGTTGGCGGAATACAAGGTGGCGGTGATCGGTTTCGACGTCCTGATGACCGAGCGGGATTCGGCCGACGTCCTGAGCGAGCGGCTGGCGCGCCGGCTCAAGCACGACGGCGTGCACGATCCGGCGGTGCTGGCGACGCTGAGCAAGAGCGATGACGCCGAATTCGCGCACGCGATGAAGGCGCAGGGCACGTCCTACCTGGGCTATACCTTCGGACCGATCTATCGCCCGGCGCGCCACGGCGGCGCTACATCCGCGGCGCCGCACGCAGCCACTTCGGGCAGCGCCGACTTCCTGACCAGTTTCACCGCGCCGCGGCCCATGTTCTACAACTTCGTGCGCAAGACAGCCGGCGCCCAGGATTTTACCACCATGGCGGATCGCTACCTGCCGCCCATCGCACTTCTCAATAGCGCGGCGGGCGGCACCGGCTACGTCAATCTCGACCTCGACAGCGACGGCGTCGCGCGATCATACCCTGCCGTGATCCGGTTCCACGATCGCTACTGCGTGCCGCTGTTTATGGCGGTGGTCGACGCCTATGCGGCGCATGCGCCGCTCAGCCTGGGTTTCGACCGCGTCGGGGTGTCCAATCTGCAGGTCGACGGCGCGCGTATCCCGGTCGACGAGCTGGGGCGCCTGACGGTGCATTATCGCGGCCCCGCCGGGACCATCCCGTCGTATTCGATCGCCGACATCGTGGCGCATCGCGTACCGCCCGCCGCGCTGGAAAAGAAAATCGTCATGATCGGATTGACCGGCCATGGGCTGGGCGATCGCTTCGTCACGCCGGTGGGCGGCGATTTTCCGGGGGTCGAGATTCAGGCCAACGCGATCGACAACGTGCTCGCTGGCGACTTCCTGGTCAGCAATCGCGAGCTGTTCGTGGGCGAGGAATTGGCCGGTCTGGTGATCGGCATCGCGATCATCTTCGTGGCCGCCTACCTGACGGCGATTTCCGGCGCGATGATCGCGATCATCCTGGCGGTTGGCTATGTGCTCTTCGCGCTTCATCTGCTGCGCGCCGACGGGGAAATCCTGGGCGTGGTCTTTCCGCTGATGGTGCTCGGCCTCACCTACCTGGTCGTGATGAGCTGGCGGTATATCTCGGAGGGCGCCGAGAAGCGCCATCTGCGCCACGTCTTCGAGCATTACATGAACCCGGACGTAATCAACTCGGTGGTTGATAATCCCGACGGACTCAAGATCGGTGGCGAGCGCCGCCACTTGAGCATCCTGTTCTCCGACATCGTGAATTTCACCTCGCGCGCCGAGCGCACCGATCCCGAACCGCTGGTCGCCCTGCTCAATACTTACATGACCGTGATGATCAGGCTCATCTTCGAGAGCGGCGGCGTGGTCGACAAACTGATGGGCGACGGCATCATGGCCTTCTGGGGCGCGCCGGTCGCGATCGAGAATCCCGCGCGCGAGGCGATCCAGTGCGCGCTGCGCATGATGGAGGAGTTGGCCGCGCTGGCCGCGCGCGACGAACGCTTCAGCGACCTCAAGATCGGCATCGGCGTAGCCACCGGTGACGCAGTGGTCGGCAACTTCGGCGGCGAGCAGCGCTTCGACTACTCGGTGATCGGCGACATCGTCAACCTGGCCTCGCGGCTCGAGGGGCTGACCCGGCCGTTCAAGGTCGGCATCCTGGTCAACCGGCCGACTTTCGAGGAGGCCGGCCCGGGCTTCATCGGGCGCGAGATCGGGCTGGTCAAGGTCAAGGGCAAGGACCAGTTGGTGGCGACCGTCGAGGTAGTCGGGCGCGAGGGCGACGGGGTCGATCCGGAATTTTATGCGCGCTTTGCCAAGGCGATCGACCTGCTCCATAAGGGTTATTCGCCGGAGGGCGAATTGCGCGCGATGCTCAAGGATCGGCCCGACGATCGGGTGGTCGCGATGTGCCTCGAGCGGCTGGCGGCGGCGCCCGAAGGCCGCCGTCCGCGCGAGATCGTCTTCGAGTTCGACACCAAGTGAGGCGCGCGATTCCGCGCCGCGCGCAGAATACAAAAGCACCCGTCGTTGATGTAACTGCGGGCGCCGGGCGCCAACGCGAAAAATACCGTCCGGATGATAACTCTACAAAGTGGCCAGGATGGCGCCGCGCCGGCGCATCGCTCGGGCGTTGCTGGAGGCGATCGGCCAGCGGCTGAATTCAGCCGTTAGATATTGAACACCGCGCGCATCTTCGCCAGCAGCCAGTTCGCGCGATTGCGCGCGCCGTCGCCGTGCGGCGCCGCTTCGAGCAGTTCGCGGCGCTCGGTCATCCGCAGCGCGATCACCCCGCCCATCTGCACGGCGGTCTCGGGATGGTTCTTGAACAGCTCGCCGAAGGTCTCGCGCGTGAGCTCGAGCAACTCGGCGTCGGTGCGCGCGCGCACGGTCGCGGTGCGCGGCTCGCCGGTCATCAGCGCCATCTCGCCGAAAAAGGCCGGGGGTTTGAGGTCGGTGATGTGAATCTGGCGGCCGTCGGCGGCGGTCGCGACGACTTCGACGGTGCCGGAGCGGATGAAAAAGAGCGAATTGCCGCTGTCGTGCTCGCGCACGATCGCCTCGCCGGCGCCAAAGCGCTGCACGATCACGCCGGGCACCAGCAGCCGCAACTCCTCGTCGCGCAGGCCGTGGAGAAAGTCGACCTGGCGGAGATCGGCCATGATGGCCAGCGCGTAGTCTTCGGCACTGGCCATCGACCGGCGATCGCTTGCGCGCTCGACCCGGACTTGTGGATAGGGAATCTCGATCGCCTTGCGGCGCAGCACGTACCAGAGGTCGGTGGTAACCGTGTCGCGCAGGCGCTCGGCGTTGACGTAGTCGGACATCCAATACTTGATGCGGTAGCGGACGGCCGAATCGGCGTACTCCCAGGCGTAAACTTCCGGGGGCGGACTTTGCATCACGCCGGTGATATTGGCCAGCGCCGCGATAATCACTTCGCGCACATAGTTGGGCGCCGCGGCGTAGCTCAGCCCGATGTTTATCTCGCCCGCCACCAGGCCGATCGAATAGTTGATCAGCGGCTCCTTGGCCATCAGCGAATTGGGTATTTCGAGGCGCTCGTTACTGCGCGTGATGATCGCCGTCGAGCGCCAGCCGATGCCCTGGACGCGGCCGATGTGGGTGCCGCTGCTGACCCAGTCGCCCGGCGCGAACGGCTTGCTCAACTGCAGGGTCAGGCCGCTGAAGATATTGCCCAAGCTCTCCTGCAGGGCCAGACCGACCACCACCGCGACCACCGCCGTGCTGGCCAGCAGGGGCGTGAGATCGACGTGGAAGTCCTGGCGCAGGACGACCAGCACGATCAGACCCCACAGGGTGAGCATCATGATGTCTTTGAAGATGGTCGAGAAATGGGCACGCGTACGATGCGCCGCGGCGTCGGCGGCGGCCAGCAGCAGATGGATAATGCCCCAACTGACCAGCACCACGGCGATGCCACCGGCCCATTGCGCCCAGCCCATGCGGTTGGCGATCGGCGGGGCGGCGGCCAGATCGATCAGGAAGCCGAGCGCGCACATCACCAGGCCGGTCATCGGCATGAAGTTCCAGCGTTCGCGCATGCCGACCGCGACCACGACGAGCCCGGCGGCAATCGCGGCGTCAAAAATAATGCGCGCGCCGGGACCGAGCAGGCTCAGTCCGAGAATGATCTGAAGCGGAGAAACTTGCATTGCGTTAGAGCCCGGCGCGATGCGGCGCGCTCATCCGGTGCCGTCCACTCCCGCGTATCGCGTGAAGGTCGAACCGGCGAAGCGCATGATTCGCATACCGCCCAGGCGCAAGGATTCTACTGCGTCGGCGAAGCGTACGGTAGCCAATGCCTATCGCACCATTCAGCCGCCCGCGGCGACCCGCTCGAGCTCGGGCGCGAGCTGATCGACGGTCATGCGGCGCTGGCTCAGATGGGCGGCCTCGGCTTCGGACAATTCGGCCAGGAAGCAATTGCGCGCCGGGATCATCAGGACCGCGCGATAGGGGAAGCCGGGCTGCACGTGCGGATAACAGTGATCGCCGATGACCCCTTCGAGCGCGGCTTCGACCACGCGCTCATGGCGTCCGCGGGCGCCCGAGTAAATCAGCGCGGCCGCGGCGCGCAGCCGCGCCGCGCGCCGGGCCGGCGCGACCCCGCGCATCCGCCGGACGATTTCCTCGGCCAGGTCGCGATCGCCGGCGTCCGCCCCGAGCCATCGATGCGACCGCACGCCGGGCGCGCCGCCCAACGCGTCGACCTCGAGCCCGCCGTCGTCGGCCAGCGTGGCAATGCCCGCGCGGGCGAAGTAAAAGGCGGCCTTGGTCCGCGCGTTCTCGGCAAAGCTCGCGCCGTCTTCGGGCGCCTCGTCATCAATGCCCGCGTCGCGCAGTGAGATCACATTGAGCTTGAAGCCCGCGAGCAGCAGGCGATACTCGGCGAGCTTGGCTCGGTTGGTGGTCGCAATCAGGATCGGCGTCATCGCAGGCTTCTCCGCCGGTCTCGTCAGGGCGCCGGCTGATAGATAAATTTGCACGCGGCGCGCGCGCGATGCTCTTCGCGGGCGAGATCGATCAGGCGATCGATAAGCGCGGGCAGCTCGAGTCCGCTCGCGGCCCACAGCTTGGGATACATGCTAATCGCGGTGAAGCCGGGAATCGTGTTGACCTCGTTGACGTAGAGCGCACGCAAATCCGGCGGCGCCAGGAAATCGACTCGCGCCATGCCGCGCAGCGAAAGCGCGGTAAAGGCCGCGGCCGAGGCGGCGCGAATGCGTTCGGCGAAGGCCGCGGGAAGGTCGGCGGGAATCCGCACATCGGCGCCGCCGGCGTCGATGTATTTCGAGGCATAGCTGTAGAATTCGTGGCCCTTGACGATGATCTCGCCGGGCACCGACGCAGCCGGCCGATCGTTGCCGAGCACGGCGCATTCGAATTCGCGGCCGGCGCACGACTCCTCGATGAGGATTTTGCGATCGTATTGCATCGCGTCGGCGATTGCGGGGCCGAGCGCGCGCGCATTCTTAACCTTGCTGATACCGATCGACGAACCGAGCGCGTTGGGTTTGACGAAGACCGGGTAACCCAAATCGCGGGCGGCGCGGCGCGCGATCGCCCGGTCATCTTCGAGTTGCGCGCGGGTGATCGCGCTATGGCGCACCACCGCGATTCCCGAGGCGCGCAGCAGCCGCTTCTGCGCATCCTTGTCCATCCCGAGCGCCGAGCCCAGTACGCTCGCGCCGACATAGGGTATACCCGCCAGCTCGAGCAATCCCTGCACGGTACCGTCCTCGCCGAAGGTTCCATGGAGAACCGGGAAGACCACGTCGAGCGGACCGGGCATCGCGGGCGGCACACCGGCGGCGCCGGCCTCGCGGCCGTTGCGCGCGGGGCGCGTAACCAGCGCACGGCCCTGGGGTTCGGGCAGCAGACTGACGGGAATACCGCCGCGGCCGAGCGCGCCCAATTTCGGCGTCGCCTGGGTCAGCATCGCGATCGCGTCGGCGCGCAGATACCAGCGGCCGTCGTGGCCGATACCGATCGGGACAATCTCGTAGCGCCGCGGGTCCATCGCGGACATCACGGTGAGCGCCGAGCGAAGCGAGATCTCATGCTCGCCCGAGCGGCCGCCGAAGAGCACTCCCACGCGGATTTTTTTGCTGCGCGCCATTGCTCCGTTCCCCCCTCGACTCCCCGCCGTCACACCCACAAATGATAGCCGCTGGCCGGACGAATTCTGTCATGCCGGCGCGGCGCGTTCGAGCGGCGCGCGTGGCGCGCTCGTATCGCGCACTTGAGGCCAACGAAAAACGCGCGCCATCGACGATGACGCGCGCGTCTCCAAAGCGGCCGCCCGTTCAGCCAATGCTACGGGCGATAGTTCGGCGGCTCCTTGGTGATGAACACGTCGTGCACATGGCTCTCGCGCTGGCCGGCGTCGGTCACGCGGATGAACCTGGCGCGGCGGCGCAGCTCGGCCAGATTGATCGCGCCGACGTAGCCCATGCCGGCCTGCAGGCCACCGATGAGCTGCTCGATATTTGAAGCCAGGCCGCCGCGATGGGGCACGCGGCCCTCGATCCCTTCGGGCACCAGCTTGTTGGCGTCGTCGACATCGTGCTGCCCGTAACGATCGCGCATCCGCTCGGTCATCGCGCCGAGCGAGCCCATCCCGCGGTAAACCTTGTAGGTGCGTCCCTGGTAGAGAATCGTCTCGCCGGGGCTCTCCTCGGTGCCGGCGAACAGCGAGCCGATCATCACGGTGGCGGCGCCGGCGGCCAGCGCCTTGGTGATGTCGCCGGAGAAGCGGATGCCGCCGTCGGCGATCACCGGCACGTTGCGCGGCTCGGCAATCGCGATGCAATCCATGATCGCGGTGATCTGCGGCACGCCCACGCCGGCCACCATCCGGGTGGTGCAGATCGATCCGGGGCCCATGCCGACGCGCAGTGCGTCGGCGCCCGCCTCGATCAGCGCGCGGGCGCCCTCGCTGGTCGCGATACTGCCGGCGACCACCTCGATCTCGGGGCATTCGCGCTTGGTCTCGCGCAGCGCCTCGAGCACGTTTTGCGAATGGCCGTGGGCGGTGTCGATGCACAGCACGTCGACCCCTGCGCGGCGCAGCGCGGCGACGCGCTCCTCGCGTTCGGGACCGACGCCGATCGCCGCGCCCACGCGCAGCCGGCCCATCAGGTCTTTGCTCGAATTAGGATGGCGCGTCGCCTTGTCCATGTCCTTGACGGTAATCAGCCCGCGCAGCCGGTGATGCTCGTCGATCAGCGGGAGCTTTTCAATCCGATGAGCCTGGAGAATTTCCTTGGCCGCATCGAGCGTGATGCCCGGACGCGCGGTGATCACCTGCTTGGTCATGACTTCGCGCACCTGGCGATCGAGCCGGCGCTCGAAGCGCAAGTCGCGATTGGTCAGGATGCCGACGAGGCGTTCCTCAGCGACCACCGGCAGGCCCGAGATACCGTGGCGCTCCATGATCGCCAGGGCGTCGCCGATCATCTGATCGGGATGGACCGTGACAGGATCGGCGATCATGCCGCTTTCGTACTTCTTGACCGCGGCGACTTCGGCCGCCTGGCGCTCGACCGGGAGGTTGCGATGGATAAAGCCCAGCCCGCCAAGCTGGGCGACCGCGATCGCGGTGCGCGACTCGGTGACCGTATCCATCGGGCTTGCGATCAGCGGGATATGCAGGCGAATGCGCTGGGTGAGCATGGTCGAGACGTCGCAGTTCGAGGGCAGCAGGTCGGAGAACTGCGGCAGCAAGAGCACGTCGTCAAATGTCAGACCTTCGCGAAGCTCCTGAAGCGGCATTTTGTTTCACCCCGATATGGCGAGGCCCGCAGTTGTCCTGCAGGCCTGAAAGACATTGGGAATGTGGCCCGGAAGTAGGGAATGTGACCCGGAAGTGCGATCCGGAAGCGCCATAACTGAAGGTAACAAATGACGCACCCCGGCGCAATTCACCTCCGCCGGGCGGCGCGTGCAGCGGCCCGCGCGCGCTCAACCGTTGGGCGGATCTTTCGCCTCATCCAGATGCAGCAGCAGCAAGTTCTGGCCGAGCGTGCGCACCGCGAAGCGCTGGGTTTCGCCCATCGCCCGCTCGAGCGCATGGCCGGCGATCAGCCAGTGGCCGCGGCTCGGCAGCATGGCGAAGCGCGCGCCAATCGCTCCGGCCAGTTCGCGCACGCGCTCGATCGGCGCGAACGGATCCATCTCACCCGCGATGATCATTCGCGGCGCGGCGTCGGCGAAACGCGCTAGCGTGATCGCGCCGCGCGCCACCTCGCGCGCGATCACACCCGCGTCGGGCACCATCGCATGCCCCAGGCGATCGCGCTGAAAGGCGTCGGCGTCGGAGAGGAAATCGGCGCGCACGCGGCCACGCGGCGGATTGATCGGCCGTCCGCACCAGATCGCAAAGCGATCGCGCAGTCGCGGAGCAAGGCGTGAGGGCCGGCCGGGGACTGCCGGAGCCAGCGCAATCGCCGCACGCACGTGCGGCCGCTCGGCCATCTTGAGCGCGATCAGTCCGCCGATGCCGTGGCCCATCACGAGCACGTCGCGGCCCAGCGCCGCGAGCAATTCGTCGATCAGCGCAACCATCCCGGCGCATCCGATGCGTCCGAGCGCGGGTGTGCCGTCACGGCCCAGCGCGGCGCGCAGATCGGGAACGTAGACCTCCCAGCCGACGCTGGCCAGGTAGCCAGCCAGCAGCGCCAGATGGACATGGGTGGTAAAGAGTTCGGGCAGGATTATGATCGGCCAGGCGAATTTGCCTGGCGCGGGGCGCTCGACCTGGGCGGTGAAGCGCCCGACGGTGGCGTCCATCTTCAAGCCGCCGCAGCGCGCGGCACGCGTCGCGCGGCGCCCGTGCAATCGTCGCCCAAGAAGGAAAGAGCCCCCTTTTTCAAGGGGGCTCCTCCTTTTTGACGAGGCTTTAAGCCCCGGCTCATCCAGCAGCTAGCCCGGCTCTTTTCCGCAGCCTCCGGGGATTTCAGGCCCGGAGGGCAAATTCGTTAGTTACTTCTTTTTGACAGGCTTTTTCGTGGCCTTTTTCTTCGCCATAGTGCTCTTCAGCTTTGGTTTGGATTTGGCTGCCGTCTTACCGGGCTTCTTCATCATTGCCATACGTTCCTCCTGTGCGGTCGCTGCTGCTGGACGAGCGCAAAAAGCTGTATGAGTCCAATACTCATCTGTGAAGTGATTATAGAAACCCGTTATGTCCGACGCAAGCGTTTTGCCACACGTTTATAAAGAAATTTTATAGTCAGACTTCCGCAGATGAATAAGGCCCTTTCTCAAAATAAAATTCCGTTCAGCCATAAGCGCGCTTGAATCGCGCAACGCCCTTAATTTAGGATCGAAGGGATGGTGAAGTTAAGTTCGTACCTGCGGCGCATGTGGCTCAATCTAATGCTGAGCGCCGTGCTGGTGCTGCTCGTGATGAGCTGCATCGCCGCGCCGCTCGGCCCGCGCGACCTGGCCGCGCTGCGCCAGCAGCGGGTGGCGCTCGAAGCAACGCGCGACCGTTTGCTGTCCGACAACCGCGACTTGACCTCACGCATCGCGCGTTTGCGCTCCGACGACGCCTATATCCAGCGCCTGATCCGCAGCGAACTTGGCTACGCCCGCGCCGACGAACTGGTCTATCGTTTTCCCGCGGACGACGGCGACACCGCTCGCTAGATCACACCCGCGCGCGGCCGCCGCCGCGCTCAAAAATGCGCGGGGCCGAGCAGATGGTACTCGCGCGCGGTGCGTTCGAGTTCGTCGCGGAACTCGGGATGGGCCAGGCCAATCAGCGCGCGCGCCCGTTCGGGCACCGACTTGCCCTTGAGATTGACGATGCCGAATTCGGTGACGACGTACATTACGTCGGTGCGCGGCGTGGTCACGATATTGGAATCGGCGATGCGCGCGACGATGCGGCTGGCGCGGCGGCCGTTGCGTTCGTAGGTCGACGACAGGCATAGAAATGCCTTGCCGCCCTGCGAGGCGTAGGCGCCGCGCATGAACTGAAGCTGGCCGCCGGTGCCGCTGATCTGGCGCACGCCGGCGGATTCGGCGCAGGCCTGGCCGGTCAGATCGATCTGCGCGGCGTTGCAGATGGCGACCACGCGATCGTTGCGCATGATGCGGTGCGGGAGGTTGGTGTAGTCGACCGGACCGGCGACGCAGGCCGCGTTGCGATTGAGGAAGTCATACATTTTGGCGGAACCTGCCGCGAAGCAGTAGGCCATCTGGAAGCGATCGAGCGCCTTGTGCGCACCGGTGACCTTGCCCGCCTCGTAGAGCGTGACCAGCGAATCGACGAACATCTCCGTATGCACGCCGAGATCCTTGACCGGCGAGTCGGCGAGCAACTCGCATACCGCGTTGGGCATCGCGCCAATGCCGATCTGCAGGCAGGCGCGATCCTCGATTTCCGCGGCGATCAGTTGCGCGATCTTTTGCTCGAGCGGTCCGGCCGGCGGATTCCGCAACTCGGGCAATCCGCCGCCGCCGGCTTCGACCACGTAGTCGACGCCGCTCAGATGCACGCCGTTCTCGACGCCGAAGACATAGGGCATCGCGGGGTCGGTCTCGACGATCACGACGCGCGCCTTTTCGGTCAGCGCCTTGTGATAGGTCACCGCGCCGCCGAAATTGAAAAACCCGTGCTCATCCATCGGCGCGGTCTTGATCATCGCGACATCGACGTCGATAAAGCGCCGGTAGTAGCCGGGCGCCTCGCCGAAATTCATCGGGATGTGATGGCAGAGGTTGCGGTCGTGCAGCTTGCGCTCGAGGCCCGAGAAGTACCACGAGAGATAGGTCAGGTGGCGCCCTTCGGGGTCGGCCTCGACCGCCGCGCGCGCACGCAGCGCGAGGGTGCCGCGCAGTTTCACGTCGCGCAGCGTGGCGACGCGCGCGGCCAGCGCCTGATCGATCAGGTCGGGCTGGCCGACGCCGAAGCCATAGTCGATCCAGTCGCCGGATTTGACCGCCGCCACAGCCGCATCCGCGGCCACCGTCTTGCGCTTGAGTTCCGCCGCCAACCCTGATGCCATCGTCAATGTCTCCCGGTGCGAAGGCCGCGCCACGCGCATCCGCGCTTGACTACGGCGTCCGCATAAGATTTGTTTCATCGCGCGATTCAAATCAATGCCCAATGCTGAAGCTCTGACCGGGGCGCCACCGCGTGACCAGCGGCGCGCCGCCCTGACTATCCTGTTCCTGACGGTCTTTATCGACCTGCTCGGCTTCGGCATCGTGATCCCGTTCCTGCCGCTGTATGCGGCGCGGATGCACGTTGGGCCGCTCGGCATCGGTCTCATCCTGTCGGTCTATTCGCTGGCGCAATTGTTTTGCGCGCCGGTGCTGGGCCGCGTGTCGGATCATTTCGGGCGGCGCCCGGTGATCATGCTGGGTCTGTTCGGTTCGTCGATCGGCTACGTCATCTATGGATTCGCCGGGACGTTTTTCTGGCTGCTGGTGGCCCGCGCGGTGCATGGCGCGTGCGCCGCGACGGTCTCGACCGCGCAGGCCTACGTCGCCGACGTGACCGACGAAGAGGGCCGCGCCCATGGCATGGGCCTGATCGGCGCGGCCTTTGGTCTGGGCTTCGTGCTGGGTCCGGCGCTTGGCGGTCTGCTCGGGCATGCGAGCCTGCGCACGCCGGTGTTCTGCGCTGCGGCGCTGACCTTCGCCAATCTGATTTTCGCCGCGCTGCGCCTGCCCGAATCGCACGCACCCGATCCGGGCGCGCGGCTCGCGTTGAGCCGCATCGCCGCGCCGATCGTAAATCTGCCGCGCCAACTTTTGGCGCATCGCCTGACACGGCTGTTTGCGATCGCGTTTCTAGCCACCAGCGCAATGGCGGCGCTCGAGGCGACCTTCGCCCTGATGGCCGCCGCCGTGTATGGCTACGGTCCCGCCGGGGTGGGCGGACTGCTCGCTTACGCGGGCCTGATGCAGGCGCTGGTGCAGGGCTACCTGCTCGGCAAGATCGTCAAGCGCACGGGCGAAGTCGCGCTGATCCGCGGCGGCATGATCGCGCTGGCGATCGGGCTGGCGCCGCTGGCCAGCCTCTCGTCGCATGCGCTTCTGTTCGTGATGCTGGGGCTGGTCGCGATCGGTTACGGCTTCGCCAGCCCCGCGATCGCGAGCCTGATCTCGAAGCGCACCGAACGCCATTTGCAGGGCGAAGTCCTGGGCATCAACCAGAGCGCGCTGTCGCTCGCGCGGATCGGCGGACCGATCGCGGGCGGCGCAGCGTATGCGATGATGGGGCCGGCCGCGGCCTATATCATGGCCGCATTGATTGCCGTGGCGGCGCTGGTGCTGACGCGCGCTATCGCGGCGGACGCGTCGCCGTCTAAGGAGAGACCAACACGTTAGGCTGGATAGTGGTATTCCACGTCTTTGGCGTGATCCTGTGGATCGGAAGCCTGCTGGTGGTGACCAGCCTGATGACGCTGGTACCCGACGAGGTCGGCGCCGGGCGCGAGCGCCTGGTGGTGGCGGCGCGCCGGGTGTTCCATGTGAGTTCCAATATCGGCGTGATCGTCGCGGTGCTGTTCGGGGTCTTCGCGCTGCTGGTCGAGCCGATGGTCCTGAACTTTGGCTGGATGCACGTGAAGATCGCGCTGGTGCTCGTGATGTTGTTCATTCACGTCAAGCTGTATCGCCGCGTGATCGCGCTCGAGAACGATCCGGCCAGTGCGACGCGCCGCGAATTCAGCATCATCCATGGCGCGATCAGCCTGATCCTGCTGCTGATCCTGATCATGGTCTTTTTGCGCCCGTTCTGAAGGCGTGCGCGGCGCAGCGGGCGCGCGGCGCTTCAGCCCGGTGCGACCCGGCGATAGGCCTCGGCCGCGGCGGCCAGCGCGGCCCCGCGCGACAGCTCCACACCCATCGATGCGAGCACCGTCTCAAGGGCGCCCAGCGCGAGCGTGACGTATTCGCGGCGCGACGATTCGCCGAGCGTGCCGATGCGCCAGACCTGGCCCTTGAACGGACCGAGGCCGCCCGCGATCTCGAGGTTGTAGTCGCGCAGCAGCGCGGCGCGGACCTGCGCCTCCTCGATGCCCGCGGGCGTCTTGACCACGGCGAGCTGCGGCAGGCGATAGCCCTCCTGGGCGGCCGGCTCGAGACCCATCGCGGCGAGACCCGCCTGCAGGGCGGCGGCGTTGTCGCGATGGCGCTTGAAGCGCGCCTCAAGTCCCTCGTCGACGACCGCGCGCAGCGCCTCGTAGAGCGCGTAGTTCATGGTGATCGGCGCGGTGTGATGATAGAGGCGCTCGGCGCCCCAGTAGCGCTCGATCATGCCGAGGTCGAAGTACCACGAGCGGCACTTGGTCTTGCGCGCCCGCACCGCCGCCATCGCGCGCTCGCTGAAGGTCACGGGCGACAGTCCGGGCGGTGCGCTGAGCCCCTTTTGCGTGCAGCTATAACAGGCATCGACTTCCCAGCGATCGATTTCGACCGGCACGCAGCCGAGCGAAGTAACCGCGTCGAGCACCATCAGCGCGCCGTGGCGATGCGCGAGCGCGCCGAGACCGTCGACCGGCTGGTAGGCGCCGGTCGACGTCTCCGCATGGACGATCGCGAGCAGCTTGGGCTGGCCCGCGGCCTTGAGCGCCGCCTCGATCCGTTCGGGCTCGATGATCCGGCCCCACGGCGCGTCGACCCGCTGGACGCGCGCGCCGAGGCGGTCGGCCGCGTCGGCCATCCGCTCGCCAAAGACCCCGGCGGCGGCGATCACGACGGCGTCGCCCTCTTCGATCAGGTTGGTCAGCGCGGTTTCCATCCCGGCCGATCCGGTGCCGGACACCGGGAAGGTAATCTCATTGGCGGTGTTGAAAACGATTCGCAACAGCCGCTTGATATCTTCCATCGTGCGGATGAAATCGGGGTCGAGATGGCCGACCACCGGTGAGGCCATCGCCTTCATCACGCGCGGGCTGACGTTGGACGGTCCGGGGCCCATCAGGATCCGCACGCCGGGTTGCAGTTCAGGAAAGCTAAGCGCCAAGGTTGCCTCTCCGATCGAAGCTGCCGCACGGGGCGGCGGTTGCGCGGCGCCGCCGCTTGTGACGGCGCCGCAACGACAGATCGGGTCCATCTTAGCGGCGCCCGCCGCAAAATTGGAACCATCGGCTAGCGCACGAATCGGGCCACCGGCGTGCTAAGGTCGGCGCAATGTCCAGCAACGGCAACTCACGGCTCGATCCGCACCTGATCGCGGAGCTGCGCGCGGCGCTCGGCGACGACGCGGTGGTCGCGCGCGCCGCCGAGCTCAAGGTCTACGAATGCGACGGGTGGACGATCGAAAAGGCCGCGCCCGAAATTCTGCTGCGGCCGCGGACCGCCGCCGAAGTCAGCGCCGTGCTGAAAATCCTGCACCGCGAGGGCGTGGCGTTTGTGCCGCGCGGGGCCGGCACGGGCCTGTCCGGCGGATGCCTGCCGATCGGCGCGCCGGTGATGATCTGCACCTCGCGCATGAACCGGATTCTCGCGGTCGATTACGCAAGCCGGCGCGTCGAGGTGGAAAGCGGCGTGGTCAATCTCCACGTCAGCAACGCGGTCGCCGCGCGCGGTTTCTTTTACGCGCCCGACCCGTCGTCGCAGGCCGCCTGCACGATCGGCGGCAATATCGCCGAGAACTCCGGCGGTCCGCATACGCTCAAATACGGCGTCACCACCAATCACGTGCTCGGCCTCGAAATCGTGCTGCCCGACGGCAAGATTGCCGAGCTCGGCAGTGCGGCCGAGGAGCGCTGCGGCTACGACCTGGTGGGCGCGGTGGTCGGCGCCGAGGGCACTGCGGGAATTGTGACGCGGGCAACGCTCAAGCTCACGCGCGAACCCGAGGCGCGGCGCACGATGCTCGCGGTTTTCAGCGACGTCGACGACGCGACCCGCGCGGTCTCGGCGATTATCGCGGCCGGCATTATTCCGTGCGCGATCGAGCTGATGGATCAACTGATCATCCGCGCGGTCGAAGCGGCCTTTCATGCGGGCCTGCCGACGGACGCGGGCGCCGTGCTGATCATCGAGCTCGACGGCGCCATCGCCGGCCTCGACGATCATGCGCAGCGGGTCGGCGAACTGGTGCGCGGGGCCGGCGCGCGCGAAGTGCGGCTGGCGCACGACGACGCCGAGCGGGCCATCCTGTGGAAAGCGCGCAAGCGCGCGTTCGGCGCGGTCGGGCGGCTGGCACCCAATTACGCCACGCAGGACGGCGTGGTGCCGCGCACGCGCCTGCCCGATATCCTGCGCGCGATCGGCGCGATCGCGTTGCGCCACAACCTGCGGATCGGCAACGTGTTCCACGCCGGCGACGGCAATATCCATCCGATCGTGCTCTACGACGAGCGCGACGCGGACCAGACCCGGCGCGCGGTCGCGGCCGGCCGCGAAATCCTGCAGGCGTGCGTCGCGATGGGCGGTAGTCTGACCGGCGAGCACGGTATCGGCGCCGAGAAGATTGCCGAGATGCCGCTGATCTTCTCGCCCGAAGACCTGACCGTGATGAGCGAGCTCAGGCGCGTGTTTGATCCCGACGGACGGGCCAATCCGAACAAGGTGATTCCCACGCCGGGTTCGTGCGTCGAAGTCAGCACGCCACGCCGCCAGGTTCCAATTTGACCGTCCCCATTTGATGGTCCCGATGCGATCGTCATTATCCGATAGTCGCGACCCGATGGTTTCGCTATAACGGTCCGGCTCTGCCGCACATTCGCCGATGAACGACCACGACGCTCCACAACTCGTCCGCACCTTTGCCGCGCTGATCGGCGAGTCGCGGATACGCGCGCCGCAGGGCCGCGAGACGCGCGCCGCATCGATCATTGCCGAACCGCACGACGCGCGCGAAGTCGCCGAGATCATCCGCAAGTGCGAGGCCGACGCGATCACGCTCGCCCCGATTGGCGCGGGACGCACCCTCGCCGCGATGCGTCCGGCACCGGTGGCCGTTGGAGTTTCGCTCGCCCACATGGCGGCGATCATCGCCTACGAGCCCGACGACATGACGGTTATCGCCGAGCCCGGCCTAACGCTGGCCGCGCTCAACCGGCAGACCGCGCAACACGGACAGCATCTGCCGGCCGACCCGCCGCATCCCGAACTGGCGACGCTCGGCGCGCTGGTTGGCGCCGCGCACGCCGGACCGATGCGCCATGCGGAGGGCACCGTGCGCGACCTGCTGATCGGCGTGCGCTTCGCGGGCCACGGCGGACGCCTGGTGCATGGCGGCGGGCGCGTGGTCAAAAACGTCGCCGGTTATGATTTGATGAAGGTGATGACGGGATCGTTCGGCACGCTCGGTGTGATCACGGAGACCACTTTCAAGGTGCGCCCGATGGCGGAGCAATACGCAATCGCGTTCGCCGCGTATGGCGACGTAGCTTCCGCAAGCGCCGCCGCCGCGCAATTGCATCACGCCGCCGCACTGGCGCATCTCGAAGTCGCAAGCCCGGCCGCCAGCCACGCGCTCGGCCTGCGCGGCGGCTTCACGGTGATCGCGGGGCTGGCCGGCAGCGCCGCCGAAGTCGCGGAGTTGAGCGCGCGCACGCGGGCGATGCTCGCGGCCGGCGCGGAGATCATGACGGGAGCGGAGGCGATAGCGGCGCGCGAACGGCTGCGCGATTGCGATTTCGCCGACGCCGCGATCGTCGCGCTGATCGCCGTGCCGCCGGCCGAACTGGCGCGCTGCCTCGAGCCGGCGGAGGTCGAATTCGTCGCGCATGCGGGATGCGGCGTCGCGCGTATTTCGTTGAGCAGCGGCGCGAATCCGGCGGAGGCCTGCGCGGCGCTCGCGCGCATCCGCATGGCCGTCCACGCCGCCGGCGGCAATCTCCGCGTGCTGCACGCCGCATCCGAGATGCGCCCCGGGCTCGAGTTTTTCGACCAGCCGCCGCGCGCCGCGTTCGCCCTGATGCAGACGCTCAAGCGCACGTTCGATCCGCACGGCGTCTTCAACCCGCGATGCTTCGTCGGCGGACTGTGAGCGCACCGCGATGGCGACGACGATGAAGCACGAAACTCCCACCAGCATGGCGCCGGCGATTGCCGCCGCGACGCCCGCGCACGCGCTGCGTCCGGTCGTCGATTACGAACTGCTCTTCGATTGCGTGCATTGCGGACTGTGCCTCGAAGCGTGCCCGACCTACGTCATCACGCGCGCCGAAGTCGATTCGCCGCGCGGGCGCATCTACCTGATGAAGTCGCTCGCCGACGGTTCGCTCACGCTCGACGCCGACGCGGTGCGCCATCTCGATCTTTGCCTGGAATGCCGCGGATGCGAGACCGCGTGCCCGTCGGGCGTGCATTACGGCAAGCTGATCGAACAGTCGCGCGTTTACGTCGAGCGCAATTACCGGCGCGGCCTGGCCGAGCGGTTGCGCAACCGCGTCATCAACGCGATCTTTCCGTATCCCGCGCGGATGCGCGTGCTGCTCGCGCCGGTACGGCTGGCCGAACGGGCCGGACTGCGTCCGCTGATGCGCCGGCTGGCGCCTTCCGCGATGCGCGACTGGCTCGATCTGATTCCGCCGCTCACACCGCGCAAACCCGCGCCGCATTCGCCGGGCGACGCCGCCACCGTCGCGGCCGACGCGCCGAGCGCCGTGGTGCATCACGGATGCGTCGCGCAGGTGCTCACCGACGCCGAGAACTGGAACACCGAGCGCGCCCTCGCCGCTGTCGGCTATCGCGTCGCGCATCTGGCCCGCACGCAATGCTGCGGCGCGCTCGACCTGCATAACGGCAATCTCGAACGCGCGCGCGAATTTGCCCGCGCCAACGTCCGCGAATTCGAGCAGAGCGGCGCCGACGCGATCGTCTCGGCAGCCTCAGGATGCGCCGCGGTGTTTGCCGGCTACGGCGAGTTGCTCAAGGACGATCGCGAACTGGCCGCGGCGGCCGCCAGGGTCGCCGGGCGCGTGAGCGATTTGAGTTCGCTGATGGTGGCGCGCGGCCATCGCTTCACGCACGAGTTCCGCGCCACCGTCACCTACCACGACTCGTGTCATCTGGCGCATGGACTGGGCGTGCGCGATGCGCCACGCGCGATCCTGCGCGCGATCCCCGGTGTGAATTTAATCGAGATGGCGGAATCGGATCTGTGCTGCGGATCGGCCGGCAGCTACAACCTGACCGAACCGGCGATGGCGCGCGCGCTGGTCGGGCGCAAGGCCGGCAATATCGCGGCGACCGGCGCCGACTACGTCGTGCTCGGCAACCCCGGATGCGAATTGCAGATTGCCGCCGAATTGCGCCGGCGTGGCGCGCGGACCCGCGTGATCCATCTGGCGGATTTTCTCGCGCTGGCGGCGGGCGCGAACCCGTCGCGCACGGACGGCACTGCACCGGCGGTTTGAGCGCCGTCGCGCGCGACACGCGGATCGAATGCGCACCGCGCGCCCGCGCACTAACCGAGCATGCCGCTGTGCTTGAGATACTCGGCCAGCAGCACCGCGCCGCGGCCCGCACCCATCGCGGCGTTATGGCTTACCAGCAGGTACTTGATGCCGTTGGGCAGAACTTCGTCGGCGCGCACGCGCCCGACCGAGGTGGTCATGCCGCGTTCGGCGTCGCGATCGAGCCGGGGCTGCGGCCGCATCGGATTGCGATGCACGGTGATCATGTGTTTGGGCGAGTTGGGCAGACCGAGCGCGGTGAATGCGCCGCCGAAACTCTCCATCGCGGCGATTACCTCTTCGACCGACGCCGCGCGCTTGAGTCCCACCGTCACCGCTTCGGTATGGCCGGCGAGCACCGATGCGCGCGTGCAGGTCGCGCCGACACGCACCGGATGCTCCGCGATCGCGCCTTTGCCGACGCGCCCCAGGATCTTGCGCGTCTCGATCGTCACGCGCTCTTCCTCGCGCGGGATATACGGGATGATGTTCTCGACGATGTCGAGCGCTGGCAAGTCGCGCCCCGCGCCCGAAATGCCCTGCATCGTGGTGACGATCGTCGCGTCGACGCCAAAGCGCTCGTCGAGCGCCTTGAGCGTCACCGCCAAGCCGGTCGCCGTGCAGTTCGGCAGCGTTGCGAGAAAGCCCTTCCATCCGCGCCGCCGGCGCTGCTCGGCGACCATCGCGAGATGCTCGAGATTGACGCCCGGGATGACCAGCGGCACGTCGGGCTCCATGCGAAAGGGCCGCGCGGTGCTGATGGTCGGGGCGTGCGCGGCGTAGAGCGGCTCGAGTTCGCGCGCAGCCTCGGATTCGATCGCCGCGAAGACCACGCCAATCCCGTCGAGCTTGAGCGTCCGGGCCTCCTGCACGGCGAGCCCCAGTGCGGCGCGCGGCGGCTCGCCGCCATCGACGTACCAGCGGCGCATCCCGCTGTCGGCGTCGGTGATCGCCTCGTCAAACGTCCGCCCGGCTGACCGTTCGGAGGCCGCCAGCGCGGCAATTTCAAAATCCGGATGACCGTCGAGCGCCGCCAGCACCTGCTGGCCCGCAATCCCGGTGGCTCCGACCACTGCAACTGGAATCTTCATCGCTGTATCAACTGCCCGGGCGCATGCCCGTCCTGTGTTTCATCGGGCGAGGCCCGTGGCGAAAGCCTATAGGCGCCGGTCGCGGGCGTCCAGATGTTGCGCCACGCGCGAGGTTCATCTCGCCGCGCACCGCGCCTCCCGACGGTTATTCCGGTACGCCGCGCGACGGGCGCTTCAGAGATGTGCGGCGATCCATTCCTGGGCCAGCGCGAACAACTCGTCACCGCGCCCGCTCAGGCGATGGTCCGCGCCGTCGAGCAGGCACAGTCGTTTGGGCTCGCCCGCGCGCTCGAAGATCAACTCGGAGCTGCGATGCGGCAGGATCTCGTCGGCAATGCCGTGAATCAGCAGAAGCGGCTTCGGCGCGAGCCGATCGGCCACGTGCGCGCCGGCGAGCTGGCTCGAAATCGCGATCACGGTCGCCGCGGTCGCACTGAGCGTGCCGGCGTTGATCGCGATTGCGCCGCCAAACGAATGGCCGACCAGCGCCGCGCGCGCGTGGCCCACGCCCTTGATAAAGGCCAGCCCCGCGACCGCGTCGATCAGGCATTCGGCGAAGTCGTTGGGCGCGCGATAGTTGAGCCGCACCACGCTGATTCCGCGAGCCGGCAATTCGCGGCCCAGCCGCAGGTAGAGCTGCGCCGGACCGTCGAAGCCGCCGAGCGCGCCGCTGACGCATAGGACGGCGCGTGACGCCGGCGCCGCCGCGTGCATGATCATCGCGATCGGCCCGCGCGTGGTGCGCATCGTCAGGCGCTGCGCGCCGTCGAGCATCTCGCCGGGGTCAACGCCGACGATGCGCAAGTCGAGCTGATCGTCACTCATTGCCGCAGGCTCGCCGGGTCATTCGCGCCGCGCGCGGGCCGGCGGCCTGACGGCGCTAGCTGCCGACCACGCGGCGCAGTTCCGCGCACGACTGAGCGATCGCGCGCTTGGCCGCGTCGAGCTTGCCCGCCATCATCAAAAAGCCATGGCAGACGCCGTCGTAGCGCTCCGCCTTGACCGCCACGCCCGCGCGCTTGAGCGCTTCGGCGTAGGCCTCACCCTCATCGCGCAGCGGATCGATCGAGGCCGTGAGCACCAGCGCGGGCGGCAGCCCGGCCAGACTCTTGGCGCATGCCGGACTGAAATAGGGATTGGTGCGGTCTTTGTCGCTCACCATGTAATGGTCGTAAAACCAGACCATGTCGCCGCGCGACAGGATATAGCCGTCCTGCGTGAACTCGCGTTGCGAGGCCGATTCCTTCGACCAGTCGGTCGCCGGATAATAGAGCAGCTGAAACGCGATCGCCGGTCCGCCCTTATCGCGCGCCATCTGCGCGACGACCGCCGCCAGGTTGCCGCCCGCGCTGTCGCCGCCGACGGCGATCCGTTGGGCGTCGACGCCGAGCGCCGCCGCGTTAGCCGCGACCCATTTGGTCGCCGCGTAACAATCGTCGGGCGCGGCCGGAAACTTGTGCTCGGGCGCGAGGCGGTAATCGACCGAGACCACCACGCATCCGCCGCCCTTGGCCAGCGACCGGCACAAGTCGTCATGCGTGGCGATATCCCCGATGACCCAGCCGCCGCCGTGAAAATAGACCAGCGCGCCCTTGGGCGCGGCGCCCGCCGGGGTATAGATGCGCACCGGGATCTCGCCGGTCGGACCGGAAATCCGGCGGTCTTCGACTTTGGCGACCTCGTCGGGCGTGCCGGCAAACACCTGCACCAGCAGGCGGATACCCTCGCGCGCCTCAGCCGGCGTCATGGAATTGAACGACTTGGCACCGGCGCCCGCAAGCTGGTCCAGTATCGCTTTCATTTGTGGGTCGAGATTCATCGCGGTCTCCCCGAATTGTGATCGTCGTGAACTCGGCCGTGTACTGCGGCCGTTCGCGATCATTAGGTCGTTGCGCCGCCCAGCGCAAGCGAACGATTGGCCGCCGCCAGCGCGCGCATACGCCGCGACCGTCCCCGTGCGGGCCGGAGTTCGCGCGCGGCCATCGATGCGGCGTCAGCGGGAAATTCCGGGGGAGTTCCCGCGCCGCCGTCGATCGTAGTAGCCTGCTGGCGCCGTCGGCCGGTCATGACCGCGCGACGCGCGCCCGGCGGCCGGCGAGATCATCATTGATTGTCGGAGGTAATTGCTAATGGCCAAGAAGCCGGTGGACTTTACCGAACTGCTCAAAGACGCACCGAAGAACTGGGGCCGCTGGGGCGCCGACGACGAGATCGGCGCGCTCAACTTCCTCACCAGCGCCGAAGTGCTGCGCGGCGCGCGCTCGATCAAGAGCGGCAAGGTCTTCATGCTCGGCGTGCCGCTGGCCCATCCCAAGGGCGACCCGCTCTACCCGTCGCGTTCGCAGCCGATTCGCACCATGGCGATGGATAAGGGGTTTTACCTGAGCGGGCTCGCGCAGCCGATGCCCGGCGGGATCGAATACGCCGACGACGTCATCGTGATGTATCTCCAGGGCACCACCCAGTACGACGCGCTGGGCCACGTCTGGTATGGCGACAAACTCTACAATGGGTATGATACCAAAACCACTATCGGCGGCCTGCAGAAATGCTCGATCGAGCCGATCGCCAACCACGGCGTGGTCGGCCGCGGCATCCTGCTCGATATCGCGCGGCTCAAGGGCAAGCCCTCGCTCGACGCCAACGAGCCGATCACCGTCGCCGACCTCGAAGCGGCCGCCGCGCGCCAGCAATGCACCATCGAAAAGCACGACATCCTGCTGATCCGCACCGGATGGCTCAAGCGCTTCTACGACAGCGGCTTCCAGGGCATCTTTCCCAATGGCGAGTTCAAGGAGCCGGGCCTCGCCTACAGCCCCGAGATGGTCAACTGGTTCCATCGCATGGAGATTCCCTCGATCGGCACCGACACCATCGCGAGCGAGCAGACGATGCACGAGGAGAGCGGCACGGTGATCGCGCTGCATGCGGCGCTGCTTCACGATCAGGGCGTCATCTTCAACGAGATCGATTGGCTCGAAGACCTCGCCGCCGATTGCGAGGCCGACGGCCAGTACACCTTTCTGTTCGTCGGCGCGCCGCTTAAAGTGGTGCGTGGCGCCGGGTCGCCGGTCAATCCGGCCGCGATCAAATAGTCGCCGAAAAGTTTTTACACGGCTTTCAACCGAGTATTTCCCCAGGGAGTGATGACGATGCTGTTCATGCTCAAGGTTTATATCGACAAGCCAGCCGACAACTCGAACAAGGAGTTCTACGGAGTGTGGCTCAAGGAGTCCGAAGCGGCGCTCGGTGCCGTCAAGGCGGGCGCGATCAAGGGTATCTGGAAGGCCGCCGGCCAGCCGATCATCATCGCGGTGCTTGACGTGCCGAGCGCCGACGACCTCGATCACGCGATGTACGAACTGCCGATCTGGAAGCTCGGCTTCGCACACATCGCCAAGAATATCGAGATCACGCCATTGCGCCCGTACGAGAACTGGGCCGAGGATCTGAAAAAGCTGGCGCAGGGCTGATTCGGCCCGCGCGCGCGAAAAGAGGGGCGGCGCGGGCGCATCCGCTCCGCCCCCTCGAACGTCAATAGGATTACCGATCGGACCGATCGCGCCGCCGCTTCGATTGCGCATCGCGGCCGGAGTTGCTAGGCCGGGGTCTGGACTGCGGGGCAGCCGGATCTCGCCGGTGACCGCGGATTTCCGGTTAATCGGTGGATCGCCTCCACGAGGCGCGAAGAGAGGACCGAACCATGGCGACATTCCCGGTAAGCGCGGTTGAGGTGTTCGGACGCGGCGTCCTGAAGTCCGAGGGCGTGGTCGTCGACAAGGACAACAACGTCTATGGCGGCGGCCGCAACGGCGTGATGTACAAAGTCACGCCCGACGGCCGGGTCAGCGAACTGGCGACGCTGCCCGCCGGCTCGATTCCCAACGGGGTCGCGATGGATCGCAACGGCGATCTGGTCTACTGCGACCTCGGCAAAGAGGCGGTCGTCCGCCTGACGCGCGACGGCAAGACCTCGATCGTCGCCGACCAGGTCGGCGGCCTCCATCTGAGCCTGCCCAACTTCGCGACCTACGACGCGGAGGGCAATCTCTACGTCTCGAACTCCAGCACCAGCAACATCAATCACATCCTGCCCGAGTTGCTGAAACCGTCGCCCAAGGGCGCACTGGTGGTCGTCCGGCGCAACGGCAAAAGCGAAATTGTCGCGACCGGCATCTACCTCGCCAACGGCACCGCGATCGACCCTAGGGAAGAGGCGGTCTACGTGCTCGAATCGACGCGCTACGACTGCCTGCGGATTCAGATTAAGAAGGACGGGACGTTCGGTAAGCCGGAAATCTACTCGAAGGATTTTCCGGCGATTCCCGACGGCATGGCGTTCGACCTCGACGGCAACCTCTTCGTGACGCTGCCCGGCAAGGCCAAAAAAGAGGGCGAGCCGCCGCACGACAAGATCCTGTTACCCGCCAATCAAATTCTGCAGATCGACAAGTCGGGCAAATGGACCATGATGATCGATGACCCGGCCAGCGAACGGCTCGACCATCCGACCAATTGCGCCTTCGGCGGTCCGGGCTTACAGGATCTCTATTTCGCCAACCTGGAGGGCGAGCACTTCAGCCGCGTGCATACGAACTTCCGCGGCCATCCGCTGTACCATCAACGGTGAAATTCGCGCGCGGCGGCGCGATGCGATCAGGCGCGCGGAGCGCCGCTGCCCTCCCCCCTCACCGCTACGCGCTCAGATGCGATCAACTGTGGCGCAGGTGCGCGAGGTTCGCGAAAAAATCGGGATAGGTCTTAGCCACGCAGCCGGGATTCTTGATCCGCACGCCGCCGAGCTTGAGGCCGGCCACCGCAAACGCCATCGCGATGCGATGGTCGTCGTAGGTCTCGATCGCCGCGGGCCGCAGATGCGACGGCTCGATCTCGAGCCCGTCGTCGAACTCGCGCACACTTGCGCCCAGCCGGCGCAGTTCCGTCGCGAGCACGCGAATCCGGTCGCTCTCGTGATAGCGAATGAAGCCGACCTTGCGAATCCGCGTCGGCGATGAGGCGAATGGCGCGATCGCGGCGAGCGTCGGCACCATGTCGGGCATCGCATTCATCGCGACATCGACGCCGGCCAGCCGTCCCGCGCCGATCACCTCGACCGCGTCGCTCCGCCAGGTCACCCGCGCACCCATCCGCTTGAGCAGATCGATAAAGCGCGCGTCGCCCTGGATCGAGTCGCGCCCGAGCCCGCGAATGACGACGGTGCCGCCGGCCAGCGCCGCCGCCGCAGCGAAATAGCTTGCGCTCGAGGCGTCGGGCTCGACCGTAAAGTTCATCGCGCGATAGCGCTGGCCGCCCGGCACCGTGATCGCGTCTCCCGCGACGTTGCTCGCGGCGCCCCACCGTTCCATCAGTGCGAGCGTCATCGCGATAAACGGCCGCGCGGTGTCGCCCGCCGCGATCAGCCTGAGGCCGTCGCGCCACAGCGGCGCCGGCATCAGCATCGCCGAGACGAATTGCGACGAGAGGCTCGCGTCGATCGTCGCCGCGCCGCCCAGGCAGGCGCCCGCGCGCGTGTCGATCACGATCGGCGGACAGCCATCGCCGCGCTCGCTCGAAATTTTGACGCCGATCGCGGCGAGCGCATCGATCAGCGCGCCGGCCGGCCGCTCGCGCATCCGCGCGTTGCCGTCGAGCCGGTAACGGCCGCGCCCGAGCGTCACGAAGCCGGCCAGAAACCGCATCGCGGTGCCCGCGCCACCGACCTCGAGATCGGCGCGCGCCGCGGCAATCGCGCCGCCGCGTCCGGCGACCGTGATGCGGTGCGCGGCCTCGGCCACGTCCACCGCAAAGCCCAGCGCATCCAGCGCCACCGCCATCTGCCGCGTGTCGTCGCTGAGCAGCGCGCCGTCGATTACCGAGCGCCCGTCGGCCATCGCGGCCAGCAGCAGCGCGCGGTTGGTGATGCTCTTCGATCCGGGAACGTCGATAGTCGCGGCGATCGGCCGCTCGAGCGGAACTATTTCGATTTCATCGGGCGGCACGTCGCTTCGAGCTTAGCCGCCCGCGCCAACCGGTCTCAAGCGCCTCCGTCGAGCCAGTGGAATAGGGCGGTGGCACCTCCGGACCTATCCACCAGAACGATTCGTCAACCGATGGCCAACCACGAGGCTCCGCGCTTGATCCAACGACTGGCAATCCCGCCGCGGCCGCGACCGATGACCCACGAGCCAACCGCGACAGCCGCAACCCGTCACTATGAGCGGCGTAGAGCCAGCAATGAATATCCATGCGAATTTTCGGCATCGACTATCAATAATCGTCAGCAGCGAGCATTGACTGTGCGTCACCAAGTCTTTATTCGATATACATGCCGTTTGGCGGAGGAAGGCCCGGGGCCGTAATCCCCGGGATGTGGTGAATTCGACTGAGATCGATGCGGAGGGGAACTTGCCGAGCGGAAAATTCAGTAATGGAAGATGGCTGCGGCGAACGCTGACGGCCGCGCTGGCTGGTCTGCTAATTATCGGCGCGACATGCACGCGCGCCTTGGCCGGTTCGGAATATCCGTTTCCCCATCCGGCGGCGATTGCGCCGAACGTGAAGTTCTGGGTGGCGATATTCGCGACCTATTCGGATCGTGACTTCATCATTCATGATCGCGACCAGATTGACCGCGTCTACCAGGTGATGCATCTGCCGGGCGACGGTGATCCGGGCCGCGACGAAGTTGCCGCGGCCAACGATTATCTGAAGAACAAGTACGCCGATATTCTCAATCGCCTGGCAGCCGGCCAGCCGCCCGCGAATCCGGAGGAACAACGGGTCGCCAATATGTTCGCCGGCGAACCGCGCTCCGCCTGCGCCGTCGCGGCGCAAAATCTGCGCGTGCAGCAGGGCCTGCAGGAACGTTTCCGCGAAGGTCTGGTGCGCAGCCGCTATTACCGCGTCTCGATGGAGCGGATCTTCCGCGCCGCCGGCCTACCGCCCGAACTGGTTACGCTGGCGACGGTCGAGTCGGGCTTTTACAGCCGCGCCAAATCGAGCGCCGGCGCCCTCGGTATCTGGCAGTTCACGCGCGGCACCGGCAAGCAGTACATGCGCATCACGCGCTACCACGATGATCGGCTCAATCCGACGACCGAGACCGAAGCGGCGGCCGAGTTGCTGCGATCGAACTATGACGCGCTGGGCAGTTGGCCGCTGGCGATCACCGCTTATAACTACGGCACGGGCGGCACCGCCGAGGCATCGTCGGAATTTGGCGGCAATTACGATCGTATCGTGCAGAACTACAACGGCCCGCATTTCGGCTTCGCCGCGCGGAATTACTATGCCGAGTTCCTGGCCGCGCTCGAGATTCATCAGCACGAGAACCAGTACTTCCCCGATATCGAAAACGACCAGGCGCCGCCGCCGCCGGTCGTCAGGACCGATTTCGCGCCGCCCCACCGGGCGCGTCACTATCGTCACCACGTGATTCGTTCGGTCGCCGCGCATTCAGCGCATCACTCGCGTCATCACACGACCTCTTCCGCGTCGGTCGGCAGGCGCCATGCGGGGCGTCACCCGCGCGTGGTCGCCGGCGAGCAGGGCTCCGGCTCCGCTTCGTAAGCATCGCGTCACCGCCGGCGCAAGTGTGGCAGGCGCGATCGATCCTGCGATCGCGTTGCCGCGACGGTTCGCCTCCGCCAGCGAATTAGCTCAGTCGGCCCGCGCCGCCAGGGGCCGTCGCAGCGAGCGCCGGCGTCCTCTGCTATTGTTTTCCGGAATGGATTTGACGGGCTTTGCACCGGAATTGCGCGCGCTCGCGGCGCACCTGGCCGATCGCCTGGGTAACGGCGATGAGGCCGCGCGCACCCTGGCGCAAGTGCGTGAATGCGCCCCCGACGAGCGCCTCGCGATCGCCTTTTTGTTGAAGCTCGCCGAACAGACTCCGGCGGTGATGGACGCGGCGATGGCCGATCCGCAACGCATCGCGGATCTCGCCTTCTGCCTGGGTGCCTCCGAACTGGTCGGCACCGGACTCGCCGGCGCGGGCGCGAACTGGCTCGCGATCTTTGACGACGCGCGCACCATCGGTGCGGCGGCGATGATCGATTCGATCGCTTACGCGGGGCGCCCACCGACCGATCTGGCCGCCGCTGGCGCCGCGCTCGGCGAATTCAAGCGCCGATGCTTTCTGCAAATTGCGATTGGCGATTTGACGCGCCGCCTGACCGTGGTCGAAACCACGCGCGCACTCTCGCGCCTGGCCTGCGAATGTCTGCGCGGCGCGCTTGAGGCGGCCGGCCGGCTGGCTGAACCGGCGGGCGTCGTCGCGGACGATTTCTGCGTTATCGCGATGGGCAAGCTCGGCGCGGGCGAACTCAATCTCAGTTCGGATATCGATCTGATTTATCTGTTCGGCGGCGCGGCGACGCCGGCGCGCCAGGAGGCCGCTATCCATATCGGCGAAGCCCTGACCGAGATCATCACGGCGCAATGCTTCCGCGTGGATATGCGGCTGCGGCCCGGCGGGCGCGAATCACCGCTGGTGATGCCGGTCGAGAGCGCCCTCAACTACTACCAGAGCATGGGCGACACCTGGGAGCGCGCGGCGCTGCTGCGGGCGCGTCCGGTGGCCGGGGCGATCGCGGCCGGTGCCGGCCTGCTCGACGAGCTGACGCGCTTTATCTACCGCCGCTATCTGGATTTCGACACGCTGCGCCAACTACGCGCGATGAAGCGGCAGATTGAGCAGGAGCTGCGGTCACCCGACCTGGTCGCGCGCAATTTGAAGCTCGGCCGCGGCGGCATCCGCGAGCTCGAGTTCATCGTGCAGTCGCTCACCCTGATTTACGGCGGACGCGACCCGCGCCTGCGCACCGCCGAGACGCTGGGCGCGCTGGAACGGCTCTCCGAGCATGGCTACCTGGCACCGGTGCGGATGCGCCGGCTGCACGACGCCTATCTGTTCCTGCGCGATGCCGAGCACAAGCTGCAAGTCGTCGCGGGCCTGCAAACCCATACGCTGCCGGCCACCCCCGGCGCGTTCGCGATGCTCGCCGCGCGGCTGGGCCTCGGCAAAGGCGCGGCGGCGGCGGCGCGCCTGCACGAGCAGTTGCAAGTCCATCGCGAATTCGTCGCGATGCAGTTTCGCGAGATGCTGGCGGGCGGCGGCGAGCGCAGCGAGGCCAAGGCCTCGGCCGGCGCCGTCGCGGCGTGGCGCGCCGCCCACGATCGCGATCAGGCGGCCGCCGCGCTGGCCGAACTGGGCTTCAGCCGGCCGGTTGAGAGCGCCAATCATCTGGCGCTGCTGGCCGAGGATCCGCCCCACGGATCGTCGAGCGCGCGGCGGCGCGAATTGCTCGAGCGGCTGAGCCCCGAGCTGATCGACGAGATCCGCATGTTGGCCGATCCCGATCTGGCGCTGATGAATCTCGCTTCGTTTATCGCGGCGGTCGGCGCGCGCACCTCGTTCCTGGCGCTGCTCGAAGAGCATCCGGCGACCCGCCGGGTGTTGCTGCGGCTGTTCGCCTCGAGCAGCCATCTGTCGACGCTGTTCATCATCCATCCCGAGATTCTCGACACGCTGGTGCGATCGGACCTGGCGCGGATGCGCCGCACGACGGCTGAATTGCGCGACGAACTGGCCGGGCTAGTCGCGGCGAGCGACGACTTCGAGAGCCGTCTCGACGCGATTCGATCGTTCCGCCAGCAGGAATTCCTGCGCGTCGCGATCGCCGATCTGGCGGGCGATCTTGAGCTCGAGGACGTCCAGGTCGAACTCACCCGGCTGGCCGAAACGGTTCTCCGCGAAGGTCTCCAACTGGCCCGTAGCGAGGCCGCCCTGCGCCATCCGATGCCGCCCGCCCTCGGCCTGTGCGCGCTCGCGATGGGCCGCTTCGGCGCGGGCGAGATGTCGTATAACTCGGACCTCGACCTGATTTTCGTCTACCACGATCCCCACGAGGTCGCCGGCGCGAGCCATGCCGCAGCCGCGCGCATGGTGCAAAAACTCATCGCGATTCTCGACGCGCCGACGCGCGAAGGAATCGCCTACCGGCTCGACCTGCGCCTGCGCCCCTCCGGCAAGGCCGGTCCACTGGTCACCTCGCTCGCGGGCTTCCGCGAATACCATCGCCACAGCTCGGCCGTATGGGAGCGGCAGTCGCTGGTCCGCGCGCGGGCGATCGCGGGCGACCCGTGGCTCGCCGGCGAGGTCGAGGCGGCGCGCGTCGAATGTGTCTTCGGGCGCGGGCTGAGCGCTGGTGAAGCCGGCGAGATCGCCGCAATGCGCGCGCGGATGGAGCGCGAGATCGGCGCCGAAACCCGCCATCGGCTCAATCTCAAGCAAGGGCGCGGCGGTCTCGTCGACGTCGAATTCATTACCCAGATGATGGTTCTGCGCCACGGACATCGCCACGAAGCACTGCGCCAGCGCGGCACGGTCGCGCTGATTCGCGCATTGGCCGAGGCGCAACTGCTCGACGGCCCGAGCGCGGCGGATCTCGAATCCGACTACCGCTTTTTGTCGCGCCTCGAGGATCGCCTGCGGATCGAGACTGACCAGGCCGCGTGGGCGCTACCGACCGCCCACGCTGAATTGACCCCGGTCGCGCGCCGGATGGGTTACGAAGGCGCCGACGCGGCCCTGCGCCTGCTCGCCGAACTCGATCGCCGGCGCACGCGGGTGCGCGCAATTTTCGCCGCCTGCTTCGCGCGCGAACAGGCGAGCTGAAGCGAAAATCAGGAAGCAATCAGCGGAACCTCTGAGAGGTTCCACACCTCCCGCATCACAAGATGCGGGCTCCGCCCCGTGCAACCGTTCACTCCGATCGGATAGTCATCTGCCTCGTGGCGTTCGCGGTATCCGCAAACGCAGTACCACTACATTGATTGTCTCAGTATAGTGTGTTTCGCAAGGCCTCTTCTTTCGCGGCGATCGCGACAAGGCTCCATTAGAAGTCGACTTTTACACCGGCCAGGAAATTGATCGTCGGGGCGGGAAAGCCGAAGGCCTCCGAGTAGTGCCGATCGAGCAGATTTTCGATCCGTGTGTAGAGTGACTCGCCGCGCACCACGCCCCAGCGCAGTCCCGGCGCGTAGGTCATCGCCAGGTCAAAACGATGGTAGGCGTCGTGATTGGTGATGGTGCCGGCGGTGGAGATGTCCTCGCGATCGCCGACGAAAGTGTAGGCGAGCGTGAGCGTCAGGCGATCCTCCGCGAGCAACGTGGCGGCGCGCGTGTACTCGGCCAGCGCCTGGGCGGAATATTTTGGCACCCGCGTCGGCTGCAAGCTCGGCGAAACCGAAACGTGGGTCTCATCCAGAATGGTCACGCTGCCCGACAGCGTGAGCCCGCTCAGCGGATGGACCGACGGCACCAGTTCGACGCCCTGCACGTCGACCCGGCCCGCGTTGCCCGCGGCCACGCCAAAGGGGGTCCCAGGCGCCGGTACGGTCACGATCAGATCATGCACCCGGCGCGAGAAATAGGTCGCCGTGAATTCGGCCATCTGGCCGAAGCTCTCGGTGAAGCCGCCGTCGTATTCGGAGGAGATTTCCGGGCGCAGATTGGGATTGCCGAAATCCGGAAAATAGAGCTCGTCGAAGCTCGGCGCGCGAAAGCCCTCGCTGTAGCTGCCGCGCAGCGTCAGCCCGTAGGCCTCGAGCGGGATCACCACCGACCACGCCGGGCTCACCTCGAGACCAAACTGGCTGTTGCCATCGACGCGAAAGCCGCCCGTGCCGATCAGATGGCCGTTGAACAGCCGCGCCTCCTGCTCGACGTAGCCGGCGTACTCCTGGCGGCGCGCGTTGAAAATAGTGAGAAATTGCGAGGGCGGCGCCGCCTTCGGGAAGAAAAAGAAATCGCTCTGCGAATGGATCCAGCGATCTTTGAAATCGAACCCCATCAGCGAGCGACTCCCCTCCGCCCAGCTGTAGACCGCCTCAAGATTGGCCCCGCGAGTCTCGTCCGGCACGTGGTCGGTCTCGGAGCTCAGGCTGCCGAACGGCACCACGGTCTGCTCAAGAAACGGCGTCGTGTTGAGGCGCAACTCGTCGCGCACGAAGTAGCCGCTCAGGGTCGCCGTCAGGTGATCGCCGAACCGGCGGTCGATCTCGCCCTTGTAGAGCATGAATTCGTTGCGCTGATGCGCGTTGGGATTGAGCGTGATGCCGCTGAAGATCGAATAATTCGCCAGGCTCACATTGGCCCGCGTATAGCGCGCGAAACCGCGAATCGTGGTGTTCTCGTCCAGATGATAATCCAGGCGTGCCGAGCCCGACAGGTTGTCGGAGCTGTCGTTCTTCAAACGATAGCCGGTAGTCGAGAAGTACGAGATTGTGCCCGAATAGGCGAGTTTGCCCTCGGCGCCCTGGAACGTCGCGACCTGGTTCTGGGTCGCGCGATTGCCGCCCTCCGACGACATGCTGAAGCTCGGCGCGCCCGACCCTTCCCGCGAGATCAGGTTGATCACGCCGCCGATCGCCTGCGATCCGTAGAGCGCGCCGCCCGCGCCGCGCACCACCTCGATACGGTCAAGGTCGTCGGTGGTCAGTCGGCTGATGTCGAACGATCCGGTGGCCGAGTCGTTGACCGGCACGCCGTCGATCATCACGAGGGTCTGCGCGGCGGTCGCTCCGCGAATCGAGACGTCGGCGATCGTGCCCGGCGATCCGCTTTGCGTGACCATCACGCCGGGAACTTCCCGCAAGGCGTCGGTGACCGCGTGAATCTGCTGCGACGCGATCAGCTTGCTGCTGACCACCGACGCGGTCGTGCCGACCTCGCTGAGCGGCGTCGCCATGCGTGTCGCCGTGACCACGATCACCATCCGCGGGAGCTTGCTCCGGCGCGCCGACGCCGCCGCTTGCGGGCGAGGCGCGGCCGGTTTCTTTGCCGCGGCCGGAGACTTCGCCGCGATCGCCGGCGCCACGCCAACGGCCGCCGAGGCGCCCGGCGCCGGAGCGCCTTCAGCGCCAAACGCGCGCGATGTGCATAGCGGACCAAGCAGGAAGCAGGAAAATACCATCACCGAAATTGATCGCCACATAACCACCCTCGTGATGCGGCGTCGGCACTTCGCGGAGGATGGCGTCGGGATCCGAAACGGTGAACCCGGCCCTGGGAATAGGCCGGGCGCTGAACGTCGGGCTCCAGAAGCCACCATCCCCGCGGAAGGCAGACAACCAAATCACCCGGTCGGTCTCCTGGCTTGGGGTTCTCTCTCGGGCCCGCCTTCCCGCTCGCGCGGTGGCATGATGGGCCTCCGTCCCCCCTCACAGTTGCGGGGCAGCGCCGGATTTTAACCGGCTTCCCGTGCACCGGGTGCGGCCTGTGTAGGTATACGATAGCGGCAGCACAGTCAACGATCGGCCCTGCGCGCGCCGCGACGCGTCGATTTAGCGGCGGCGCGAAAATCCGTTAGGCTCGTCCCCGATGGCGCATCTCACCTTCATCACGGGCGGCTCGCGCAGCGGCAAAAGCGCGCACGCGATCGCGATCGCGGCGGCCGCGCCGCCCGGCGCGCGCCGCTACTTCATCGCCACGGCCGAGGCGCTCGACGACGAGATGCGCGCGCGCATCGCGCACCATCGCGCGACCCGTCCGGCCGACTTTAGCACGCTCGAAGAGCCGATCGCACCCGCCACGGCACTCGCCGCGCTCGAGGGCCGCGCCGACTTCGCCGTGCTCGATTGCCTGACGCTGTGGATCGCCAACCTGATGGGCCGCGGCCTCGGCGATGACGCGATCATGGGCGAAGCCGGCGCGCTGGCCAAGGCGCTGCGCGCCGCGTCGTTTGCGATCGTCGTGGTCAGCGACGAAGTCGGCTCCGGAATCGTGCCCGAAAATCCCGCCGCGCGGCGCTTTCGTGATCTGCTCGGATGGACCAATCAGACGATCGCGCGCGCCGCCGATGAAGCCGTGCTGATGGCCTCGGGCTATCCGCTCAGGCTGAAATGAGCCGCTGAGTCAAATCCGCGCGCGGTGCAATTATACCGCCCGCGCCATCCGCGCCGCCGATGCTATCGGGCAATCGCGAGCAACACCGCGGTCTCGACCAGTTCGCCGGCCGCGCCAATCAGATCGCCGGTGACGCCGCCGAGCCAGCGCCGGTAGAGCGCCCGCAAGGCGATCGTGATCACGGCGGCGACCGCGCACGCGCGCAGTGCGTGCAGGGCCACCAGGGGAATCAGCGCGACGATCGCCGTCGCGGTCGCCACGCGCAGGTTGCGCCGCCGATCGCCGGCAAGCAGCGTCGCGCCCGCGCCGTCGGCGCGCAGATACTCGAGTCCCTGCGCAATCGCGACCATCGCCCAGCGGCCGAGGCCTGGCGCCATATACAGGGCGGCGTAGCGCGGCGCGCCGGCCGATCCCGCCAGCGCCGCGATCTTGAGGCCAATCACCAGGACCAGCGCGATCGCGCCGAAACTTCCGATCCGGCTGTCGCGCAGGATTTCCAGCGCGCGCGCCCGATCGCGCCCCGCGCCGATCGCGTCCGCCGTGTCGGCCACGCCGTCGAGATGCAGCCCGCCGGTGATCGTCGCGAGCAGCGCGGCGGTCAGGACCGCGCGCGGCGCCGGCGCGCAAAAATGTCCGAAACCCCAGTCGGCCACGCAAAGCACGCCGCCGATCGCAAACCCGACCAGCGGAAACCATCCGAATGAGGCGGCGACCTCGCCCGGATCGGCCGGCGCTACAGGCGCCAGTGGAAGAATCGTCAGGAAGGACGCGGCGAGGCGAAGCTGCACGAGGCGCGCGGCCGCGCGTGAATTCCCGCCCGGCGCGGCGTTTGCGGCGTCGCCGCCCGAGCGATCGCTCACTCGATCTTCCTGGAGACGCCGGCGCTCGCAAACGTCGCCATCTCATGAAACAGCGCCAGCGCCGCCTGAATCACGCTCATCGCGATCGCCGCGCCGCTGCCCTCACCCAGCCGCATCCCGAGATCGAGGATCGCGCGCGCGCCGAGCGCCTCGAGCGCCAGCGCATGGCCGCCCTCGGCCGATCGATGAGCAAAAAACATCTGCTCGCGCAGGCCGGGACGCAACTTTTCGGCCGCCGCAGCCGCGGCCGTCGCGATAAAGCCATCGACCACCACCGGCACCCGCACCGCCGCCGCGCCCAGGCATACGCCGGTCATCGCGGCGATTTCAAATCCGCCGATCGCCGCCAGCAGGCTCACCCCGTCGCCAAAACTCGCGCGATGGATTTTGAGCCCCGCTTCGATCGCCGCGATCTTGCGTCCGAGCCCGCGATCGTCAATGCCGGTGCCGCGGCCCGCCAGCCGCGCCGGCGCAACCTCGCTCAGCGCCGCCAGGATCGCCGCCGCCGGCGTGCTGTTGGCGATCCCCATCTCGCCGATGCCGATCAGCGTCGCGCCGTTGGCACGCGCCTCGCGCGCGGTCTCGATTCCAACTTCGATCGCGCTCCGCGCCTGCCCGAGCGACATCGCGGGACCCTCGAGGAAGTTGCGCGTGCCGGCGCCCATCCGGCGATAGCGCACGCCGGTCATCGGCGCCGCGCTGGTGTCGGTCGCCACGCCCACGTCGGTCACGATCAGGTCGAAGCCCAGGCGCCGCGCGAGCACGCTGATCGCCGCGCCACCCGCGCCGATATTGCGCAGCATCTCGACCGTCACCGCCTGCGGATAGGCGCTCACGCCGGCCGCCGCGATTCCGTGGTCGCCGGCAAACAACGTGATCATGCCGCGCCCGGCGAGGGCCGCGGGGTCGTGGCGAATCGCGGCGTAGCGCCGCACGATCTCCTCAAGATAGCCCAGGCTGCCGGGCGGTTTGGTCAGGGCGTCGAGCCGCGCACCGGCGCCGCGCGCCGCCTCGGCGTCGGGCGCCTCAATCGATGCGATCGTGTCGTCGAGCAGACTCATCGGCGATCTTCTCCGAAGAACTCGCGCGCCGCATGGATCAGGCGGTGGTTGTCGTCCGGCGTGCGGATTCCGATCCGGTACATTCCGGCACCGCACCCGGGCAGCGCGCTCAAGTCGCGCAGGATCAATCCGTGCGCGAGCATGAAACGGCCCAGGCCGTCCGTCGCCACGCCGCGTACGCCGCGCACTTCGACCATCAGGAAGTTGGCAGCCGAGGGATAGACGCGCAAGTCCGGATGCTCCGCGAGCGCCGCGCCGATCCGCTCACGCTCGCGGGCGACCAGTTCATGCGTGCGCGACAGGTAGCCGTGCGCATCGTCCAGGCAGGCAAGCCCGACGCGCTCGGCAATCGCGTTGACCGCCCACGGCTCGAGCCCCGCGCGCAGCCGCGCGATGGTCGCTGGCGCCGCAGCGACATAGCCCAGACGCAAACCCGCAAGCGCGAATATCTTGGTCAGCGATCGCAGCACGATCGGGCCACGCGCCGCGTCGATCAGCTCGATTGCCGAACGCGCGCCCGCGGCGAAATCGATAAACGCTTCGTCGAACACGCAGGCCGCGCGATGGCGCGCGCATGCGTCGGCGATCGCGCGGGCCTCGGCGAGGCCGATCAGCGAGCCGGTGGGACTGTTCGGACGGCCAAGGAATATCGCGTCCGCACCGCACTCCAGCGCCTGTGCGATCCGATCGAAGGACAGCGCGAAATCGCGCTCGCGATCCAGCGCGATCACGCGCGGCGCCGCGCCAGCCGCGATCAGCGCGTTGGCAATTTCGCTGAAGGTCGGGGTGACGATCATCGGCCGGCGCCAGTTGAAGGTCCGGGCGAGCAGATAGATGAGATGGGTCGAGCCGTTGCCAACCAGGATCCGATCGGGCGCGACGCCGGCCCAATCCGCGATCCGTGCGGCGAGCGCGTCGGGATAGGGGTTGGGGTAGCGCGCGATCGCCTCGGCCGCGCGATGGAATTCCGCGATCGCGGCCGGCGGCGGCCCGAGCGGATTGACGCTCACGCTGAAGTCGATTGCGCCGGTGGCCGCCGCACCGCCATGCGTGCGATCGCGCGCGATCAGCGGGAAGCGTTCGAGTCGATCGACCTTCGCGGAACTCACCCGATTTCTCCGTCAAAGAAAATTCCGCCACGCCAACTCATCACGCCAGCCGCAAAATGATCGTCCGCGTGATCGCCGCCAGAATCACGGCCGCGCCCGTCGCCCACCACATCAATTGGCGCGCCGCCGCAATATCGGCAATCGCTGGCGTGCGCACGGAACCGCCCAGGGTCGCGCGCGCTTCATTCACGCCGCCGTAAACCGCATCGCCACCGAGGCGCAGATCGAGCGCTCCGGCCATCGCGGCCTCCGGATAGCCGGCGTTGGGGCTCGAATGCCGCCGTGCGTCGGCGCGGCATACCGCCCACGCCGGCGCGCCGCGCCGCGCCGTGAATTGCGCCGCGACGATCAGGCAGAGTGCGGTGAGCCGCGCCGGCAGGTAGTTCGCCGCGTCGTCGATCCGTGCGGCGGCGCGGCCAAAATATAGATAACGCGAGTCGCGATAGCCGATCATCGAATCCAGCGTATTGATCGCCTTGTAGGCGATCGCCGCGGCCGGTCCGCCCACGAACAGCCACATAAGCGGCGCGATCACTGCGTCGGAACTGTTTTCGGCGACCGATTCAACCACCGCGCGAATCATCCCGGCGCGATCGAGCGACTGCGGATCGCGCCCGGCCAGCGCCGGCAGAGCGCGCCGCGCCCGCGCCGCGTCGTTGCCGCCGAGCGCGCGCTGAACCTCCGCCGCCGCGTCGTCGAGTCCGCGCAGCGCGAGCGTGGTCGCCGCGATCGCGATCGCGGCGACCGCGCCGGCCGCATCGCCGATCAAACCCGCCGCATCGATCAACGCCCACGCGGCCACTGACGCGATCGCGATCACCGCGAGCGCCAACAGCGCGCCCCGCAGATAGTCAGCGCGCGCGTCGCCGCAATGCAGCCGGCGCTCGCCCAAAGCAATCGCCGCACCGATCAGGCGCACCGGATGCGGTATCCAGGCCGGATCGCCGATCGCCACGTCGCACGCCAGCGCGGCGACAATCATCGGCGCCGACAGATGAAACGCATAGCTCATAGCGCGCCCGGGCGTGCGGCGCGCCGCAATGCGATCGCGCAACTGCGCATCACGGCGCGCGCGATCAGTTCGCCCGCCACGGTATGCTTGCCGCAGTAAACGATCGTGCCGTCGCGGTTCTCGCGATCGGGCGCCGGCGCCGCCATCGTGATGCAATCGGTGCCGGTGCCGGTGGCCGGCTTTCCGGAGACTACGCTGACCACTCCCGCCGCCTGCACGGCGATCACGCGCGCCTCGGTCGCGATCTGGATCGCCTCGGCCATCGCGGCGCCGTTCAGTGGCCGGTTGATCGTGACGATTAGATTAATTGTGCCGACCGCCGGCGCGCCGGCCGTCGCGCGATCGCCGGCGCGCAGCGCGTTGGAGCATCCGGCGGTACACCAGGCGGCGGCGATCAGTCCGCCGCGACGCATCGCCGCGACCCCTGCCCGCGCGATCTCCGCTCCGGTCATCATCGCGACGGCGCGCCGCGCACCATCCGCGTCGCGCGCGCCAATTGCGCGATGTGGACCGTTCGCCTCATGTTGCAACTTGGCTGCGCCTTCATGGCGCTCGAGTTCGCCCACCACCCGCCACAAATATGCGCCGGGCGCTTCGGTTGCCGCGCGATCGCCCATTTCAATCTGATGGTTCACGATGAGATCGGCTGGCCCGAGGCCACCACCCAGCGGCGCCCACCCCAGCGCCAGATACGGCGCCGGCAGCCAGACCGCCAAGGTGCGATCGGCGATCGTCCAGCGCCACGGCCCGCAGCGGCCGGCGCGCGCCCGCCCGGCGCGGCTCTTGAATGGCGGCACGTGGCGCGCGATCACTCGAGGTCGTCGGCGGCGGTCGCGGGAATGATACCGCGCCAGATGGCGGCGCTCTGCACCAGGTCGGCGAGCCCGGCGCTCGCGCCGGACGCCTGGCCATCCCATGAATCGAAATGCAGCAGCGAGCGCGGCGGCAGCCGCTCGGCCCATTGCGCGCTTTCGAGCAACGGCTGCGCCGGGAATCCCTCGACGTAACCGAGGCACAGATAGGCGACCGGGATCACGCGGCGCGGAATCGCGAAAATCGCCCGTAGGTCGGCGTTGCGCACGATACTCACCCAGCCCACGCCGAGGCCCTCGGCGCGCGCCGCGAGCCACAGGTTACCGACCGCGAGGCAGGTCGAGTAGACCTCGACGTCGCGGATGCCGACCTTGCCGAGCACGGCGGTCCCGAAGCGCTCGGGTTCGCAGGTGACGATCAGGTTGAGCGGCGCCTCGAGGATTCCTTCGAGCTTGAGCGAGCGGAATTGGCGCTGGCGCGCGCCGCTGAATTGCGCGGCGTTTTTCTCGCGCTCCGCGGCAAAGACCCGCCGCACCGCGCGCCGGCGCTCGAGATCGCGCACCACGATAAAGTCCCACGGCTGCGTGAAGCCGACGCTCGCCGCATGATGCGCCGCGACGATAATCCGCGCCAGCACATCGTCGGGCACCGGATCGGGCTTGAACTCGCGGATATCGCGCCGGCGGAAGATCGCTTCGTACAGACCGCGCTGCAACTCGGCCGGAAAGGCGTGCCGATCGGGCGGGTATCGCCGCCGCGCGCCGCGCTTGCCGGATAACACTGACGACATCTTAGCGGCGCATCGTGATTGTAAAGGCGCGGCGCGCGGCGCGATGCGCACCAGCGTGCACCGCGCTCCGTTGATTCAGGCCGCCGCCTTGCGCGCCGCCTCTAGCGCGGCCTCGAAATTCGGCTGCTCCGCGACTTCCTTGACATACTCGGCGTAGGTAATCTTGTCGTTCTTGTCGACCACGAAAACCACCCGCGCGAGCAGGTACAACTCCTTGATCAGCACGCCGTACGCCGCGCCAAAATTGGCCCCGCGATAGTCGCTCAGCGTGGTCACCTTATCGACCCCCGCCGCGCCGCACCAGCGCGCCTGCGCAAACGGCAGATCCATCGAGACCGTCAGCACCTCGACGTTGGCCGGCAGCTTGGCCGCCTCTTCATTGAAGCGGCGGGTCTCGGCGTCACATACCGGCGTGTCGACTGACGGAATAGTCGAGATGATCTTGACCTTGCCCTTGAACTCGTCGAGCGTAACCGGCTTGAGGCCCTTGCCGATTAGCGTAAAGCCCGGCGCCTTGTCGCCCGCCTTGAGCTCCGCTCCGACCAGGGTAAGTGGGTTGCCGCGCATGGTTACCGCTCCGCTGCGTTCTTCCGCCATCGCAATATCTCCTTGAAAATTAAACCGGAGGTGATTCCGATTACGAAATCGGGCGAATCCCCCCGGGGGGCTCTGACTCTAGCCGCTCCGTCCCGTGGGGTAAACCGCCGCGCCGCGGCGACCTCGCCGGCAAGTGCGATCACGACGACCGCGGCGATCGCGACTGTTGCTTCCGCAGCCTACTTGCCCGCGCTTGCGGTGAAGCGTGCGCGACGCTCGGCCTCGACCGTATCGGCGTCCTCTTTGACCGGGCGCGGCGGCAGAAAATTCGCCGTGTAGTCGGTCTCCTCCCAGCGCCGATCGTTAGCGTCCCACACGTACGGCAGCTCAATGATCGTGCCCGGCCGCGCGATCGTCTCGAACGCGCCGAGCGCGTCGCGCACGATACTGCGCTGCAGCTCCGGCTGATGCGGTTTGCCGGTCTGATGGCCGAGCGGGAAATTCACAAAGACCGCGCGCGGCGGATTCACCGCCCGCGTGATATCCAGCGCCGACGTCATGCACAGCGTCGGGATACCGGCCGCCTCCACCACCCGTGCGATCAGTCCAACGGACTGATGGCATACGGGTCAGGCAGGCACCAGGAAAAAGACGTCGACGTGCGCGCGCTTGAGTTCGTCGGCAATCTGTGGCGCGAGTTCTTCGCGCACCTTGCGCGCCGAATAGACCCCGCCCATGAAGCTGTAGGCCGGGTCGGCAAACTCGCCGATCACGCCGGCGGCCGCGAGTTCGCGCAGCGGGGTGAGCGGAAAGACACAGTTGTGATCGGCCTCGGCGTCGGTCGTGCGATAGCCGAAATGCCATACGCCAAGGTCGGCCTGCACGGCGTCACGCGGAATCCGCCGATAGCTGGCGTCCTCGCGATGGAAGCGCGGCTGATCGCGATAGAGGACGCCGCCCGATCCGATCAGCGCGAGCTTGCTCTCGGCGAGCGGCTGCTTGAGCGGCGTCCACGGCGGCGTGTCGTGATTTTCGACCCATCGGTACGGCGAGTATGCGTTGTAGAGCTCGCGCGTGCGCGGAATATAATCGACCGGCATGGTCCCTCGCCTCCTGCGACCTCGAGGCGTTCGTCGAACGCTCGTCGCCCTGCACTAATAGCTATAGCGCTGATTGCGCTCCGCGGGTAGCGGCGCCGCGGGGCTAGGAGGCCCGCGGCGGAAACATCATCTTGCCGGCGTGGAACTCACGCGCCACCAGGTCGATAAAGCCGTTGCGCACGGGCCATTCCAGGCGGCTGTCGCGCCAATGGATACGGCCGTCGGGGCCCTCGAACTCGGCCGCGATATTATGCACCCCGGCCCATGCCTTGGAGGCGCGTTCGCGATCGGCGGCGACCGCGGGAATCTTGCGCATCCGCTCCATCCAGGCTTGCAGCCGCGGCATCGCCGACATATCGATCTTCATCGAACGGGCCAATGGTGCATGGCAGATCGCGGTGAAGTCGGCCACGCTCGGCGCGCCGCAGAAATAGTCGCGATCGCCGAGTTCGCGCTCCAGCACTTCGAGCAGCGCGCGGCATTCGTCGACCGCCGCCGCGCGGATTGCCGCCGCCTCGGGCGCTTCGCTGCGCAGCACGCCCAGGAAGTAGCCAAAGCCGACCGCGTCGAACGTGCGATCGCAGAGATCCTCGATCATGCGCACGCGCGCGCGCTCATAGGCGTCGCGCGGATAGACCGGCGGCGCCGGAATCACCTGTTCGAGGTACTCGCAGATGATCGTCGAGTCGGCGATCGTGCGGCCGTCGTCGAGCGTGAGCACCGGGACTTCGGCGCGCGCGCAGGCATCGCGCAGGTCTTCCTTGCGATCGAGCGAGTAGCAGCGCTCGACCGGCTCATACGCCGCGCCCTTATAATCGAGCACGATACGGACCTTGCGCGCGTAAGGACTGGTCGCGAATGTAAACAGTTTCATGTGAGCTATTTCCTCCACCGTACGGGCTTGTGCGAGCGCCTTGGCGCGGTCCGCCGCGCGGTCGAAGTTAAGGCGACCGATACCTCAGCGGTCCGCGTCGCGGCGGCGCACGCCCTCGCCCGCACGCAAGCCGCCGTCGACGATCAGTTCGGTGCCGGTAATATATGACGCGTCGTCGGAGAGCAGAAAGACGATCGCCGTGGCGATCTCCCATGGCGTGCCCTGGCGCCCGAGCGGAATCCGCGGCGCCACGCGCGCCTCGCGATCGCCGATCTCGCGCCGCACCATCGAGGAGTTGATCAGCCCCGGAAGAATCGTGTTGACGCGCACGTGGTCGCGCGCATAACGCACCGCGGCCGATCGCGAGAGTCCCAGCAGCGCCGCCTTGGTCGCTTCGTAAGCGATCCCGGCGCCGGCCATCACCGCCGACAGCGACGAAACGTTGACGATCGCGCCGCCGCCCGCCTTGATCATCTCGGGCACCGCGTAGCGCATCGTCAAGAACTGCCCGCGCAGGTTGACGGTGTACATCCGGTCGAACTGATCGGTGGCGGTTCGCAAAAGCGCGCCGCCGATCGCGATACCGACGTTGTTGACCATCAGATGGATCGCGCCGAAGCGCGCGACGGTCTCCTCGACCGCGCGCCGGCAATCCTCTTCCCGGCTCACGTCGCAAGCGATCGCGTGGGCGATCCCGCCCGCGGCTCTGATTGCGGCCGCGGTCTCCTCGGCCAGCGCCAGGTTGAGGTCGGCGACCATCACCGCGGCGCCCTCGCGCGCGCACATGATTGCCGTCGCGCGGCCGTTGCCGATCGAAAGTTGCTCGCCCGCGTTGGGCGGACCGTCGGCGCCACCGCCAACTATCAGCGCGATTTTTCCGTCGAGACGTCCCATCGCCAGTCCCTCCCGCGCTCCGCTCCGTGCGGTTGGCCAAATATGCCTCACAGATACCGCAACTCGCGCCGAAATGCACCGTGCGACGGACTTGGGACACGGCCGTGCGGCGGATATAATCCGCGATGGGCGAGCGGGACCCGCGGCTCTTGCGAGATTCTTACTATGGCAATGCGCATCGAGGACTACGCCCTGATTGGCAATACGCGCACCGCCGCGCTGGTCGGGCGCGACGGCTCGATCGACTGGCTGTGCATGCCGCGCTTCGATTCGGGCGCCTGCTTCGCCGCGATCCTCGGCACGCCGGAAAATGGGCGCTGGCTCCTCGCCCCCGCCGCCGAGGCCGTTGCCGTGCGCCGCACTTATCGCGGCGACACGCTGATCCTTGAAACCGAATTCGAACTCGCCGACGGCTCGCGCGCCGCGCTCATCGATTTCATGCCGCCGGCCCTGCACGACGGCCGCGTCGATCTGGTCCGCATCGTCGAGGGCCGGCGCGGCATCGTCCCGATGAGCATGCAGGCGGCGTTTCGCTTCGACTACGGACATATCGTGCCATGGGTCCGCAAGCGCGATTACGGCCTGAGCGCGGTCGGCGGTCCGGACACGCTGCAACTGCGCACGCCGGTCGCGATGCGCGGCGAGAATCTCACCTCCGTCGCGCAATTCCGGGTCGCCGCCGGCGAGCGGATTCCCTTCACCCTGACCTGGCATCCGTCGCATCTGCCCGAATCCGCCACGCGCCATCCGATCAGGGCGCTCGAGGAGACCGAAGCCTACTGGCGCCAATGGGCCGCGCGCCTGATCTGCGACAGCGAATGGCGCGCCGCCGTCATCCGCTCGCTGATTACGCTCAAGGCGCTGACCTATAGCCCGACCGGCGGCATTGTCGCCGCGCCCACCACCTCGCTGCCCGAGGCGATCGGCGGCGTGCGCAACTGGGATTACCGCTATTGCTGGCTGCGCGACGCCACCTTCACGCTCTACGCCATGTTAACCTCTGGCTACACCGAGGAGGCAACGGAATGGCATCAATGGCTGCTGCGCTCGGTCGCCGGCGACCCGAGCCAAATCCAGATCATGTACGGCATCGCGGGCGAGCGCCGTCTCACCGAGCTGGAGGCATCGTGGCTGCCCGGCTTCGAGCAAAGCCGCCCGGTGCGCCTCGGCAACGCCGCCCACGACCAGTTCCAGCTCGACGTCTTCGGCGAGATCATGGACGTGTTTCACACCGCGCGCCAGCACGGTCTCAACCCCGGTGAGGACGCCTGGCAAGTCGGACTGGCACTGGTCGAATTCGTCGAAAAGCATTGGCGCGATCCCGACGAGGGCATCTGGGAGGTGCGCGGTCCGCGCCGCAATTTCACCCACTCCAAGGTGATGGCCTGGGTGGCCATCGATCGCGCCGTCAAGGCGGTCCAGCATCACGGACTGTCCGGACCGATTGATCGCTGGCGCGCGCTGCGCGACGAGATTCACGCCGACGTCTGCCGCAACGGCTTCAACCCCGCGCTCAACTCCTTCGTCCAGTATTATGGCGCAACGACCCTCGACGCCGCGCTCCTGATGATCCCGCTGGTCGGCTTCCTCCCGGCCAGCGACCCGCGCGTCATTGGCACGGTCGCGGCGATCCAGAAAGACTTGCTGGTCGACGGCCTGGTGATGCGCTATGCGAGCGGCTCCGCCAACGGCGTTGACGGTCTGCCGCCCGGCGAAGGCGCCTTCCTGCCCTGCACCTTCTGGCTCGCCGACAACCTCGCGATAATGGGTCGCTACGCCGAGGCGCGCGCGATCTTCGAGCGGCTGGTCGGCCTGTGCAACGACGTCGGTCTGCTGGCCGAGGAGTATGATCCGCGCGCGCGCCGCCAACTGGGCAATTTTCCCCAGGCTTTCACCCACGTCTTTCTGATCAATACCGCGCAAAACCTGACGCGCGCGCAGGGCCCCGCCCATCAGCGCTCCGATCGCCATTCTGGCGCGTGACGGGTGCGCGATGCTAAGTCTCGGTCATCATCGCTTCGCCGAGGTATCACGATGGGCGCAACCGCGAGTGGCCGGACTTACACCAAGGGACTCCATGACCTGGGCAATGGATGCTACGCGTATCTGCAGCCCGACGGATCGTGGGGCTGGAGCAATGCCGGCCTGGTGGTCGACGGCGGCCAATCCCTGCTGGTCGATACGCTCTTCGATCTGCCGCTGACCCGCATGATGCTCGACGCGATGCGCCGCGCGGAGCCGCAAGCCACCGCGCGCATCGGCACCCTGGTCAATACGCATTCCAACGGCGACCATTGTTTTGGCAACGAACTGGTTGCCGGCGCCGAAATTGTCACGTCGGCCGCCTGCGCCGAAGAGATGCGCCTTGACGGCGGCTCGAAACGCCTCGCCGATTTCAAAAATAACGCCGCGCAGATGGGCGAGGCGGGCCGCTTCTTCGCCGAGATTTTCGCCCCCTTCGACTTCGACGGCATCAACGTCGCGATGCCCACGCGGACCTTCACCGGCACCCTCGATTACCCGGTCGGCGGCAAGACCGTCCGGCTGATCGAGGTTGGCCCGGCCCATACCCGCGGCGACGTGCTGGCCTACGTCCCGGCCGACCGCGTGGTCTACACCGGCGACATCCTGTTCATCAACGGCCATCCGATAATCTGGGCCGGCCCGATCGGCAACTGGATCAAGGCCTGCCAGTTGATGCTCGACCTCGACGTCGACACCGTCGTCCCCGGCCACGGCCCGCTCACCGACAAAAAGGGCGTCGCCGCCGTCAAGGGCTATCTCGAATACATCGCGCGCGAGGCGCGTCGCCGCTACGACGCCGGGATGCCGGTGTTCGAGGCCGCCCAGGACATCGCGCTGACCGACTACGCGTCGTGGGGCGACGCCGAACGGATCGTCGTCAACGTCGCGACGCTCTACGGCGAATTTTCCGGCGGCGCCGCGGCCACTCCGGGCATCGTGGAACTCTTCGCGATGATGGCGAAAATCCGCGCCGCCCGCCGCCATTGATCCGCGCGCCTCGCCAATCGCGCGCGGCGCTGCGCGCGACCATACTGGCGGATGTCGTTACCGCATTTCGTCCATGATGTGGGTGGCGAACTCACTTATCTCGCGGGAGCCTCCGGCGATCGTCACTTGCCGCACGCCCATCGCCTGCATCTTGGCGACACGCGCGCGAAGCTCGGCCGGCGTGCCGGTAAGCGTGGTCTCCTTGATCATCCGTTCGGTCACCAGCGGCGCATGCTCGGGTTTGAACTCGGCACAATAGCCCGTGTAGAGCTCCAGGTGGCGCGTCTCGATCGGCGTATTCGGCGTTCGGTAGGCATTTTTGAAGGCCATCAGGTCGTCGCGGATATCACCCGGCAGCTCATACGGATTAGTAACCGAAAGAGCGAAGATATTACATTCTGAAGCGACCAGCGGCCCCACCGCCTGCTGCAGCGCGGCCAGTTTTTCGCCCGGCTTAGTCAGGTGAAAGGCGGTCACGACCACGATATACAGGTCTTCCATCCGCTTGCCCGCGCGCTCGGCGCCGCGCCGGATATGGCTCATGGTGTAGCCGAGCAGGCTGTCGCCGACGGTCCCGAAAAGGATCACCCCATCGCCGATTTCGCCCGCCAGCTCGAGCGTCTTCGGGCCGCTCCCGGCGATATAGACCGGCACCGGATGCTTGAGATCGATCATCCCGCTGGCCGGATCGAGAAACCGGATCATGCGCCGCCGATCGCCCTCCTGGTAAGGCACGGTCGCTCCGCTCAACAACCCGCGGCACACCTCGACGTGGCTCTTGAGTTCCGCCAGTTTGGCGGCCGGCATCCCGAGCGTGCGCCGCGCGGTATTGCCAGTGCCGATACCCATGATCACGCGGCCCGGCGCGAGCACGTTGAGCGTGGCAAAATTGCACGCGGTCACCGGCGCAATCCGCGAGCTCGGATTAGTGACGTTGGTCCCCAGTTTGATCGTCGAGGTCTTGGCCGCGCACAGCGCCATGCACTGATAGACGTCGCCCCAGACCATCTGGGAATCGCCGAACCAGGCGTGCGAGAACCCTTTGCTCTCGGCAAACATTACGTCTTTGTAGCTCTCGACATGCGAGAGAAAGATTACCCCGAAATCCATTGCTGTCTCCTGATGGTGCGCCGCCGCATCTTGGACGGTCGAGCCGTCTAACCCCGGGATTGCCGCGGTTGCGTGCTGGACTAATCCATCGGTAGCGCGATTCTACCGAGGATACGCAGCCGGCGAAATCCTGAGTCTATCGTTGATCGAATTATCCAAAATTAATTTAGTCTTGCTCGACACAAGGATGCCCCTCGCCGCATCATTGAGTATTACGCCCTTGCCTCGGGTGACCGCGCTGGAAGGCGTGAGCGCCCTGGCAATCACGATATCTTATCGACCGAGGTTGGCCAGTGAATCGTGATCCGCAACGACGACGGGAAGTGCATCGGAGTAAACGTTCCGGATGGCTGCGCGCCGCGGTGCTTGGCGCCGACGATGGGATCGTCTCGACGGCGAGTCTTATTATCGGCGTCGCCGCCGCCGCCGGTTCGAAGCACGCCATTTTAGTCGCCGGGATTGCCGGCCTGGTGGCTGGTTCGATGTCGATGGCCGTCGGTGAATACGTCTCGGTTAGTGCACAGCGCGACTCGCAGCAGGCCGATATAGAGATTGAACGGAAAGAACTCGCCAATGCGCCGGGAGCTGAATTGAACGAGCTTGCGATGATCTATATGAAGCGCGGGCTCGAAAAAGATCTGGCGATGCAAGTTGCTAAGCAGCTCAGCTCGCGTAACCGGCTGGATTCGCATCTGCGCGACGAGCTGGGAATCGAGATCAGTGCCCTTGCTCGCCCCCTGCAAGCGGCGTGGATTTCGGCTGCCAGCTTCGCATCATTCGCGGCACTCCCGATTGCCGCCCTCATCGTCGTGCCGCAGTCCGTGGATATCCTCGGGACTGCGGTGATATCACTGATCAGCCTCGCCGCCCTGGGTGCATTTGGCGGTCATCTGGGTGGTGCGCCACTCGTCCGGGCGGCGTTGCGAGTGACTATTGGAGGCGGCATCGCGATGGCCGGGACCGCCCTCATCGGGCGGCTTCTCGGTGTTTCAATAGGCTGATGGTGGTTGGGCGGCAGCAACTAACTATGCGAACCTATGGCTGGTCCGCGCTCATCCGATTACAAATATGAAGTGCTCAGCACAGGAGCGAGCCGTTCATCACCGCGCAGAAAATGCACCTGTTTCTGGCGCAGGCGAGCCTGACCGGCGAGGAATTTTCCACCGAGAAATTTGATGCTTATGACTCAATTGCCGATAAGCCACCTTTGGCCGCTTTACAATTCCCAGTGGAGTCTTGCGCCAAATACCGACACTGGCCCGCGATCTCGATTGAAGGCCGGATTGCTGATGAACTGGTAATCGACGGCCGCACGGACCGTTTCCCAGACGGGAAAATCGTAGTAGGTTTCCACAACCTTCTCGGTGCCATAAGTCAGCGCGCTGTCGCCGGCCAGGATGCCCAAGCCGCCGGCCTCGAGGAATTTCTGATTCGCACGCCAGGCGCCGCTCACCACGCCGGCGACGCCGAAAATGTCGCCGATCCGATGCCATGCGGCGCCTTTGACGCTCATGCCGATTGACACCGACCAGTTGGCGTCGGTATAGGCCCACGCCTGGTCCTGACCGTCATTCGAGCCCAGGCGCGAAAAGAGCCCGACGTTTTCAGTAACTAGTTGTTCCCAGTTCAAGCCGATGCCGTACTTGTTGCGGTAGCCCTGCGCCGCCGAGATGTTCGCTCCCGGACCATCAGCCTTGAGAATGGAGACCGCGGCATGATTACTGACCATATTAGCTTCATTGAGCCAGGGCAGAAGGCGAATCGCACCCGGACGACCGTTGATGCTGTAGCGGCGCTCATATTCCACCACCATTCCCCAGTCGTGCAAAAACGGGCCGTAGGCGCCGGCTGATCCGGTCGCGCCGATCGGGCGCCACATCAAGACCTGGTCGTCACCCGTGAAGCTGTTCTGAACGTTCGACATCAGGAAAAATCCGTAGCGCAGAGCCCATTTTGGCTGATTCAGTTCCAGCGCAATTCCGGTGGTGTAGCCGTTGGGATCCGCCGGGTAATCCCAAGTGATATTGCCGATCATCGCCCAATTCAAAAACTGGGATTGCGGATCCTGGGCGTAGGTGTTGTGGTCGAAAATGTCCAGGAGACTTATTCGACCGACGGTTAGCGTCAGCCGTGCGATATCCTGTTTGCCGGCGAGCGTGAGCTGGCCGTCGGGCACGCTCGCCTGTTCGCCGCCCAAGCCAAAGGTTTGACGTATAAACAGCCGCGCAATCATAAAATTGGGAGTCGTCGTGCCGAATTTATAGGCGTCACCGTTGGGAAATGCCTCGATGCCAAAGGTTTTACTCAGCCCGAATCCTTGCCACATCAGTCCGTCGACGTGCGCCTCGGCACCACGCCATAGCCGCACGCCGGCAAACAGGTCCGCGGCTACTGTCTCTTGCACCTCACCCTCGCTGTTGAGGCTGTTTGGACCGTAGTACTTGGCTGAAAAACTCGGATCGCCCTGCACGATGTCGGTATTCTGAAAGTGCCAATTCCAGAACTGGTCGGGCTCGTTTGCCGCTCTCTCCGCGACGCTCGAAGTATAATGCGGCGCAGGATTTGCCAATACGCCCGGCGCCGCCGTCGAATGTGTGTCGCCGGTTGAATCAGGCCCGGCAGCGAGGGTAGCGCGAACCAATCCGAAGAGGCCGGTGCCGACGATGATCGCGACTAGCAATAATGAACGTGTCCCGATCGACCCGGTCACCCTCCTCACCACGTTCACTTCCTCCCGATGCGATCGCCACGCCGCTACTGTGAATATCCCCCCGCGAGCCCAGCCACTACCTCGTCGGTCCAAACCTTGAAGCTGACCAGCGTATTGGGTCCGAAGGTGGTGGCAATCGCGACATCGATCGCATCGCGACCGCGCGCCATCAGAATCCGTCCGATCCGTGGCATATTGTTGCGCGCATCGAAAGTATACCAGCGTCCTCCGAGATAGGCCTCGAACCAGGCGGCAAAGTCCATCGGACCGAACGGCGGCAGCATTCCAATGTCGCCGAGATAGCCGGTGCAGTAGCGCGCCGGGATGTTCATGCAGCGGCAGAGTGAAATAGCCAGATGAGCATAATCGCGGCAAACGCCTATCCGCTCATTGTACGCTTCCCAGGCTGTTCTGGTATTACGCGCATACTCATACCCAAATGTGATATGGTTATGAACGAAATCACAGATTGACTGGACCCTTTCCCAGCCGGGCGGAGTCTGGCCAAAGAGGTTCCACGCCACCTCGGAAAATTTCTCGGTGTCGCAGTAACGGCTTCCCAGCAGGAAAAGCAGCGCTTCTTCGGGCAATTCCTGGATCGAATGCTGTCGCGCCGTGGGCGCGACGAGGTCGGGTTGACCCGGGTCTCTGACCACCGCCGTGCTCGCTATCCTGAGCTGCCCGGCGGGAGCGACTAGGCGTGTGCACCAGTTATCGAAGCGATCGCGATAGGCTGAAAGTGGAATGGCCGGATCGGTCGTCATCTGATCCGCAATGACAATGTCGGGCGCGCGCGAATAGTGGATGTTCAACTGAAGCATCATCGGCGTCGGCCGAGGACAATTATAGATTAATTCGTAGCCAACTTTGATTTCCAACGGAGATCTCCTCGTGACATCAGGGACTCTTGCGCGAATTGATAGGTGGCGCGAAATTGGCGTTTGGCTTTAGTGATTCGGCCGCGCCGCCGGCGATGACCGCGACCTCAACGTCCATTCCCACATAGTCAGCCGGATTCCCCATAAAGGTACCATGAAGCGGTATCGCATGGCGCGGATCGGGCACTACCGCGACGCGAATGAGATCACGATTGCCGACGATGCCATTGGACGGATCGAAGTCGAGCCATCCGGGTCCCGGCAAATAGACCTGGGCCCATGCGTGAGTATTGCCGCCGCCCACATAATCTTCGCCGTCGCCGGGAATATGCAGATATCCGGATACGAAGCGCGCGGCCATCCCGAGCGCCCGCACCGCATCGATCATCAGCATCGCCAGGTCGCGACAGCTCCCGCTCCCGAGTTCGAGCGTCCGGCGCGGCGGCTGGATACCTTTTTCATCGCGGCGTACGTGCCTGAAAGTCTCATTGATGCCGTGGGTAAGGTTGATCAGAAGTTCGCGGGTATCGATCGGCTGATCGGCGGGCAGAAATGTTGGCGTCCACCGCTCGACCTCGCAATCAGAATCGGCCGTCTCTCGTTCGATGAAATGGGTCAAATCCGCCATCTCATCCGCGCGATAGGTGAACGGATAGCCGCGGGCGAATTCCTCGATCTCAAGGTCATGAATGTCCGTGTGGACATGTTCCAGCAGTATCGTACTGTCGAAGCGCAGCTCCCGGGCGCGGCCCGCGAATCGCGCAATGTCGACGTGGTTGCCGTACGCATCCAGGATTCCATGCAGGTCGGTCGGGGTTGGAGTAATCACCAGCCTGGCGGCAATCAAGCTCTGGTCATGGCTGGAAAGCGGACGCAGCATCATCCGGTGCTCGCCGAACGCGACCGGCTTCCGGTACTTGTAGGTCGTGCTATGCTTGATGGTGATCGTGGACATTGCGACCCCTCTGATTGACCTTCACTACCATGGTATTTACGGTACAACTTTTGCGCCGGCGACCGAAACGCCCTGATCAATCCTGAGCACTTGCACGAACGAATAAATCAAAAATGGACGAACCAGCATATTGCCTGATCGCCGGTGATGAACCGCCGCCGCTCACCGTGACCAACTGCGATGCGCGCTCGCCGTTCGTCGTCGTCACCGACCATGCGGGGAAATATCTGCCGCGGCGTCTGCAAATGCTCGGCCTTACGCATACCGAATGCGAGCGTCACATCGCCTGGGATATCGGCGCGGGCGCGGTCTCGATCCTGATCGGAGCCGCGCTCGATGCGGTGGTCATACGGCAGAATTATTCCCGCCTCGCGATCGACTGCAATCGCCGGCCGGGCTCGGCGACCTCGATCGTCGAATTGAGCGAACTCACGATCGTTCCCGGAAATATCGGGCTCGGCGAAGCTCAGGTGGCGAGCCGCGTACAAGAAATTTTTCGGCCCTATCACGACCGGATTGCGGATGAACTGAATCGGCGACTACTTGCCGGCCGGCCCTCGGCGCTGATCGCCATGCACAGCTTTACACCGGTATATCACTCAGTCGCGCGGCCCTGGCATGTTGGCGTGCTCTACAATCGCGATCCGCGTTTGGCGACTAAATTGATTGGCCTCTTGCGACGCGAGCCCGGTCTGGTGGTCGGCGATAACCAACCCTACAGCGTGAGTGACGCGTCGGACTATACCATTCCGGTTCACGGCGAACAGCGCGATCTGCCTCATGTGGCTATCGAGATTCGCCAGGATCTGATTGCCGACGAAGACGGTCAGCGCAGGTGGGCGGACTTGTTGGCGCGTTTGATCCCGCAGGCCTGGCAATGACTCGTGCCCGATATGTCCGCGGCCGGCGAGCCGACGATTTAACCGTTTAGCCAAGCCGTCACTTGATTTCCCATCGGAACTTTAGCGGGTTCGGTATACTATATTGATTGATATGGACAGCGAGCCTGCACCGCTATAGCTAAAGCTGGCCGCGCTGAACGACGGCGGCGCGAGCGACGCCTTCGCATCGTTCGAGAATCCATAACCCTTCGTCGGCAAGCCGAGTAAGCTGAAATCCATCTTGCCATTCATATTCGAGTCGTCGAGGACCGTGACGGCATAGATTCCAGCGGGGACGTTCGTGAAATCGCACACCGCCGCAAGATCATGCTTCTGGCTCCACAGTCCGCGAAATTGTTTTGCCTTATGCCGCGGGAAGCCGTCCGGACCGTTAAACAATGAGCATCCAACGCGGCCGTGATCATCGCGCAATCCCTTCACCACCACGCGGATTCCGCTGGCCTCAGCGGCGCGCGGAGATTGCGCGGACGCGATTAGCGTCGCCAATGCTAATGCCGCGGCGAGCAACGATAGGCGTTTCATCGGGTAGCAAGTTTTCCGCATGGAATCATTCGCGATTCTTGAGCCGGCCGCCGTCACCGAGTCCATACACCATCGCCGTCTTGGTCGTGCCGAGCTTGACCCATTCCGCGCAGTCGAGCTGTACCATCTTGTAGAATTCCTCGGAGAGTTCAATCGATTCTTTGCTGACCTCTTCCAGACGGTCGAATTTGCACTGGAATGCGAACTCGCCCGACAACGATTTCTCCAAGGCGCGGCTGCGCCATATCGCGACCGTGGCCTTGCCTTTAAAGTGATGATGGAAGTGAATCATTCCCATAGTATTCTGCACTTCCTCCACCGCCACATTGTTGACCAGTTCCATTTGGGTTCGGGGGGTTATGTCTATCTTCTTCAGAGTTGGAAAGGCTTTGGAGATATCCTCAATACCGCGATCGAGTTCGATCGCCGGTGACGTCAGCACGCATCCGTGCGAATACACAGTGCGTATTCCTCCGAGTCGGTCGCGCTCGAGCAGCAGTTCCTCCTTGAACTTGATTTCGTCGTGCCCGCCCAATCGCGGCCGCACGTCGACCGCCGCGGCCGCCTTAAGATCCGGGTCCCGATACTTGAACGTCAGCTCGTGGCCCGGCCGCGGCCATCCCTGATCGTAGAAGGTGCGCTTGCGCAGGATAAAATGATGATTGTACAGGTCGAATTGCGGCGTGTCATAAAAGAGCACTTCCCGGACCTGACTGTCGAACGCGCTGCGATCGGTATCCACCTTCAGACCCAGTTTATCGATGGTCTTGCTCACGTCTTCCCAGAACTCGACAAACCCGCGCTTGCTGGTAAATCGGTCGGGCTTCAGCAAAATCTTGTATTCCCGATAATGAATGACATCCTCGTCCAAATGCTTGGTCTCGGGATTTTTGCTGATGTGCTTATCCAGGTGTTTTCCCATCGTTTATATCCTCATTGAGGCTCGCATCGGCGCCCGCGATTTGCAAATGTGCGGACCGTCGCACCTTTAGCCGATTCGCCGACTTGCGGCGCAACCGCCTTTCGGCGTACCTGTCAGGAAACATCTTTGGCAGCTTTCAGTAAAGGAGAAACCATGGCGTTTTCGACCATCATTCTGGAAAAGCACGACCGAATCGGCACGCTCGTCCTGAACCGTCCGGAAAAGCTCAATGCGATGACCCCGGCGCTCATCGCGGAGTTTGCCGAAGCACTTGCTGAAGTTGAAAAGGATTCTGAAATCAAGGTCTTGGTCATTCGCGGCGCCGGCCGGGCGTTTTCGACCGGCTATGACTTGACTGGCGGATGGGGCGAAGGCGCTGCACATCCATTCACGATCGACGACGATCAAAAGTTTTTGCAGCGTTACGTCGAACACTGGCTGCGCTTGCGCGATTTGCCCAAACCGGTGATCTCGATGGTGCACGGCTATTGCCTGGCCGGCGCGACGCAGCTGTGCGTCTCCACCGATATGATTTTCGCTGCCGAGAATGCGCAAATCGGGTTTCCCTCGATTCCCGCCGGCGCCGGCTATGTCAGCGCCTTCTGGAACTGGATGGTTGGTCCGCATCGGACCAAGTATCTGGCGTTCCTTCCCGGCAGCAGAATCACCGGCAAGGAAGCCGAAACTATGGGCTTTGCGACGCGCGCCTTCCCGCAGGAGACCCTCGAGCAGGAGACTTACAGTTACGCCCAGCGCGTCGCCCGGGTGCCCGCGCAAAAGCTCAGGCTGGAAAAACTCGCGATTAATCGGGCGATGGATTTGCGCGGCTTTCGGGTTTCCGTGCAGGCCGCGGCCGAGTTCGATGCGATTTTCCACTTCGGTCCCGGCAACGAAGAGATCCGGCAAGTACAGAAGGAACGGGGACTGCGCGGCGCGATTAAATGGTACGAGGAAAAATAAGTACCACGTGCGCTTCGGCGATGTAGTTTTATGGCACGTGGTGATTACCGCCGCAGGATCAGAGCCACGCCCGGATCGATCGGGCTACTCGGCGAATAGCTATTACTATTGATGCGGCATAAAGCGCGGAGGAGAGGCATCGATCCGGCGCTTCTTCAGGGCGATCAGCGCGTCCGCTTCTTGCTGCGTTAACTCAGTCTCCGGCATCTGCTGATCTCTGACGAATTAGATCTTTCCAGGCAACAATCGCCTGGACTTCGCCACACCACAAAAAGATAACTGTTTACGGCGACAGGATCACTTCGTGGCGGACACCCCAGGCGTCCAGTTCCATCTCCAGGCCGGTCACCGGCGGGCGCGAGTAATGCCACGTGAGGCCCGCGCGCGCCCCCGCGCCAAGCGCCGGCAGCAGCTCCGCCGGCAGCGCCGGATAGACGTCGTGCACCGTGTAGAGATTGATCGCGGTGGCGTCCGCCCAGCTAAGGCGCATCGTCGCCAGATGCGCCGTCAGCAGGTCGGTCACGCAGGCGAGCTTGCGCGCGATGCCCGCGGCGGAAATATCGCCGCGCGCGACGATCGTGCGCTTGCCGTCGGCGTCGACCGCGAGTTCTGGCACCCCCGAGAGCACGAAAGTTGACGCACCGCCATCCGCCGGCATGGTGTAGAAGAAGCCGGCGAGCATCGGCTCTGCAACCGGATCGAATTCGAGCGCGACGTTGGTCCGCGCGACCGGATTGGCGCCGGCGGTCCCGAGTCCCCAGGCCGTCAGCCGCTCGACGTAGGGACGGTTGAAATCCTCGAAGCCCGCGGGCGAGAGCGCGGCCGGAATCCGCAACTGCATTCCGCACAGCGCGGCGATCGGCCGGCGATTGTCGCGCAGATGGCGATCGACCAGTTCGAAGCCGCGCGCCAGCGGCGTCAGCGGATGGATCGCGGCGTGCACCACCGCGAAGCCGGGCCGTGCGACACAGCCGGAGGAAAACGGTCCGCCCGTGCGGATGAAATCGTAATTGCCGGGGACGTTGGCGGTCAGCATCGAAGCCTCCTCGAGCGAGCCGAGTCTTGAAAATAGCCCGAATAGCGGCCCGCGTGAAATCGTCGCGCACAGGCGAAATTTGCTCGCGGGGCCAGGGCGATTTCAATGGACAGTTGCCGGCGGAAATTACTATGATGCGATTTTGGCCTGACCGCACCGAACCGTATGGGGAGAACCTTCATGGAGCAGCAGGCGTTGATGCTGAAGGGTTATCGCGTCCTCGATTTCACGCATTTCGTGGCAGGGCCGACCTGCACCCGAATCATGGGCGAGCTCGGCGCCGATGTGATCAAGGTCGAGCGCTCGCTCGAAGGCGATCATGTGCGCCAACTCGGAATCGTCAAAGACGGGATGAGCACCTATTACTTCCAGCATAGCCATAGCAAACGCAGCCTCGGCATCGACCTGCGCAATCCGCGCGCGACCGCGCTGATCCTCGCGATGATCCCGAAGATCGACGTGGTGGTCGAGAATTTCGCCCCCGGTGTAATCGCCTCGATGGGCTTCGATTACGCGACGCTGAGCAAGATCAACCCGAAGCTGGTGATGTGCTCGATATCGGCGACCGGCCAGAGCGGCCCGCTGAGCAAGCGTCCGGGCTACGACTTCATCGGCTCGGCCTTCGCCGGCGTGACCGATCTGCTGGGCGAGCCCGATCGTCCGCCGATCGTGCCGACGATGGCGATTGGCGACGTCTCGACCGGCGTCGCCGCCGCGATGGCCGTCGGTTTCGCGCTGCTCAACGCCTCGCGCACCGGCCAGGGCCAGTATCTCGACGCCTCGCTGCTCGACACCTACTTCCATATGCATGAGATGGCGGTGCCGGTGCTCTCGATGCGCCGCGAGACCTTCAAGCCCCGGCGCAACGGCTCGCAGCATCCAGTGGGCAGTCCTTCCGGCGTGTTCAAGGCCAACGGCGGCTACATCATGCTGCTGGTGCAGCAGCATGAATTTCCGCGCATCGCGCGCGCGATGGGCCGGCCCGACCTAGTCGCCGACGAGCGCTTCAAGAGCAACGGCCGGCGCGTGCGCAATAATGCCGCCCTCAAGACCATCATCGAGGATTGGTTTGCGACCTTTCCCGACCGCGATTCGGCGATCGCCGCGCTCGACCAGGAGCGCGTGCCGTGCGCGCCCGTGCTCACGCTCGAGGAAGCCGTCGACCATCCGCATATGCGCGCGCGCAAGACCGTGCGGCGGGTGAGCGATCGCACGCTCGGCGAGTTCGATCTGCCGTCGCTGCCGGTCAAGTTCTCGGCGTGGCCCGACCGCACCGATCTTAAGGCCTCGACGCTGGGCGAAGACAACGAGGCGGTGCTGAGCGAAGTACTCGATTTGTCGGCGGACGAAATCGCCGGGCTCTATGCCGAGAAGGTGTTGATCAAGGCGCCGGCCGCCGCGAAGCCGCCGGCAACTGCGTCCTGAAGCAAGCGGGACGCATCAACCTGCGCCGCGGGCCTCGCCCACGCGCACACATTTTGCCGCGGCCGCGCGCTGCGGTGAATTGAACTTTGCCGGTGGACGCGACCGCAAGGCGCCGACCGCCGCGCATCAACGGAGGATCTTCAGCAAATGGCAGAATGGGCCGAGGAAATCACCCACGTCGCGGGGACTGACCTCGCGATGATCAAGGGCGGCACGGGCAAACCGTTGCTCGTTCTCCACGAAGAACTGGGCCATCCGGGATGGATGTCATGGCATGAGGCGCTGGCCAAGGAACGCACCCTGCTGATCCCGATTCAGCCCGGCTACGGCAAATCGCCGCGCGTCGAACAGATCCGCAACGTCCACGAACTCGGGATGTTCTACTCGTGGGTGATGCGTGAGATGAATGTCGGGCAGATCGACGTCGTCGGCTTTTCGCTCGGCGGATGGGTCGCGGCCGAGATGGCTACCGCCAACAGCAAGCAGTTCCGCAAGATGGTGCTGGTCGCGCCATCGGGGATCAAAGCGCCCGAGGGCGAGATCCTCGACATCTTCGCCGTGACCATCGGCACCCAGCTCAACGCGACGGTCTTGGACATCGCGGCCACGCCTGAATTCCGCAAGATGTACGGGGGCGAGCGCACGCCCGAGCAGTTCGAGGCGTTCGAGGACGCGCGCACCGAAAGCGCCCGCATCGCATGGGATCCCATTCTGCACAACCCGAGCCTGCCCTATTTTCTCGCAGGGGTGCGCGGCTTGCCGACTCAGATCATCTGGGGACGCGAGGACGCGACCGTGCCGGTGAGCGTGGGAGAAGCCTACAAGAGCGCGCTCAAGAACACCGATGCAAAACTGACCATCTTCGATCACTGCGGCCATCGGCCGGAGATCGAAAAGTCGGCCGAGTTCATCAAGCTGGTGCGCGAATTTCTGGTCTGAGACGGACGTGAGGCAAGGAGTCCAACGATGCACATAATGTATTTCACCGAACGTCCGTACCGCGACGTGCCGGAAGACGAAGTCATCATCAACCGCAGTTTCTTCGGCGTGCCCAATCGCTTTTACGACGCCCAGGTCGGCGCGCGGCTCTACAACGAGTACCTCGACGAAGACGTCTATGCCGAGGAGGTCGGCTTCGACGGCATCATGCTCAACGAACATCACGGCAACCCGTTCTGCATGGGCGCGGTGATGAACGTCGAGGCGGCGATCCTCGCGCGCATCACCAAGAAGGTCCGCATCGTGCTGCTCGGCAATCCGCTGCCGGTGGTAAAAAACCCGGTGCGGCTGGCCGAGGAGCTGGCCGAGATCGATCTGATCTCCAAGGGCCGGCTGGTCCCCGGATGGGTCCGCGGCGCGGGCAGCGAGCAGATCTTCAACCAGGCCAATCCGGCCTACAACCGCGAATACTTCAACGAGGCTCACGACCTCGTGATGGCTTGCTGGACCAAGCCCGGCCCGTTCCGCTGGGAGGGTAAGCACTTCAATTTCCGCTACGTCAATCCGTGGGTGATGCCGTATCAGAAGCCGCGTCCGCCGATCTGGATTCCCGGCGTGATCAGCGCCGAGACGGTGGTCTGGTGCGCGAAGCATCGCTATCCCTACATCGGGCTGGGCACCGCCCTGCAATCGACGGTCGAGCTGTGGAACCTTTACGGCCAGACCGCGGCCGACGAGGGTTACATGGCGGGGACCGAGAACTTCGGCTACCTGCAGCAGATTCACGTCGCCGAGACCGAAGCCGAAGCGCAGGAGCAGGGCAAGTGCGCAATGTTCGGCGGCGGTGCGGCTAATTTCTCGCGGCCCGAGCATACGCTGCCGCCCGGCTACAACTCGCGCGAGGCGACGCGGCGCCTGGCGAAGCAGGCGACCGACTACGGCTTTTTGGGCATCACGTCGGACAAGCTCAAGGAGTCGCAGAGCGGCGACGTGCCGCATATCGGCATCCCCAAACCGGGTGGCGATACGCGCGACCGCCTGCGCAAGGGCCAGATCAGCATCGCCGAGGCCAAAGAGAAGATCTACCGCAATTATCAGAAGGCGCAGGACGGCCTGCAGATCATCATCGGCACGCCCAAGACCGTCATTCCCAAGCTCAAGCTAATCATGGAAGTGCTGCGGCCCGGGGTCTTCGGCCTGTTCCAGGCGCAAGGGCCCCTGACCACCCAGCAGCGCCTCACCAGTATCCGCCTGATGGGCCAGGAGGTGCTGCCGGCGATGCGCGAGATCGCCAAGGGACTCGGCATCGTCGACCCCTTCGAGCGCGAGCCGGGTTCGCGTCCCTACACGGCCGGCACGCAGTACGATTCGCTGGTCGACCTCGAGGCGCTCAAGCGGGCGCCCAAGCGCGACGAATCGGTGCGGGTGTAACGCGCCCCTGGTGGCGGCACGCAAACTGGACGGACGGCGCGCCAGCGCTGGCCAGGAGATGAGATTATGAATCTGATGTATTTTACCGAGCGGCCGTACCGCGACGTTCCCGAAGATGAAGTTATCAAGAATCGCGGATTCTTCGGCGTCCCCAACCGCTTTTTCGATCGCGAAAAGGGCTCGCAGCTCTACAACGAATACCTCGACGAGATGGTCTACTCGGAGGACGTCGGCTTCGACTCGATCATGCTCAATGAGCATCACGGCACGCCGTTTTGCATGGGCGCGGTGATGAACGTCGAGGCCTCGATCCTGGCCCGCATCACCAAGCGCGCGCGCATCGTGCTGCTCGGCAATCCGCTGCCGACCTTCAAGAACCCGCTGCGCATCGCCGAAGAGCTGGCGACCATCGATTGCATCTCGCACGGCCGGCTGGTGCCCGGATGGGTCCGCGGCGCGGGCAGCGAGCAGATCTTCAACCAGGCCAATCCGGCCTACAACCGCGAGCGCTTCAACGAGGCCCACGACCTCATCCTCGCGGCCTGGACGCGTCCCGGTCCGTTCCGCTGGGAGGGCAAGCACTTCAACTATCGCTACGTGAATCCGTGGGTGCTGCCCTATCAGAAGCCGCATCCGCCGATCATGATTCCGGGCGTGCTCAGCCCCGAGACGGTGGTCTGGTGCGCCGAGCATCGCTACCCCTACCTGGGACTGGGCACCGCGCTGTCGGCGACGGCAGAGCTGTGGAATATCTACGGCGACACGGCGGCCAAGCTGGGCTACGTCGCCGGCTCGGAGAATTTCGGCTACCTGCAGCATGTGGTCGTCGCCGAGACCGAGGAAAAGGCCGAAGAGCTCGGCCGGGCGCATCTGTTCGGCGGTGGACAGGGCGCGTTCTCGCGCCCCGAGCACACCCTGCCGCCGGGCTACAACTCGCGCGAGGCGACGCGCCGGCTGGCGCGCACGATGACCGCCGGCTCGGGCGGCTTCCTGGGCGTCAGCGCGGAGCAGCTCGGACGCTCGAACGAACCCAAGGAGCCGACGAATTTGCAGCAGGTCGCCGACAGCACGCGCCGCCGGATGGCCCGCGGCGAGGCTACCGTCGACGAAGCGCGTGCCGCGATCTACAAGAGCTACCCCAAGGCGGTCGAGGGCTTGCAGATTATCGCCGGTACGCCCAAGTCGGTCATTCCGAAGATTCGCAAGATTCTCGAAGTGCTGCGCCCGGGCACCTTTGGCGTCTTTCAGAGCCAGGGTCCGGTGAGCTTTGAGGATCGCATGACCAGTATCCGGCTGCTCGGGCAGGAGGTGCTGCCCGCCGTGCGCGAGATCGGCAAGGAGCTGGGCATCGTCGACGGCTTCGAGCGCATACCCGGTTCGCGCCCGTTCACGGCCGGCACCAAGCGCGATCAACTGGTCTCGCTCGACGCATTGCGCGCGTAGGTAGCGCGAGCGAACACTTGAGGACGAGCGCCGCGCGCGCTCATCCGACTAACCACGCGGGCGGCGGACGATTATCGCGATCGTCCGCCGCCCGTTTTTGGGTCGCGCCGTCGTCGATCTCACCGCGATGCGCTCGGCGCCATCCGCGGCGGCTTGACCGCGCGCCCTGACGCCCTAATATATCGACCGTTCAGCGCAACTCGCTGAGGGAGGCCCCGGTCATTATGGACCATGCAGACGGCGCGACAATTCAACAACCGGCCCGTCCCGGTACGCTCGCGGTATGGCTGCAGGCGAGCCGCGCGTGGACGCTCGGGATGCCCTTCATGTGCGTCTCGGTGGGCACGTTCGCCGCGCTCTACGCCGCCAACGCCTTCTCGCCGTGGCGCTACCTGATGGCGGCGGGCGCCGCGATGGCCTTGCAGGCCGGCGCCAACATGGTCAACGACTACTACGACTTCCAGAGCGGTACCGATTCGCCCGACTGGCAATCGCCGGAAAATTTCGGCCCCGGCCTGGTGATCCAGCGCGGCTACCTCACACCCGATCAGGTTTTCGCCGGCGGTCTCGCCTGCTTTGCCGCGGGCACGCTCTTAGGTCTGGCGGTCGCCCTGATCTGCGGATGGCCGATCTTCATCCTCGGCCTCATCGGCGTGCTCGGCTCGTACTTCTACACCGGCGCGCCGCTCAGTCTCGCCTACCGCGGCCTGGGCGATTTCATGGTCTTCGCCCTGATGGGCCCGGGCTACGTGCTCGGCGCGTACTATGTGCAGGCGCTGCATTTTTCGTGGATCGCGTTGCTCGTCTCGATTCCAATTGGCCTGCTCTGTTCGGGCGTGCTGCAGGTCAACAATCTCCGCGATATCGATAATGACGGCGCGCACGGCAAGCGTACGATGGCCGTGATTATCGGGCGCACCGCCGCGGTCGCCGAATTGAAATTCTCCAACCTCGGCGCCTATCTGGTGATCCTGCTCGGCGTGATCGTCGGGACACTGCCGTGGCTCGCGCTCGCCGTCGCATTCAGCGCGCCGCACGCGCGCGAGGAGGTGCGGCTGGTCGCGGACGGTCCCGACCCCGAGCGCCACAATCGTGCGATGGCGCTCTCCGGGCAAATCCAGTTCGAGTTCGGCGCGCTGCTGGTGCTCGCGTTTATCGTCCGCTGGCTGATCCATCGCTGAGCCGACGGCCGCGGCGCGCGGCGCAGTCGATCAGTTCGCGCCGCGCGCTGACGCCGCGGCCGCCGCTAGATCAGGCCGGCCGCGAGGGCCTTTTCGAGCGCGCCGATATTGACGTCGTGGCCGTCGGCCATCACGCTCAGAAAGGCGCGCAGGCGCGCGTCGCCGATCGACGCCATCTGCTCACCGATTTTGCGCACCACCCAGCGCTGGCCGCGATTGAGCAATTCAAGCCGCCCCTTGAAGTCGCCGACCGCGCGCACCTTCTCGACGAAGTCGCCGGTCTTAGTCGACGGCGTGCCGCCCAGCCGGCGCACATGCGCGGCGAGTTCACCGGCGTAGTAGCCTTCGTCGTGGCCGGCCTTCTTGAGCAGTTCGCGCAGTTCCAGCGACTCGGCCTGCTCGGTCAATTCATGCAGGATCCGCCCGCCCGCCCGCTCGGCTTCGCCCAGGCTGTTGAGAAATACCTCGAGTTGATTTTCCATATTCATGCTCCCTCCGCGATGCGCACCGGCGGCCGACGCCACTGCGGCCGCGCGCGCCCGCTGAATCGCCGCTACATCACCGGAACCAACGGACAATAGACCTCGCCCATCGCCGTATGCCGCGCCGCCGCCTCGCGCATCAGCCACACCAGCGGCTCCAGCGTGCGCGGAATCCCGGCTTGCGCGCGCTCGACACCATAGACCTGCCCGCTCAGCAGCCGGCTCACGAGACTCGGCGCCTCCGGCAGATCCTCGATCTGCACGCGCGCTTGCGGATCGATGTTCGACAGGCGCTTGGCCTCCTTGAGCGCCAGATTGAAGCCGCCGAGCTTGTCGACCAGCTTGACCTGCAGCGCCTGCTCGCCCGTCCACACGCGGCCCTGCGCGACGGCATTGACCTGGTCGACCGTCATGTGGCGCTGCTTGGCCACCAGCGCAAGAAAATACTGATAGGTGCCGCCCAGGATCTGGTCCTTGAAGATCTGCTCCTGGGCCGGCGTGAAATCGCTGAACGAATCGTACATCAGCGCGTTGGCGCCGCGCGCGATCGCGTCGCTGTTGATGCCGATCGCGGCCATCCCGCCGGCGATATTGAACTTGCCGCCGAGCACTCCGATCGATCCCGTGATCGTCCCCGGGTCGGCGATAATCTCGGCCGCCGGGGTCGCCACCCAGTAGCCGCCCGAGGCGCCGTAGCTCGACATGCTCACCACCACCGGCTTTTTCGCCGCCGTCAGCTCGACCGCGCGCCGGATCAGCTCCGACGCGATGACCGATCCGCCGGGCGAGTCGATACGAAAGATCACCGCGCGCACGTCGTCATCCTCGCGGGCGTTCTTGAACGCCGCTATGAGATCGTCGGAGCCCATCGCTTCCGATCCCGGCGACAGGATCGGATCGAAGCCGCCCTGCCCGCGCTGGATCGCGCCTACACCATAGATTACCGCGATCTCCCCGCCGCCACGCCCAAGCGGCCACATCCGCGGCCGCGCGTACGAATCATAGTCGACCAGCTCGTGATGCTCGCCGCGGTAATGCTTGACCCGATCGTCGAACTGATCTTCGTACTCGAGCCGATCCAGCAGATGTGCCTTGAGGCCGTCGGCCGCGGTCAGCGGCGCGCGGTCCACGATCGCCCGGATCGCGGCCGGGTCGAGATGGCGATAGGCTGCGGCGGCATTGGTGATCTGCTCGAACATGCTCGTCGCCAGCGCCTCATCTTCCTCGCGCTGGCCAGCCGTATAATCCTTTTCCGTGAAAATATTCGCCGCGCTCTTGTACTTGCCGATCGCCGCGAAATTAGGCGTCACCTTGATCCAGTCGAGCAGTCCGCGCGCAAACACCTCGCGCATTCCCACGCCCAGCAGGTTCATCTCGCCCTGCGGCATCATCGAGACTTCGTCGGCAGTGCTCGCCACCAGGTACGGCAGATTGCCGAAGCCGTCCTCGCCCGCCGATTCCATGTAGGCGGTCGTCCATTTGCCGTGCGCCTTGAACTCGGAAATCATCGCGCACAGCTCCTGCGCCTGCGCCAGCTCCATCTGCGGATCGACCACCTTGATCGCGAGGCCAACAATCCGCGGATCGCGCTCCGCCGTACTCAATGCGGTGCGCACCACGTTGAGCGACGCGCCCGGCGAATTGAACAGCCCCAGCGGCGACTGGCTGCCGCGCTCGGGTAGCGGCCCATCGAGCTCCAGCACCAGCACCGAACCCGGCTTGTAGCGATGCGACACGTATTCGCTCACCAGCACAATCAGGAACAGTGCAATTATCACGACGACAATTCGCACGATCCGTCGCAGCAGTCTCTTCAGCATGCCATCCTCTTGGACGCGCGTTCCGCCCGTGCGGTGCGCCGGCGGTGTTGATTGGCGACGCCGGCCCGCATCCGCCCGCGGCGCGTCCGCTTCCGTTTGCAAGCGGCGGTACAAATCCGCTTGAAAGTCACGTCATAAATCCCAATGATAGCCAACCATAACGGCCGCGCTTGGGCCAGTCGCCGGGATGCGGTCGCCGCGCGGGTCTCCATCTCGCGCGCCACCGCCCGGCGCTCCGCGTCGCCCCGTGCCATCAACCATGACGACGATCATCGCCGCCGCGCGCCGCGCCGCAAGCGCCTCGTGACCGCCAGCGCGCATAATCCCGCCGCACCCGGCGCCGTCCTGCTCAGCGAACAGCCGATGGGCGCGATTCATTATCGCGTCATCGCGCTCTGCTTCGCCGCGTGGATCTTCGATTTCTACGATCTCATTCTCTACACCTTCATGGTCGTGCCGATCGCGCACGACCTCCATCTGAGCAACACCGAGTCATCGCTCGCACTCGGCCTCTCGCTGGGCATGACGGCGTTTGGCGGCGTACTCTTCGGCTTCGTCGGCGATCGCTTTGGCCGCAAGCCCACCATCATCATCTCGGTGCTGATTTACAGCGTCGGCACGATGCTCTGCGCGGCGTCGCACGACCTGCTCCATCTGCTCATCTTCCGCTCGTTCACCGGCCTCGGGATCGGCGGCGAATGGGCCGCCGGCCAGAGCCTGATCGCGGAGACCGTGCCGCCCGCGCGCCGCGGCCGATATGCTTCCTATGTCCAGGTTGGCGCGCCGCTCGGCGCGCTGTTCGCCGCCGCCGCTGGCGGCCATCTCGAGCCGATCATCGGATGGCGCGCGGTGTTCGTGCTGTCCGCCGCCCCCGCCCTCGTCGTCGCGCTCGCCGTATGGCGCTGGCTGCCCGAGAGCGACGTCTGGCGCCGCGGCGGCGTGCGGCGCGGCTTCGGCGGCCACTCGCTGCGGATGCTCAAGCCGTTTCGGCGCATCGTCGGCCTGCTCTTCGTCGTGCTGCTGGTCAACTCCGCGGCCTACTGGTTCACCTATACCTGGATGCCCAGCTACCTGCGCATCGCGCGCCATCTCACCCCGCAGGCCAGCGGCAACCTGATGATCGGGATGCAGCTCGGCGCACTCGCGGGGTACGGCGCGTTCGGCGCGCTCGCCGATCGCTTTGGCCGCCGCCCGATCTTTTCGCTTTACGCGATGATGATGGCGATCGGACTGCTGCCACCGACGCTCTTCTGGGACGCCGCCGCGCATACCCCCGGCCTGATTGGCGGCGCGATGGTCGTCGCCGGCATCGGCACCGGCGTATGGTCGGGAGTCGGCGCGATGATCTCCGAAATGCTGCCGACCCAGGTGCGCAACACCGCACTCGGATTGCTGCTCAACGTCACCCGCGGCATCCAGTTCTTCACGCCCCTGATCATCACCGCGCTGAGCCCGATCCTGGGCTTCGGCCCGACGCTCGCTATCGGTGCGCTCTTTTCCGCCACCGGCGCCGCGATGGTCTGGATGCTGCCCGAGACGCGTGGGCGTCTGATCACCGAACTCGACGCGGGCGCCGCGTCGCACTGATCGCCCGCGTTCCGCGCCGGTGGCCGCCGCGCCAGATGGTGCCGCCCCGCCTGAGGATTGAATCCTCGCCGGCCTAGCGCGCCGGGGTGCGCGTGACCGACGCATCGTCGAGATATTGATGGCCGGCGAAGCGCGTCAGCATCAGGGTGGTCGTCACACGCGTGCCGCCAATCATGCGGGTCACGGTGACGTGCGCCACCCGCGGCCGCCCCGGCGCCCTCGCGTGAAACCCCGGTGCCAGCGCCTCGCCCATCACGCGGCCACTCACGCCCGCCGGCGCCGACCGCCCGAAAATCCGCTCGACCGTCGGCGCGATGTCGGCGTTGCTGGTCGGATCCTTATCGACCAGGCCGCGGCGAAAATCGGGTCCGCTCGCCGCACAGAAATTATGCAGCTCGCGCCGGCCCACCGCCCCATGCATCCCCATGCCGGTGGTGAAATGGTTGACGTCGGAATAGATCACGCCGTCGACCGCGCGCACCAGGCCGTACGATTTATTCGCCGCCGGCCGGATGCCGTTGCGCCCGACGATCGCGGCCGGATTTGCCGGGCCGGTCAGCCCGCGATTGGTCGCGTCGGCGAACTCGCGGAACGAGATAATCAGGTCGGGCGCGCGCGGCGATTCGCCCAGCCCGAAGGCCGCCTCGCTGAACGTCCCGCCGATCGCTCCGGCACCGACGGTGCCCGCGTCATCGCGCGCGAAGATCGGCCCGCACCATTCCTGCGCCGCGGCAAAATCGACGATCCGCCGGAGCTCCGCGTGCCGCGCCGCAGCGGTCGGAAAGTCGCTGCGCGACAGATATACCAGGTCGCTGCCGCCATCGGCGACGACCACAATCTCGGTGCTGGCCAAGGCACGCTTGAGACCCGCCGCGACCAGCAGGCTGGCCACCGGCACCTCGGCCTTGATGGTCGCGAAGCCGTGATCCGATACCACCATCAGGTCCGTGCGATCCGCGACCCCCAGGGCCGCAATCGCCGCACGCAGCGCGCCGAGATTGCGATCGTTGGTCTTGAGCGCATCGATCGACGGCTGGGTGCCGAGACCGGCGATATGCTGCGTCAGGTCGGGATTGTGCTCCCACACGATCACCATCGCGGGCCGCCCGGCCTGAGCGGCCGTGCGCGCCGCGGGCAGCGCCTGCGCCACCGCCAGATGGGTGAACCACGCGTCGCGCACCGCGATCGAGATCAGATCGCCGCGCGATATCGGCGGCTGTCGTTTCAATTCGTCCGCGAGCGCGGCCGGTTGCGCGTAATCGTCCGCCACGAACATGAAGTTGCCCGCCTTCAGATCCAGCGGCGCGCCCGGCGCCATTTCATCGTCGAAAAGCAGCGTCGGACCCTGTTTGCCGACGATCGCGACGTAGCCGCCGGCCCGCGCGATCGTCTGCGCCATCGTCGCCAGCCCGATCAGCCGTCCGTCCAACGTCAGCGGGCCGTTGAGGCCGGCCAGAAATTGCGTATGTTCGATATCGATCGGATTCGCCAGTAGCGGTCCAATCGTCGGAATCGCCACCGCGCGCGCCAGGTCAAGAATCGGCGCGAAGTACATCGAGTCGGCGTATATCCCGTTGACCGCGGGCGGTGCGCCGGTCGCAAGCGCCGCCGCATTGACCATCGTCACCGTCGGATAAATCGAATGCTGCGCGCTGAACTCGACGCCACCGCGCTCGAAGGCGATCAAATTCGGCGTGTCCGCCGGATTGGGTGCGTCAGGGCGCAGCCCGTCCCATACCATCAGTACGAATATCTTACCGATTGGCGCGGATGGCGCCGCGGCCGTGATCGCCGGTGCCAGCGCCAGCACGGCCGCGATCGCGCCGGCCGCGCGCTTGAGGAAATACCCTAATCGTCTCATCGCTAAGCGAGTTACCCGCGGCACGCCCGCGAAGCAACCGTGCCATGGTTAATTCGTCCGCTGGCGCGTTTGTCTGCCCCGGCCGGCCGCCGGCTCATCCCGCCAGATGGCTCACGAACCAGTCGCGTGCGGCCGTGCTGGCGCGCTCGAAATCCTGCACATAAGCGTCGAAATGGCCGCCGTTGAGCACCAGCAACCGCTTGGGCTCGAGCGCCCGGTTATAGGCCGCAAAGGCCTCATCGGCCATCGCCAGATGATCCTGGTTCGCGATAATCATCAAGAGCGGCGTCGGACTGATCCGCGCGATGTAGTCGCCGGGCTCGTATTCGCCGAGCATCTCGATCGTCCGCAGGGTAACTTCGTTGCGCCACGCCGCGGCCCGGATCCGCGCGGTCTCGGTAAACCATTGCCACGAGTCCGCGGTCGGCAGCGCCGCCGGTCCGAGCGGATCCTGCGCCACCACCGGGATCATCGCGGGCGCCTCGCCGGCGAAGCGCGCCACCCGATCGGCGTCGAACTGCTTGCGCACCTCGGCCATCATGTCAGCGCGAATCAGCCGCTTCAGATTCCGCGATCCGCTGACCAGTGCCACCTGCGAGACCACGCACTTGACCCGCCGATCGATCGCTCCGACCACCAGCGCATGGCCACCGCTGTAGCTCGATCCCCACACGCCGATCCGTTCCCGATTGATTTCGCCGCGCCCGCCGAGCCAGGTGATCGCATGGCGATAGTCGCGCACCTGCTGCCACGGATCGATCTCCTGCCGCGGAATCCCGCCACTCGCGCCAAAGTTTCGGTTGTCGAAGACCAGCACCGCGATTCCCGCCGCGCACAGCACCTCGGCAAAGCGATCGAGGTACATCTCCTTGACGGCGGAAAAGCCGTGCGCCATGACCACCGCCGGCGCCGGCCCACGCGCGTCTTCGGGTAGGTACAGCCATCCACGCAACATCGCCCCTTCAGCGTTTATTTCGATATCCTGGCGCATATTTTTACCTCGGCCGGATAATAGTCGATTCCGCGCCGCATCAAAAGCCTTGCTACTCATGCGCTACAAGGTTGACCCCGGCGTTGCTGAAGGAAGTCAGCCTGCGCACCAGGCCTCGCCATTTCCGTCGGGGCCACCGACCCGGCGCCGCCGCTTCGGCCGCGCCAAAAAAAAACGCGGCGGACGCTCGAGGCGCCCGCCGCGTTGGAGTTCGGCCCGTTTTAGAGCAGGTTGAAGTTGTACTGGAACTGCGCGAGCAGCATGCTCTGTCCCTTG
>JADEYI010000105.1_pt1 | contig 158551 bp, 153 predicted proteins | sample 8542331 | NCBI WGS metagenome assembly JADEYI01 (sample SAMN16510988, study PRJNA670497) | mine drainage metagenome | isolation source: biofilm near Copperflume 1 | place: Germany: Marsberg coppermine Kilianstollen | collected 2018-02 | reverse complement strand
CCTTGGCCCGCCATCTGCATGCCGCCGATAATGGCATCAACCGGAACGAACACATTCTCGCCGAGGATCGGACCGTTCTGAAACGGTATGTTGAGCGGGAAATGCCGCCGGCCGATGCTGATCCCGGGTGTCTGCCGCGGAATCAGCGCGCAGGTAATGCCGTATTCATCCTTGGTGCCCACCAGATGCTCGGGATCATAGAGTTTGAAGGCGAGTCCGATAAGGGTCGCGATGGGGGCAAGGGTAATGTAACGTTTGTTCCAGTTGAGACGGATACCGGTGACTTCCTTGCCTTCCCACATACCCTTGCAGACCACGCCGTAATCGGTAATGGCGCCGGCGTCGGAACCGGCGGTGGGCGAGGTCAGCGCGAAGCACGGCACCTCTGCGCCGCAGGCCAGCCGCGGCAGATAATGATTTTTTTGTTCGTCGGTGCCGTAACGCAGCAACAGCTCCGCGGGACCGAGGGAATTGGGCACCGCCATGATGGAAGCAGCCGTGGGGCTGCGAGTCGCGACTTTCGCCAGGGTCTCGGAATTCATGAGCGCCGAGAATTGCTTGCCACCGTATTGTTTCGGGATGATATAGGCGAAGAATCCCTGTTTCTTGAGGTATTCCCAGACCTGAGGCGGCAGATCACCCCACTCGTGGGTGATTTTCCATTCGTCGAGCATGCCGCAAAGCTCGTCCACCGGACCTTCCAGGAACGCCTGCTCCTCCTCACTGAGTTTCGGCACCGGCGTATCCAGCAGCTTCTTCCAGTTGGGCCTGCCGCTGAACAACTCCCCGTCCCACCATACACTGCCGGCTTCAAGTGCCGCTGCCTCGGTCTCGGACATTTCCGGCAGGACCCGGCGGAACACATCCAGCAGCGGTTTGCTGATCCAGTGGCGGCGCAACTCTTTGATGTTAAGCGGAACCAGCATGACCAGAAAGATGATCCAGAACAGCAGTGTCAGCCAATCAGGTCCCGGGCCTAACAGCGTGTAGATGATGAGATACAACAGGTACAGGCCGCTTGCAGCCAGCAGCGAGGTGCGCAAGTACGCCAGCACCATACTGCCGATGATGAAGATTACCAACCAGATAACGAAGGCGATGATCCAGGGCAAGTGGTCCACACCTGTTTTTTGTTGCTGAAAAGGCGGCCCGCTGCGCGCCGCACCGCCGGATTCACTCCCGGGAAACTATACTCTAGCGCAGTCTTGCCGTTAAGTGAGTTTCCTAACCCACACTGTCACGCAGCTTGGCAAGCACTTTCGCCGGAAAGCTCATGGTCTTTTGCGCCGGGAAATCGAAGCACACCACGCCGGTTTTGGCTTCCGCCACCACCCGGCTATCGTTAACATGGGCGATGCGGTAATAAAAATCACAGCCACGGCTGCCGAAATTCCCGACCGCCACCTCAATGCGCAAGCGATCGCCATAGAACGCTTGGGCACGGTAGACGACTGCGGCATCGGCAATCACAAAACCCAAGCCGTCTGCGCCGATTTCTTCCAGGCCCAGGGACTCCAGAAACCTGCGGCGTGCTTCGTGAATCAGCGTTAACACGCCGTCATTACCCAGATGGTTACCGTAGTTTAGGTCACTAACGCGCACCTCCAGTTGGGTACTGAACTGGAATCTCTCCGGCAGTTCTAACCTGATTCGCGTCACAGGCATCTCTTACGGCAGTAGGCTATTTTTGTGGAGACCATGGTTTTGTGGAAGCGGTCGTTCCGGCCGCGATGATTTGGAATCGCGACGGGACCGTTGCTCCCAGGTTCAAATTAGGACTCTAGTCCTCGCCATGGTCATTGCAGTCCGGGTCAAGTCAGCTGCCATGCCGACACCAACTGGCGCGCGCGCTCGCGAGCGCTGACCGGGTCGAGCGCGCCGCTGGCGATCGAATCCACGAAACGTTCGTGCTCACCGCTGCGCAGAGCATACAGCGCAGCGCCCGCCTGCTGAGCCACATGATAGAGTAATGTGCGTTCATCCGCCGTGTATTGTTCGGCGGGCCGTGGACCGCAGGCCAGCGCGCCGATCAGTTTGCCGCGTACCGCCATGGAAAACACATAGCCGGCCGGCCCCAGGCTGCTTGCTACGGTATGCAGATCGGTTTCATGGTCGCCAGCCCGCAAGCGTACGAAAGCCAGATCATCCGTTTCCACGCGTTCGGGGAATTCCACAGCTCCCTTTTGCCGCACCCGCCGATAACCGTGCGCGTCGCGTTCGTATAAAGCCACACTTTGGGCGTTGCTATGCTGGAATACCTGCTGCACTGTCAGGTCCAGTAGCCGTTCCGGCTGCTCGATGAAGCCGCAGGTGCGCGCGAAATCGTTGAGCGCGGTCTCGGCGAGATACTTGCGGCGGAACAGGAAGCGGTTGATATAGGTGTCAATGTATTTGCGCAGGGTGCTAAGCACGATGCCGAGTGCCAACGGAACGACCAGCTCCAGCAGCAGACTGGCGCCCTGGCCCAGTGTGGCGCGCTCCACAACGCTGTTGATGGCGGCGAAAATGCCCACCACCACGGCGGTGATCACGCCGTACACCAGGGTGCGGTTGAGGACGATGCGCACGTCCACCAGACGATGACGCAACAGGGCATAAGCAAAGCCCGCCGCCGACAACAGGAATGCCACGGCCTGAAACTCGTCGAGCAGGCGCTGAGAGACCGGATTGCCTGTCAGAAAAATACCCGCGTAAAACACCAGTCCCAGCAATATGATCCCGGTGCTGGCTAGAATCCAGCGGATGCGCAGGCGCTGCTCCGAACCCGCGCGCGCGTAACCCGCCACCAGCATCACGAAGGGGATCAACCCCAGAAAAATGCTTATTCCGGGGAGGATCAGTTTCGGCCAGCCGGACACGGCAAAGTAAACCAGGCCAATGGTGCGGGTAAGGGATAAAGCCTGGAGTAACAGCACGACCAGGAAAAACATTGCGGCGAACAAACTTTTGACGCGCCGGCTCAAGCCATCGCCAATCACTGCATGTACCATCATGTAAAGACCGCTCGCGAGCAGCGGCACAACGATGCAGTTATCAAGTATGTCGAGGCCGATGCCGATCGTGGCCGGCACGGGTAGTGCACGCAGACCATTGCTAATCACCACGTTCAACGCCATCACACCGAGGCCCCAGGCCGCCAGATTCCGCCCGCGCCACAGCGCCAGCAAACCCAGACCCAAGAAAGCGAGAAACAGTATGTATCCGAGCACTCTTCCCAGGCCGGGGGTCGGGTTTTGAGGCGCCACCTGGCTGGTGACCGGCACTCTTAGAACCTGGCTGCCGCGGCGCACAACCATGTCGTAGCTGAGACCCGGTTTCACGGTGATGGTTAGCAAAGCCGCCGCCCGCGCCGCCGGCGTCATTTGTCGTAGTTCCAATTCATCTCCCTGCTGGAGCCCATTGGGCAACGGCACGCCCGGTATGGGGGAAATCAAATAGGTGGAAACTCCGTGAGACGTGATATTGAATGGCAGTCCGGCGTTGGTGCGAAAGAACGCCAATTGGATAAATGCGGCGATCGCGACAAGAGTCAACAATGCGGATATCCACAGACGACGGTTCATGGCGAAACTCCCGCGGTAACAGATGACTGCAATTTACTACTGGGACATGCGGCTTGCATCTGTTTCGGGGCAGACCGACTGGGTGGTGGGCATGTGGTCGGGAACGCCACCTGACGTGGATATTTAATCCGGTGGTGGAATGGGCTATGCTGGCGCGCATTTTTAGTGTCGGCGCCCCGGAACTTAGGTGCAAAAAACCGGTGTCCTGACAGCATCCACGTTAGCTAAATCACAAAATCCCTTGAGGAGAACCTGCGTGAAAACATCCAGTTTGTTTACGATGCTCGCCTTGTGCATCCTAGCCCTGCCAGTATTCGCGGCGGACAAGCCAGCGGCTAAAGCCCCTGCTGCGGCGCCGCTTGCCGCGGCTAGTGCACCTCAGGAGTCCACCACCCAGGGTTCAGTGACGGTGGAAGGTCAGCGCATCAACTACAAAGCGGTAGCCGGCACTCTTATCCTGAAGAACAAAGACGGCAAACCCACGGGTAGCATGTTCTATGTGGCCTATTTAAAAGATGGTGTCAACCCCGCAAATCGGCCGCTGACGTTTTTCTATAACGGCGGTCCCGGCTCTTCAAGCGTGTGGCTGCACATGGGCGCCTTCGGCCCACGTCGGGTAATCACCGCAGACCATACCCACACCCCGGCCGCGCCTTATCAACTGGTCAACAACGATTACAGTCTGCTGGACGCCACCGATGAAGTGTTCATAGACGCCATGGGTACCGGCTTTAGCCGCATCCTCGACAAAGACAAGGGCGGCGTGGGCACACCCAAGGATTTCTACGGCGTGGACCCGGATGGCAAGGCCTTCGCCCAGTTCATCACGGAATTTCTCTCCAAATATGGACGTTGGAATTCGCCCAAGTACCTGTTCGGCGAGAGCTACGGCACCACGCGTTCGGCGGTGTTGGCCAATGATCTCGAGACCGACGATGACGTGGATCTGAACGGCGTTATTTTGTTGTCCGAAATCCTCAATTTCGATCTGAACGCGGATTTTCCGCAAATCAATCCCGGCATGGATCTGCCTTACGAATTGATGCTGCCTACCTTCACTGCCACGGCTTGGTATCACCACAAGCTTCCCAAGCAACCGGCGGAACTCCAGCCGTTGCTGCAGCAGGTGCAACACTTTGCCATGAACGATTACGCCAAGGCCTTGCAGGCAGGCTCGACCCTTGATCCGGCCGCCAAGCAGCAGATGGCGGAGCAATTGCACAACTACACCGGTCTGCCGGTGAGTTACCTGCTGAAAGCCAACCTGCGGGTCACCGGTCCGGAGTTCGAGCATGAATTATTGCTGGATTCCGATGAGCTTACCGGCCGCCTTGACAGTCGTTTTGCCGGCCCGGTCATGGATCCGCTGGCTGAACAGGCGGAATACGATCCCCAGTCTGCCGCCATCAGTTCAGCCTACGTCTCGGCTTTCAATGATTACGTGCGCAAGGACCTGAAATTCGGTCAGGATAGGGTTTACCGTCCGGAAATTAACGTGTTTCCTGAATGGAGCTTCCTGCACCAACCGCCGGGCGCACCCTTCCCCTTGCCGTTTGGCGTCAACGTGATGCCGGACTTGGCATCTGCCATGGCTTACAACCCAGACCTCAAGGTGCTGTTGAATGCCGGTTACTTCGATCTGGCCACGCCCTACTATGCGGCGGTCTATACCATGCATCACCTGCCGATGCCGGATAAACTGCAAAGCAACATCCAGTATGCGTTCTATCCATCAGGCCATATGGTGTACGTGCACGTGCCTTCTCTCAAGGCATTGCACGACAATGCCGCTAAGTTCATTGACTCGACCCATAGTAGCGCGCGCTAAGTCTGTACAGTCGCGGACAACAAAAAGGGCCGCAGTGGTCACTGCGGCCCTTGTCTTTTAATTGGTAGTTGCGGGAATTTATTCAGCGCCCAGCAGATCCTTCACGCCGGCGCGCTCTTCCAGCAATTCAGCTTCGGTGGCTTGCATGCGTTGCCGCGAAAACGGGCCGGGCTTGAGACCCTTCACGATCTTGTACTGGCCCTTGGCGCACACTACCGGGAAGCCGTAGATGATGCCTTTCTGGATGCCATAACTGCCGTCGGAAGGCACGCCCATGCTGACCCACTGATTCTTGCTGCCCATGACCCAATCGCGCATGTGGTCAATGGCAGCGGAAGCCGCGGAGGCGGCGGACGAAGCCCCGCGCGCTTTGATGATGGCGGCACCGCGCTGCTGCAGCGTGGGGATAAACTCATTTTTCACCCAATTCTCATCCACCAGCTTCACCGCCGGTTTGCCCTTGATGGTGGCTTGATGGATATCGGGATACTGGGTCGCTGAATGATTGCCCCAGATGACCAAGCGCTTCACATCGTTCACAGCTGCGCCGGTTTTAGCGGCGAGCTGCGAGGCGGCGCGGTTATGATCCAGGCGCATCATGGAAGTGATGTTCTGCTTGCTGATGCGCGGCGCGTTGGCGGCGGTGATCAGGGCATTGGTGTTGGCGGGATTGCCGACCACCAGCACCTTGATGTTTTTCCTCGCCACTTTGTTGATGGCTTTCCCCTGGGCGGAAAAAATCCTGGCGTTCTCCAGCAGCAGATCCTTGCGCTCCATGCCGGGGCCGCGGGGCTTGGCACCCACGAGAATCGCATAATCGGCGTCCTTGAAGGCCACTTCGGGATTGTCGGTGGCCACGATACCGGCGACGGTTGGGAAGGCACAGTCGTTCAGTTCCATCACCACGCCGTTGAGGGCGCCCAATGCCGGGGTGACTTCCAGCAGTTGCAGGATCATTGGCTGTTGCATGCCGAACAGATCGCCGGCAGCGATGCGGAAAATAAGCTGATAGCCGATCTGGCCGGCGGCGCCGGTGATGGCAATACGGGCGGGCTTTTTGGTTGCCATGTGGGAATAAACTCCGTTGGTTGAATGAGTGCGGGCGCCGTCGCGAGGCACCCGTGGGTAATTGGGAAGGCGAAGCGCGAATTTTAACACCCGGCGCATCACCGGGTCAGGTCACGGTAGATCGGTAATGCGCGCACCCAGCGCCAGCACGAAACCGATGCCGAAGGCGCGCGCGGGCGTCTGGAATCCGGGTTTGATATCACCGGCGAGCACGCGCCGCGCGGCTGCCACCGCCGAGCGTGCCGTAAAACTGTAACCGTTGGCGCAACGCAGGCGGCTGTGCGCAAGTTGGCCCTTCGGGTCCCGCACTTCACCCCAGACAACACTTTCCGTACTTCTGCGGGTCGCGGCGTCGGGTCCGGTCGCACCAGTCTCAATGCGACGCCGCAACTGCGCACGTACCGGTTGGCTGCGCAGCAGCCAGCCGAGGTGGCGGCTCAAGCGCAGCGCACGTATGTGGGCCGGCGGTAAGGCGGCATAAATCTCGATGTTGGGGATGCCGGTGCTGTACCAGGCAGTCGCCACGTCGCCCCAGGGGATGCTCACCGCTTCATGCGCGCGACCATCTCCAAAATCCACCGGGCGTACTTTCCAAGCGGCCGGCACCCGCAGGATGTGCCCGTCGCTGCGCACCGCGCCGCCGCGGCCGAGGCCCTCCAGCATGGTACGGCGGGTGCCGCGGGAAAAACCGCCGCCTGCACGGAACGCCAGCGCCAACTGGGTGGCCGAAGGCAAACGATCTTTGAGGTGGGCGGCGAGACAATCCGTGGGCACCACGTCGAAGCCCACACCCGGCAATAGCATCACACCGGCTTGCTTTGCTTCTTGATTCATCGCCGCCAGCGCCTCGAATACTTCAATTTCGCCGGTAATGTCCAGATATTGGACTCGTTGGCGCAGACAGGCAGCCGCTACCGGCCGGTAGGTTTGAGTAAAGGGGCCGGCGCAGTTGAGCACCAAACGCTGTTCTTTGAAGGCCTGATCCAGAGCCGCCGCGTTGTGCAAATCAAAAACCAGGAAGGGCAGGCCGTAGCGTTCGGCAAAGCCTTTCAGTTTGTCGGCATCGCGCCCGGCCAGTAGTGGGCGCAGACCCTGCTCCAAGGCGGTCTCCACAATGAGTGAACCGGTATAGCCGTAGGCACCGTAAATCAGCATGCGCGGGTTCCCTGTGAATGAGCGCCCAAGTATGCCAGAGGGCTATTCGCGGGACCGATGCCGAGGAGACGCTTGATTGGGGGTTGGGGTGCTGGCGGCAGCAACGGAGCGTTTGTAACTTATTGATAGTGAAGGGGCTTATTCTCATAAAAAAATTCCTTCTCAGATACTTGTTTTTTCTTTTTCTAGTGTTATAGTTGTCTATAACACCATTACTGAAATGGCCCTGAGCCGGATCTAAGGAGAGTAAGGAGCATTACCATGAATACCACCAGTAAAGTCATTCTCGCCGTTGCTGTTGCCTTGAACGTGACCACCCTTGCCGTGGTCAGCGGTATGGCTCTGCACCGGCACTCACGGCCACAGGCTAATACCCTTCGGCTTGGCGCCATCGTTGTAACTCCGGCGGATGCCGAAGCCGGTACGGTGAATCTCGACGCCGTTCTGGTCACGCCCAGCGACGCCGATTGGCGTTATGCGGAAGTTCGCGGCGTGCAACGCCCGCTGGCAACCAACATCGCACTCGCGCCCATTACTGTGCAACCCACCAATGAACAGCTGGCGGAAGTTGCCGCCGTCAAAATGACCAGCAATGCGCCAGCGGCTCAGGCCACCATCGTGGAAGATGCCGCCAGCGGCTCTTTGGTCAAGGCTCTGGAAGCGGTTTTCCCCGGTCAGTACCTGGATACCAACGCTACTTTGCGTGCATTCAACGCGCTGGTGTTTGAGCGCGCGGGCGGCTAAGGTACGCCGGATTTAGCGCTCTAGTACGCTAGAGCAGCAAGGGAGACATGCATGGACCCGAATTGGAGCGACAACCAGCCGATCTACCGCCAGCTGCGGGACCGGGTGGTGGCCATGATTCTTGAGGGCACACTCAAGGAAGGCGACCCATTACCTTCAGTGCGAGCGGTGGCCGCGGATTACCAGATCAACCCGCTCACCGTGCTTAAAGGTTATCAGGCTCTGGTGGACGAGGAGCTGGTGGAAAAGCGCCGTGGTTTGGGCATGTTCGTGAAACCCGGCGCCAGCCGCGCACTCATGAAGAATGAGCGCGAAGTATTCCTCAAAACCGAGTGGCCGCAAATGGTGCAGCGCATCGGCCGTCTGGATCTGGATGTGAAGGAATTGTTGAAGGCCGTGGATGACGGCAAACGGAGCAAGTCATGAACATGCTGATACAAGCGCGCGGGTTGAGCTAGCATTACGGCAGTCTGCGCGCCCTGGACAAGGTGGATTTCGATATCGAGGAAGGCCGCATCGTGGGTTTGATCGGCCCTAACGGCGCCGGCAAGACCACGGCCCTCAAAGCCATCCTCGGGCTCACCAATTTCGAAGGTGAACTGGATGTGCTGGGTCATGACCCGCGTATCTCGCGCCGCCAGCTAATGCAGGATGTGTGCTTCATCGCCGACGTGGCCACCTTGCCGCGCTGGCTCAAGGTGGCGAACGCCATCGAATTCGTGGAAGCGGTACATCCGCGCTTCAGCCGCGAACGCGCCCGGCATTTCCTGGAGCGCACCAAGATTTCGCAAAACAGCAAGGTGGGTCAATTATCCAAGGGCATGGTCACACAACTGCACCTGGCGCTGATCATGGCGATTGACGCCAAGCTGCTGGTACTGGACGAGCCCACCATCGGCCTCGATATCCTGTACCGCAAGGAGTTCTACTCGAATCTCCTGAACGACTATTTCGATGAGAAGCGCACCATCCTGATCACCACTCATCAGGTGGAAGAAGTCGAAAAGCTGCTCACCCATCTGATGTTCATCAACAATGGGAAGATCGTATTGGATGATTCCATGGAGGCTGTGGCTGAGAAGTTCGCAGAAGTACTGGTAGCGCCGGATAAGATTGCCGCCGCACAGGCTCTTAATCCACTCAATGAACGTGAGATATTTGGTAAGAAACTGTTCCTGTTCGAAGGGATAGAGCGCGACAAATTGACCGCGCTTGGTGAGATTCACACGCCGAGCATTGCCGACCTGTTTGTGGCGAAGATGCGAGGAGCCGTGCAATGAACACAATGCGAGCCTATTCCGCCCTCGCCAGACGCGAGATCTGGGAACACAAGTCCCTGTGGATTGTGCCTGCCGTGATTGGCGGCCTGGGGATAGTGTTTGCCCTTTATGGCTTCGGGGCGCTGCTGCTTGCCGCCCACCAAGGCATGATCAACATCAATGGCGACATCACCGGTGTAAATAGTGTTGAAGGGGTGCGTGCGTTCATCTTTGGTAGTGCGGCTTTCTTCAATACGGTGATGCTGTTCATGGTGTGGTTCTATCTCATGGACACACTGCACGCCGACCGCAAGGATCGCAGCGTGCTGTTCTGGAAATCGCTGCCGCTTTCGGATACCACGACGGTGCTCTCCAAGCTTTTCACCGGCATGGTGACGGCACCGGCATTGATGCTGGCGGCAGTTATCGTCACCGAGATCATTACCGGCATTCTGTTTATCATCGCCTTATCTTTTATAGGCGTGAACATTCTGCCGCTGGTTTTCCAGCCCGGAACCATCATTCTCGCCTGGATCACGTTGGCGTTCGCCCTTATGGTGCAGTCCCTGTGGCTGGTGCCTTTTTTTGGCTGGTTCCTGCTGTGTTCTGCCTGGGCCAGGAAACTGGTGTTGGCCTGGACCGTGCTGATTCCACTGGGCGCCATGCTCGTGGAACGCCTGTTTATCGGTACCCATTATTTGTTCAATGCTGTCTTTGGCCATCTTGGCAAGTTGTTCACCTTGGTCATGAGCGGCCATTACTCGGTCAATGGCGTGACCATAGGCCCAGGTATTGGGCTCGGCGAAAAGCCCGATGTATTTGCCGGTCATAGCGGTCTTATGACTCTGGGTTCGCTGGCGCGTGTTTTTGCCCAACCGGAGATGTGGATTGGCGCTGTCATCGGCGCGGTCTTTGTGGCCGGCGCCATCTGGCTGCGCCGCAATCGCTCTGAAATCTAAGCATTCGTTGCATGGAATTCCGCGGTCAGGAGATTGCGATTATGAAACGCATCGCCACTTTAGGATTGTTGCTCGGGTTGCCACTGTTGGCGCAAGCAGCCGCTCCCCGAATGCTGAGTGCGAACATTCCGGCTACCGGAATTAATACCCTGGTCATCACGGTCGGTGTCGGTGAGCTCCGCATCACACCGTCCACCGACAATACCATGCATGTGCAAGTCAGCCTGGAACAAAAGTCCCGCGAGTTCCTGTGGTTTTTTCACTGGCGGAGCCGTGCCACGACGCAGGAAATCCAGGCGGCGCAGATCGCCCGGCAGCAGCAGGGCCAGCGCCTGCTACTGTCGTTGACCACGCCCGGAAAGTTGAGTAATAACGATGTCAAGCAAAAATGGATTATCCAGGTACCGGCGCGGCTGGCCGTGGACTTGAACATGAAAGTCGGACAGGCGACCATCAACGGTGTTGCCGGCGGCGTGCGGGCCGATCTGAATGTGGGCGAGCTTGATGTGGACGTGCCGGGTGGAGCCTTGAGCGCCAAGGTCAACGTGGGTCAGATCAGTGCCACCACCGGCACCACCCGGCCCGGCACCATTGCCTTGTCCAGTACCATCGGAGAAACGGCGCTCTACATGAACGGCAAATATATCAGCCATGCGGGTGAACACAGCGGCCTCGGCCGCAGCATCAATCTTAATGGCAACGGTCCCGACAGCATGAAATTGAGCGTCAATGTGGGTGAGGTGGATTTGCGGGTTGAATCGGCTGTCAAGGCACAAATCAAGCCCTAAATTAAGGCCATCCTGGCCGTGGCCAAGATGGGCGGTGTCTTTTTCCGGTTCAATTGACTACCTGCGCCACCCAGAGCAAATTCGGAACAGTTGCAGGTTATCTGATTAACATAGGCAGGTTCGGGCCGGAAGCTTCTGTCGTGGCGGGGTTAATCTGGCTTGCAGCAGGGATCGGCTTCATAATGCTGGCCTATTGAAAGTGCGATATTGCGCGGCCTTTCTGGAGTGGTCTCGTAAGGACTAATCAATGAATCCTGCTGCTGAAAAAGAAGTACGCTGGCCGCATGCGGTGATCGGCATTCTTTGGGTGCTGGTTTATATGTCGTCGACATTGTTTATCAGCGGCAACGCCGGGCGCGCGGCAAACGATCCCTCGGGATTGATCAAGAGCATTTGGATTACCCATTTAGTGATCATCGCCCTGCCGTTGTTTTTCCTGTGGGTTATGCGGCGTAGTTTCCCCATTGGCGGCTTTTCCCGCGAGCAACGACGTCCCTGGTATCGCTGGTGGCTGGTCTTTTTTGTCCTGGCGGTGGTATTCGGTTTATCCACGGGCTGGCACTCCAAACTTAGTGATTATCCGGGACTGGCCGTGGTGGGCTTTTGGATAATCATGATGTGCTTGTTCGTCGGCGTCAGTGAAGAATTTCTGTTTCGCGGCGTTATTCAGACCGGGTTGAATAACTCCCGTCTCGGAAGCTGGAAATTGTGGCGGCTGCGCAGTGGGACGCTAGTTGCCGCAGCGGTATTCGCCAGCATGCACCTGTTTGGCTATCACGCGTACCGAACCATGGCCGGGATGTCCTCACGGCAGGCTTTGGGCATCGTTGTATCCCAATTTGTCGCGGCGTTGGTACTGGGATTGATTTTCGGGCAGCTCTACGACCGCAAACGCAATATCTGGGGTGTGGTGGTGCTGCACAACATTGTGGATGGCGCCTCCTATGTTGTGCCGCTCATCATAGCGTTGATCCGTGGTTAGCCGCTCGGCTGCAGTCCACCTTGGATTGGGCGCGTGTAGCCTAGACAGTTCCACGGTTCTAAAATGACACCCGCGCAAACATCGGTTGTCCCTGACTTGTCATGCAACTCATCGGCTCACTGACCAGTCCTTATGTACGCAAGGTGCGCGTAACCTTGATGGAGAAGGGCATCGAATGCCCCTTCATGCTTGACGACGTGTGGGCGGCGGACACGAAAATCCAGCAAAGCAACCCGCTCGGCAAGGTACCGTGCCTGATCCTCGACGACGGCAGCACGCTGTACGATTCGCGGGTGATTTGCGAATACCTGGATTCGTTGCCGCCTGCCAATACACTCATTCCCGCAGGCGGCCGTGAGCGCATCACGGTGCTGCGCTGGGAAGCGCTGGCCGATGGTGTGCTGGAGGCCGGTGTGCTGATTCGTCTCGAACATACCCAGCGCGAACCCGCTCAGCGCAGTGAAAAGTGGCTCGAACGCCAGCGCCGAAAAGTAACCGCCGGACTCGCAGTCATGGCGCGGGATCTCGGTAGCAGCGACGGCTGCGTGGGCGGACGCTTCACGCTCGCCGATATCGCCGTGGGTTGTGCGCTCGGCTGGCTTGGCTTCCGGCTTCCGGAACTGGACTGGCGCAAGACCCATCCCAATCTCGGCCGGCATTTCGACAGGCTTTCGCTGCGGCCGTCGTTTGCTAGCAGCGCGCCGCGGGCTTAGTCGCGGAAATTCACGAATTGCAAAGGTTGCTCCAGTTTCGCGGCGCGTAATAGCGCAATGGACGCCTGCAGGTCATCGCGCTTCTTGCCGGATATGCGCACTTCCTCGCCCTGAATGGCGGCCTGCACTTTCAGGCCGCTGTCCTTGATGAGCCTGACGATTTTTTTCGCCAGTTCCTTGTCGATACCCTGCCTGACGTTGATGCATTGCTTGGCTTTGTCGCCCCCGATAGCCTCGATCTTCTGGGGATCAAAGCTGGCCACATCAATGCCACGTTTCGCCGCGCGCTGATACAGGATGTCCTGCACCTGCTTGAGCTGAAACTCGCTGTCCGCGAACAATGTCAGCACGTTGTCCTGACGCTCGATTTGGGCGCTGGAACCCTTGAAGTCATAGCGTGTGCCGATTTCGCGGCTCACCTGATCCACCGCATTGGTGAGTTCGGCGGTTTCGACTTTGGAGACGACATCGAATGAAGGCATATTTGCTCCTTATGGATGAGGACCGATCGCGGTGGTTCCGGTCGCGACCATTTCGTGTTCCGGCACGATGTCATGGGGTTTTCCCAGTTCCACCACGCGCCGCACTTCCGTACCGTCCAGCATGTTGATGACATGCGAGCGGTGCGCCACCTGCATGGCCGGCGCATGCGCACAGCGGTCCGCAGCGAGGACTTCCCGCCCCGAAACGCTGTGCCTCGATGGTGACTGCCTTGACGAGTTCTCCAGAGCCCAGCAACAGCAGACGGGTGGCGTTGGCGCTGAGCGGGTCCCGATTTTGATCATGCTGTTTCTTTCAATCGATGGGCTTTGGAGCGTGCTCCACCCAGCAGGATTTGTTCGCCATTTTCCAGGTCTTCCGGCGTCCCCCAGAGTACCAAGACGTCGTCTTCCTTGAGAACCGTATCCGTGGGCGGTTGCCGGCCTACCACGCCTTCGCGGCGCAGGGCCGTCACCACCACTTTCGCGGCTTTGAGATTCAGTTCGCCGATGCTTTTGCCGATGGCGCGGGCGCCAGCGGTGAGCGTCACCGTATAAAGTTGTTCGCGGAAGGCATGGCTGGGATCGATCGGCAAGGCATCCTGGCCGCGGAACACGCTGCGCAACAGGCTGTAGCGGTGGCCGCGCACTTCCTGCACCTTGCGCAGAATTTTCCCCATGGGCATGCCCAGCAGGTGCAGCAGGTGTGAGGCCACCATGAGACTTGATTCCATGGTCTCGGGAATCACCTCGGTGGCGCCGGCTTGCATCAGTTTGTCCAGGTCCACGTCGTCGCGGGTGCGGACCAGCACCGGCATATCCGGGCGCAGCTTTTTGACCTGTTCCAGAATCCTGAGCGCCACCGGAATCCTGAAATACGTGATCACCACGGCGCGGGCGCGTTCCACGCCCGCGGCCTTGAGCACCACGGGGTTGGTGCCATCGCCGTAATACACCGGGTCGCCGGCTTCGCGTGCGTGTTTGACGCGCACCGGATCCAGGTCCAGGGCCACGAACTCGAAGCCCTCGGGTTCCAGGAAACGCGCCACGTTCTGACCGACACGTCCGTAGCCGACGATCACCACGTGGTTTTCAAGATGCAGCTGCTGCCGCCCGATATCGTGCTGCAAGCGGTCGTGTTCCGCCGCGGATTCGTCCAGTGGAAACAGGCGCGCGGCCAGCACACCGCTGTAGCGCAGGCAGAATGGGCTTACCAGCATGCTCAGCACAATCACTGCCAAGCCGAATTCCGCCAGCGGCGCGCGGATCGCCGCTTGTGCAAGGCCCAGGGCCAGCAATGCGAAGCCGAATTCGCCCCCTTGGTTGAGTGCCATACCGGTACGCAGCGCAGTGGCGCGATCGCCACCCAGCAGCCGCGCGAGTAGCGCCACCAATACGGTCTTGAACAGCATCAGTGCCATGACACTCACGATCAGCAGCCACCAATGACGCAGCACGGTATGCGGATTGAGCAGCATGCCGACCGTGACGAAAAACAATCCCAGCAGGATGTCCCGGAACGGCCGGATATCGGCTTCCACCTGATGGCGATACTCGGTCTCGGCCAGCATCATGCCGGCCAGAAAAGCGCCCAACGCCAGCGACAGGCCGAGCGCCGCAGTGCTCCAGGCAGCCGCGAGCGTGAACAGCAACACCGCCAGGGTGAACAATTCCGCGGAACGGGTGGTGGCGATCTGGTGGAACAGCGGTCGGAGCAGCCACCGGCCGAAGGCCAGGATGACGATCACCGCCAGCGCGCCCTTGACGAAGGTCCATAACAATTCGGCAGCGAACTCGGTACCGATGCCATGGGCAAGTCCCGGGATCAGGATCAGGAAGGGGATGACCGCCAGATCCTGGAACAGCAGCACCGCAATGGATAGCCGTCCGTGCTGCAGATTGAGTTCGTTCTGTTCCGCCAGCTGTTTTACCACGATGGCGGTGGAGGACATGGCGAAGGCGCCGCCGATCACGATCGCCACCGGCGCCTTCGCGCCCAGCAGCCAGGCAGCGAGCGCCGTGCCGGCGGTGGTGAGCAGAACCTGCAATCCGCCCAGCACGAACACTGCCTTGCGCATGACGATGAGTCGCGGCAGCGAGAATTCCAGTCCCAGGGTGAACAGCAGAAACACCACCCCGAATTCCGCCAGGCTGCGGGTATCCGCGGAGTCGGCTATCCAGCCGAGGACGTGAGGCCCCACCAGAAAGCCGGTGGCCAGATACGCGATGATGGCAGGCAGTTTCACGCGCTTGAGCGCCGCAACTATGAGTACGGCCACGGCCAGCAGAATCAGAATCGAGCGAAGTGTGGTGTGTTCCATGGCGTGCGCGTCTCCCCAAGCACCTCAATCTTACCGGAATGAGCGGAGATGCTTGCTAATCTGAGCGTATATTGTGGTTTTCTCAGATCAATCTTTAATAACACAGGCAGGGCTATAATTTGGGAGCCGAACGGTGGACAGGAATACGCTCTATGCTCACGCGAGTCATACATATAGCAGGGGTTGCCGTGTGCGCCGCACTGTTATTGGGCGCCACCCAGTGTCAAAGCAGCTCCAGCAACGGTATCGGGCCGAACGGACCCGTATTTGTCACTACCCTCGCGGTTGAGGATGCTAATGGCGTCCTCTCGAGCACTTTTTCGTCTGGGGAAACCATCCAATTCGTATTGAGCGTGCGCAACCGCAGTAGCTCGAGTCAGACCCTGGCATTCAATACTTCGCAGCAATCTAATTTTGCAGTGCTGCACAGCGGCACCGCCACGGAAGTATGGACCTGGGCGCTGGGGCAGTCGTTTTCCCAAAGCACCACCAGCCTTACCATCGCGGCGGGACAGACCCAGACTTTCACCGTCACCTGGAATCAGACCGACGATAACAAGCAACCGGTACCTAGCGGCGCTTATGAAGTGATTGCCGGGCTGACCTGTACCAACGGCAGCGGTTCTGCCAGCTCGTCAACCTCATCCGCGAGCACCCTGTGCATGCCAACAGGTATCCCCACGTCGGGTCAGCTGGCCCCCAGCGTTTACATTTCCACACTGTCGCCGTTCACCATCCAGTAAGGCTCCGGTGGAGAACCTCGCCCCCATGAAGTTATCTCAGGTACCGGGCGCCTTCCGCGGGAGATGCATCATGCGCACAGTGCCGATTGCCTTGTTTGCAATTCTGCCGTTGGTGGCGCTCACGATCCCACCGGTGAGGGCTGCAAACGCGCCGCATTGCGATTCGCACAACGGCGGCATCACGTTGCCGGCGGGGTTCTGTGCCACGGTATTCGCCGATGACCTCGGTGTTGCCCGTCATATGGCGGTCAACAACAACGGCGATGTGTATGTCGCGCTGCAATCGCCGCATCACGGCGGCGGTATTGTGGCCTTGCGTGATACCACCGGCGATGGCCATGCCGATACCGTCAAATATTTCGGTGAGACGGGCGGCGCCGGCATCGGTATCCACGATGGCTATCTATACTTCGCCAGTAATACCGAAGTTGTGCGTTATAAATTATTGCCCGGCGAACTCCTGCCGCAGCTATCTCCACAGGTGGTGGTCAGCGGCTTTCCTGAACAACACGAGCATTCGGCCAAGACCATGGCCTTCGACAATAACGGACATGTATTTGTGAATGTGGGCGCGCCTTCCAACGCCTGTCAGCGTGAGGACCGGGTGCGCGGTTCACCGGGCATCAATCCATGCCCTTTGTTGGCACAGCACGGCGGTATTTGGGAATTTGACGCTGACAAACTCAACCAGGTGTTCGGCAGGGATGGCAGGCGTTACGCCACCGGTATCCGCAATGCGGTCGCCATTACCTGGAATGCACAGGTCGGTGCCCTGTATGCGGTGCAAATGGGCCGTGACCAGCTTTACGACAATTGGCCGAGATTTTACAGCGCGCAGCAGAGCGCTGAGTTGCCGGCGGAGGAGTTTTTCCTGATTCGTCAGGGCGATAATTTCGGCTGGCCCTACTGCTATTACGACGAGCTGCAACACAAGAAAGTACAGGCGCCTGAATACGGCGGCAACGGCAAAAAAACCGGCGATTGTGCCGACTATGGCCAACCCATTTTGGCGTTTCCGGGCCACTGGGCCCCGGAGGCAGTGCTGTTCTATACCGGTAAGCTGTTTCCGGCGCACTATCGCGATGGTGCATTCATCAGTTTCCACGGTTCCTGGAACCGGGCACCGCTGCCTCAGGCGGGCTACAAAGTGGTGTTCGTGCCCTTCGACGGGCTCCGGCCCTTCGGCGAGTATCAGGTATTTGCACAAGGATTTTCCGGTGAAAAACCCATTTATTCGCCGGGCCAGGCACGCTTCCGGCCCATGGGCCTCGCCCAGGGGCCGAACGGTGCACTGTATATCGGTGATTCCCAGCAGGGACGAATCTGGCGCGTGATCTACGCCGGCAATTCCTGAGTCTGCTTGCAAGACCGTGAGGTGTCGTTATCATGGGTGTCCCTTCCGACGGGCAAACCCGCATGCTGCTGGCGCTGTTGATTCTGATGATTTTAGTAATGCTCGCCGGAGTGACGCTCGCGACCTTGGGGATGCGCGCACGCCAAGTGCCGCTGCCGGTAAGCGGCTTGCACGGCGTTGCAGGTATCCTGCTCATCGTGCTGTTGGTGATCCATGACCTGCATTTCCCCCACAACATCCCGTTGAATGCCGCCGCGGTGGTGCTGATGCTCACCGCCACCGGCGGTCTGCTGTTGTTCGGTTTCCGCGCCGGCCGCCAGGCGGTGCCTGGGCTGGTGGTGAGTCTGCATGCGGGTTTCGCCGTAGTCGCGCTGACGCTTATGATTGTCGGCTATCTGCGCGGTTAGTTATGCGGGCCACAGCTAGCTCCGCTCGCAGGTGCGTTTCCGCAGTTACCTTACAGCTCGTGGCAACCCTGCTGGGCCTGATGGGTACGGCACTGGTAATCGTTCAGGCACTATTCTGGATCCCCAGCCGCCATGCGAATCTTGCGGTGCTGATACTGACAGCGTTTGTACCTCTGATCGCCGCCGTGGTGTTCGCTTTAGTGCCGCGCCGGGTGGAAGAAGACAATGCTCAAGGCTATTCGGCGCGGGCACCGATGGTGTGGATTACTTTAGGATTGCCGGTGCTACTTACCATCCTGGTCATGGCATTGGTAGGAATAGGTGGCAACTTCGATAAGTTCGCCGGTCTTGCCTTGCTATTGGCGGCGAATAGCGGACGCAACTTGCGCGATTGGGTGCGTGCTTTGCTGCTGCGCGCAGCCGATACTCGCCCATGATGAAACGCACGATCAAAGCAAGTATTGATATTCTCGCGCCCCCTGAATCGGTCTGGCAGGTGCTGATGGATTTTCCCAGCTATCCCCAATGGAGCAAATTCCTGCTGGACATCGAAGGCCAGGCGGTACCCGGTTCGTATCTGCGTGTCATGCGGATGGCCGCCGATGGCAGACCTCGTATATTCAAACCCGTGGTGTTGCAAGTCACGCCGCCGCGCGCCTTTCGCTGGTTGGACCATTTTGGAATACCGGGATTGCTCGATGCGGAACAGAGCTTCACTCTTGAATATAAGTTCGGCGGGCATACCCGGGTGCGTCAGACCGGGGAATTTAGCGGCTTGTTCACGCCGTTTTTATGGCGGCGGTTTGAAGCGCCTGTAACCAGGGGGTTTGCGGCTTTCAATCGTGCGCTCAAGAAGTGTGCTGAATCACGCATCTGATGTATTGAAACCTGGGTTATGATTTCGTTTTCGGCGGTATCGGCTTATCCGGGACCAACTTTGTGAATACTTGACGCGGGCCAATTACCTTGGATCCACGGGTGTTCCGTTCTGCTCTGCGCATGTCTTTGGTCATTCGTTTGGTTTAAGGGCTTAAATTATTTCAGTAACAGTGCCCGGCCTGTATCTCGGAGAGTTAATCTCGGTTAAGCTATTTTGCATAATATGTAGCGGGCTGGCCATCCGAATCCTGATGGATGGGGCATCCGCTTACCCAGGATTCAACGCAGGCATACCGTGACGCGTATCCGAGTCAAGTGGATAGCAGGCATCAGCGTTACGCTGTTGGTAGCAGCGGCCGCGGTGTTGCAACTTGGCCGCGGGTTGGAGCAGTCAGCCTACGAGGCCGGGGTGTGGCTGGTACCGCAACATCCGCCCAATGCCGACGTGGCGGTGGTGGGTATTGACGCCGCTGCTTTGCAAAAACACGGTCTCTGGCCCTGGCCACGCAACATTTTGGCGGACCTGACTTCGCAGCTGGCAGCGGACAAAGTCCGGGTCATTGCCTTCGTGCCTGGATTCGACAGCCCTCAGAATACGCTGGCGTTGGATTATCTCCGCAAATTTGCCGCTTTGCATGCGGTCAGTAACGACCCTGAGGCGGCGGCACTGGTTGCGCACGCGCAGAGTGCGTTGGATACGGATACCCGCTTTGCAGAAAGCATCCAGAATGCCGGCAAGGTGGTGCTGGCCGCCAGCGCCGCGTTCGCTCCCGACTCCCATGGGGCAGCGCTGCCTCCGTGGCTGCTTTTCAAAGTGAATGTGCCGCATCCGGACCAGATCGGCATCGCCGGCATTTTTTTCAATCCCATCAAAGTGCAGCTGCGACCACCGCTCGCCCGTCTGGGGCAGGCGGCGGAAGGCGTGGGTTATCTGCCGGATTCCTCCTTGACCGGCTCGCAGCCGCTGATTGTCAGTGATGACAAACAGCTGCTCCCGGCGTTTGCCTTGCTGGTCGCGGCGCAGGATCTAGGCTTGAAAAACAACGACATCATTCCGCACGCTACCGGCGGTATCAGCCTGGGCGACGAATACTTGTTTACCGATGAATCCATGCGGGCCCGCCCGCGTGATTATGCCGTCGACCGCGGTCGCAATGCGATTCCGGTGTATGCGGTTGACGATGTGCTGGAGGGCAAGGTGCCCGCGGAAAATCTCACCGGCAAGGCGGTGATCGTGGGGCTGACGACGGATACCAGCGGCTCGCGGACACTCGCGGCGGCGGGTATGGTGTCGAGTATCCTCAATGATGACCTGGTAGCCACGCCATTCTGGGCATGGTGGTTGCGCGGCTTGCTCACCTTGCTGCTGGGCATTTATCTTCTAGTGGCGGTTACCAAGTTGCGCATTTGGTTGGGCATCGCCGCAAGCGTATTGCTGTTGGTGCTGTTGGTGAATGGCGGATTCATTCCACTCATCACGCGCGGTCTATGGTTGCCGCTGACCTTGCCGGCGCTATTTCTCATCATCGGACATATGGTGATATTGACGGCGCGTTATCTGAGTGACCGCCATGGCGTGTCGCGCGAAGATTTTTCCGAGACCAACCGGCAGTTGGCGCTCGCCTGCCAGGCGCTGGGGCGGTTCGATGAAGCCCTGGCGCACTACGGCAAATGTCTGCCATCCAGCGAATTGCATAAAAACCTCTTGCACCTCGGTCATGAACACGAGCGTCATCGCCGCTATGCCGCGGCCATTGAAGTCTATGCGGAGATGAAACGGCTGGTACCGGAGTTCGGCGACGTGGATGATCGTCTGCAGAAATTGCAGGCACTCGACAGTCCGACCACGATTACTCACCGGCGCGGAGCGCATATCACATTGCCTGAAAATGGGCTGCAGAAACCGGTGCTCGGGCGGTACGAACTCATCAGGGAACTGGGGCGGGGCGCCATGAGTGTGGTGTATCTGGGCCGGGATCAGAAAATCAACCGTACCGTGGCCATCAAGACCCTGTCATTCAAGGATGAGTTCGAAGGCGGCGTCCCGGAGGAGATCTCGCAGCGGTTTTTCCGCGAAGCGGAGACCGCCGGGCGGCTCAACCATCCCAATATCGTCACGATTTATGACGTGGGTGAGGATCAGGATCTGGCCTACATCGCCATGGACTATCTGGCGGGCGAATCACTGGACCACTACACCAAGCCGGGGACGCTGCTACCCATGGATGAAGCCATGGCCGTCGTCATAAAGGTCGCCGAAGCCTTGGAGTATGCCCACAGCCGCCAAGTGGTGCATCGCGACATCAAGCCCGCCAACATCATGTATGAGCGCCAGACCGGGCAGCTCAAGATCACCGATTTCGGCGTGGCCTCGCTCGTCAATGCCGCCCGCACCCGCACCGGTACCATTCTCGGCAGCCCGTCCTATATGTCACCCGAACAGGTGGCTGGCAAGAAAGTGGACGGTCGCAGCGATCTCTATTCTCTGGGTGTTACCCTGTATCAGCTGCTGCGCGGCGAACTGCCGTTCGAAGCCCCCTCGTTGACCGGTTTGATGTTCAAGATTTCCAATACGCCGCCGCCCGATGTGACATTCCTGAGACCGGATATTGCACCCCGGCTCAAGGAGGTGGTGGAGCGCGCGCTGCAGAAGAACCCGGACGCGCGTTTTCAGACGGGCATGGAGTTGGCTAACGCCATCCGGCTGTGCCGCGGTAAGTTCAAGCGTAGCGGTTGAATCCCTCAGCGATGATCGCCAATCGCCCGGATACAAACCCCTGCTGATACTGGAATTGCATTGCGTGCCGAAAATGGCAACCCCGGCGATACCGGGAATATGTTTATAGATAGCCCCGCTTAAGATGCAGATGGCCGTCAACCCCGGGGTGAGGGCGGCGTTGGTTTCCATCAGGCCGTGCGGTGATTGCTTACAATTTCTTACATTTTGGAAATACATTTCAGCAGGTAATGGTTTAGGCTTTACCACGGAATAATCATGGAGCTCATGAAAATGAAGAAGATTTTTGTTATCGCAACAGCACTGGCGATCGCGGCCCCAGTAGCCGCGAATGCGGCAGTGCCCACCTACAATTACCTTGACCTGGGCTATTCCAAGAGCAGCGCCGCGGGTTTGAGTGGCGGCGCGGGTTACGGGTTTGGCGGCAGCTACGATTTTTATAGCAATTGGTTCGCGGCTGCCGACTACGGGCACAACAGTTTCAACGGCGGCTTCCAGACCGGCGGCTTCTTCACCCAAGACTACACCCTGACCATCGGCGGTCATCTGCCCATCACCGAGTCGGTGGATTTTGTGGGCCGGGTTTCTTACGCCGACGATCACTGGAAGCAGGGGCCGAGTACCAATCTATTCCCGGGCTTTACCGTCTCCACCAGCGACACCCAGTCAGGCTATGACCTGGGCTTCGGCATCCGCGCCATGGTGCTCGACCAGCTGGAACTCAATGTGTTTGTAGATCACGACGATGCTGGTTTGCTGAGTCATGACCACACGACTGCAGAAACCTTGGGCTCGGTGGGGGCTATTTATAATTTTAACGACCAGTTTGGATTGGGCCTGAGTTATGTCCGCAGCAATCAACAGAGCGCCAGTAATTGGATGTTGACCGGCCGTTGGTATTTCCAGGGGCTGTCTGATTAATGACGCGTTGAGCGTTGACGCGCAACCCGAGCTGCCTGTAAAGCAGGCATCCAAGTTGGTTATTCCTTAAATCCGCTTTGCGGATAGACAAAAGACGCTCCGGCAACGGAGCGTCTTTTTTGCATGTGCCGTGGGATAATGTCCGGCAGGCCGCTGCCCTGTCCGGAGTCCGTCATGGAAAGGAAATTCACCGCTTACCGCATCCACGAGATCGGCAAAAACATTGTGGCACGCTTCGAACAGATCGCGCTGGAGGATCTTGCGGCGGGCGACGTGGTCATCAGGGCGCAGTATTCGAGTGTCAATTACAAAGACGCGCTGGCCGCCAGCGGTAAGGGGAAAATTCTCCGGCGCTTTCCGTTGGTGGGCGGCATTGACGTGGCCGGAAGCGTGGTTTCGTCAGCCGACCGCCGCTATAAAAAGGGCGACAAGGTACTGGTGACCGGCTGCGGTCTCGGCGAAGACCGCGATGGCGGTTATGCGGAATACGCGCGCGTCAAAGGCGAGTGGGTGATGCCACTGCCAACGGGGCTCACGACCCTGACCGCCATGATGTTGGGAACCGCCGGCTTTACCGCGGCGCTCGCCCTCCATCGCCTGGAGCACAACGGCTTGCATCCCAAAGGCGGGCCGGTGGTGGTCACCGGCGCCACCGGCGGCGTGGGTTCGTTGGCGGTGAATATGCTGGCAAAGCGCGGTTATGAGGTGGTGGCGGTCACCGGCAAGCGCGATGCCCAGGATTATCTGAAACAACTCGGCGCCGGTTCAATCGTGTTGCGCAGCGAGATCAACTTCGGCACTAAGCCGCTGGAGCGCATTCAATGGCAGGGCGCCGTTGATAACGTGGGCGGCGATATGCTCGCCTGGCTTACCCGCACCACCAACTGGTGGGGCAGCATCGCCAGCATCGGTTTGGCCGGCGGGCATGAGCTGCATACCACGGTGATGCCCTTCATTCTCAGAGGCATCAACCTGCTGGGGATAAATTCCGTGGCCACGCCGCGCCCGCTGCGGCTCAAGATCTGGCAGCGTCTCGCCAGCGATCTTCGGCCGCCGAAACTGCGCCAGATTGCGGCCACCACCGTGCCTTTCGATGATCTGCCCGCGGTGTTTCCCAGGGTGCTGGAAGGCCGTCATCGGGGCCGCATCGTGGTGAAGATCACCGGATAACGTTTTGACGCTAAAGCGGCAAGGCGCCAAACTGTCTGCATGAGCGAGACCACCCGTGCCACCATTTATTTGGATCCGGACTTGCACCGGGCCCTGCGTCTCAAGGCCGCCAGCACCCACCGGCCCATCTCCGAGCTGGTGAACGAGCTGGTGCGCCAGTCACTGGTGGAAGACGCAGCGGATTTGGCTGCCTTCGAGGACCGGGTTGCCGAGCCTGCGCTGACTTACGAGCAGCTGCTCAAAGACCTGAAGGCGCATGGCAAGCTATAAACTTGTCTTCAAGAAGTCCGTCGCCAAGGACCTCCGCACCATTCCCAACCCCGACCTGAAGCGCATACTGGCGCGCATGCGGACGCTCGCGGAAGACCCGAGACCGCCCGGCACCGAGAAACTGAGTGGCGAGGACAAACACCGGCTGCGGCAAGGCAATTACCGCAGCCTTTATACCGTGAACGACGCTGACATCTGCGTGGTGATCGTGAAAGTCGGTCACCCCCGCGAGGTGTACCGCCGTTGAGCTGCTGTGACGCGGTTCCGCCAAGCCGGTAAAATACCGGCTCCCGCTCACCCCGGGCCCGCAAGCATGCAAGGACAATCCATGGTCCAACCCCTTACCGCCGGTGCTCGATTCTGGTCAGCACTCGACGCCGAACGCCCGCTGCAAGTGGTGGGCGCCATTAATGCCTACAGCGCGCTGTTGGCGGAGCGCGCCGGCTTCCGGGCGCTGTATCTTTCCGGCGCGGGCGTGGCCAATGCTTCCTTTGGTCTGCCGGATCTGGGCATCACCAGCCTCAACGATGTCTGCGAGGACATTCACCGCATCACCGGCGCAAGCAAGTTGCCGCTGTTGGTCGATGCGGACACCGGTTGGGGCGCGGCTTTCAATATACAACGTACTGTGCGGGAAATGATTCGCGCCGGCGCCGCCGGTTTGCATATTGAGGATCAGGTGGCGGCCAAACGCTGCGGCCATCGTCCCGGCAAGGAACTGGTGGATGCGGCCGAGATGTGCGACCGCATTAAATCCGCGGTTGACGGCCGCAGTGATCCCAGGTTTGTCATCATGGCGCGCACCGACGCGCATGCGGTCGAGGGCCAGAAAGCTGCAATCGAACGTGCGCTCAACTATGTGGCGGCCGGCGCCGACATGATCTTCGCCGAAGCTCTCACCACCCTGGATGAATACCAACAATTCACCCAGGCGGTGAAAGTGCCGGTGCTGGCCAATATCACCGAGTTCGGCAAAACGCCCTTGTTCACCACCCAAGAACTGCACGCCGCCGGTGTGCGCCTCGCGCTCTACCCGCTGTCTGCATTCCGCGCCATGAGCAAGGCGGCGGAAATCGTATATGCCGCGCTCCGAAAAACAGGCACCCAGAAATCCGTGCTCAACAGCATGCAGAGTCGTGCCGAGCTCTATGAAGTTCTGAATTATCTGAGCTATGAAAAGAAGCTCGATGAATTGTTCAAGAAGTAGATTTTTTACCCCCTCTCCCCTTGCAGGAGAGGGCGAGGCGGATAAGATGCTGAGCCTGTGGCCAGCACTCGCCTTGGACTTTCAGGCGGCCCAGGCTTGCAAAGCTTGAATGGATGAGGGGTATCTCCCTTCACGCGGCGTGTGGAGAAAGATCATGAACGAGATCAATCCCGGTTTCAAACCGAAAAAATCCGTGGCTTTGTCCGGGGTCGCCGCCGGCAATACCGCATTGTCCACGGTCGGTCGCAGCGGCAACGACCTGCATTACCGCGGCTACGACATTCTCGACATCGCCGACAAATGCGATTTCGAGGAAGTCGCCTACCTGTTGATCCATGGCAAGTTGCCGAACCGCGCGGAATTGCGCGCCTACAAGGCGAAGCTCAAGGAGCTGCGCGGCCTTCCGGAAGCCGTGCGCACGGTTCTGGAACAATTACCGGCGTCCGCGCACCCCATGGATGTGATGCGCAGCGGTGTGTCGGCGCTCGGCTGCGTGCTGCCGGAGCAGCACGACCACAATGCAGCCGGCGCGCGCGATATCGCGGATCGCCTGCTGGCTTCTCTCGGATCCATGCTCTGCTATTGGTATCACTGGAGTCACAATGGCCGCATGCTTGATGTGGAGACCGACGACGATTCCGTGGGCGGCCATTTCCTGCACCTGCTGCACGGCCGCGAGCCGTCGGATGCCTGGGTGCGCGCCATGCACACCTCATTGATCCTGTATGCCGAACATGAATTCAATGCCTCCACTTTCACCGCGCGGGTCATCGCCGGCACCGGTTCCGACCTGTATTCCTGCATCACCGGCGCCATCGGGGCGCTGCGCGGACCCAAGCACGGTGGCGCCAACGAGGTGGCCTACGAAATCCAGAGCCGATACGCTTCACCCGATGCGGCCGAAGCGGATGTCCGGCGGCGCGTGGAGGCCAAGGAAATCATCATCGGTTTCGGGCATCCGGTGTACACCGTCAGCGATCCGCGTAATCAGGTCATCAAAGCGGTGGCGCAACACCTGTCGAAAGAGGCCGGCGACCTGCAGTTGTTCAACATCGCCGAACGCCTGGAGAACGTCATGCGGGATGTGAAGAACATGTTTCCGAACCTGGACTGGTTCTCGGCGGTCTCCTATCACATGATGGGCGTGCCCACTGCCATGTTCACGCCGTTATTCGTGATCGCACGCACCAGCGGCTGGAGCGCGCATGTCATCGAGCAGCGCGCCGACGGCAAGATCATCCGCCCGAGCGCGAATTACACCGGGCCGGAAGATCAGAAATTCGTGCCGATCGAGAAAAGGGGTTAGTGAAGCCCCGATCTAACCAGAGTCCACTTTTGTAGGAGCGGCGATATTCGCCGCGAAATTTATTCGCGGTCGGGACGACCGCTCCTACGATAGTAATGGAGAATACGAGTGTTTGCCCACGACATCAAATCCGCCAAGCGCCCCGATCCCGAAAAAGTGCTGACGGACATCGCCGATTACATCCTCGATTACAAAATCAGCAGCCAAGAAGCCTATGAGACCGCGCGTTACTGCCTCATGGACACGCTCGCCTGCGGCCTGCTGGCGCTCAACTATCCGGCCTGCACCAAACTGCTGGGCCCGGTGGTGCCGGGCGCGACGCTCGCGGGCGGCGCGCGCGTCCCGGGCACCCATTACGAACTCGATCCGGTGCAGGCGGCCTTTAACATCGGCGCCATGATCCGCTGGTTGGATTTCAACGACACCTGGCTGGCGGCGGAGTGGGGCCATCCTTCGGACAACTTAGGAGGAATCCTCGGCGCGGCGGACTGGCTCTCGCGCCGCAACGCGGCGGCAGGGAAAGCGCCGTTGAACATGCAGGCGGTGCTCACCGCCATGATCAAGGCCCACGAAATCCAGGGCGTGCTGGCGCTGGAGAATTCCTTCAACCGGGTGGGACTGGATCATGTGCTGCTGGTGCGCGTCGCTTCCACAGCAGTCGTCACGCACCTGTTGGGCGGCAGCCGCGAGCAGATCATCGCCGCCGTGTCCCATGCGTTCCTGGATGGCGGCGCGCTGCGCACCTACCGGCATGCGCCCAACACCGGCTCGCGCAAGAGCTGGGCGGCGGGCGACGCCACCAGCCGCGCGGTGCGCCTCGCGCTCATCGCGTTGACCGGCGAGATGGGTTATCCCACGGCGCTCTCGGCAAAAACCTGGGGTTTCTACGACGTGCTGTTCAAGGGACAGCCTTTCAAATTTCAGCACGCTTACGGCAGTTATGTGATGGAGAATGTGCTGTTCAAGATTTCGTTCCCGGCGGAATTCCATGCCCAGACGGCGGTGGAATGCGCCATGACCTTGCACCCGCAGGTAAAAGACAAATTGGATCAAATCGAAAAGATCGTGATCGAAACCCAGGAACCGGGTGTGCGCATCATAGATAAAGTCGGCCCGCTCAACAACCCGGCGGACCGAGATCACTGCATCCAGTACATGACCGCGATCCCGCTGATCTTCGGCCGGCTCACGGCGGAGGATTACGAAGACCAAGTGGCCGCGGATCCGCGCATTGACGCTTTGCGCGGGAAAATGGAAGTGAAGGAAAATCCGCAGTTCACCCAAGACTATTACGACGCCTCGAAACGCTACATCGGCAATGCCGTGCAGGTGTTCTACAAGGATGGTTCCAGGAGCGAGCGCGTGCCAGTGGAGTTCCCCATCGGCCACCGCAAGCGCCGCGCCGAAGGCATTCCGATGCTGGTGAAGAAATTCGAGAATGCCATCGCCGGACGCTTGCCCGCCAAACAGTGCGAGGCTATCGAACGCCTATGCGCGGATCAGAAGACGCTGGAAGCCACACTGGTTTCCGATTTTATGAAACTCTGGATGGTTTGAGCAGCATGGCCGGATTGACCCCGCTGAGCCGATTGCGGGCGATAATTCCAGCTTGATCGCTACTTAAATAAGGTATATTTTATATACCATAATGGATTTTGAGTACGAGCCGGCCAAAAGCCGCTCAAATCGCGCCAAGCATGGCCTTGATTTTGTCGAGGCTCAAAGACTGTGTGATGACCCGGATGTACTGGAAATACCGGCAAAGACCCGGGATGAACCGAGGTTCCTGGTGATCGGGAAAATTGACGGCAGGCACTGGTCCGGCGTGGTTACCTACCGTGGCGATAAGCTACGAATTGTTTCTGTCCGCAGATCGCGGGCAGAGGAGGTGACGTTATATGAAAGCCAGGAAATTTGATCAGACGTTTGACGCTGGTGGGAACGTGACCGCGGCGCTGGATGTGTCCAAGGCCCAGCGGCTCAATCAAGAACAAAAAAGAGTGAATGTGGATTTTCCGGCGTGGATGATTGCCTCGCTCGACAGAGAGGCGAGCCGGTTGGGAGTTACGCGCCAATCCATCATAAAGGTCTGGCTGGCAGAGCGTTTGCAACAGGCGGCATCTGGCAAAGCGACGTGACTTGCGCCAGGGATCACGTCTCAATTTTCGATCTGTTAGATCAAGCCCTTGTCTTTGAGCAGTTCCAGCAAACGCTCCAGCAACTGGAAGCCCTGATGCGGGAACGACTGGGGGCTGAAACAGAACGCCAACGTTTGGGTTTCGATGTGCGTGCCTACGCGGTTCATTTGCGTCTGAAGAATGAGGGGCTGGCTGCGGCGGAGGAACTGACCCGCAAACTGGCGGCGTGTGTCGCGCGTTTTCCGAATCACGGTGCAAATCCCGAGGAACTTCGGCAACTCAAGGCTGAACTGTATAAGATTCTGTTGATCGAGGTGGGCCGGCAGCGCATGGTGGAACTGGCCGACGCGATCTTGCGGCTCTACGGCGCATGACGCGGACGGAACGGGAACGCGCGCGCTTCAAGATCCGGGTCGCTGCCAGGGCGGAGAAAATCCGTGTCCAACCGGCCGCGGTGCGCGTGCAGCGCATGCGGCGCAAATGGGCGTCGTGTTCCACCGGTGGCTGGGTGAGTTTTAGCACCCGGCTGCTGCGCCAGCCGAAGGATTTCCAGGATTACGTGATTGTGCATGAACTGCTGCATCTCAAGGTGCCCAATCACGGCAAGCTGTTCAAGAGTCTGTTGTCGCTGCATTTGTCCGCCAAGAGTCGCGAAGTAACGCGTGGCAGTGGTCGAAATACCAGTGGGAGCGGCGATATTCGCCGCGATGAGGCACATCTTTGCCTGATGAATGAGGAAACACCAACATGAAATCCGTAACGCGTATCGCACTGTTCGTTTGCTGTTTTTTGGCATGGTCCCTTGTCTACGCCGCTGAACCAGCGTTCCAGTTAAGCGACCTGCAAAAACTCGTAAACCTGAGCGATCCGCGGATTTCGCCGGACGGAAAACAGATCGTGGTGGTCGTGTCCACGCCGGTTTGGAAGACGGACAAGCGCAAGACCGAGCTGGACCTGGTGAACGCCGCGAACGGCACACGGCGCACGCTCACCTGGAACCGCGAGGGCGTATCCCAGCCGCGCTGGTCTCCGGACGGCAAGCGTCTGGCGTTTCTGGCCAAGGATGGTCAAACCAAAAAGCCGCAGATCTTCGTCATGCCAATGGACGGCGGTGATGCCGTGCGTATCACCGATGACAAGCAGGGTGTGGGGACCTATTCCTGGAGCCCGGACGGCAAGCAGATCGCGTTTATTGCTCAGGATCCGCCGCCCAACGAAAACGCCATCAAGGAGCATAACAAGGTATTTCAGGTGACCGACGGCAATTTTCTGCTCAAAAATACCGTAGCGTCATGGCAGCTGTGGGTGATCCCGGCGGAGGGCGGAAAGGCCGAGCAACTGACGCAAGGCACCTTCAGCCTGGATACGGACCAGGGCGGGGCTACGCCGCCTGCCTGGAGCCGCGACGGTCGGCGCATCGCGTTTACCCGGTTTCCAAACCCGTATTGGGGCCCGTCATTTCATTCAGTGATCGCGGAGGTGAGCGTGAACGGCGGCACGCCCGGCACGCTGGTTTCAGCCCAGGGTGCGATCGGTTTTGCGTATGCACCTGACGGCAGTGATTTTGCATTTCAGCGTCCGCGCAACGGCGATGAAAACAACGGCAACGCCATATATGTAAGCGCCAACGGCAAGACTTACGATCCAACCGCCGGGCTGGCGCGGAATTTCAACGCCTATGCCTGGTTACCCGATGGCAGAGCATTGGTGATCACCGGTGAACTGGGTACGCGCTCGGTATTGTGGGAACAGCCCTTGTCCGGAAAGGCACATTTGCTTGATCTCGGTGACGTGAACGCCCATGTCGATATGAGCGTTGCCAAGAATGGCGCGATTGCATTTATCGGCAGCACCGCCACGCATCCCGATGAACTGTATGTCCTGGATTCGGTAAATGCCAGACCGCGACGTCTCAGCGATGTAAATGCATTTGTCGGGGGTCTCAGTCTCGGCCGTACGCAGTCCATCGAGTGGAATGGCCCGAACGGTTTCCGTGAAGACGGCGTGCTTGTTTATCCGGTTAATTTCGAGAAACATCGCAAATATCCGCTGGTGCTGGTGATTCACGGTGGGCCGGAAGGCGCCTCGACCCTGCGTTTCTCGCCGTTGCCGCAATTGCTGGCGGCTGCAGGCTTTCTGGTCTTCCAGCCGAACTACCGTGGCAGCATCAATTTGGGGGATGTGTACCAGCATGCGATTTACCGCGATACCGGCGAAGGTCCGGGCAAGGATGTAATGGCGGGTCTTGCAGCGGTGGAAAAACTTGGCATCGTGGATACCAGCCGCATCGGGGTAACCGGCTGGTCCTACGGCGGCTACATGACTACCTGGCTGACTGGTCACTACAACGTGTGGAAAGCCGCAGTCGCGGGCGCCCCCCTCACCGATTGGGTGATGGATTACACCATTGCCTACTATCAAACCGGCGACCGGTATTTCTTCGGTTCGTCGCCATGGACCGGCGCCGGCTGGAAAATCTGGCGCGCACAGTCGCCCATCACCTATGTGCGCAACGTCAAGGCGCCGACCCTGCTTATGAGCGACGTGGATGATGCCAATGTGCCGTTTGTAAATGCCGAAGAGTGGTATCACGGACTGCGTGACAACGGCGTGACCGTCGAGTTCTATGCCTATCCGGAAACCACGCACTTTCCGCATGACATCGTCCAGACCACTGACGTCTACCGGCGCTGGGTGGGCTGGATGGAGAAATATCTTAAATAGTGATTGCCGGGCCAGGTGGTTCAGCCATGCAAGTCAAGGACATTCTGAGCTTCTGGTTCGATAAGCTTTCAGATAAGCAGCACTTCGCCAAGGATGAGAAGCTTGATGCGCTGATAGGCGAACGCTTTTCCGGCGTTCATCATGCGGCCACACGCGGCGAGTTGTTCGACTGGCGGGACACAGCGGAGGGGCGGCTCGCGGAAATCATCGTACTGGATCAGTTCTCGCGCAACCTGTTCCGCGACCGACCGGAAGCTTTCACCTGCGATGGCATGGCGCTGGTGCTGGCCCAGGAAGCGCTGCGAATCGGCGCCGATCAGTCATTGCCGACAACGCGCCGGGCATTCATGTACATGCCTTACATGCACAGTGAGTCACGCCGTATTCATGAGACCGCCGTGAAGTTATTCAGCCAGCCGGGCATGGAGTTCAACCTGAAATACGAGCTCAAGCATAAAGCCATCATTGACCGCTTCGGCCGCTTTCCGCACCGTAACGCCATTCTGGGCCGCGAATCCACGCAACAGGAACTGGAGTTTCTGGCGAGACCCGGTTCGTCTTTCTGAAACCCGGCAGACCTGCGACGCAGGCGCACCCTCTCTCCGTCGAGCGGCGCTCGGGCGTTACAGGCGAAAAAAACCCGCGGAATTCACGTTCCGCGGGTCTTTGTTGTTCACTATGCAAACCGGAACTCCGCGTTTCAGGCTCCGGTGTTTGCGGTGGCAGGCGGCAGTGCGGGCGGCGGTTTGACGGCCACTGGCGCTCCCGTGGGCAGCGTGGCCACGCCCTGGGCGTAGGCCGCGCTGTTCCAGGACTGCACCGCGGTGAGGAGCGGGCCGTTGAACCGCGCGAGCAACTGCCGGATCTTTGCCTGATCCTCGCGCATGAGCGCCTTGATCTGCGGACGCGGCGGCACACCCCAGGCGAACGCGGTCATGCCGTAGAGCGCGGTGAAGTGCTCGTGCATGCGCGAATAATGCCGCAGGGAATCCTCCGTCACCGTGTGCTGGATATGCGGATTCCACAGCGTGTCCTCGAAATCACCGAGCTGCTTGTCGAGGCTGCGGGCCTGGGTGATGAGTTGCGCGTGCTGTGCGTCGAAGTGCGGGCCGCTGTCATGTAGCACCGCTCCAAGACCGCGGCGCATTTCGGCCACGCGGTTAAGTACTGTGTTGAAGGCCGACAGTTCCGAGCGCATCGCCAGACCCGCGGCGGTATTGGCCCGGTAGGTGGCGAGCCTCACCGCGTAACGCGGATCCGGCGCCACCTCCACAGTAGTTTTCTGGGTGACACCGGCCGCCGTGACGCTCACGCTGTAGTTGCCGGGAGGTACCGCCGGACCGGCGTTGGGATTGAAAAACCCGCCGCCTTTCGGTGGCATCAGCGTAAGTTTCATCGGCCCCTGATAGCGCAGGTTCCAGACTGTCTCATTGATGCCGGCCTTGGCGGGGCCGTAGAGGGTGTTGATCACCTGGCCGGTGCTGTCGCTGATCACGATCTTGACCGGCGTGTGATGCGCGGCTTTCTCCGCGGGCGTGGTTTTGAGCTCCAGCTTCAGGTAGTAGCTGAACACCGCGCCGGTGGGCGCATTGGGCGCGCGATAGCCGCTGGGATCGATGCCATTGGTGTGGCTGGAATACAGCAGTATGCCACTGGCTGCCGGGAACAGATGGAAGGATTCGTCCGCCAGCGCCGGCGAGAAATCCTCCACCGGCCGCAGGTTGTCCAGCACCCAGAGGCCGCGCCCGTGGGTGGCGAGCACCAGGCTGTGCAGCGACTTGACGAATTGCAGATCAAATACCGAAGCCGTGGGCAGGTTGGCCTTGAGCGGCTGCCAGTGTCCGCCGTCGTCACGCGAGTAGTACAGTCCCTGCAGGGTGCCGGCGAACAGCAGGCCGCCGTGATTGGGATCCTCGCGCACCACCAGCACCGAGGCGTCCGGCAGGCCATCCGTGATCTTGTGCCAGCTTTTGCCGTAGTTGTCAGTGCGATAGGCGTAGGCCCGCGTGTCACCCAGCAGGTGCGCATCGAAGGCCGCATAGGCGGTGCCGGCATGGAACGGCGACACCGTCACGTGGTAGACCCGCGCCCAAGGCGGCGCGCCGGAGGGCGTGACCTTGTTCCAGTGCTGACCGCCATCACGCGTCACCCACACCAGCCCGTCATCGCTGCCCGCCCAGAGTACCTGCGGGTTGGTGGGCGCGAGCGTCAGCGATTGCAGCGTGTCATAGGTCTCGGCACCCGACATGTCCTTCATGACCGGACCGCCGGTGGGTCCCTGCTTGGCTTTGTCGTTGCGTGTGAGATCAGGGCTTATAACCTGCCAATGGCGTCCGCCGTCGCTGCTGTGGAACACCACATCCGCACCGAGATAGAGGTCATTGGGATTGGTGTAGGACACCGCCACCGGGCTGGTCCAGTTGAAGCGGTACTGCTGCTGCGACATTTCCTTGCCGGAAAACAGCGAGCCGGTGAGCATGCTCTTGAGGGAAGGGTTGATGATGCGCGAGCGTTTGGTCACCCGGTCGTAGCGTGACAGGAATCCGTCGTCGGTGGTGGCATAGATGATGTCGGGATTGCTGGGCGCGGGCACCACGTACTGCCCGTCGCCGCCCGCCAGGTCGAACCAGTCCTGGTAGCCCACCACGCCGCCGCGGCGGTAGTCGCTGGAGGCGCCGCACCACGCGTCGTTGTCCTGCAGCCCGCCGCACAGCAGGAACGGCGTTTCATTGCCCACCGCCACCTGATAGAACTGCTCGATGGGCAGGTTGTCGAGATAGCGCCAATGCTTGCCCGCGTCCATGGACAGGTACACGCCGCCGTCGTTGCCCTGGATGATGCGCTCGGGATTGTGCGGGTCAATCCAGATGGCGTGATGATCCACATGCACACCGGGGTCCGCATAGAAGACGGTTTTGCCGCCGTCCTTGCTTTCCATCATCTTCATGGACAGCAGGAACAGACGCTCGGGGTTATCGGGCATCACCGCGAGCTGGGTGAAATAGAACGGGCGCACGTCGTGGTCGTGGGCGTGGCTCACTTTTTTCCAATGACTGCCCACGTCATGGGAGACCCACAGCACCCCGCCCTTGGCCTGGATCACCGCGTACACCGTGTCCGGCGCGCTGGGTGCAAAGGCCACGGCGCTGCGGCCGATGGGATCGGGGGGCAGGCCATGGCTGAGTTTTTTCCAGGTAAGCCCGCCGTCGGTGGAACGATACAGCCCGCCGGATTTGCCGCCGCTCACCAATGTCCAGGGACGGCGTTGCAGCGGCCACATGCCGGCGATCAGCACTTTGGGGTTGCCGGGCTGGAAGGCGATGTCGGAACAGCCGGTGTGATCGTTGAGATACAGCACCTTCTGCCAGTGCGCACCCCCATCCGCGGTCATGAACACGCCGCGGGTCGCGCCGGGTTTCCACACGTTGCCGAGCGCGCACACGAAAACATTGGCGGCATCAACGGGGTTCACGGCAATGGCGCCGATTTGGCCGGCGTCATCCAGGCCCTCGGCTTTCCAGCTTTTGCCGCCGTCCGAGGAAAAATACACCCCCGCGCCGTCCAGCATGTCGTTGCGCGGATTGGCCTCGCCGGTAGCCACCCACACCCAGTTGGGGTTCTGGGGAGCGAGGGCCACCGCACCGATGGACAGGGTGGGCTCGTGGGCGAAGATGCTGGTCCAGATATCGCCACCATTGATGGTTTTCCATACCCCGCCGCCGGCGGTCCCCACATAATAGAGACTCGGATTCCCGGCCACCCCCACCACGCTGGTCACGCGCCCGCCGGCCACCGCTGGTCCGACATTACGGAACTTGAGACGGTGAAACGGTCCGTGGGACGGGGCCGCGGCCAGCAGGGCCGTGGCGGGAGCTGCGGTAAGCAGTAAGGGAAAAAGTATCGAGGCAAGCCGCTTCATGTTTTTACTCCAGACTTGGCCAGGGGAATCCGCGCTTAGCGGGCATCGGATGCTAGACCCGGAAAACCGCAAATGGTTCGCCGCAGAGACTGCGACCCTGCCACCGGCCCGGGCGGCTGCTATTCTCTCTCCCACTGTGAACACGCGCTACTCCGGCCAGAGCTCCCTGCCCGCATCGCTGTCCATCCAGGACACCGAGCCGTCCCTGCTGGCCGACACCAGGACCCTGCCGGCGCAATGCTATGCGGATCCGGCGTTTCACCGCTTCGATCAGAAGGCGGTGTTTACCCGCAGTTGGCAGTTGGCGGGCCATATCCGGGAATTGCGCGAGCCCGGCGATCATGTGGTGACCGAGATCGCCGGCAAACCGGTCATCGCGGTACGCGGCCATGACGGCGTGCTGCGCGGTTTCTTCAACGTCTGCAAGCATCGAGCCGGGCCGCTGGCACTCGCGAATGGCAATGCCCGGCAGTTGCAATGCAGGTATCACGGCTGGACCTACACACTCGAAGGGCAGCTGCGCGCGGCCCATGAAATGCAGGAAGCCAAGAACTTTGATATTTCCTGCATCCATCTGGATCCGGTGCGCGTGGGCGAATGGCAATCTCTGGTGTTGGTGGCAGTGAATGAGCCCGCGGTGCAACTCGAAGAGTTGATGGCCGGGATCAAAGAACGCATCGCACCCATTGAACTGTCGCGGCTGCGCTTCCACACCCAAGTCAGTTATGACGTGGCCTGCAACTGGAAGGTGTACGTGGACAATTATCTGGAAGGGTACCATTTACCGCATGTGCATCCGGGACTGAACAAGCTGCTGGATTATCGCAGCTACACCACCCATACAGCCGAGTGGTATTCCTGGCAGCACAGTCCGTTGGACGGAACCCGGGGGCCGTACCAGTCCGGTGAGGCCCATTACTATTTTGTTTTCCCCAATCTGATGCTCAATATTCTGCCGGGGCGGCTGCAGGTCAATACGGTGCTGCCGGTCTCGCAGCGACAATGCCGTGTGCTGTTCGATTATTACTATGCGGAGGTCGAATCCACCGCTGCGCACACCATGATCGAACAGGATTTGCGCTTCAGCGACGAAGTGCAGAAAGAGGACATGGATATCTGCGCGCGGGTGCAGCAGGGCTTGGAATCCGGCGCCTATACCGCCGGCCGGCTGTCACCCAAGCGCGAAGCCGGCGTACACCATTTTCAGGAGCTGGTTCGCAAGGCATACCGCGAGGCGTTGCGATGATTTTATAATCGCCGCTTTGTGATGCCTGTTGCCTCGCATGCTTCCCCTGCCGGTGAGGCAATCCACACGAGACCAACAACGCAGGCAAAACAGGGCTATTCAGTGCGGTTTCCGGAGTGCAGCATCCGGAACAAGGCCGCCAGTGACGCGATGAAGACCGCGGAAAACAGCAGCAATGCCGGCGCCGTGTGAGCCGCCAACAGCAAGCCGAGCGAGGTACCGGACAGGACTACCAGCAGCAAGGGTATATGGCAGGGGCAGCTGATGATTGCGAACAGGGCGAATAGACCCGTGCGCAGGCGCCGTCCAAGGGGTTTTTCAGTCTGCCCGGTGGTGGACATTTTTCATCCTTCCTATACGCAATCGTCTACGGTGTTTTTGGACAGTGGGCAGGGTTCGATTTTGGCCGCTACGTCGAGATTGAGCCTCGAGAAATACTCCATGGTTTCACGGTACCCGGCGGTGATGAGCTCGCGGGTGTGGCTGAAGTCGAGCAGCCCCACTTCCCGTCCATAGCGCGGTTCGATGATGTGCAGATCGAGCCGATCCCGGTAGTGTTGCACATCGCTCCGGTATTTCACGTTGAGCGCCGCCATGAAACTGCGCGTCAAAATATTGACAAGGCCGGACACCGGCCGGATGGCCGGCGTGCAGCACGTACACAGCGCGAACAATGCGGTGCGGGCGCCCTGGACGAGGGCTTGGTCCAGCGGCACGTTGTTGGCGATGGCACCGTCGACGTACTGATGACCGGCGATGACCACGGGTGGAAACAGCCCGGGGATACTCATGCTCGCCAGCACCGGGTCCATCAGATCGCCGGACTCCGACCAGTACACCGTTTGTGTGGTCTGAATATCGGTGGTGGTGAGGGTGAGGGGAAGCGCCAGCTCCTCGAACGTAAAGACCGGCAGGGTCGCTTCCAGCAGCTCTCGCAGCGGCTCCAGGGACCAGAGCCCCGTCAAGCGTCGGGGGTGCAGCAGACCTTTCCAGTTTACTTTCGCGATGTCCCGACGCCGGATACCGCACCACAGTTCCGCGAGCTTCCCGGGCGGCAGGCCGGCGGCGATGAAGGCACCGTTGAGGGCGCCCACCGAACTGCCGATTACCCTATCGATCGGGATCCGCAGTTCCACCAGCGCCTGATAGAAGCCGACCTCCATCGCTCCGCGGGCACCGCCACCGCACAGCACCAGCGCCACCGGCCGGTGCAATGTCGTGCGATCAAGATCAATAAGACCGGCGTCGGCCGCGGAGCCGGCCTGGGTTACGAGACGGTTGGCGTTCGCGTACTCACGAATCTCACGCGGGTTGGTGGCCATGGCTAACAGGAACAGTCATGGTGGGTGAACACCTGCTCCACGTCGCCGAAACTTTGGGCGGTACAGAGCGCTTCAATCTTGAGGCCCGTCATCTGTTCCAGCCGGGTGCGGGAAAAGAGACCACGCACGCGCATTCCGCCACCGTCGTGGATTTCCTCCACGACCACCAGATGCGTAAGCGCCGTACTCTTGAAGGTATCGGCCAACTCGCCCGCCGTGGCGTTCAGTGCCTCGTTGATGTGGAGCACCTTCAGGTCGCGCACCGGTGTCATGATGTCCGCGACCAGGATATCGCCGCGTGCGCAGCGCTCCTGCAGGCAATCGGTGCTTTGCAGGAAGCGAATCGGCCGTTCCCCCTGAATGTCGTAGGAGGTGATGAATCCCACCACGAGGCCCTGTGCGTCCGTGACGAACAACACTCGTACGCCCGCGTGCTTCATGTCGCTGAGCGCCTCATCAATCGGACGGAACGGGGGTACGGTGAGCGTGCCGCGGACGAGGAAATCCGTCATGACAGACGCGACCGGAGCCGGGAGCTCCGCCCTTACGCCTGGAAGCGTTTCAAGATCATTCACCATCAATAGACCGGTGACCGGGTGCAACGATAAGGCAGCATTCATGGGGTCTCCTCCGTGGGGCGTCTCGCCGCTGCCCTATCCACCAAGCGACTGAGCAGGGCTTTGCAGGTCTGCACCGCCTTGCGGCGTGCGGCGAGACGGCCAACAAGCCTCACCTGTTCCTGCTGCAGCGCCTGACAATTGGCTTTATCCAACGCTTGAAAGAAACCTTTCAGTTCGCCCAGCAACAGGCCAGATTGCACGGCGGCATGAATCAGCCGGAGCCGTTCCACACAACCCATGTTGTACCGCCCGTGGCCGCTGCTCGTCGTTTCACAGGGTTCGACGAGTCCGAGCTGCGCGTAGACGCGCAACTGATGGACGCTCACGCCGGCTTTGGCGGCGGCGACTGAGGTGCTATAGCCTTCCTCTGCTTTCATGTTGTCATCCCGCGCAGCAGGAGAGTTTGGTCACGTCCATGCTGAAGGTCTGGGCACAGAGCTTGAGTCCCTCGGCCATGACCAGATAGGGGAACATCGTGTCTGCGAGCTGCTGCACCGTCAGGCGCTGGCGGATGGCGAGCGCGGCGATCTCGATGATCTCGCCGGCTTCGGCGGCGAGAATCTGCGCCCCGAGCAGCCGGCCACCCGGTGCCTCCGCCACCAGCTTGATGAACCCCTGCGTCTCAAAATTGGCGAGCGCGCGGGGCACGTTATCCAAAGTCAGCGTGCGGCTGTCTACGGCGAGACCCTGCTCCCGGGCAGCCGCCTCGGTGAGCCCCACCGTCGCCACCTGCGGATCGGTAAATACCACCGCCGGCATGGCGGAGAGGTCGAGCACGGCGTCGCCGCCCAACATGTTGATGGCCGCGCGCGTGCCCCCCGCCGCCGCCACATATACGAATTGCGGTTGGCTGGTGCAGTCGCCGGCCGCATACACATGCTCCATCGAGGTCCGCAGGTGGTCGTCCACGACAATCGCGCCGTTGCGCTCGAGGCCCAGTCCGGCGGTGTTGGGTTGGCGACCCGTGGCGACCAGCAGACGGTCGCCGGTAATCAACTCTGTCCCGAGATCCACGTCGAACTCGCTGCCGGAATACCGCACCGACCGGGTGGTAATACCCGTGAGAATGCGCATGCCTTCCCGTTCGAGGAAGGACGCGAGTTCGGCGCCAATGGCTTCTTCCTCCCGTGGCAGCAGCCGCAGCAGGAGCTCTATCACGGTGATCTTGGAACCCAGGCGCAGAAACGCTTGCGCGAGCTCCAGTCCGACCACCGAGCCGCCGAGTACGATGAGGTGTTTGGGAAGGTTCTCGGCGATCAGCGCTTCGGTCGAGGTCCAGTAAGGGGTGTCTTTCAAACCGGGGATCGGCGGAACGGCAGAAGAGGCCCCCACGGCAATCAACACGCGATCCGCCTGCACCCGCGTCTCGGAACCATCGGGACGTTTCACCGCAAGGGCGGTCGGTGCCGTGAAATGCGCTTGGCCCTTGAGCAGATTGATGTTGGGATTATCATCGAGGTTGTGCTGATACTTCGCCTGCCGCAACTCGTCCACGCGCGCCTGCTGTTGCGCCACGAGACGCCGGCGCTCCAGGACCGGAGCCATCTTGCCAAGGCCGTCAAAAGGATGATGCTGCATCCGGTGCGCCACCTGCGCCGCCCGGATCAGGATCTTGGAGGGCACGCAACCGATGTTGACGCAGGTGCCGCCGAGCGTGCCCTGTTCGATCATTGTCACGTGTGCACCGTCGTTGGCGGCGCGCAGCGCGCCGGCGAAGGCCGCCGAGCCGCTGCCCACGATGGCCACCCGCAGACTCGCCTCCCCGCCGCTGCGTGCGGACGGCAGGGTCTCGGCGTCGAGGGGCTCCGCTCCGTAGCCTTTCGCCCGTACCGCTTTGAGCAGACGCTCGGTGGGCAGTGCCTCGCGAAGCTCCACTTCCGCCTGGGCGTCGGGAAATGAGACCCGGGCTTTGACCCCGGGCAGCGCGTTCAGGGCCTTCTCGATGGTCCGCGCGCAGTGGTCACAGGTCATGCCGGTGATGCGCAGGGTGGTGGTGTGTGCCATCGGTGTGTCTCCGTGTTCAGGGATGATCCGTTCCGGCGCGGCCGGAACGATTCACAGCCTAGACCCTGTACCTAAGTGAAGAGTCAAGCCCTTGGCGGCCGACTGGAGTTGTGCCGCAGGGGCTGGTGCTGAGACTATCCTGGCCAGTTGTGGCCCGTTGGCAGGCCATGCTAAATCTCATGGGGGCGGGCAAGGTTGTTGCTTAGGAGTTCGATATGCCGCAAACGCTGTCCATCGGGGAGCTGGCCGAAAGCGCCGGTGTCCAAGTCACCACGGTGAGGTTCTACGAGCGCAAGGGGCTTTTACCCCCGCCGCCGCGGCGCGTTTCGGGTTACCGGATGTATGGCGATGACGCCACCCAGCGGCTCCGGTTTATCCAGGAGGCCAAGGAGCTGGGATTTTCTCTTCACGAAATAGCGGAACTGCTGGCGCTGCGCGTCGGTGCCGGACGTACCTGCAGGAATATCAGACAACGTGCGGTACACAAGATCACGGATGTGGATGCCAAGCTCCGGCAGTTGAGACGCTTCAAGCGGGCTCTTCAAAAACTGGTGATGCAGTGCGAGGCGGGCGGCACACAGGGCGAGTGTCCGATTCTCGATGCGCTGGAGCATCCGAAGACGGCCCCGCCGCCGCTTCGCAAGAGTCCTCGCCCTTCTGTTTGAACCCATGCGTGCCTTGGGGCGTGTGAGTCCTGCGCGGGCCTCGGGCGGGGGCCGTACGCTAACAGGCAAACGTCCTTGTACTCGACGCTCTTCCACAGCCGCTCGATGAACACCTTGACCAGCCGACATCCCCGGCCGTCTAGGCTGATGGCAATCTGGTGTGTAGACCAGTCGCGACAGATTTAGTGGCTATCCAGCCGGTCCAGGATTGGGCAGTTATTCGAGTTCCCGGAGCACAGGTTCAGCAGTAGTGTCAGCTCGGCCTCCACTGTCTTTAAGGTGCTGATCTGCTTCCGCACGTCCTCGCATTTGCGCTGAGCCATGGCACGTATGGCCTTGCTGGATTTGAGCGGATTCTCGCGCAATTTCAGCAACTGGCCGATTTCAGCAAGTCTGAAGCCAATACTTTGGGTGCGCTGCACGAACTTGAGCCGCGCCACGTCCTTTTCCGAGTATGTCCGTCTGCCCGATTGGTTTTTACCGACCCGCGGTACCAGTCCGATTTTTTCGTAATAGCGGAGTGTGTCCGCCGAGAGGCCAAGCGCTTCTGCGGTTTTACCGATTAGCCGCTCCATGATCAGCCCTCCTTCTTGATTTGGCTGTTGAGCAAAGTACGCAAGGCTTTCTTCTCCCAGCGAATCATGGGCAGAAGTTTTCCGGAAACCGCTATCGCGGGCGTTGCCTTCACGCCCAATTCCACCGCGCGTTCCAGATGCTCGATGACGTTTCGTTCCTGGTAGCGGGCGGTATTTTCCGGAAGTACCGAAATTGCCGCCCGGACACGCTCGCGTACCGCGCGGCAATGCGGGCAGTAAGGTGAAAAGAATAATTCGACATCGAGCGACATGTTTAAAGATTCCGCGATTCTTGGTCAGGAGTGTACTCCCGGTTTCCCGTGGTCATCTGACCGACGCGTCGGGTACATTTGCGGTTAATAGGCATGATCTTCCGGAATCCGCGTCCCATCTCATCGGGCCACCACCGTGCCCGAGTACATGCCGGCGCCGCAATGGAACACGTAGCGCCCGGGACGGGGCGCGTAAAGCGTCACCGTCCGTGTCTGGCCCACGGGAACCGTGATCTCGATCGTGCGGCCATTCGGGCCGAGTCCCTCGAACACGGTGCGCAACAGACAGCCTCCGATATGATCCGTCACCGCCACCTCAACGGTTTGCTTGGCAGGTATAACGAGGATGCGCGGCTGGTAGGGATAACCGGTCGCATCGGCGCCTTCGGTCAAGTGGTACAGGGGACGCGACACGGCGGCTATCGCGGGCGTCACCGAAGCCTGGTTGAGATAGGTGCCGTAATTCTCGCCGAAGTAATAGAACAGGAACACGCCGGTGCCGATGAATAATCCGGCCGTGATGCGCATCAACCAGGGACCCATACGCCGCAGGGCGGCGAATAGCCGCTGGCCGAGCACCATCATCACCACCACCAGAAACGCGATGGCGAAGCCGTAGGCGAAGACGGAAAGTGCGGCGAGCGGGTAATTCCCGGTGACCAACGGTATCAGCAGGATGCCGAGAAAGATGGGCAGCGAGCAGGTATGCGAAGCAGCCCCGTAGGCAAAACCGAACGAAACGAGTGTGCGTTTCCGGGGTGTGCCGGCAGGTGTTCCGATTTCCTGACGTGCGTAAAACCGATTCATCGGGTTCCAGCGTTCAACGAACGCCAACACGCCGGTGCGTCCCAGCAATATCAGTGCCCCGAGCAGTATGAATACCGCGCCGACGATGGGGATAAAATAAATCAGGTAATTGTAGGCAATACTGCCAACTGCACCGATGACGCCGCCCGCGGCGGCATAGAAAATGACAATGCCCAACGCGACCAGACCGGCGGCGGATATTACAGTACGTGAAAGCACGCGGGTATCTTTGCCAGGCGACGTGCCGGTGGTGAGATAAGCCAGAAAAGCCGGCGTGATGGCGATGCTGCAGGGCGAGAAGAACGACGCCGCGCCCCCGATCAGCGCCAACGCCAGGATCAACACGGGTGGCAGCGCCGCTCCGTTCTGGAGAATAGCGCCCGCATGCAGGTACAGGACGTAGCCCGCAGCTCCTAGAAGCAGGAGCGCAATGGCGGCAGTGACCGGAATGATCCAACCTGTGCCGGAAGACTCTGGTGCGCCAGTCTGATGCATCGCTTTCCCGAATGGGGTTTGATTGCTTAGTTGTTGGATTGCGCCGGCTGAATCATCGTTTCCGTAGTGTAACCAAGCTGGCCAAGATGTTCGACAATGGCCGACTCCTTGAGTTCGTCCGAGTTAAACAGCACCTCGATGCGTTGTGATGAGGCATCGGCACGGACCTTTTGAACGCCCGCCAGGCTCTTGAGAATACGGATCACGCGCTGTTCGCAACTCACGCAATGCAACCTCTGATCGCCGACCACTGTGAACGCTACTGACTTGAACATAGCTTTACCCTCGCGGAAGATTGAATGGCAAACAATGCGATATCTGTCCAGGTTCAGGTTGTCGTAACCGGCGGCGGGGCTATCCCGACGCCCCCCACCGCCCCGAAGAAGAGCCCGGACCGGCCCGCCAGCGAATTGATGAAGATGGCGGTAACGCTGGTCGCCATCGCCACCATGGCCCACACCGGATAGATGAGCCCGGTGGCCGCCAGCGGGATGCCGAGGCCGTTGAACAGGAAGGCGAGCGTGATGTTCTGCAGCATCTTGCGGTAGCCGCGGCGGCTGATGTCGTAGGCAACCAGAACGCCGGTGAGACGGGTATTGAGGAGGATCACATCGGCGGCGTCAATGGCGATGTCGGTGCCGCTGCCCATGGCAATGCCGACGTCCGCCTGCATCAGCGCCGGCGCGTCGTTGATGCCGTCGCCAACCATGGCGACCCGCGCTTGTCGCTGGATCTGCCGGACGGTTTCGGCCTTGCGCTCCGGCAACACCTCGGCGTACACCTCATCAATGCCCGCTGCGGCGGCAATTTGTTGCGCGGCGCGCGCATTGTCGCCGGTGAGCAGCGCCACCCGCACGCCAGCGGCTTTGAGCCGCTCGACGGTTTCACGCGCGTCCTGACGCAGCGCATCGCCCAGCGCCAGAATGCCAAGCAGGTCAGCACCGCGGGCGACGCCGATTACGGTGCGGCCTGCGGCTTCCAGGCGCTCGATGCTCGCGGTCAGGGGTTGGATATTCACGCCGCGCTCGCTCAAAAAGGCGGGACTGCCCACCAGCATTGTTTCTGCGGCCGTTGTGCTCGCAAGTCTCGCGATGACACCTTTGCCGGCGATGGCTTCAAAGTTCTTGATTTCTGGAATATCGAGTCCGCGGGCAAAGGCGGCTTGCACCACCGCCTGCGCCAGCGGGTGTTCGGAGGCGGCCTCGACCGCGGCGGCCAAGGCCAGCAGCGTGTTCTCGTCCACGCCGTGCGCTTCGACTTCGCGCAACGCCGGCTTGCCCTCGGTGAGCGTGCCGGTCTTGTCGAAGACCACGGTGGTCACTTTGCGCAGCGCCTGGAAGGCTTCGCCGGTACGCATCAGCACGCCGCGCTCGGCGGCCTCGCCGGCGCCCCGCACGATGGACAGTGGCGCGGAGACGCCGAGCGCGCACGGATAGCCCATCACCAGCACCGACAGGCTGGCGAACACGGCGCGTTCCAGATCCAGCGGATACCCGAGCAGCACCGGACCGATCACCCAGGCCAGAAACGCCAGGGCCGCGATGCCGAGTACGGCGGGTGTATAGACGCGCAGCACCCGGTCCACGATGTGCAGTAGTCCGGGCTTGAGGGCGCGCGCGTCCTCGACGCTCTTGATCACCCGCTGCAGGAAGCTTTCTTCACCGACGGCGGTGACCCGCACCATGAGCGCACCGGTACCGTTGATCGCGCCACCGGCTATGCGACTGCCCACGTTTTTTTCGACCGGAAGCGGTTCGCCGGTGATCAGCGATTCGTCCACCGCCGAGTGCCCTTCGATCACTTCGCCGTCCACGGGAATGCGCTCGCCGGGGCGGACGCGTACGCGATCGCCGACCTGGACCGTCTCGATCGGGACGTCGGTTTCGCGCCCCTCGCGCAACACATGGGTGGTATCCGGCTGCAGGTCGAGCAGTTTCTTGACCGCCTGCGAGCTGCGCGTCTTGACGATCAGCGACAGCCACTCGGAGAAGATATGGTAGGTCAGCACCAATACCGCTACGGCAAAAAACGGCGCGGTGGGATAATCGGGACGGTGCAACGCTAGGCCCAGAATTCCGCCCGCGAGCCCGGCGAAGGCGCCGAGTTCGACCAATACGTGCTGGTTCAGAATGCCGCGTCTCAGCGCCTGCGCCGCCATGCGCAGGATGTGCGCGCCGAGGCCGAAGATCATGGCCGCCGCCAAGAGGGCCGCGAGCCAGGGTGTCAGCACGCCCAGCCAGCCCAGATCACGCAGTGTAAACAACGCCACGCCGGGAACGGCAAGCGCCAGGCTCCCGCTGACCGCACGCCCCGCCCCTTGTTGACTGAGCACGGCGTAGGCAAAGGCGATCAGACTCACGACCACGAAAGCCGAGAAGCCGAGCGCCCAACCGCTGACGGGGTTGGCGATCAGCCCGATCGCGGTCAGGCTCAATACCAGCGCTCCCAGGAAGCGGTTGCGCTCGCGCGCCAGCGCCCGTTCCTGGGCCTCGAACGGTTCCACCTTGCGCGGGTCGGAGAGCGTGTAGCCGATGTCGGTGAGCGTGCGCATCAACGCGTCGGCTCGGGTCTGGCCCGGATCGTATTCCACCAGCGCCTGCTCGTGGGTCAGACTGACCGCCACCTTGTACACGCCAGCGCGCCGCCCGAGCGCCTTTTCGATGGTGCCGGTGCACAGCGAGCAATGTAGCCCGCCGATATGGGCGCGCACACGGCGGCGATCCGCGCGGCCAGTAGGTTCATCACTCCAGGGGCGAATCGTTTCGGACAAGGCGTGGGCGGTACTCATGTGGGCTGTCTCCAGTGATCAGCTATCGGCATTGAAGACAATGCTAGATGATGGAGTTAACTCCATGTCAAGCCACTCGGTACCAGGCGCAGTGTGGGGATTGAGTTCTGCTATGCCCTTTGCAGTCAATGCGCTGGGTCGTTTCTGCAAGCCCCGCCTTGCCTTGGGGAGTTGCCCGCTCCGCGCTGACGGGCCCACCGCGGCAAAGTTCCGGCCATCTGGCAACCTCTCCGATCCCTCTTGACCTTACACATAGGTGAAGGCTTTAAGATATCCCAGGATTGCAGATCATCGCGCGGGTGCGTCCGCCGAATGACCGGTAAAACCCGTTCTTTGCACATGGAGCACGATTATGATCAATTCACGCCGCTTGTCCGCATCAATCCTCTGTTTGACCCTGTTGCTGGCTGCCTTGATACCCACTTTTGCCTACGCCAATCCCAAAACCGGAACCACGGCACCCGCCGTCACGTTCCTGAGCCAGGGCAAAAGCCTGTCACTGAATACCTATCACGGGCAGAAGGTGATGCTGTGGCTGTTCTCCACTTGGTGCCCCAGTTGCCAGGCCGGTCTCGCGGCACTCGCACAGGAACGGAAAGCACTTGCCGCCGGCCGCGTGCATCTGATCGTGCTGGAGAACTACCGGAATGGCGGCTATTCCGGCCCGTCCATGCAGGCACTGATGAACCAGTACGCCCAGGCTGCGAAAGTTGCACCCAATTGGACCATCGGTAGCGCTACCCAGAAATTGGCGGCGGTTTACAACACAAAGTCGTACCCCGATATCTACTACCTCATCGGTGCGGATGGAAAAGTCGAGACGGTGGGAAGCGCTCCGTCCGCCAGCATGGACCAGATTCTGGCATTCGCCAGGAAATGACGCTGTATCCGGAAATGAGGCCTTTCCCATGAAAAATCTGTTACCCGCTGTCCGCGAAGTTTTTTCATCCCGTGTCGCCTGGATCATCGGCATCGTGAGTTTTGCGGTGTTCCTCGTCATTTATCTCATGACATTACCCGCGACCTTTACCGGCGGAGTAGTGGGTTTCAGGGCGTTCGCATTCGTGACCCCTGAGCTTGCGGGGTGGTCTGTGCTCATGGCTGCACTGCTGGGTGTGCTGATGCCGATGACGGTGTATCTGCTGCGACGCGGGTATAAGGCCCGCGGCGGTGCCGGCACGGCCACCGGCGGACTGGTCATCAGTCTGGTTACGCCATTGCTCTGCTGTTCGCCGATCCTGCCGATCGTCTTCAGCTTTCTCGCCGGCTTCATTCCGGCGCTGGCGGGAGGAGCGGGTGGGGCTGTACAGGGGTTCCTGGCCACCCATGAATGGCTGTTCTTTACCGTGGCCACGGCCATTTTGGTGTTTGCGCTGTACCAGAATGCCAAAGAGGTCGTGAAAGGCACCTGTTGCGCCGTCTGAATTCGAATTGGTTTTATATGAGATGACAACTGTTAAAACGTGGACGATCTTTATATGAAGTATCGCTGCAAACGTTTGCACCTGTTTCTGCATTACTATTGAATGCACTGCTTGGGATGACATTGGCGCTGCCGCCCACCTTCGCTGCCGGCAACCAGGCGCCATGCCCACAAAGATGGGTATGGCCGGCGGGATGAAGAACAACATGATGAAAATGATGCATAACAAGACCTGGGTCAAGCAGGCTCAGAAGACGCTCAGTAGTCACGGTGCCCGCATTCGGACGGGGATCTACGGCAAGAAAACAATTGACGCCTTCCGCACATTCCAGAAGGCTCAGGAGCTTAAAGTCACCGGCATGCCGGATCCCCAGACCCTGAAGGCGCTGGATATCGGTCACTAAACCGAGTCGGAGTTTCAATCAGCGGCCGGCATTCTGAAATGAGGTAGTCCCGGGTCAGGGTGAAACTCGGTTTTTCCTGGAGGGTTTTGCCGATGAATGAGCACCGGAAGTCTGACGCCGACACGCAGTGTGTTTCGACCGTAACTTGAATCTGGGGTCTGAGGCTGAATGCCAGAACCGCAGAGGGCTAGATTCCCGGCGGCAGCCAGTTTTGGATGGTGGCATGATGCGGCGACCACGCAGACCATGCCGAGGCTGCCCAGCCACGCACCAGCCGTTTGTGTTCTTCTGCGTCCTTGGCGCGATGCACATCGGCAACCGTTATCGACCCCAGCGAAGGCGGCGGCACCAACCATGTATAACTTCCCTTACTTTTGACCGCCGCCAGCATGACGGCATTGGCGTGCGGCATATCCAAACCCCGCTCCAGTAACAAACACAGCCGGATAAGATGTACAGCCACGGACTGGATGCTCTGCGCCGAGGGTTGCCCCGGATGCTGCACCGCATAGGAATCGACTGTGAGCCTGTGCACCTGGAAATAGGCTTGGTCGCTGTATTCACGCGCCAGCACCTCACCGTAGGCCGCCCAGCAGCCCGGGCAGGATTCCATATAACGGTGGGTCGGGCCTTTGATGTCGGCGAATGAACCGCCACATCCCATACAGTTGATCATTGCCATCGCGGCGGATCCTCTGATATCTGCAAGTGGCCTCAAAAATATCTATAACCGCTTAATTCCCTTGCCCTCCGGGAGAGGGGTTTTTGAGATAGCTTCTATCAAGATACTATCCTTTGCAAAGCTGGACAGAGAGACCAGATGCGGGGTTGGGTAAATTCACCGATGATCAATTGCAACCGGGGCATAAATCCATGTTGATTGCCGTTACACGCGAAGTCAGTGCACGCATCACCGAATGTGAGCTGACGCATCTGGCCCGCGAACCCATCAATTTAGAGCGCGCCCGGGCGCAGCATCAACACTATGAAGATTTATTACTGGAATTGGGATGCAAACTCCAGCAATTGCCAGCGGAACCGGAGTTGCCAGATTCCGTGTTCGTGGAGGATACCGCGTTAGTGCTGGAAGAGCTGGCGGTGATCACGCGGCCGGGTGCGGAATCCCGGCGCGCTGAAACCACCTCAGTCGCGAACGTCCTGAAACAATACCGCAAACTGTTTTATATCGAACCACTCGGCACGCTGGATGGTGGCGATGTATTGCAAGTCGGCAAGATTTTATTTGTAGGGCTGTCACAACGCAGCAATGCAGAGGGCATCGAACAATTACGCAAAGTCGTCTCGGCGTTCGGATATACCGCGACAGCCGTCACATTGCATGATTGCCTGCATCTCAAAAGTGCAGTGACCCAGGTCACCGAAGACACGCTGCTGATCAACCGCCAGTGGGTTGATCCGGCAGCCTTTGGACCGCTGCGGTTTATTGACATAGCGCCAACGGAACCGTTTGCTGCCAATGCGGTGCGCATCGGCAAAACCCTGGTTTATCCCGAGGCATTTCCAAAAACGCGACAGCGGTTGGAAGCACAGGGCATCAAAGTGCGCACTGTGGATGCTTCGGAACTGGCCAAGGCGGAAGGCGGGGTAACCTGCGGTAGTTTGATCTTTAATGCCTGAAGAAATCACGTTTGGCATCCCTGTCTTCCGTTGTTCCAGGTCAATGATTCCGGGCTTGGCCGGTGGCCGGAATGGTCAAGTTCCGATCCGGCTGATGGTTGTTCAGGATCGCATGGGCGCATGCCAGTAAGGATTTTCCACTGGCAACCGGTTCATCTTCGCCGATCTCCCACATCATCATACCCGCCAGGTGCCGGCTGATGACATAGTCAGCCTTGGCGGCGATTGACGCCGGATCATCATAGCTGATCCATTGCCGGGTGGCCGGGTTGAAGGCAAACACAGCACTGATCCTGCCGTCGACACGGATATAGTGAGGTTTAAACCCGGATTCCAGCAGTTTCTGCGCGGCCCGATACGAACCATGACCCCTGTTCAAATCGTATTTCGTGGTTTTGCGCTTTTGGAAGCGTGCATAAAGTCCGTGGTTACCATCGGTGGCCCTGACCTCGCCATACGCGACAAAGTAAACAGGAAACCCCAACAGGATTCTATTCGCCGGCACACCCACAAATGTCAGATATTCGACCGCCTGGTTGTCGCTGACATGGTAGTACCCGGGGATCAACGGTTCATCCGGGCTGCTGTACAGGTTTGAGTTGTTGCCGGTTACGCCACCGGGATAATAGGGACCATGAAACTCGTAACCCATGAGTGACACATAGGCATCGCCCGCAATGTGTTTCAGATTGCTGCTGCAGGAGGTATTGGACGGACAATCCATACTGCGCAGGGTTTCCCAATCGCCGGGGACCTCAATGCTGATATAGGCCCGCGGGCCCAGTTTCTTTCTCAAAGCATGCACAAGTTGGACGTAGCGCCCGCCTTCAGCCGAACCGAAAAGCGCGGAGGGCTCGAAATCCAGATCGATGCCGGCCAAGTGATATGCAGTAATGATCGTGGAAGCGGATTCGACGAACGTTTTTGGATGTGCGATGGCGTTTTCAAAGGTGTTTTGACTGCCGGCACCGCCGATGGAAATGATTTTTCTGAGTGTCCGCCGAGTGTTCTGCAGTTTGGCAAAAGCTGAGAAACTGCCTGCCGAGGCCAGCCCGGCACGCGGACAGCTGTTGGAATGCTGATGACAAAACCCTTTCACGTCGTGTCGGGACAGGTCAACGGCTGGATGATTGAAATACACATGGCCCGACCCGTCGACCTGCAAAAAGGCATAGGCTAATACATTGATCATATCCAGTTGGCCCATTAACTCTGGGTTTTGTTGAGTAGTGCCGGAAGGACTCAGGCTGCCGGGGATCGGGTAATCCGCATACCGGGTTGTATTGTCAGACCAGTAGGTCATGAATATTTTGTGTGATTGAATCTGTCCGGCATTCACTCCACGCCATGGCAGCATCAAAAATATGATGGTCAGAAAGCCTAGCTTGGCTCGCGTGCATGCGTGTTGCATTTTCTCTTTTTCCAAAACGGTCATGTCCCAGCCAAGTATAACCGCGGAATCGCGGAGAGGCGTTTACCCGGCCGCATGTTGTTGTCTTAATGTCCGATGCATGCCGATGGCGTATATTAGGAATTGATTTCGGCTGGCGAAATATGCGTTCAGAGAAATCACTCTATAATCATTGGAACCAAACCAAATTGGCTAATAATGCTGGAAGAATTAGCATGAAAATCAATTCCGAGGATTTTCGCGTGGCTGAGGATACTGAAATCAGCCTTCGTAAATGGCCAACGATTGTCGAGCCGGTCTACAAGTCCAAGGAGCAATATCAAACACTGCTGGCCGAGCATGTCGCGCAGCTAAGCGCGCTGCAGCAGCTGCTCTACGCCTCCAACCGCCATGCCCTGCTACTGATATTCCAGGCGCTGGATGCGGCCGGCAAGGATGGCGCCATCAAGCATGTGATGTCCGGGGTCAACCCGCAAGGCTGCCAGGTCTTCAGCTTCAAGCACCCCAGCCCCGCCGAATTGCAGCATGACTTTCTGTGGCGCACCACCCGCGATCTGCCGGAACGCGGGCGCATCGGGATTTTCAACCGCTCCTACTACGAGGAAGTGCTGATCGTGCGGGTGCACCCCGCGTTACTCCAGAGTGAAGGACTCCCGGACGCACCGCATGACGACAGGGTGATCTGGCACGACCGCTATCGTTCGATCGTGAATTTAGAGAAGCACCTGCATCGCAACGGAACCCGCATCCTCAAGTTCTATCTACACCTCTCAAAGGAAGAGCAACGCCAGCGTTTTCTGGCACGGATTGACGAGCCGGAAAAGAACTGGAAATTCAGTCTGGCGGACATTGAGGAGCGGGGATTTTGGAAACAGTATAGGCAGGCCTATGAGGAATGCCTGGCTGCCACCAGCACCCGCGAGGCCCCCTGGTATGTGGTACCTGCCGATGACAAGGAAAACGCCCGGCTGATTGTGTCCAGGATTATCCTCGATACCCTCGCAGGCCTCAAAATGACCTACCCCAAAACCAGCACCAAGCGCCGGCAGGAATTACAATTGATCCGCAAACGCTTAGCGAAGCGAGATTAACCCGCCTTAGCGGTGCAGCTCAGTTGGGGCTATGGTCTGATTTTAATGCCTGCCAAGCCTTTCCAGTGCCGGATGCTGAAACTATTTTTCGCCACACACGTAATAATATCCGGGCGGCGCGTGTCCAATTGCTATGCGTCGAAGTGAAACCAGGAGTTCCAAAGTGAAAGTCGTTCGCGGAATCGCGGTTGGCGCCGTTTTGGCGGTACTCGCGGGTGTGATATTCACAGGCCTGCGCTGGGTCAGCGGCCTGGATGCGCTGCCATTGGCGGTGGCGGCGGATATGCCGTCGCTGGCCGGCAAGCAGCCGGCGCCAGCGTTCCCCACCGGCCTCGATTGGATCAATACCGGCGGCCGACCAGTGACGCTCAAGGAATTGCGCGGCAAAGTGGTATTGCTGGATTTCTGGACCTACGGCTGTATCAATTGCTTCCACATCATCCCCGACCTGGACAAACTGCAGAAGACCTATGGCGACAAACTGGTCATCATCGGCGTGCATTCCGCCAAGTTCGCCACCGAGCGCAAGACCGCCCACATCGAAGCGGTGGTGCTGCGCTACGGCATTGATCATCCGGTGGTGAACGACAAGGACATGCAGATCTGGAATGCATATGGCGCCGAAGGCTGGCCCACTCTCACAGTGATCGATCCCGCCGGCAACGTGGTCGGCCAGGTGTCCGGCGAAGGACATTACGCGTTGCTGAATAAAGTCATCGGCACGCTGGTCCAGGGATTCGGCGCCAAGGGCGAGATCAATGCCAAACCCCTGTGGTTCAGCGGTATTCATTTGGAAATGCCGAAGACCACATTGCTGTATCCCGGAAAAGTTTTAGCGGACGCGGCGCATGACCGGCTGTTCATCGCCGATTCCAACCACAACCGCATCGTGGTGACGACACTCGCCGGCACGGTATTGGCGGTGATCGGCGATGGCAGCACCGGATTGCGGGATGGCGACTACGCACACGCGCAATTCCATTATCCCCAGGGTATGGCTTTGGCGGGCGCCGACATGCTGTATGTGGCGGACACCGATAACAATGCAATCCGCAAAGTTGATCTTGTGAAGCAGACGGTCAGTACCGTGGCCGGCGACGGCAAGCAGACCTACATGACTGATCCGGCGATGCCGGCGCGCGGCGCGGAACTGAATACGCCCTGGGCGGTGTTGTTCCACGGCGGGCTGCTATACATCGCCATGGCCGGTCAGCATCAGTTATGGACCTATGACCCGATGACAGCCAGCATTAATTTGTACGCGGGCAGCGGCCAGGAAGGCGTCACTGACGGTCCGCTGGCGCAAGCGAGTTTCGCGCAGTCCAGCGGACTCACCACCGACGGGCGCAGCTTGTACGTGGCTGATCCGGAAGCCAGCGCCGTGCGACAAGTCGGTTTTGGTCCGGGCGCGCGGGTCCGCACGCTGGTCGGCACCGGGCTGTTTGATTTCGGCGATGTGGACGGCGTCGGCGATGACGTGCGTTTGCAACATGATCTGGGTATCGCCTGGCATGCCGGACGCCTATATATAGCGGATACCTACAACAGCAAGATCAAGGTGCTGGACCCGAAAACACGCCGCGTGACCACGTTGGCGGGTGGCAACGGTGAATTCGACGAGCCGGGTGGGCTGAGCGCAGCCACCGACGAGCTATATGTCGCCGATACCGATCACAACCGCATCGCGGTGCTGGACATCAAAACCGGCAAAATCAGCAGCCTGAAACTCGCCGATCCGCAGCATCTGCTGGCGCAACCCTGAGATTTCCGGCCTGCCGTGCAGGCCCGGTGGGTTTTGACTACACTGGAGCGATGTCCAGTACCCGCCCCCTCAAAAGCGTGCCCGACCGCAAGCTGCCGTTAGTGGACGTACTTGCCTGGCTGGAAGCCGACGGTATGCTCACCGCGGAGCGCGTCGCCTTGTTGCGCGGGCTTGCGGAACGCGGTTCCTACGACGATCAACACCCCTTGTCGGTGATCGGCAAGCGCGGCTGGCAGGACGCCCGACCGCCGCATGCGCCGCTCACCGTCGAGGGCCTTACCGTATGGCTTGCGCAGAAGGTAAAGCTGCCGTACTTTCGCATTGACCCGTTGAAACTCGACATGCGCCGCATCACCGGCGTGATCTCCCAAGGCTATGCCTCGCGCTTCAAGGTATTGCCGGTGGAAGTCACGGCGGATGAGATCGTGGTGGCCACTTCCGAACCCTACGAGCGCGAATGGGAACGGGAGATCAACCAGATCCAGAACAAGAAAATCCGGCGGGTGTTTTCCAATCCCGATGACATCAACCGCTATCTGGTGGAGTTCTATTCAATTTCACGTTCGGTGATCGGCGCCGAGAGCCAGAATCTCGGCAGCGCCGCGACCGGCATCCAGAATTTTGAACAACTTATAGAATTGAGCCGTGCCGGCAAGCTCGACGTCAACGATCAGCACGTGGTCAGCATTGTGGACTGGCTGCTGCAATACGCCTTCGATCAGCGCGCCAGCGACATTCACATCGAACCACGCCGTGAAGCCGGTCTGATACGCTTCCGCATCGATGGCGTGCTGCATCAGGTCTATCAGTTTCCATCCGCAGTACTGGCGCCGGTGACCAGCCGCATTAAGATTCTCGCGCGTATGGACATCTCCGAGAAACGCCGTCCGCAGGACGGGCGTATCAAGACGCGCAATCCCAGCGGCCAGGAAGTCGAACTGCGCATATCCAGCATGCCCACCGCGTTTGGCGAGAAACTGGTGATGCGTATATTTGATCCCACCGTGTTGTTGCGCAGTTTCCGCGAACTCGGCATTTCAGAGCAGGATGAGAAATTCTGGCAGGGTATGATCGATAACCCCCACGGCATCATCCTGGTAACCGGACCCACGGGCTCCGGCAAGACCACCACGCTGTATACCACCCTGAAGCAGCTCGCTCAACCGGATGTGAATGTGTGCACGGTGGAAGATCCCATTGAAATGGTGGATCCGGCGCTCAACCAGATGCAGGTACAGCCGAATATCGACCTTACCTTCGCCAACGGCGTGCGCACGCTGCTGCGACAGGATCCGGACATCATCATGATCGGTGAGATCCGCGACGCGGAGACCGCCGAGATGGCGGTGCAGGCCTCGCTCACGGGCCACCTGGTGCTATCCACGCTGCATACGAATGATGCGCCGTCGTCCATCAGCCGCCTGCTGGATCTGGGGGTGCCTCCCTATCTGCTGCAGTCGACGCTGTTGGCCGTCATCGCCCAGCGGCTGGTGCGCACCCTGTGCCCGCACTGCAAGCAAGAGGCGGAACTTGGCGACCAGGAGTGGGACAGCCTGGTGGCGCCCTGGAAAGCGCAGAATCCGAAGCGGGTATTCAATGCCATTGGCTGCCTGGAGTGCCGCAACACCGGTTACAAGGGCCGCATCGGGCTTTACGAGATGCTGGGCTTTACGCCCGCCATCAAGAAACTCATCACCACCGATTTCGATATGGATGCCTTGCGCCAGGAAGCCATGCGTACCGGCATGAAACCGCTGCGTCTGCGCGGCGCCCAGAAGGTCGCGGAAGGCGTGACCACGGTGGAGGAAGTCCTGCGCGTGGTGCCGCCGCCCACCACTCATTACTGAACACCATTTTCCGATGCCGCTGATGAAATCCGCCGATCTCGGGGCGCAGCTTGCGCGCGGCCGCGCGCAGCTGGACGTCAAGTTGCCGGCAGGGGCGGAAGATGCGCTGCTGGATTTTGTCACGCTGCTGGTCAAATGGAACGCCACGTATAATCTCACCGCCGTCCGTACCCCCACGGACATGGTGAGCAAGCATTTGCTGGACAGCCTGAGCGTGCTGCCATTCCTGCATGAAGAACGGATTGTGGATGTGGCTACCGGCGCGGGTTTGCCCGGCATTCCGCTGGCGCTGGCCTGTCCGGAACGGCAGTTTGTGCTGCTGGACAGTAACGGCAAGAAAACCCGCTTTGTAACCCACGTGGTGACAACACTGGGCCTGCGGAACGTGGAGGTGGTGCAGTCGCGTGCCGAGGACTATCGTCCCGCGGAGCTGTTTGCTACCGTGATCAGCCGTGCCTTTGCGTCCCTGCTTGATTTTATGCGGCTTGCCGGCCATCTTGGCGCGCCGCATGCGCGTTTTCTGGCCATGAAAGGCCAGGCACCGGCAGATGAATTGCAGGCGTTGCCGGCCGGGTTCCGTGCCACCGTGCATCCGCTTACGGTGCCGGAACTGGAGGCGAGTCGCTGCGTGGTGGAAATTCAGAAGGGTGAGGCGTGAGGAATGAGGCGATGAGAAAAACCGGATTCCCGCGGGCGCCTTCTCACGCATCACGCTTTTCTCCCGGCGCCCCGTGCCTTACGCCTTACCCCTCACGCCTTACCCTTCACTGATTTTATATATGGGACGCATCATTGCCATCACCAATCAGAAAGGCGGCGTCGGCAAAACCACCACCGCCGTGAATCTCGCCGCCTCGTTTGCCGCCACCAAACGCCGTGTATTGCTGGTAGACGCGGATCCGCAGGGTAATGCCACCATGGGCTGCGGTGTCGACAAGTACGCACTCGCCCATGGTGCCTATGAAGTGATCATGGGCGAAACACGGATTCGCGATGCGCTCGTCAATCTGGATACCGGTGGTTTCAAATTATTGCCGGCCAACAGCGATCTCACTGCTGCGGAAGTGAGTCTCATAAGCGCAGAGCACCGCGAGACCCGGTTGCGGGACGCGCTCGGGGATATCCGCGCCGATTTCGATTACATCCTTATTGATTGCCCGCCCTCGCTCAACATGCTCACGGTCAATGCGCTGGTGGCGGCGGACGCTGTGCTGATTCCCATGCAATGCGAGTACTACGCTTTGGAAGGCCTGTCGGCCTTGATGGACACTATCGAACGTCTGAAACGCGTGAATCCACGGCTGCAGATCGAGGGCCTGCTGCGCACCATGTTCGATCCGCGTAATAATCTGGCCAACGAGGTTTCCTCACAACTCATTATGCATTTCGGCGAGCGGGTGTATAACACCATCATCCCACGCAATGTGCGTCTGGCGGAGGCGCCGAGTTTCGGCTTACCGGCTTTGAAGCACGACAGCACTTCCCGGGGAGCGCTCGCGTATCTGGCACTGGCCGGCGAAATACTGCGTAAAGAACAAGAGCGCGGCGCGGTCTCCGGCGTTGCTGCTACAATCCCCGGTTCTTCGAGGGAGGCGTGAAAGTGGCGGCGAAACGCAAGGGCTTGGGCCGTGGATTGGACGCGCTTCTGGGCGGCGCGCTGCCGGCAATGAACGCAGAAGAAGGGCCCGAGGAGATGCGGAATATCCCGGTGGATTTGATCCAGCCGGGCAAATACCAGCCGCGCATGCACATGCATCCGGAAAGCCTCCAGGACCTGGCGGATTCCATCAAGGCGCAGGGCTTGGTACAGCCCATCGTGGTGCGGCCCGTCACCCCGCATCTGGACGGGGTTCAGTCCGCAGGCGCGCGCCGCTACGAGATCATCGCCGGCGAACGCCGCTGGCGGGCCGCGCAGATGGCCGGCCTGCATCAGATTCCCGCGGTGGTGCGTGATGTCCCGGACCGGACCGCCATTGCCATGGCGCTCATCGAGAACATCCAGCGCGAAAATCTCAATCCTCTGGAAGAGGCCCAGGCTCTGCAGCGGCTCATCAGCGAATTCGACATGACCCACCAGCAGGCTTCAGAAGCGGTGGGCCGTTCCCGCGCTGCGGTGACCAATCTGCTGCGTTTGTTGGAGCTCACCGACGCCGTCAAGGATCAGGTGGAACGCGGTGACCTGGAGATGGGTCACGCGCGGGCGCTGCTGGCGCTCAAAGGCGTCGCCCAGACGGATGCCGCACGCCGGGTGGTGGCCCGTCATCTGTCGGTGCGCGACACCGAGAATCTGGTGCGGCGGCTGCTCAAGGAGAACGGCGGAGGTGGCGCCAGGGGGCCACGGCGGGTGGATCCCAACATCCGTCAACTGGAAAACCAGCTCACTCAGAAGCTCGGCGCCAAAGTCAGCGTGGAAACCGGAACCGGCGGCAAGGGCCGGCTCGTCATTTATTACACCAGCCTCGATGAACTGGACGGCATTCTGGGCCGCATTCGCTGAAAGGATGGGATTTCAGTCGCCCGTGCTACTGACTTTTACGCCCAAAATTCATTGAAGATACCTGTCCAGCCCGCTAAAATGCCGGGCTCTCCACAAGCTGGGGCTTTTGGAGCCGCCACCCGCTGCCATACCCGGTAACGACGTGGCTTTTTTGTATTCAGGAAGCGCAGCTCATGACCGGCGCATTTGCCAAAGCCCGGCAGGGCACGCTCATCATCGTTGGCCTGCAACTGGTGACGACACTGCTGGCGGGGTTGGTGGCGGCCGGGGTGGCTGGGCGTTATGCGGCCTGGTCGGCGCTTTTGGGCGGCCTTATCAATGTGGTGGCGAGCCTGTCTATGGCGTTGAAGCTGTTCGCCGGCGGTTTGGCGGCGGGGCCGCAGCAGTGGTTGGGGCGCTTCCTGGTGGGTGAGGCCTTGAAATTCGTAATCACGGTGGTGCTGTTTATCTTCGCCATCGTGGTCTTGAAAGCGGCGTTTCTGCCGCTGATTCTGGCCTATATCGCCACCTATGTGGCTTATTGGATCGGCATGGTAAGGATTAGTTTCGGGCAAGCAGCATGAGCCAGACAGCAGCAATTACTCCAAATGAGTACATCCATCATCACCTGACCTATTGGACGGTGGGCCATGGCTTCTGGTCGCTGCACCTGGATACACTGCTGGTCTCACTGATACTGGGGTTCGTGTTCTTTTTCTCATTCTGGATTGCGGCGCGCAAAGCCACCTCGGGAGTTCCCGGCAGATGGCAAAACATGGTCGAGTGGCTCGTGAACTTTGTGGACCAGCAGGTGAAAGAGACCTTCCACGGCCGCAACAAGCTCATTGCCCCCTTGGCGCTCACCATCTTCATGTGGGTGTGGCTGATGAACTTCATGGACATGCTGCCGGTGGATTTGCTGCCGCGTCTCGCGCAGTGGCTCGGCATGCCGTTCGGTGCCAATCCCGAGCATGTGTACCTGAAAGTGGTGCCCACCAACGACATGAACATGACCTTCGCCATGTCGCTCACGGTTTTCGTACTGACGTTGTTTTTCAGCGTCAGAGTGAAAGGTCCACTTGGTTACGCCAAGGAATTGTTCACACATCCCTTCGCAGCGCACAACTTCTTCGCCAAGCTGCTGCTGGCGTTGCCGAACCTGTTGCTCAACCTGGTGGAAACGCTCGCCAAGCCGCTGTCCCTGTCGCTGCGGTTGTTCGGCAATATGTTTGCGGGTGAACTCTTGTTTGTATTGATTGCGTTACTGCCCTGGTGGGTACAGTGGCCCTTGTCGTTTGCCTGGACAGGATTCCATCTGCTTATCATCACTATCCAGGCATTTTTGTTCATGATGCTGACCATCGTGTACCTGAGCATGGCACACGAGTCGCACCATTCGCACTGAGTTGTTTTAACTGTTAAATCGGCCGTAGGAGAGTCTCAATGGATATCGTCAGTCTGATTGCACACGTTCAAGGTCTCACCGCCATCGCCGTGGGCCTGGTATTCGGCCTGGGTGCGCTCGGTACCGCCATCGGTTTCGGCATCTTGGGAGGCAAGTTCCTGGAAGGTTGTGCGCGCCAGCCGGAGCTGTCCAACATGCTCGCTGGCCGCATGTTTCTGATGGCAGGCCTCCTGGACGCCGTGGCCATGATCGGCATCGGCTTTTCGCTGTACTTCGTGTTCGACAATCCGTTCGTGAGCGCGGTGAAGGCGGCAGCCAATATAGTGAGCCACTGAATTCTATGTTTCATCCACTTCAAGAGGTTGTACGGCAGTGAATATTGATGCCTCACTGTTCGCGGAAGCCATCGCCTTCGGCCTGTTCATCTGGCTGACGATGCAGTTCATCTGGCCGCGCATCACCAAGGCTATGGACGACCGCGCCAGCAAAATCGCCGAGGGTTTGGCGGCCGGCGAACGCGGTAAAAAGGATCTGGAACACGCCCAGGTGAAAGCCACGGAAATCCTGCACGAAGCGCGCGACAAAGGCGCCGCAGTAGTGGACGTTGCCAGCCAGCAAGCGTCACGGATTCTGGAAGAAGCCCGCAAGGAAGCCCAGGCGGAACGCCAGCGCCAGGTGGAAGCCGCCAAGGCCGAGATCCGTCAAGAGCTCAACCGCGCCAAGGATGCATTGCGCGCCGAAGTGGCGAACGTCGCGGTGGCCGCCGCCGAGCGCATTATCGAACGCGAGATCGATCCCAAGACGCACAAAGCGCTGTTGGACGATCTGGCGCGGCAGATTCACTAAAAGACAGATGTTTCATGGCTGAAACCCTCACTCTCGCACGTCCCTACGCCAAAGCGGTGTTCGAACTCGCCCACGAACGCAAAGAAACCGAACAATGGGGCAAGTTGCTGAAACTACTGGCCGGGTTTACGCACAACCACGAGGTGCAAGTGATGCTGGGCGATCCGCAAGTGCCGGCGCCGGTACGGGCCGAGGCGCTGCTGGAGCTTTGCCACAAGTCCGGGCAAAAGACCGGTCCGCGCGGGCGCAATTTCGTGAAACTGCTGGCCGAGTACCGGCGCTTGCCGATCCTGCCGGAAATCGCGGTGGAATATGCAGCCCTGTGCGAACAGGTGGAAGGCGTTGTGGAAGTAGAATTGCGCGCCGCCACGGCGGTGGCCGCGACCGAACAGACACGCATCCGCGCGGCGCTCACGCAAAAACTCGAGCGCACGGTAAAACTGACCTGCGTTACGGATCCCTCGCTCATCGGAGGCGCCGTTATCCGCGTCGGCGACTTGGTGATTGACGGTTCGGTGCGCGACAAATTGACCCGCCTCACGGCGGCCATCATTCAATAACCCGGTTCAAGGACTTCAAGGATTACGATCATGCAACTCAATCCTTCGGAAATCAGCCAGCTCATCAAGGAACGCATCCAGCACTTCGATGCGGATGCGGAAACCCGCAATGTGGGCACCGTGGTAAGCGTGACCGACGGCATCGTGCGTATCCACGGCCTGCAGGCGGCCCAATACGGTGAAATGCTGGAGTTTCCCAAGAATACGTTCGGCCTGGCGCTGAACCTGGAACGCGACTCCGTGGGCGCGGTGATTCTCGGCGATTACAAGCACATCTCGGAAGGCGACACGGTGAAAACCACCGGCCGCATCCTGGAAGTGCCGGTGGGTCCGGAATTGCTGGGCCGCGTGGTGAACTCCTTGGGCCAACCCATCGACGGCAAGGGCCCCATCAAAACCAAACTGACCTCGCCCATCGAGAAAGTGGCGCCGGGCGTGATCGAGCGCCAATCCGTGTCGCAACCGGTGCAGACCGGCCTGAAGGCCATTGACGCCATGGTGCCCATCGGCCGCGGCCAGCGTGAACTGATCATCGGCGACCGCCAGACCGGCAAGACCGCGGTGGCGGTGGACACCATCATCAACCAGAAAGGCAAGAACCTGTTTTGCGTGTATGTGGCCATCGGCCAGAAGAATTCTTCCATCGCCAGCGTGGTCCGCAGGCTGGAGGAACAGGGCGCCATGGAATACACCATCGTGGTGGCGGTATCCGCGTCGGAATCCGCCGCCTTGCAGTACATCGCGCCCTATGCGGGCTGCGCCATGGGCGAATACTTCCGTGACCGCGGCCAGGACGCGCTCATCGTCTATGACGATCTCACCAAGCAGGCCTGGGCCTACCGCCAGGTGTCGCTGTTGCTGCGCCGTCCACCGGGCCGCGAAGCCTATCCGGGAGACGTGTTTTATCTGCACTCGCGCCTGCTGGAACGCGCCGCACGCGTGAACCCCGAGTACGTGGAGAAGTTCACCAACGGCGAGGTCAAGGGCAAGACCGGTTCGCTCACCGCACTGCCCATCATCGAGACCCAGGCCGGCGACGTGTCGGCGTTCGTGCCCACCAATGTGATTTCCATCACCGACGGCCAGATCTTCCTGGAAACCGATCTGTTCAACGCCGGCATCCGGCCCGCCATCAACGCCGGCATCTCGGTGTCGCGCGTGGGCGGCGCCGCCCAGACCAAGATCATCAAGAAGCTCGGCGGCGGCGTGCGTCTGGCGCTGGCCCAATTCCGCGAACTGGCGGCTTTCGCACAGTTCGCCTCGGACCTGGATGAATCCACCCGCAAGCAGCTGGAGCGCGGCCGCCGCATCACCGAGCTCATGAAGCAAAAGCAGTATTCGCCCCTGTCCATCGCCGACATGGCACTGTCCTTGTACGCCGCCAACGAAGGTTTCCTGGACGATGTGGACGTCAAGAAAATCGTGGTCTTCGAAGCCGCCATGCACAGTTATTTCCAAACCCACTTTGCGGCCTTGCGCGGCAAGGTCAACCAAAGCGGCGATTACAACAACGAGATTGAAGCGGGTCTGAAGAAAGCGGTGGAAGAATTCAAAAAGACTCAGGCATGGTGATGATTGGGAATCGCGACGGGGACCGCCGCTTCCACAATCTGCAAGCTACTCTACATAACATATACGACTGAGCAGAGCTGAATAGACATGGCAAACGCGAAGGAAATCCGGACGCAGATCAAGAGCATCCGCAGCACCCAGAAGATTACCAAGGCCATGGAGATGGTCGCGGCCAGCAAGATGCGCAAGGTGCAGACGCGCATGGCGGCATCGCGCCCATACGCGGAGAAGATGCGCAAGGTGATCGGTCATCTGGCCAAGGCCAATCCCGAGTATCGTCATCCGTTCATGCTGGAGCGCGAGGTGAAACGCGTGGGTTTCATCGTCATTGCCACCGATCGCGGTCTGTGCGGCGGCTTGAATGTGAACCTGTTCAAGACCGCCATCCTGGCACTGCGTGGCTGGCGCGACAAGCACGCGGAAGCGGATTTCTGCATCCTGGGGGCGAAGGCAATAGCGTTCTTCCGCCGCGTTGGCGGCAAGGTACTGGCACAAGCGTCCCACCTGGGCGATACGCCGCATGTGAATGATTTGGTGGGTACCGTCAAAGTCATGCTGGACGCCTATCGCGCGGGCGAGGTGGATCGCGTGTTCCTGGTGAACAACGTATTCGTGAACACCATGAGCCAGAAACCCAGCGTCATCCAGTTGCTGCCGGTACAGGGCGTGGAGGATCCGGATTTGCAGACCCATTGGGACTACATCTACGAGCCGGAAGCGCGCGAATTGCTGGACAGCGTGCTCACGCGCTTCGTGGAATCGCAGGTCTACCAGGGGGTGGTGGAGAACGTAGCCTGTGAACAGGCGGCGCGCATGGTGGCCATGAAGTCCGCTTCGGACAATGCCGGCGATCTGATCAACTCCCTGCAGCTCGCTTACAACAAGGCGCGTCAGGCGTCTATTACCAAGGAATTGGCCGAGATCGTCGGCGGGGCGGCGGCGGTATAAAGCGTTTGTGGAATCGCGGCCGGGACAGATTTTTGCTCCTGCAAAATCTGCATTTCCGCCATCCATGGCGGTCACGGCCGCTCCCACATTCGATTGAAGGTATTGTGGGAGCGGCGGTCTCCGTCGCGAACTATAACAAATCGGTGTTTTCGGTGAGGATTAACACATGAGTTCCGGAAAAATCGTACAGGTCATCGGCGCGGTGGTGGACGTGGAATTTCCGCGTGAGGCCATCCCCGAAATCTACGACGCACTCAAACTGGAAGACGGCGGCCTGACGCTGGAGGTGCAGCAGCAGCTCGGCGACGGCGTGGTGCGCACCATCGCCATGGGTTCTTCCGAGGGGCTGAAGCGCGGCCTTAAAGTGCAGAACACCGGTGCGCCCATCTCGGTGCCGGTGGGCCAGGGCACCTTGGGCCGCATCATGAACGTGCTGGGTGAACCGGTGGACGAGGCCGGTCCGGTGAAGGCCAAGGAGCATTGGCCTATCCATCGCAAGGCGCCGAGCTATGAAGAGCAATCCGGCTCCACGGATTTATTGGAAACCGGAATCAAGGTCATTGACCTGCTGTGCCCGTTCGCCAAGGGCGGCAAGGTAGGTCTGTTCGGCGGCGCCGGTGTGGGCAAGACCGTCAACATGCTGGAACTCATCAACAATATCGCCAAGGAGCATTCCGGTCTGTCGGTGTTTGCCGGCGTGGGTGAGCGCACCCGCGAAGGCAACGACTTCTACCATGAAATGGCGGAATCCGGCGTCATCAATTTGAAGAATCTGAGCGACTCCAAAGTAGCCATGGTCTACGGCCAGATGAACGAGCCGCCGGGCAACCGTCTGCGCGTGGCGCTCACCGGCCTCACCATGGCCGAGTATTTCCGCGACGAGGGCCGCGACATCCTGTTCTTCGTGGACAACATTTACCGTTACACCCTCGCCGGCACCGAAGTCTCGGCGCTCTTGGGTCGCATGCCCTCGGCGGTGGGTTATCAGCCGACGCTGGCCGAGGAAATGGGCGTGCTGCAAGAGCGCATCACCTCCACCAAGAAAGGTTCCATCACCTCGGTGCAGGCGGTGTACGTGCCCGCGGATGACCTTACCGACCCATCGCCCGCCACTACTTTTGCGCACCTGGATGCCACCGTGGTGTTGTCCCGCGACATCGCTTCGCTGGGCATCTATCCGGCGGTGGATCCGCTGGATTCGACTTCGCGCCAGCTGGATCCGAATGTCATTGGCCAGGAGCATTACGATACGGCGCGCGGCGTGCAGGCCGTGCTGCAACGCTATAAAGAACTGAAGGACATCATCGCGATTCTGGGCATGGACGAGCTGTCGGAAGAGGACAAACTGGCAGTGCAGCGCGCCCGCAAGATCCAACGGTTCCTGTCGCAGCCGTTCTCGGTAGCGGAGGTGTTCACCGGGTCACCCGGGAAATACGTGCCGCTCAAGGACACCATCCGCGGCTTCAAGGGTATCGTCAATGGCGATTACGACCAGTTGCCGGAACAGGCTTTCTATATGGTCGGTGCGATTGAGGAAGCGGTCGAAAAGGCTAAGTCTCTGTAATCGGAGCGAACACACGAGCGTATGGCTATGACATTCCACGTCGATATCGTAAGTGCAGAGCATGCAATCTTCTCAGGCAGCGCGCAAATGGTGGTTGCACCGGCGGAGATGGGCGAGCTCGGCATCACCCCGCGGCATGCGCCGCTGTTAACGCGCCTGAAACCCGGCAGCGTGCGGGTCAAGATCAGCGCCGACGAGGAAGTGGTGTTCTACGTATCCGGCGGTATTTTGGAGATCCAGCCGCATGTGGTGAGCGTGCTTTCCGATACTGCAGTGCGCGCCCACGACATAGACGAAGCGGCCGCGCTCGAAGCCAAACGCCGCGCCGAGGAGGCGCTGGTCAACCGGTCCGCCGAAGTGGATATCGTGCGCGCCCAAGCGGAGCTGGCTGAAGCCTTGGCGCGTCTTCGGACCCTGGAGCACATTCGCAAGAAACTGGGCGGACATTAAGCCGCTGCGGGCCGGGAGTGCCCGGTTTTCGGCTATTATTCCCTGGCCCTTCATTTCCAGGACCCGGTTCAAACATGCCCCTGAGCGTCGTCATTCTGGCCGCCGGCCAGGGCAAGCGGATGCATTCCGATCTGCCAAAGGTATTGCAGCCTTTGGGTGGCAGGACTCTGCTGGAACATGTGGTAGATACAGCGACCAGGCTCAATCCCGCTAGCATTCACGTGGTGTATGGTCATGGCGGCGAACAAGTGCCGGACGCGCTCAAGCATCTGCCGGTGCGTTGGGTGCTGCAGGCCGAACAGCTCGGTACCGGCCACGCACTCATGCAGGCATTGCCCGCGGTTGCCGAGGACGATATCGTCCTGGTGTTATACGGCGACGTACCCCTGGTACGCACATCCACTCTGCAGAAACTTGTGGATTCGGCCGCGCGCGGCGAGCTGGCGGTGCTCACCGCACGCCTGACGGATCCAGGCGGCTATGGCCGCGTCCTGCGGGATACGGAAGCGCAGGTACAGAGCATCGTCGAGCATAAGGACGCGAATACAGAGCAGCGCCGGATTGACGAAATCAACACCGGCCTGATGGCCTGCAAGGCGGCCTGGTTGCGCCGCTGGCTTGCGAACCTGGGTAATCACAACGCACAGAAGGAATATTACCTGCCCGATGTCATCGCCATGGCGGTGGCGGAGGGTCTTTTGGTGGACGCTATCGCGGCCTCCGGGGAAAGTGAGGTGGCGGGCGTCAATGACCGTCAGCAGCTGGCGGCCGCTGAAACCACCCTGCGGCAACGTATCGCCGCGGCCCTCATGTATCAGGGCGTGACCCTGCGGGATCCGGCACGCATCGATGTGCGCGGCCAATTGAATTGCGGGCGGGATGTTTGCATAGACATCAACTGCATATTCGAGGGCACGGTAAGCCTTGGTAATCGGGTAGGCATCGGTCCCAACGTGGTCATCAGGGATTGCGAGATCGGCGACGATACGCAGGTGTTCGCCAACAGTGTGCTGGATGGTGCGCAAATCGGTGCGCGCGTTCGCATCGGGCCATTCGCGCGTATCCGGCCGGAGAGTCAGCTGGCGGATGAAACCCACGTGGGCAATTTCGTGGAAGTGAAGAAAAGCCGTCTCGGGCGCGGCAGCAAGGCAAACCATTTGAGTTATCTGGGTGACACCGAAGTTGGACGCGAAGTGAATATCGGCGCCGGCACCATCACCTGCAACTACGATGGCGTAAACAAGTACCCTACGGTCATCGGCGACGGCGCTTTCATTGGTTCCAATACCTCGCTGGTGGCGCCGGTGACCGTGGGCCCGGGGGCTACGATCGGTGCCGGTTCGGTGATCACCAAGGAAGCGCCGGCGGATGCGCTGAGTGTGGCGCGCGCCGAGCAGAAAACCGTAGCCGGCTGGAAACGACCCAGGAAGAAGTGAGGGGTGAGGGGTGCGACGTAAGGAGTGAGGAGTACAGAGTGAAGAGTGAGTCGGCATTCGCCTCACGCCTCACAGCGAGCGGCCTCACACCCAGGCGCAGGTACCCTGCTGTATGGGAAAGTTGATATTGCGTGCCGTGATTTGTCAGAGGGTTGGCGAATATGTGCGGAATCGTGGGAGCCATTGCCGGGCGTGACGTGGTGCCGCTGCTGTTGGATGGTTTACTGCGCCTGGAGTATCGCGGCTATGATTCGGCCGGGGTAGCGGTACTCAATGGCGGCATCCGCCGGGTGCGCACCGTCGGGCGTGTGGCTGAACTGCGCACCCGCGCCGATGCCGAACACCTGCACGGTTTTATCGGCATCGGGCACACCCGCTGGGCCACTCACGGCGGGGTCACCGAGACCAACGCTCATCCGCATATTTCATGCGACGAGATTGCGGTGGCGCATAACGGCATCATCGAGAATCACGAGGAACAGCGCACGCGTTTGCGCAAGCTCGGTTATGAATTTGAATCCCAGACCGACACCGAGGTCATCGCCCACCTGATTCATTATCACTTTTCGCTGAGCGGCAACTTGTTTTCCGCGATGCAGCAGACGGTACGCGAACTGGTGGGCGCTTATGCCATCGGCGCGGTATCCATCAAAGCCCCGGAAGTGCTGGTATGTGCACGCATGGGTTGTCCGCTGCTCATTGGACTTGGCGAGGGTGAGAATTTGGTGGCTTCGGATGTGTCCGCGGTGCTGGCCGTCACGCGGCGCGTGGTTTATCTCGAGGAAGGCGATGTTGCCGAGATAGGCCGTGAACGTGTCAGCATCGTGGATCGGGACGGCGTGCCGGCGCAACGCAAAGTGCATGAAAGCGACGCCTCACTGGCGTCCATGGAATTGGGCACCTACAGCCACTTCATGCAGAAGGAGATTCATGAGCAGCCCCGGGCGCTGACCGACACCATCGAGGGCGTCATCGCCGAGGGCTTCGTACCCGGGCTGTTTGGCGCTGAGGCCGCCGGTGTTTTCAAGGTCATCAACGCAGTCAAGATTCTCGCGGCCGGGACCAGCTACTATGCCGGTCTCACCGCCCGTTACTGGATTGAGAGCATCGCCAAGGTGCCGGTGAGCGTGGAGATCGCCAGCGAATACCGTTACCGCGAGTCCGTACCCAACCCGCGTCAATTGATTATCACGATTTCCCAATCCGGCGAGACCTTAGACACGCTGGAAGCGTTAAAGCACGCCAAATCGCTGGGTCACGACAATATCCTGTCCATATGCAACGTGCAGGAAAGCGCCATCCCGCGCGCCTCCCGCTTGGTGTTCTACACCCGTGCCGGCGCCGAAATCGGCGTGGCTTCAACCAAGGCGTTCACCACCCAGTTAGTGGCGTTGTTTATCTTCGCCGCCACCCTCGCCGGGCAGCGCGGCCTGCTCAATGCGAAACACGAATCGGAATTCCTGGAGTACTTGCGACATGCCCCCGGCAGCGTGCAGCATGCACTGAATCTGGAACCGCAAATCCTGGAGTGGGCCAAGGTGTTTGCGGGCAAACAGCATGCGTTATTCCTGGGGCGGGGCATCCATTACCCGATCGCACTGGAAGGCGCGCTCAAACTCAAAGAGATTTCCTATATTCATGCCGAGGCTTATCCGGCCGGCGAACTCAAGCACGGACCCTTGGCGCTCGTGGACCGCAACATGCCGGTGGTGGTGATCGCCCCCAACGATGCGCTGCTGGAGAAAGTCAAATCCAACATGCAGGAAGTGCGCGCCCGGGGTGGAGAGCTGTTTGTGTTCGCGGACCTGGACAGCCACTTCGAGGAGAGCGCCGGCGTGCACGTGATCCGCACGCCGCGGCATGTGGGCATTCTCTCGCCCATCGTGCATGCCATCCCGGTGCAGCTCTTGGCCTACCACACCGCACTGCAGCGCGGCACCGACGTGGACAAGCCGCGCAATCTGGCCAAATCCGTGACGGTGGAATAGTTCACTCGTGTCATTCTGGTGTCGTTGTCCCGTGACACTAAAGTCACATAAAGAGCACTAAAGTCTCATAATAACTATCTTCTCCGCCGGTCAAGCAGCGCATCGGGTCATATCTTCTTGAATTTTCATATTTCTTTGTTATAGTTTTATTAGACTCTAGTAACGAACGGGAGGAGCCGCAAATTCGCGGTCACCGCTAAAATGCGATGATCTGCATATATGGCACAAGGACTACGGAAAGACTAACAGTACCCTTGGTGTCATAAGGAAAAGAAATGTCCGCAGCCGGCGGATGGCCAAAAGGCCAGTACCAGCGTAAGCACTCATCTAGTATTCGATTTGGCATGGGGGATGCCGACTCGAAACGGAGATGACCACCACGGGCGTGGTGGACAAGTTATGTGCTTATGGCTTATGAGGAGGTACTGGCGATGTTTGAGATTGAGTATTTACCGAATGATCACACAGCCGAAAAGTTCCTTTTATGGATTGTTCGGCGGCTTAGAATTGTCAGCCCCTTTCCCGCCAGACTCGTTACCGAATAGTGTTAAGAGCGCTACCGGTGTCAACGAGACCAAGAGACTGGGAAAAAGTAATCCAAAAGCGGATTAAAGAAGGGCGTGGCCGTGGTGTCGGCCCTACATATAATCCGTGGATTCACGTTAAGCGATCAGAGGCTCCTCCAAAGAGCCGTAATCATCTGTATATATCTATAACCGTTGGACAGCGCGAACATAATTTGCTCTCTGATCTGGAGCAGAAAGGGACATTGTTTCTTGATTTTTCGGCTGACGTGCAGGACATTCGGGAGCAATTCCCCCTGTTCCCGCGAAAACTAGGGTTAGATCTTGCCGAAAAGCTCGGAATAGTCCACCCGCGATATCCGAATTCAACGGTTCCAATCGTATTAAGTATAGATAGTCTGCTTACTCTCTCGGATGGCCAGCCACTTGCATTGGATTTTAAGTATCTCGAAGAAGCGAGCACGAAAACGCATCTTGCTAGATTGGAATTAAATCGTCGCTTCTGCGAATTATTCAATATTCCATGGTTCCTCGTTCTAGAAAAGAATATTCCAGATATTCCCTACACCAATCTCGTATGGTTACGCCAAAACGCTGTGCTCAAATCGTATTTGCAGAAGTACTTGAGAGACTTTGTACGACTAGTCTCTGCTTCTTGGAAAAGGGGGGAGCTGCTTCGTGATTTAATTACGTCAGTATCCATAGAGTTATCACTGGAAGAAAACGATAGCTATAACTTGTTTAAACATGCTGTCTGGGCCAAACAGCTGCAGGTAGATTTCGATGCCCCGCTGTCTCCCACAGAACCTCTGCATCTGCGTTACGACAAGGCTCACCCTAAGGCTATATTCGGAGGACTTCACATATGACATCACTATTGAAAGGCCAGTTGCTTATTCCAAAGGACGATAACCGCATTCTGCGAGAACCTCATCTAGTCGTCGATATCGACGCAGCGATAAATCGCACTGCGTTACTTCCGATAGTATCGAATAAACTAACATCGGTATATCAGCTTGGTGTAATCAGCGATGCCATCACGTGTGGTGACCTAGTTGTTGGTGAGCAACGACTACCTCACCACGTTCTTGCTGAGAAGCAAGATAGTTCAGAGAGCTGCGACAAACTCTGGAAACTGAGAATTTATCGCCTGGACGCTCTGGTAAACGGACCCACATGGAAGAAACTGTTATATGGAAATGACAGAGGCATGCTGATTCGCGAGCATGCGGAAAGCGTGAAGGTTAAACCGCCCAACATGTACCCCTTATTGAGAATGTACATGCTGAATGGAATGACGCCGAATGCTCTTTACCCAGCATTTGATCGATGCGGAAAAAGCAAAGAGATTCGGATTCGCAAGGCATCTACACCTACTGGAGATAAGGGTCAATCGCGCAGATCGCACGCTCAGTATGTAATGAGTTCGAAAGATCACGAACGATTCGAACTTACTGTTAAACAGCATGGAGGTGAAGAACATTTAGGCATTGCCGGTCTATACACTGTGGCACTTAGTGAGCACTATCCGTACCGTTACGAATGCGTGAATGGAACGACTAAACGTGTGAACTGGAATGTCGGCGAAATTCCATCCAAAAGGCAATTTCGTCACTGGTTCAATAAGACACAAGACATCACTGCATTAAATAAAAGACAACTTGGTTCGATACGCTGGGAAAAAGACTTTCGCGCTCTGCATGGCAGCGGGGCTGAGGAAACAATCGGTGCCGGTGATCGATTCCAAACTGACACCATGACTCTTGGTGGTAGTTTGGTCAGTGTGTTTGATCATTACTCTAGGATAGGGCCGCCGAGAATCGTATTTGTGAGTGATGTCGCTACGGGTCCTCTCGTCGGATTCCATGTGGCACTAGAGAATGCGAAATATGACATCTGCCGTATAGCCTTATTCAATTCATTTACCAACAAAGTAGATTTCTGCGCACGTTATGGAATAACGATAACGCCGAATGAATGGCCCATGGATGTGCTTTGCTCACGCTTGCTGATGGATCGTGGAGAGAACTTCAATAGTCTGGCCAGAGGAATTCGGATGTGTCTTAGCATCGAAACCGAATTGGCGGCGTCCGGTCGCGGTGATCTTAAAGGATTGGTAGAACGGGCGATTGGCGTTTATAAGGGGCTGTTGGTCGCAAGAATTCCTGGAATCGCCAGCCGGCGGATGCGGGAACGAGGCAAACGGGATCCTTATGAAGATGCCTGTCTGACGTTAGATGCGTTGGTCACAATTCTGATCAAGCTGGTTTTGCATTACAACAAGATGCGCAACGTACAGCACTTGCTCACACGCCAGATGATTCAAGATGGGGTCAAGCCAACACCAAACAATCTTTGGAACTGGAGCATTAAGAACGGTATAGGATCGCCACGGCGTATGTCAAAGAGCGCAATTGCTGCCGCGCTACTGCCTAGAATCACAGTCTCAGTACAAAAGGACGGCATTCATCGTGGTGAGAAATTGCGTTATACGTGTGCCACGGCGATAAAGGAAAAATGGTTTGAAAAAGCGGCGCGCACAAAATCGTCCCGGCAACTGGAGGTGCATCACCACCCATACACTTCTGATTACCTTATAGTCCCAACAAATGATCCGGAACACTACGAGGTTGCGCACCTAATTAAAGCCGATAAACGTTTTGCATCTCTTGCGGAAGAGGAATTGGATGATTTACTGGATCGAGAAAGTCACCAAAAGCGTGAGATGGAATATGAAGAACTTTCTGACGGCGCCGATACCGACGCCCAAATCCACAGGATAGTGACCCAGGAAATACAAGCCACAAAAGAAACTGGTGGCAAGAAAGCAAAGCGTTCCACAAAAATCAATAAACCTCTCCGTGATCAGGAGCGCGATATGCGCCGGGCTCAGGAAGAGGCGTTCACGAGTGCGTTAATAACCGGGCAAAAGTCCAACACGGAACAGAGCACTGCCAGATCCGGCAGCGACATTCAGCAATTATCATCCAGGGCAAAGTTAACGGCTGCTTTACTTAAGGAGCGTGGCCATGAATGCGGGTGAACGGAGAAACATTCTTATCGGCCGGCGGGAAACGGCATTATATCGCGATAAGGATAAGAATGAGATCACAGAATATGATGGGAATCCGTTTATTGAGGCATTGCCATCGCTTCCAGAGGATCCGGAGAAATTAATCAGGTTACTTCGATATGCCCCCAAAATATCTAAGGAGGATCAACTGGCCGGGCCGCGCGCAAGGCGACATATGCTCGGAAGACTTAAGAAATGGATATACCCGACTGAGGAATATTTGGAATTCGTTGAAACATTTCTGGCGCTTATTTGTGCTGGCTACGAGGTTCGTAATCCATTTGATCCGATAGCAATGCGCCGCAGGTATCTCGCTGGAAGCCAAGATATCTATGACATGCCACCATTAGTGCTTTCTTCGCGCACAAATATGCTTACCGTCGCAGGCATCTCAGGTTGCGGTAAGTCGACGCTGACCGAGCAGACATTATTGTTGTTTCCTCAGATCATAGAACACCACGAGTACCATGGCCGATTGTTTGAGTGCTTGCAGCTGGCTTGGCTGAAATTCGATTGTCCACCGGATGGATCACCTCGTGCGCTATGCCAGGAGTTCGTTGTAGCCCTTGACTCAGTCCTCGGAACCAAACATCGCAAGGACTTTACCTCTCGAACAACCAAGAACGAGTACATTTCTGCGATGAGACAACTGGCAGCGACCTATTACCTGGGTGCGTTGGTGTTAGATGAGGTCGCAAACCTCGGGGCAGGACGAGGTGAAAGTCTCGAAACAGTACTGAATTTCCTGTTGACCTTTACAAATGCGATTGGTGTTCCATTGATTTTTAATACGGTACCGGCTGGCGTGGAGCTACTCGGTAAAACATTGCATAACGGCGAGCGTGCATTTGAGGACTTGATATCTGTGAATCCGTTTACGGCCGGGAGTAAAACCTGGCGCTCCTTTTTGACCGAAGCCATGTGTTTTCAGTATTTGCCGGACGCGCAACCATTTTTGTATGAAAACACCAATAAGATTGGTACCTATGAGTACGATCTATCATGTGCATTACACAGAGCATCTCGGGGCATCCCGCGAATATTCGAACACCTTTACGCCGTCTGCCAACGTGAAGCAATGCAAAGGCAACCGCAATGTATTACACCCACATTGGTAAGCGAAGTCTACGATGTGAAATTCAAACCGCTGCATACAATCTTGGAACATTATGATCGCGGAGAACTAGATGACTACGAACGCCAAATGTCCTGTGCGAAGGGATTCTTTGCTAATAGTGGTAGAGCTGCGGCACCAAAGATGACACTTACAGTGAAGAACGGCGAACCCGAACATGTGAAAAGCAGTCCAGTGGTCTTTGTGGACACCGAGATGCCAATTCCAAAAGGAGCTGTCCCGTTAAAACCGAAGACAGACCTCCGTGAAGCGGGAAAAGTACTTTCGCCATACGAATGGTTCAAAGCCAATGACCATTTATTTGAGATGCGTTCTGTTCTTTAAATACCCCTAACATGGAAATTATTTATGTTCCAATTGCCCGACCTAGAACTAACGCCTCTTCCCGGGGAGACATTGCCAAGCATATTGGCTCGTGTTGCGGTATTGCATGCGGATTACATCGGCCGCAAAACCGTCTGTCGTTTGTTTGGTTATCTGGCATCACCGAGCCATTTGCTCCCCACTGGTATTGCACGATTGCGCTGGTCGAACATTACGTTGGAGGAGTTTATTTACCGACACACGGGCTACCCATATTTCATGGCTTATGCGGGACCTGTTCGCCGAAGCGTGATACGCGAAAGAATCCTATTTGGGCAAGGAAGCGCCTTGAAAATGGCTTTGGGGCTGCCTGCGGGGCGCCTAGGAGCTGTTGAACAATACCGGTATTGTGAGGAGTGCCGCAAGAATGATGTACGCTCCTATGGAGTCGCGTATTGGCACCGTGAGCATCAACTCCCGGGGTTGCTCGTGTGTCAAGTGCATAAATGCACGCTTATTGAGCAATTACCGGTCGGTGCCGATGGTATTCGTCGCCATTTGTTCCTACCACCACAATGTGGACTAACTGCTGGTCGCTCAGATGAGCATTCTGTTGGCGAGGAAACGATTGCGCGTTTGGACGCTATTGCAGATTTTTCCACAGAATTGTTAACTGGCCTGCCGATTACTATCGAACCTATGATATTGAGGCAGTCGTACCGAGAAGCGTATCTAAGAACAGGGCAGTTTGATCACCAGGCGAATATCTCATTCAATCAGCTCGCGATTGCGGTAAGACGATGGATTGAGCCATTGTCGGATATATACCCATTCAAGATGCTTTATGAGAGGGCCGAATCTGAATCGGGGTGGGTCGCTGCACTTGTACATCGTTCTAGCCGTAGCATTCATCCGCTGAAGCACATAGTTTTCGCATGCGCAGTTTTCGGCAATTGCGAGAGATTTATCTCCGAATACTCGCAGCTGCCGTTATCCTTGCGGCGAGTTGTTCACAGTCACTGCCATGAATGCCAATCTCTCGACGAAATCAAGATAGCTCTACGGCAGGGAGCTGCACCGACGGCGGTTGCAAGGATATACAACGTGTCCGTGCAATATGTGCAACGTATAGCGCACGACTTGGATTTAGTAGTGAATTATAGGCCAAAAATCCTGTCCGTAGCTAAGCAGTTTCAATTATCGAGGCAACTACGTCGCGGGCTGCAAGCAAATTCTGTCGCGCGTATCACACGGGTATCAGTGTGCACTGTCTATAGAGTGATTCAGCGCGACTCACAGCTAAAGGATGATTGGAAAAGGGCAAGCTTTGAGCGCGAGCGTCAGATAAGGCGTGCACGGCTCACAATAACTGTTAAAAAGGATAAAACTTCGTTGCCTGGGTCCCAGCGCGACATGACGTGGTGTCGTCGCCACGACAATGTGTGGTTGTCGGGTCTGTTAAAAAGGCGATCGGCGAACTAAGGTTTAATGCAGATGTGTAGCGGCGAATTAATGTGTTTATGTGGCAGGAGGGCTTGTAATGAAATACCAACATATGCATAGAGGGTGGCACCCATCCCGTGATTACCTGGAACTAATACCAAATGAAGCCTGGAGAGTAGACTACATCAGTTATGTACTCGACGATGGACATCGTGGTAGTTCCATCGCCATTATCGACGTGTGTACGAGTGAGCAATTGGCAATGAAGATTTGCTCCATTCTACATGTTGAAAGGGTTGTTCAGGTGCTCGAAGAACTGTGCCGAGTCCGGGGCGCTCCACAACTGTTAATGTGTGGTAGAGACGCTGAGTTCTCGCGTCGGAAATTGCTTACTTGGGCGATCCAACATCGTATACAGATCATGTATGGATCGTCTAGGTAACCAGATGGATTAACGTGACGAATTGCTGCGGCGCTTACATGATTCGATTTTTCAATTTCAGCGCGGAGCACAGCCTGCATATTAAGTGCATTTTCAAGCGGCTTAAGAAAAACTCAGTAAATCCGAGTTCACTAGCAATGTATCGGCAGTTATATGCATAAATGGGCCTTGTAGGCTGGCGAACTAGCAAAGCAACGTGCCGAAGTGATGAGCGGAAATTCGAGATATGTTTTAATCACTCAGTTTGGATGCTTTAATGGAGGCGTTTCGCTTTTTTTTGAGCCCAATGTCAACAACAAGCATTGCATTTATATATTCCAAGCATAGGCCGAATCGTTTAGCAACTGCTGTAAGTGGCTCTGCACTTGAGACAGCGGTGCGCAAATTGGTATTTCCTATACATAAGCGTACCCATCTAGGTTTCGAAATAAGACCCATTTTACTCGCAAGAAGCCTGACTGGCTCGGGGGAACATTTAATAATTCTCGACGCAGCCGTGACACCTAGGCCGCATTTCACTAAACGTACGGCGCGCACGACGGATTCGTGTGTGGTGAGTAGTTTCTTAGATTTTATACGGACTGCTGATAAGTCAGTTGCCCCATTGTGGTGCGTGGATTTTGGAGTCGTATAATTGATGAAATCATTAAAAGACTTAAACAGGAAACCAATCATTATTAAATGAGCTGCCGGATTATTGATTTCCCGTCGTGAAGCAGGATCCATGTGTTTGAGCAGAGAATGACTCAGCCAGTCTACGTTGTATCCGGCTTCATCGAGAATGATCCGCCCGTAGTGGCCTGCAATATCTCTGGCAAGCCGTTTTTTTGCAATCCAGCGACGCCGAATATATCCAAGTTCCCGGCAGCGCTCACTGTAAATGATACGGGGATCGATTTGACGCATAATTCCCGATTGCAATGTTGCATACATGTCCTCAACAAAGCGCATATAAATAGGATAACGACCGCCAACATAATTTGAATATGCATTAGATATTGGAGAGCTAGCCACTGGTGGTAAGTCCAAACTACAAGATCCCGAAGCTTGAGCGTAGAACCGAATTGCAATGTCAGTTAGCGGACGATTATGCACGTGGCATACATGCACCATAGGAAGTTGATGTAACCGTCGCCAATAGGGAACGCCGTGCATCAATAAGTCCTGATCCTTGCAATCGGAGCAATATCGAAGCGTTGGTGATGAAGAATGAAATGATTGCAGACCAAGGCGACGGCGAATAGAAGTGTTATTGTTATGTGTTAAAAACGCTCGGCACGCCGTTTCATAGAGTGATTCTCGAAGAAAAAGTCGAAAATAAGGCAAGCATGTGAAGTGCTCGATTGCATCGATATCACTGTCATCTGCATCGGCAGTCAGTTTGTCGTTCAGATAGCCAATTCTGTTTGGTAAAAGCGTATGCAATGATAAATACAAAGAAGTGCCGAAGAGTAAGGAAAGTGTTGCGTTGACTCGCGACCCTCCGTTCAATATATGAAACCGCGTCACCAGGCTGTATAGAGTTTCGTCTGGAAAAAGTGTAGGAAAAAATGGGAAGAGTACTTTAAAGCCATTGCAATGGCGGATATTCAACAATTTACTGGGTTCAACTAATTGCATTAGGTAACAAATAAGCCGTTACGCTCCGCGGGCGCAATAACTGCAACCATGCTTGAATTGAATTCCATAAAGTCTGCCTTGATGCTATCAATGAAAGTCACGCCGTAATCCGGCATTTCAGAGACGATGTGCAGTGGAGCCTTCTGATCCATTATTCTAAAAATCACTGATTAAGTTCCATCTTTCATTTGCAAGACAGGGGAGAGGATAGTCTTGTAAGTCTTTATAACGACGTTGTGACGTTACCCCATTTAGTGTACCAATGATAAGTTAGTTCCTACCAAGTTATGCATGACTGACCTTCTCCCATTATTAGGACCAATCAGAACTAGAAAATTCTAGTTTAGGCAATCCTGATTTCTGACCGGTTCTGATGTATTCACTCGGGGTCAGTTTGCCGAGTGCACCATGGGGCCGTTGCTCGTTGTAATCTCGCCGCCAGGCTTCCAACTTGACGCGAGCGTCATTCAACGACAGAAACTCGTTGACGTTCAAACATTCATCTCGCAGCCGGCCATTGAAGCTTTCAATATAGGCGTTTTCCACGGGTTTGCCAGGGCGGATGAAATCCAGTTTTACGCTGTGTTCATAACACCACAGATCGAGCGCCTTGGAGATGAACTCGGAACCGTGGTCGACGGTGATGACCTGTGGGATACCGCGTGTATTAGCCAGCCGCTCCAGCGTGGTGGCAACGCGTTGGCCGGTGAGCGAGAAGTCGGCTTCCAGCACCGGACAGGCACGGTTGAACTGATCCACCAGGGTAAGGATACGAAAGCGCCGGCCATCCATGAGTTGATCGGCGACAAAGTCCATGCTCCAGTGCTCATTGCAGCGGGTCGGCGGCGGTACGTGGCCACGCTGGACCGCGATGCGCTTGCGCCGCCGGGGCCGCTGGCGCAGATTTAGGCCTTCCAACTTGTAGAGCCGGTACACGCACTTGCGGTTAATCTGCCAGCCTTCCCGCTCTAACAGCACGTGCAGCCGCCATGAGCCCATTCTACGTGCTAGGTACCTACCACTTGCAGTGTAAGGGAACTAATTTTGCGGTTTCTAGTTCGGTTAAAGCAGCTCGACTTCGGAGAAATGTATCGTTGGCGCGATATCAGAGAAGCACCGCTAAGTCACGACTTGGTTAGCAAAAGCCAGAACTGCTGCTATTTCTGGCTGAGCATGAACTATGATTTTCACTCCGCATTCGTACAGGCCAGTATTTGGCTCTGCGGAGGATCAGGTTATGGTTATTGTGCCACTCAAGGCCAACAGTTGGTTATTTTTTAGGCCAAGGGTTGGTCACAATCGCAAGCTGTGCGTTTCACTCGGGTTTGGCCGCTTTGGCCAAACTTCAATGAAGTAACTTTAGCAAGTTCTCAACTTTTTGTGCAGCCTTCAGCCATTGCCCCAGGGCGACTGGCAACGTCCATTAAGACGTCTTCCTGGAGGTAAGGATTGGCAGATCTGCGTTTTCGGCCCGGTAATTTGCGTACGAAGTCATCTGGTCTTGGGAGCATCCATGTATTCGAACCTGACGCAGTGGCGGCGCATTCGTAAGCGCGTGCTGGTTAACGGCGAGTCTATACGGTCCGTGGCGAAGAAGGAGGGGATAACCCGGATAACTCTGCGAAAGATCCTCACTCACGAGGTGCCTCCCGGTTACGGCGGTCTCCGAACTCTAGACGCCGCAAAGAAGCGTTTTACCGCAGCACGCGTCCTAAAACTATCGCATGCCAAGGTTGTTCTGCGGCAATGGACTGAGTGGCTTTACGACGTGGAACGCGGAGCTTCGAGCGAGGACTCGTTGGCGTCCAAACTATCTCGATGCACGAGCAAAGGGCGCAAGAAGATTCTTGCGGTCATGGCACACAGGAAGGGATTTTCATCCAAGGCGATTGCGAGGCATCTCAGCCTATCCAAGACGACAGTCAGGCACTACATAGCAACGTTCGATACCGGCGGGATTGAATCGTTGCTCGGAAGAAAACTCAGGACCCGGAAGGCTGACGACGAGACGTTTAAGAAGGCATTGTTCGGCCTGCTCCATGAACCTCCGTCGCTGTCGGGGTTTAACCGCACGACGTGGCGGAAGGAGGACTTGCAGAAGACGTTGGCAGAACGGGGATTTTCGGTCGGGAAAGGAATCATACGGGAGGCAATATGGAAGGCGGGATTCCGCTGGAGATCAGCCAAAGTCGTTCTGACGAGCAACGATCCAGAGTATCGGGAGAAGCTGGATCACGTCCAGAACGTGCTGTCCAATCTTGGCGATGACGAGCGCTTCTTTTCGATCGACGAATTTGGGCCGTTCGCAATCAAGGCGAAACCGGGTCGCGTTCTGGGAGGACCCGGGGAGAATCCGAGTGTGCCGCAGTGGCAGAAATCCAAAGGATGGCTGATAGCGACGGCGGCGCTGGAACTTTCTTGCAACCGAGTAACGCACTTCTACTCGCGCGCGAAGAACACGGCCGAGATGATCCGCATGGCCGAGACACTGTTGGACGAATACCAAGACGCCAGAACCCTTTATCTTTCATGGGACGCAGCTTCGTGGCACATGTCCAAGCGACTGCTGGCATTCGTCGAGAACCACAACGCTAAAGGCGATGGATCTCCGCGGATCGAACTCGTTCCGCTTCCTGCGTCGGCCCAGTTCCTCAACGTTATCGAGTCGGTGTTCAGCGGTATGGCCCGGGCAATCATTCATAATAGTGACTATCCGTCCACCAAAGCGGCCAGCGACGCTATCGATCGCTACTTTAAGGAAAGGAACCGCCATTATGTGGAGAACCCCAAGCGGGCGGGGAATAAGATTTGGGGAAGGGAGCGGACGGAGGCAGCCTTCGATTCCGCCAACAACTGTAAGGATCCCAGTTATCGTTAACAAGAGTTTGAGTGTAGAGCTTCAGGTTGGAAGCGTTCCCGGACCAGCCGGCAGAGAAGTCTCTGCCTCACCAATGGTAACGTGTAACTCATCAGCGATTGCTTTCTCCGCACCAGATATTCGCTGTTGATGTTCTTGCAATTCTGCGGCTCCGATTTCCACCACTTTAGGTTGGTCGCCAGCCTGCTGCTGCAAAATCGCCATACAAGTATCGCCACCTACACCACCTGGGTTCGTCCGACACACGTGATCAATGGTCCACGCGGCAGCTAGACGCCCCTCCGCAAGAGTGGGCTGACGCTTTACCCACAATACTCTGGCGAGGAATGCTAGAAAGGGATCTGCAATTGGCTGTCCCGAACCCAACGCCACGAACGGGAGCCGTTCAGACGCCATCTCAGGAGCACCGTTAAAATCGAACGTGAAAAGGTGCGGCTTCCGTTTAACAGGAAATGCAATCATCGACTTCGTAAGGCTCGCCGCCGCATCGCCAACGAGCTGTCGTTGGACTTGAGCCAATTGCATGTATGGCGTTACAAGAGCCGCGATTTCCATGCCTAGCTTGTGCATTGCAGCTTCTGGGGTTTCTATACTTTTGTACGCGCCCTTAGCCCATTGGTCTCTAAGGTGACCATTAAGTATCTGTGCGATGCCCACGGCGCCAGTGCCCGTGTAAATGACATGGGGGCATGGTACATATATTTTTGGGACCATCTGCTGTCCGATGGTCCGGACTCCCGTGGAACCAAACGTAACTGCACTGTCTGTTGCAATTACAACACCAGTGTCGCAGTAAATACCTACGAGTAGAGTCAGAGCATTACCCTCGGAATACGCTCTTCGCGCGCATCTCTGGGTATGCCTTATATATCGCACCGACTAACTGACTAAATGACACACTCTGTACAAAAGTGACTACGCGATCCAAGTAGTCAACAACATCTTTGTTTTCCTTCAAGAGTTCTTCGCGTAATTTGGCGGCGACTGACTTGCCCGCCGGCGTAGCCGCGTAGGTATTGAATCGCATACCAACGGGACGGCCGATCTCTGCCAACGCACTAATTTCGAGAGCTATAGCATCGTCGTAGATTGCTTTGCAGAACGGACCGTAGTCGTAGGGCTCGAAAACATAGAAAGCTCTACCAAGAACCTTACGTGGAACGTTTTTGGAAAGCAGAAATAATGCCTTTTGCAATTGAACGGGCTGCAGCGGCGCTCGCGCAGCTGACATCGTTAACAAGATCCAGTTGTGTCTATCCACTGATTCTCCATCGAACATAAAACAGACCCGATTTGCGGTTACAAGTATAGCAAAATTATATCGGGCCGCTGTTCTGCGCGTCGGCGCTCAACTGCCAAACTGTCGCTGCCAATGTACTGGGCACACACCACGGCCGCCACAAACCCTATTGATTTGTGGAAGTAAAGCCTCATCTATTGACCGTCAACTGCTGAAGGCGTTGTGAAGGAGGGAATTAAAGAGGTTCTCGGCCTGACGCAACGACTCACGCTGCACCGCGCGGAGGCACTCCACTCGTTCGACTTGGGCTGCGAATTCTTGCTGTAGGGGCAAAGGAGGAGCAGGACAGTTGATGCTCATGAATTTATTCTTAGAAATCCCCGGCATTGAACCTGCACTGCCACCCGCCAGACCCTGAACCTGCCTTCGGAATGATGGAAACGAAAATAGGCCCCATAGATAAACAGAAGATAGTCCGCTGCTGCGTTTCAGTTGAAAGCGAAAGATGGTATCTGGCAACAAGAGACGCTGAGGCGGGTTACGAACAAGCGCACATGCGGCAACCAAATCGTATGTGTTCTTCCGAGTCACCAGGACGTCACCATGTTGAACTTCAAGGTCGGGTCGAGGAGGAACATCATCGGGTAGTCGTTTATTCTCACCTGGTTTAAAAATGCCGGTCGTCACTGCACCGAGACCAAGAACTGCCCATTGATTTACCGATTCCCGAGGCCCTTCGCAAAGCGGACTAAATCCGCTCTCTATTCGCTCTAATTCATCCTCAAGCTCAACATGTCCGAAACCGAATGGATTCTCCACCGGATCACCAAAGGCTTGGAGGAAGGCCGCTGGGAGGAAGGCATCGGTCAATCCAAGGGCATAGCGGCGGGTGCGGACTAGCTGCTCCGCCTGCTTCAGACGTTCCGCGATTCCCCGCTGTTCAGACAAGTCGGGTAGTCGAATCTGAATGCTGTCGAAACGGTCCTTTGTGATGTGTTGCATCGTCGAGCCATGAACTCGCGAGACCATTTCCCGCACAGCATTCGTAGCTACGTAAAAGAAGTAATCCGGTTCAATTCCTTTATTCAAGCGCACTTTGAAGATGTGTTGGTTGAGTACTGCGTCGTTATCCTGCCACCGATAGACACCGAGTGAAGCAGACCACGAAATCAAAATATCACCACTGCGTACCCGAACACGTTCGTCCACAACGCCATTGAAGTAATTAAAGGTGTCGCTGGTTCCTGTTAGATTCTGGATACGGATGATGGGCAAGCCAGAATCAGACCAGTCAGAGGGTTTAAAAGCGCGACCGTTAATGAACTTCGCGACCTCCTTAAGATGAACCAATTGATTATTCATTCCTTTGCGAGCCCGCTCTCTATGGCCGCTATGTTACCCATCGCTGCAGCTTCCAGTTCCCGTAACCTACCGAGCGTAATGTTCGGCACTTCATAGAACTCTTCGTCCTGCTCGACTTGTCGATACCGGCCGACTGAGAGGTCATAATCGTTTGTCTTCACCCGATCCTTGGTGACCCAGAACTGGCGCGTGAGTTGGTTTATCTCCCTTTGCAGCGGTGAAATGCGAGATTGGAGCTCGGCAAGTTCCGATTCTGCTTTCTCGCGGTCAGCGCGGGCTTTGTCCGCCATCATGGAGACGACTTCCTCAAATTTGAGGCGATGGATGATGGCGTGGTGTTCGAGACGATTCGACTTTAGCGGAGCGATTTCCTTTTGTAGTTCGGCGAGTCGTTGAGTACGTTTTTGCTGGAATTTCGCATCCCTCCTATGATTCCAGCAGTCCAATATGTCGGGGATATCGCTCTCGGCGACCTTTTGGCGTTTATCGTCCAACGAATACCCGTCGTGCTCCATGTCGTAGAACCAAATCTTCTCCGTCGTGCCGCCCTTGGTAAACAGGAGGACGGCGGTAGACACGCCGGCGTAGGGTCGGAAAACACCCGAAGGCATCGAAACAACGCCATCGAGGCGATTCTCCTCGATAAGTTTCCTTCGAATATCGATGTGGGCGTTCGAGGAACCGAAGAGCACTCCGTCAGGGACAATGACCGCGGCGCGCCCACCATTCTCGAGCAGCCGCAGGAAGAGGTGCAGGAAGAGGATCTCGGTTTTCTTGCACTTAACCGGCAGCGAGGGATTCACGTCTGCCGCGTCGATTGCGCCCTTGAAGGGCGGATTGGCAAGGACCACATCGTAGGTCCGTTCTTCGGTGAATGCCTTGGAAAGTGTATCGGTGTAACGGAAGTTCGGGGTGGCAATGCCATGAAGCATGAGGTTCATGCTGCCGATGCGAAGCATCGTCATACCCGAATCAGAGTCGAAGCCAGTCAGAGCCTTTGTCTGGCTGAACTCATATTCTTTCTTGGCGAGCTTGCTGCCTGTGAGGCCGTGGGGATAACCCTCCTCGTCGTAGGTGATGTCGCGAGGGTCGGTGTGAGTTTCGAGGAGGTGCTGCCAGGCATTCACTAGGAAGCCACAGGTTCCGGCCGCTGGATCGCAGATGCGCTCACCTGGGCGCGGGTCGCACATATTTACCATCATGCGGATGATGTGTCGTGGCGTGCGGAACTGACCGTTCTGGCCGGCGGTATTGAGCTTACTGAGCAGGTATTCGTAGAGGTCGCCCTGCACGTCTTGGTTCTGCGCTGAGATCTGCATGGCATCGATGGCCTTGCAAGCCTCGATAAGCAGACTGGGCTTGTTGATCTTGAACTCCGCATTTTCCATCTGGGCCGCAAAGGAGCCGCCCTCGCCGCCAAGTCTCTTAATGAAAGGAAAGACGGCCTCCTTGACTTGCTTGAGCGCCTTGTCGGCAGGCAGCTGAGTCCACTGGGACCAGCGGAGGTCGGGACGTGGGAAAATGGGTGTGAACTTCTTTCCATGGAGCTTGGCAGCGCGTTCAGCGTCCTGCTCGCGCTCGTCAAGGCGCTTTAGGAAGAGCAGGAAGGACAGTTGTTCGATCGCATCCAGGGGGTTAGCCAGACCACCGGCCCAGAGCTTGTCCCAGAGAGCTTCAATAGCAGATCGGAGTGTGGAGTCGGTCAGCATAGTTCAGGCTGCGAGCGAGTCGGTGAGGTGGAGAAGGTCATTGATTTCCTGTGGAGTGAAGAAGCGTTCGACCGCGTTCCGGCCAAAATTGGTCAATGGCGGATCGTAGAGATCAGCCTCGACCAGGGTACGCTTTGCTAAGAACACCGCTTGCACAGACCGGAGAAAACGTATCTGCTCGGCATTGTAGTTGTGACTTTGAATATGCCGCTCAAAGCCGCGCTGCACCAACTGAGGGTAGTCCGGGATGGCATCAAGGGCAAGCAGATGTCGGAGGAACGCAAGGAAGTTGTCCACCCGTAAGCCATAGGCGATCCGAATATTTCGACTGGAAAGCTGGATATCCTCGCGGCCGAGCTCGCGGTGAAGGGTGCGTTCCAGGTCGACAAGCTGATCATCCGTGACCTCTCGGCCATCGCGAAGCGCCGCAATAGCCGGGTGCTTTTCGACGATTTCGAGAACGCGAGCGTCCACTCGGCGTTTGTACTCTTCAATCAAGACTTGATGGCCGCCTTCACCGACCGAGATGTAGCCGTGGGCAGCGATGAAGTCAGGCAAGTCGATCTTCAGGAAAGCGCTGGGGCGGTCGCGTCGGTTCCTCATTTGCGGCGCTAGGTCCCAGATAACCTGCGTGAGTTGCGCCGGAGTGGCGGTCGCTAGATCCGCGGAAAGAACGAGTGCGGCGCTAGGCGAAATACGTACGCGTTCTGCGATATCAGGGAGCAGGCTCACATCTTCCGCAATAGACTGGAGCAACTGAGGTGACGGCGTTGCCCGAAGGATTTGAAGTTTCAGTCGCTCTATCTTGTGGGTGAAGGTTTCAGCGGCCACGTCGACATCGGCCACGAAGCGAAGCAGCGGTGCAACGTGAAGTCGAAGGAAGTCCAGCTTTGTCGGCGTGATCAGTGTCCAGAAACCATCCTCCCACGCTGGGGCGACCTGCAGCCACACTTTCTTGACCGGGAAGGAATCACGGGGAATGCGGACGAGCATGGCGCGAAGATCAGTAATTGCCTGGCGGAAGACATCGGCGGTGTGATCAGGAAGGTGACAATCCAGGATCTTGAGTCGAGTATTAAACACTGACACGAGCACCGGTATGTCGATGGATGGCTTATCATCGGCCTTCTTATTGAAGTCATTCTGCCAGAAGTCGATGATCTTGAATTCAGTCTTCTTGCCATCGGGTAGACGGTCCAAATATTTGCAGGCTTGCTGATTGCGCGTGCCGCGACCGACCATCTGCCAAAGCTTTATACGCGACTGTACCGGTTTCATGAACACAAGATTTACGACCTCCGGCACGTCGACACCCGTGTCCAGCATATCCACTGAGATGGCGATACGTGGCAGGTTGTTCTTCTTGAACTTAGTGATGAGACCGTCTCCGTAGCTACCGTCACGCACCCGCTCAGTCGTGGAGGTGACGACCTGTGCGACGCCCACATACTGTGGATACATCTCTTCAAACACCTCGGCAATGCGGTAGGCGTGTTTCTTGGTCATTGCGAAAACGATCGTCTTACCGGGCAATTGGCCTGACTGATCCTTGAGACAGGTTTCCATGACTTCCTCCCACTGCTTGCGGAGGGTGTCTTTGTTGCTGACTTCGACCTCGATCTCTGTGCCCGCATAATCGAGGCCATCGGGGTCGATACCTTGTTCGGCGAGGGCATTGCGGTCCTCTTCACTGAGGTCCACGCCCTTGATGCCCTTACGTTGGAAACTAGTGTGTGCCTGGTACAGGCTGAAATCGACAAGGAAGCCATCCTTCACGGCCTGCGGATAGTCATAGAGAAACGTCGGCACATTGGCATCGCAGCCGAAGAGCCGGAACGTGTCACGGTCGATGAAATTGGCGGGAGTAGCGGTCAGGCCAATCATCCGAGCGTCGAAGTACTCGATGACCTCGGTGAATCGCTTGAAGAGCGAGCGGTGAGCTTCATCGAAGATGATGAGGTCAAAGAAACCAGGGCTGAATTTGGAGTAACAAAGTGCCAGTGTCTGCTCGGTGGCGACGAAGAGGCGTTTGGTTTTGTCGATCTGGTGCGTATAGATGCGGTCGCGTGGTTCATGCGGCAAATGAGCTTTAAAGCCATCTGTCAGAGTTTGATCGACGAGGGCGTCTCGGTCTGCAAGAAAGAGGACGTTCTGCGCCTGATTGGCGCGGAGAAAAACGTCAATCAAGGCCATGGCCACGCGTGTCTTGCCTGTGCCGGTAGCCATGACAAGCAGTGCTCGGCGCTTGTTAGCAGCGAATACCTCGGCGAGGCGGCGGATGGCCTCGTGCTGGTAAGAGCGATCTACAATTGAACTATTGATTGGGGTGGATTCGAGTGGCTTACGGTTCAGACGCAAGAACTTCAGTCGCTCTAGATCGGTGGGCGTAAAAAAACCAGCGACCAGGCGCGGATTAGCAAGGCCGACTTCCCAAAACCAAACATCATGGCCGTTGGCCATGAACCCAAAGGGAGCAAAGGGTTGCCTCTTCGCAATCTCATTTACGTAGTGGCGGAGTTGCTCGTCGGCATCGCGCGCATTGCGGGAGCTTTTCTTAGCTTCCACGACGGCGAGTACATTACCGCTCGCGTCGTACAGACAATAGTCGGTAACGCCATTCCATGGTTCAGCGTCATACCCATCGACTGGGACTTCGAGTCGAACCTGTGTACGGTCGTTGAGTTTCCAGCCTGCAGCGCGTAACTGCGGGTCGATTTGCAAGGAACGGGTTTTCGATTCGCTTAGAGTCATGTTCTTAGACTTGCGCCTGCCCGCCGCCTTTTATTATCGAGAATTACTTCCGCACTTCCGTGTAAACACCTAGAGACCCCGGCGAGGGGCTACAGCATTGTAGGGGTTTGACCATTCGGAAGACTAGCCAGAGGCGCTCGTAATACCCTTTACCAGGCGCTTTCCTCTTCCTGGCGCAGCAATATAGACCCCATAGCCTGGGGCACGCTAGGCGATGGTTATAATTCGCAGGAAAGCGCCATTATTCAGGCCGGTTGCAGGCTATGGTTTTACCCCTTGCGAATTCCGGTGAAAACCGGCACCCGTTTCTGGTCTCAAAACCGCCGCTAATTCCAGTGGGAAAGCCACTGATTCCGGTCGAAACCCACCACCGCCGGGTCCTGCTTAAATCATTCCTTGTGTATGAAAATTGAGGTAACGCGAAGTGCTGCAACCGGCTGCGGCTGTCCGTCGTGACTGGGGATACTTGGCTTACGGACGCGCGCACATTGAAGTCGCGGATGCATCGCGCCGTACCAGGTGCTTTTTTGCGCCACAAGCGGCGCCACGCTGGATTGACTCGATGGCGGCCAGGGTCAAGAATAAAAGCGACGTTGGGAGGTGAACCATGACCGATGGACTTGCGAGGACGGCCAAGCGTTTTGCAGGCGCAATCGCCAAGATCGAGGCCGAGCGCCAGGCCCTTGCTGAGCAGGGCTTGACCGCGCTGGAAACGGCAGACCCGGAAACGGCCAAACTCGCGTTGAAGGTTTTCGTGAGCCGAAGGAAGGCCGCGAGCTGGCTCACGCATCCCGTCGGGTCACTCGAAGGGATAACCCCCTGGCAATGCCTCGCCGACGGAAAACGTGATCGTGTGCACAACACGCTAAATGCCATCGCGTACGGAGACTATGCTTAGGTCAGATCATCAGCAATCGTCACGATGATGGATACAGTGAGGAGACGAGCCGATGAGTGAGCGTGAGTCAGAGAGGTACGCTAAGGCGCTTGAGGCGGCCCGCAAGCTATTTCGAAATGATCGCGACGCCGAGGGCTGGCTGAATGAACCATCGTGGCCGCTCGGCGACGTCAAGCCGGTGACGCTGCTGGCTACCGAGGAAGGCCTGGAGCGGGTGCTCTACGAGCTCGGCCAAATGGAATACGGTCACCCCGCATAGACTTAGCTGGCACCACGCCAAATGCGTCCAGATGCTCTAATTTACCCATGGAGTCATGGCGCGTTCACGCCAATCGTCGGATGACCACGTACGCCAATTGAACACTGCCCCCGGATCGACGCAAACTTCCCAACAGACGCAGCGGTTTCAGCGTTTCCGCTGGGGTCACCAGAGGTTGGCAGAATTGCGCCAAATGAGTCATTCCAGAGTTGGCGTCAACAGTTACCCGTCTAAAAGAGTCCAGAGTGCCTAGGATGGTATTGCCTGGCCCAACCCCGGCCGATTTCTAAAGCTGATTACGGTGAACTGGGTGGATCGGCCTATTCATGTGTACGACTCGGAGACTTCGACTGAATAAATAATCGTAGTCCTTCTCGCGCCTCACTATGTGTAGTGCCGCACTGGGCTACTAACTTCAATACAAGCTCATCATGACTACGAATTACCCCTGTCTCATATTTATCGTACAACCCTTCCCCTAAACACTTCCGAATAGCAGCGCCACGAAGTTCATGCCGCGTACCAATTGCCTTTCGTCTACGATTTTCGAGTCTGATGCACAGGTCCGGATAGTGATATCTTGCATAGCCGGTGCTTACGCCCACTTCTTTGCACACTGCTGCTAGTGATGATTCATCGAGTAATCCTACGCGGAGATCCACCCAGGCCACCCAGAGGTGAAACTCCAATTCTTGTCTTATGTCGCACTCTCGTTTTTGACGGGAAGCCACAGGTCTTATGGCTGGCGACATAGTACTTATAGCTGTCCGTGACGCTAATTCAGGTTCCTGCAGGAGTAGCTTCAATGGAACGTTGTGGGCGAGCGCTATGCCTAACGCTTTGTCGATAAGGGGTGTCGAACTCTCATCCCTTAGCGGTAGCGACAACGCTGGATCAGCACACTCGCCGAACAGCGACAGTTCGTACTCGCGCAGGAAAATCCTAACCGCGTCGGAGCGAATCTCGACTCTAGGGTTCTCAACGCTGAGCCGCACCAACTCTAGTATCTCCTTTTCTCCATAACCGGGAATCCGATCGACAATCCATTGATGCGGCTCGCCGACCAGAGATCGTCCACAGTGGTTACAGTGAGCAATTGTACGGCCCCCCTCCACTGACCGACCTACTGCATATCCCCTCTGGAAAGAACGGCAATGAGGACATTGTTCAACAAGACGAATATTGTGAAACACGCATCGATAGCAATGAGCGGAAAGCCAATATAGGCGCTCATAAGGTACGCGATTCTCTCGCAGCGCGTCTGCAAAGCACGCAGGGCACCAGGCGCGATTGCGCTTCAACAGACCTTGTGTTCGCCGACTCAGGGCTCCCCGCAACACGAGAAATGTCGCGACCCTGAGGTCTGGCTCCCCAACCGCCTCACTCACTGCGGCCACGACGTCTGCTACATCCTGTCCGTACGCGCATAATGCGTTACCACGTTCGTAAAACACACGATGAACAACGTTTCGGTCATCGCCAGTAAGAGCCCGACGGTTAGCATCAATGTGAGACAGAAACTGGTGTACTGTGACGCCATGCAAATGCGCCAAACGCCCCAAATAGCAATAGAAGTGCTCCACCTCCACGGGGTTGTCTCGTATCAGGGGCGTATAGAGATAGGCGACCATGTGCTTACAGCCATGATTGATCTCAAATGAGCATCAAGCTGGTTTGTTGGGCGGATTCTTAGGACCAACTGGATCGCGTGTCGGCTTGCGGGTAAATGGCTTCACCTTATCTTCAGGTGATCTTGCGCGGAATCGGGGTCGGGCGTTATTACCCTCTTCCAATAGGCGCACCCGCTTAAATAGTTTTTTGCTCAGCTTCACCTCCATTTCGATAGCCTCAATTTGATCCTCAAAGCGACTCGCTTCAAAATGTTCTTTCGTCAAGAAATCCGAACCCCTAGCGCCCATAAGGGCTAGAGCTGCGTCGGTCCATTCACAGAGTAAACCCGTAGTTCCGACCGAGCCATGATGCATTGACTCTCTGTGGTCTACTATCGAAAACCCCTTCTTGAGTGGCAGCACGCTCTCGAGCAGTTCAAGTATCCGGGTAAACTCTTTCACATCCCCCCTCTTATTCCATTCGTATGCAGGGAACGGGAACACACGCAGTCGCCCATTGAGATGCGCCGATGCGAGACCAACCTTTAGAAGTTCGACTCCACCCCACATGTTCATGATTGTTCCTGTGACATTTCCAATATTCTTGAGTGTGTCTAACGCCTCGCCTGCTCGACGCCGACCACGCGTTCGCGTTAGATGGTGCGCTTCTTCAATGTTCATGAACAATGTCTTTCGAGCAGCAAGCGCCCCCTCAAGCATGAGGCGAAGCTCAGACTCACCGAGTCTTAGCCGCGCGATATAGGAAATGTCCTGGTAGCCTTCGACGAGGTGTGCAACGAAAGGATGACGCATGGCGATCAGCGCGCGAAGCGTGAAATGTTTCATGCTCATATATCCATCGATCGTCGCGGCCGCCTCAACGGTGACGAGGTGCTGAAATCGTGGATCAATCATCTTTTGGTCCACTAGCAATGGCGCTATGTCTTCCCTGATGTAGGATTTCCCAGTCCGTGTAGGACCGACGACCATGACGACCCGGCCTGGCATCGGGCAGGATAAGTAGCTGTGAACTTCGGCACGCACGCGAAGAAATTCGCGATGCTCTATGCGAAGGTCCCGGACTTGCTTGCGGTAATACTGAGATTTTGCAGTGCTCATGCGACTCTCCTGAACTTGAGTGGAAGGGGCTTCAGCGGTTTGTCGAATTTGAAAGCTTTGTGACGCGGTCGTGCTTTTTTGGGCTGCGCACTGGTTGGCGCGAATGCGATATCCGCCTTAGCGCGCGCACCATGCTTTGCATTTTTATCGGCGAGCTCTGCCAACTCATTGTCTCTAGCTTCCTTTAACTCCTTGAATAATTCGGCGACATCACCGCGTGAGGTGGACTCGCACATTCGTGATAGGGCATCGCCACCGAAACTCTCGTGGATCGACGCGATATGAGCGACGTTCCACCGGCCATCGATCGGTAGATATGCGACGCTGTCGTTCCATGGCTCAATGCGTGGCCCGACAACACGAAGAGCGCGCGTCGAAAATAGAGCTGGGCACTTGTACCACCGACCGTCTATGTTCACGCCTCGCTGTGGATCGATCCGGTAAGATTCCATGGGAGCCGGTAGCGCGGTGCTGATGAGAAACTTATCGTCATAGTCAATAACGATGCCTGAGCAGCTGTAGTGTTTTAGTCCCTCCTTACGCAAAATCTCTGGGGCTTTCGTGGCTTTGCCACGGGCGTGCTTATTGAACGTCCCGAAAAAGTAACGCTCGGTCATCTTGTAAATATCGAAGAGAGTCAGCGTCGCTGTAGCTCGGGGACGATGCGATGGAGAGACCGAGCGAATTATTTTCTTGTTTACAGCATTTCCCGGTAGGGTGCCGTAAAGTTCCTGCTTCGCTACCCCGTAAGTCCGCTCCAGCGAACCTCCCCAGCGCGGCGCGCCTGTGGGCCTTTCCTGCTTGGTGATTTCTTGTTCAGCGAGCCACGTTTCAAAGTATACGGATCGGAAATCTGAGCCCTGGTCGACCATGATCCATTCCGGCAAACGCCCGTGCCGCCGTACACAATCACGAAGCACGCTTGCGCAGGCGCGCCGGCTCGGAGGGCTGAATCCCATCGCCATCCCCAGGACCTCGTTGGTGTACTCGTCCTTCATCAGTGTCAGGACAGGGCGCGCGGTGTAGGTGGCGCTGGCGGTTCTAGCAACGACCGCCCAGATATCGCATAGAAAATGGTCTATATGCGCTTTCTGGAATGGCCTTGAAGCCCTCAGGCTGCGAACAGCGGGATCCACGGGTGGTGCAGCCGCATTAGCCAACCTCTTTCCACCGCGCTTTCTCGCAAGATCTTCCTGATTTAGGCCTTACCTTGAAGCGACGCAGCGTCCTGGGCGTTACTGTTGCGTGCTTGCCAGCATGGAGTTGAGCTAGATTGCGGGCGGCAGATTTCGCTTGCTTTTCTGTCTTCACGTCATTGATCGATATCTTTCGTTTCCCACGCATAGTGGGGAAGAACTGTTCGTTAAGTATCTCAACAGCCACTAGATCTTCAGGCGAAGTAGCAATCCAAGCACTTTCCGGGATGGATAGGCGGGACTTGGTCAAATTAGCGATTACATCGCCTGAGAGGATCAGATGCAGGATTGGAGTGAATTCGATGATGCCAAGTGATTCGCTCAATTCATGAAGGCTAACGGCACCCACGCGATTCAGATGCCGCAGCACGCGTTTACGCAGTTTATTCTGCTTTGGCGAGACGGGTGCCTTGCGCGCTTGAATCAGTAAGTGCAGGTTTTCCATCCGCACAGGGTGGTAGCTGCTTACCGGGCGCACTACGTAGGTTATTCCCCACTTCTTGAATTTTCGCTCGGCGGGAAAGTAGTGATATGTTCCGTCTATGTATCGCCAGTCCTCGGGCCTTTTTCGGCATAAGGACCGCAACTTCTTGTCGTCCTTCACTTCAACAACAAAAACTCCATCTCGGCAGACTTTTAGATAATCGGGTGTGTATTTGGTCTTTAGATGCCGGCCATCCGCGCGCGTACCCTCTAAGGGGATTCTCGGCCGAGGCTGGTCAACGTATCTGAGGACGTATTCGCGCGCGTATTCGCATTCCAGCACCTCTCCGACCTCGCCTGTCACGCTCTCGGCTCCGATCGCTTCGCGCATTTCGCGACTTGCATAGTGCACTGGAGTATTCCGGTAGCCACCCGATTGAACCCGTCGTGCCGGTGGCGACGTCAGCGCTGTGAGTACATAGGCGATTCCTTCCTTAGGCATGCCCAGGGATATCAGATGGCGCTTGATTTCATGGATCGAGTGATTCAATGCCCACCGCCGTAACGTCTGGTTATGGGCCGTTGCTTCGAGCACGACAGCCCAGTTCCAAAGCCACGACGGGACCTTGACGGATCGGCAGGGGAGGTAAATACTTAACTTGCCCGGTGTAGGTATTTACTTACCTATGCCAACCCGGAGTCAGGTTCGCCTGGCTTCGGGTTTTTTATTGAAGCACGCCTAAGTCATCGATTCCTCCCATCGCCAAGCGCGTTGCGGATGGCCAAACGCTGGTCTGCCCCAAGACCTCTTAGGGACGAAACCAGCGTGTGAATAAATTCCAGGTCGTCAGGCGGCGTATCGCGCGGCACCCTGATTACAAATGACGACTGCCGTCCGGCGTTTGTGAGCTGGTGTTGTTCATCCGCTCGTAGACCGAGCGCGCAGAATAGCCGCTCTAATTCGTTGCCCTCAGGCGGACAGCGACGGCCGGTTTCGACCGCCGAGATCAGCTTGGCGTCAGCGTTCAATAGGCGGGCTAGATCGAGCTGGGAGAGCCCGCGGCGTTGACGATAAAAGCGTAACAAGTTGCCAAATGGCGTCACGAATATCTCGCTATAGATGCACTGCCAATTGAAGTGTAGACAGAGAATTCGTAATTACCAGCATCAATGAATCAGGCAAAAAGCCTGCTTCGACAGGTCTCATTGCGTGCGTGTGGTATCTAATAAGAACTCCGGTGCCATGGAGGGTTTTCGCGTCTCCAGAATCACGGAGACTACCTTGATTAAGCTCAATCACCCTAATGGGGTCACCTGCTCGCTGCCGGACCCGACATCAATTCTGTTCAAGCCAACCGTGCGCAGCTGAAATCCCCATTTTCCACAGATAGACTGGGACAAGGTGGTCTTGTCTCCGAGTCGACCACGTACAGTCGCCACGAAGTCTTTTGCCTCGCCTACATTTGAATATCGGTGAATTGCCTGTTGTAACTCCTCCATCGTTGCGACTGCTTGAAGGTTTGTTATAGTAAAGAAGGCATTTAGCACCAGCGTCCACATTTTTCGATCGTTATCATCCATCGTTGGCTCTGGCAGCCGCTGTAACTCCCGACTAATGATTGCGCACCAGTAATCGCTTCTGCCGGCGTAGCGCGCTACCTCGGCCCCGACGAACGCGATGTGTTCTAGGGCGTTGTCAAGCTTAGTCAGGGCGCTTTCAAGCGCGTGGGGCGCACCACCCATTGGGACGAGTTGTCCTATTCCCTTTACGAGAAACCGGTCAAGGTGAGACAGCTCATGGAATCCTGATTCCGGCCGCAGCACTCCATTGTTCGGCACGAGGATCCGCGCATAGTCTGGCCCAAACTCGCAGGCAGTGTTAAGACGCGGCTCCCGACGCACGGAAATATCGAAGCCGCAATGTGCCTCGATGTTCTGAACCCACTCTTTGAGATCGACCGTCAACTGACTGAAGTACTGCGCGTCCAGCTCACACCCCTAGTCGGTCAACCGGTGCTAACAAGTATTCGATAATCACAGACTTAGCTCCTTCGTCGTTCTACGCTTGAACCATCCACGCTTTCGACCATCTCCTTCCACCGCTTTGCCTGTCCGCACGAGTTTCCGGCAAGCGGCAGCCACATCCCATGGCAACTCCTGTAGGTGCCGGGCGATTACCTTGTAAGACTCGAACTTGGACTTGGGAATGGCTTCGAAGACGGAGGCCAGCAGAGTTTCAGGAGGATCCCACCAGTCTCCATCCAACCAGTCAATATGGCCGCGCCAAATCACGAAATGAGACTCGCAGCCTGTGGCACGCCAGACTGAGGGGTACAATGTCAGATGCTTGTCGTCGCCATACCGCTCCCAAGCCTTGCCGCTGCGCTCATCAAGGTTGACGGTCAACACTTCCCCGCAGCCGTCCGGGCACGCCATCACGATGGACCTATCGCAGCCGCGATAGACCAGGATGGTGTCTCCAGGGCTCTTTATGCGAGGTAGTGCCTCGTGGTGGTGTTCCACGCGACCGAGGAACCTGATTCGAGTTGCACGCTCAGTCACGAATCCCTCCCGCGGCAGAACAAGGGCTCAGAGTCGCCTGCCGCGAAATACTTCTCAGAGCAGTCCGGGCACGTTGGAACTTGTTGGGCTATGAGTTCGCGCGCGCGGGCCAGAACTCCATCATATCTGACTGAACGAACCTCGCCGTCTAGCGACGTGAGCACCTGCAGTAGCATAGTTACGGCGTGCGAGCTGATCGTGCTGTTTAGAGAAATCACTGCTGGCTGCACGGTGTCTGGTGGAAGACCGTAGGGATCGCGCTTTCGCTGCTCTGCGCTCTGCAACTCGTACCTAATCCGGTCCGAGTTCAGAAGTTCATGGCAAAGAAGGCATGCCTCACCTGGCGCCAGCAGCTGTGCGCGACCCCGGAGACTAACATCCCCGTCGTCTGAGACATCGATCCTCGCGCCCATGTCGATGGTGGGAACTAGATACTGGTACGCAAGTTTGTTTATGACAGCCCTGCTGCCATGCGAATCCGTACAGCATATGATAGCGTCCACGGCCGCGAGCTCACGCACTGCCGCTTCTTCGCAGACGTCCTCAATCATAGTCTCAATCTGGGCATCTGGCTGAATGCTCTTGATCATCCACTTCGCGACGTCGTACTTCAGGGTGCCGATGTCCGCAGGCTGTGCACCGACTACGCGGTTGAGGTTTGTAAGTTCGATTCGATCGGTGTCAATCAGTAAGAAGCGGCGGAAGCCTAGATAGGCGAGTTGCTGGGCGACCAGGGATCCCGTCCCGCCTAGACCGACTATTGCCACCAGGAACTCTGCCAACCGCTTCTGGCCCTTCTGGGATACGACAGCGACTTGCCGGTCATAGCGCCCTTCATGGCGCTCGGTGAGATCGGCTTCCGACGATATGACCTGTAGACGGCGACCGAGAACGCTGACGATCACCGGCGTATTATGACCGAGCACTCGAGCCGCCACCCCTTGAGTTCCGACCACGACCGACATATGCAGGCGACCGGGGGCACGCTGTTCAAATAGCGTGCGCAGTGTCGCCTCTGCATTGTCGTCCAAAGACGAGAATTCTGGATAATCATCCATCGGGTGGGTATGTAGGAAAACCACGCCGTAATTGTGGGTCTGTGCGTGGATCAACGCCGTGAGTACGTAGTCGGGCTTTAGGGCAACACTCACTGGCGTACGCTCGTGATAGTCGTCATCCTTAGGCAGCCAGATCTCCTTCACTAGTCGACGCTGTGAGAGATTCGGGGCGGGAGTGAGGTCGCCGCCGACGGTAAACGCGATCGCGGCCGTCTCGTTGCCAGGACTTGGGACGCAGGTGTACTTAAACCGCTGATACAGCGGTGCCGGGAAAACCAAGCAGGTCATGGAACGCGCCCGCTGGCCAAACGAAGGCCTTGTCGCATCGAGTTCAGCCAAACTTCGATGTTGTGCCGGAGCGGATCCCAGGGCGTCACGTGCCAGGAGACCCAACGGCGAGATTTCCCCGTGCCGAGTGGGCATGGCTGAATCTGCGTGTTTACCGGGTTCTGACCCGGCGGAGACTTGGCGTCCGCGTCGATCCAGAAGCAATCTACAGGCTGGGAGGGATATCCAATCTGGACGATCCACACCAGTTCGGTCGATGGCTTTGACCAGGACTCGGGTAGGGGCTCCGCCGGCAGCAGCATGCCGGATACCCCACCTGGGAGGTCTACGACCTGAACTTCGGGGTGATCCTTCTTGAACTCCTCGATGTCATCAGAACGTCGGCTCATAGGCAGGCCCCGAAGTTCGCGGGCGGCTCGAGGCGGAAGCGCTTAACGCCGCCATCATCCGGCGATAGGTCCACCGGGTCCCCATCCTTGATAAGTTTGTCTGGATTATGGCCGTGCCCTTCGAGCAGCAGGCCATCGGCCGGATTAGCCCCCGCGAGCTGCTTGATCTGCAACCCGTTTAGGAACTGTTGGTCCGTGTCGAACTTCTTGGTGCCAACAAAAAAGTGGTACGTCTTTTCCATGATCCTCTCCAAAGTTTCGGGTTATCTCTCAGTTACACAACAAAAGAAACTCTCCTGCTTAATTCTGCTTCAATTAATAAATTGAAGCGGTACGCAAAAAAAATCAGGCATCACTTCGCAATCAAATAGCGAAACTCCTTTCCTCCTGTTGGAGCGACTACCTCTCGTCGCACCATGTAGCCCTTATCTGAAAGCTGCTTCAATAACGTACTCGCATTTGTAAGCTCTTTGCCCGTTTTCTTATGCACGTAGGCGGTCGAAATTCCCTCTCCGGACTCCACTGCCAATTCAAATATCTCCATTAAAGTCTGTGATGGAGCTGGGCCAAGAAATTTAAAGCTACCGCCAATCCACCAAACAATACCAATTCCCATCTTCAAGCCGGCCATGTCCCAGTTGTCGGCCATGCTTTCATTCGTCAGATCTACAACACAAAATACTTTGGATCCCTTGTATCGCTGCGCAACTGCAAAAACAGTTTCTCGAGCGAAGGAGGCATCGGAGTACTTTATTCCCTCGGCTGAGATTCGGATTACGTCCGCACCACCGAGTTTTTCAACCGCCTCCAATAATCTTGGATAGACCTGTTTAGCCTCATCGCGGCCCCAGGCGTCCGCGCGATCCAAGAGGTTTCTTAGCCGGATCGTGGCTGTATTCTGCTTCATCTGGTTCATTGAACCAGATTTGACTTTACCTGTCAAGCCTAAAATCGAAGCAGACGTGGGTTCCTTCGATGTGTGGAAGCCCGTCTACCCCGTAGACCATAGCTGCCTGAGAGTACTGGGAGTCGCGAGGCACCAGGTTCATACGGCATTCGGGCAATCGGATTTCCAGATTAGCCGCAAAAATCAATGACTTCTGTGCGCTGATTCTAAGGCCGCAACCATAGCCAGCGGTTCCGTTCTTAGATACTCCCTCAGTAATAGACTTCAAGAGGAGATCGGCGTCCTCAAGATCAGCATACTTGTGTCCGATATTTGTTAATCCCGTTCTAAGCGTGGAGAGGATTCCTAGGCCGCTGTCAGAGACGACGATCTCAACCATGGGGCCGCGGCGGCCCTTCGGATACGTCTGAAGCGCCGCATATCCATCGAGGGTGCTCCCACTATGGTCATAGACGTTGCCGATTAGCTCGGAGAATACCGTGAAGACGGCGTCACCCAACTTCTCGCCCTTCTTGGGATCCGAGTGCAGTTTAGCCGCTGTGTCCGCGAGTCTTCCTGGGAGACTTTTTTCCCTCGAGCCTGCCGAAAGCGAGACGATTTCTACCAGCCGTCTATTGGTGCCCTCGAACACCGAACGCCCCGTGATTTCCGGCCGATCTGGGTGAACGGTAATTGCGGGTGAGAGGCCCTCGAAGAACCCCATGCGGCTGAGATACCCCATCGCACCACCGGGGCCTTCTTCGAACGAGATTTCTACTAGTGCGCCCCTGTAAGCCAGCTGGTTAGCGATGCAGAGCAACCGGATGCATGCGCCAATCTTCAGGGCGCACCCCGAGGGGACCACGATCGTCACCTTCTTCGGTTTCGTGTTAAACAGGTTGTGGTGGGGTGCCAGGGAGGAATCAACCTGTATCCCTGTATTCCAGCCTGCTGGAAGTGTTACGACGAACGCTTTCATTGCTCGGCCTTGTAAACTCCTTCTACAAGGATCTGTTTCTAGGGTAAGTAATTCACAAGCCGTGAATCCGATTATCTAACCCATCGGGTTGTTTCTTACGCGCTACCTCACAAAAAGCGGTCAAACCTGGCTGAAACTTGGCGGACAAACCTCACTGAAACGAACACAAGCGCCTTGTGACTTTTATAGTGGTGGGCCCGCCAGGACTCGAACCTGCCTTATATGACTCTCAATTTGCACTTAGTCTGAGGAACTCTGCAAGTAGCTGATATTCTTAATCATGCCTTATGTGACTTTAGTGTCACGGAACATCGTGGGATAATATTGTGGCACCGATAGCACGGGTTTTTCGGCATGCCGGGCAACTTGAAGCGGAAATATGCGAATTATCTCGATCGGTATGCTCGGCGGCAGCTTACCCGGGGTTCATGGATCGCAACACCTCGAATCATGTGTGGCTAGCGAGGTCTGGAGAGCTTAGAATAAGTCCATGCTTCAGACCGCTGGAACGATGGTGCGCGATACCGCACCACCGCTGGATAAGCTGGCACGTCCGCTCCGGGATTTGCGTATCTCGGTAACCGACCGCTGTAATTTCCGTTGCGGGTATTGCATGCCACGCGAAGTTTTTGGTCCGGGATACACATTCCTGCCGCGCAGCATGATCCTGAGTTATGAGGAGATCTCGCGCCTGGCGCGCATTTTTGCGCAGCTTGGCGTGGTAAAAATCCGTGTCACGGGCGGAGAACCCCTGCTCAGGCGAGACATCCACATACTGATCCAACAACTTGGAGCTATCGAAGGTATTGAAGACCTCTGCCTTACTACCAATGGGGCATTGCTCGACGCATCCAAGGCACTAGCCCTCAAAACAGCCGGGCTCGGACGCATCAGCGTGAGTCTGGACGCGCTGGATGACCGCACGTTTGCCGCCATGAGCGATTCGAGGCTGCCGGTCTCCCGGGTTCTGGATGCCATTGACGCCGCCTATGACGCTGGTCTCACCCCGGTCAAGGTAAACATGGTGGTGCGCCGCGGGGTGAATGACGCATGTGTTGTGCCGATGGCTGCGCATTTTCGCCACACCGGCGTGATTGTGCGTTTCATCGAATACATGGATGTGGGCCAGAGTAACGGCTGGCGGATGAAAGAGGTGGTGCCGGCGCGCAGCATCATCGAACAGTTGCGGGCGCATTGGCCGATGGAGCCGTTGCCCGCGCGTTACCCCGGAGAAGTTGCCAATGCCTGGCGTTACCTGGATGGAGGCGGTGAAATCGGTGTTATCGCATCCGTGACCCAGCCATTCTGCGGGAGCTGCAATCGCGCGCGGCTATCAAGCGACGGCAAATTGTTCACCTGTTTGTTTGCTGCCAAAGGGCTGGATTTACGCGCGCTGTTGCGCGCCGGGTCTGACGACGAGACCATACTGCAGGCGATCCGTGGCGGCTGGCTGCGGCGCGAAGACCGCTACTCGGAACTGCGGACCCATATCAGCAAGCCCAACTCCAGGATCGAAATGTCTTACATCGGTGGCTGACATGAAGCAGAAGGCGGAAGCAAATAGTGTGATCTTGGTGGAGTGTTGCGGTGTGCTGGAGGAACTGTGTGGCGGCTCCGAATACCGGCTTATGTTTCCGCGCATGCCCGTCACCATAGCCACGGTAGTCGAGCGGCTCACAAATGAATGTCCGGCCGCCCGCGATATGCTGGAACGCAGCGCCTGTGCGGTGGGTGACCGCATCGTCAGCCGTGAACAGCCGTTGCAGCACGGCGAACGGCTGGTGCTGCTGCCGCCGGTGAGTGGGGGTTGAGGTATGGCCGATGCTCTGGTCGGCTGCACTCATCTGACGCGTTTACCGCTGGATGCCGCGCCGCTGCTGGCCCTGAGTCTGACACCGGAAGACGGCGCGCTGGTGGTTTTCGGCGGCACGGTCCGGCGCTTCAACAACGGCAAAGAAGTGCGAGCCATAACCTATTCTGCCTACGCGCCCGTGGCCGAGCGCCGGCTTTGGGAGATCGAGCAGGAGTCGCTTGAGCAATGTGGTGCGCGCGCTTGCCTGGTGCGCCACCGGTTGGGCGATCTGCTGATCGGCGATTTGTCGGTGTTGGTGGTGACGCGGGCTCAACATCGTGCGGAAGCGTTTGCCGCTGCGCGCCATGCCATCGAAGCCGTCAAACACAGCGTACCCATCTGGAAACGCGAGGAATACAGCGACGGCACTCACAGCTTCGTCATGGGATGCGCATTGCATGAAGAACATCACATCTAAACCCGAAACCCTGCGCGCGGCACGCGCCGGCGGTACCGTGCAGATGCCGGCGGAATGCGTCGCTTTGCTGCGCGAGCGGCGCACGGAGAAAGGCGATGCTCTGGAGATCGCACGCGCTGCCGCCATTCTGGGTGCGAAGCGCACCTGGGAACTGCTGCCGCTTTGTCACCAGCTGCCGCTCGCCGGCGTCCGTGTGGATTACCGTCTCGAGGACAAAGGGCGGGTGCACATCGAAGCTGAAGTGGAAGTGATCGCCGCCACCGGCGTGGAAATGGAGGCCTTGACGGCGGTCGCGGTGGCTGCGCTCACGCTCTATGACATGCTCAAACCGCACGCGGGTACGGCACTGCGGATCGCTGACATCCGTTTGCTGGAAAAGCGCGGCGGCAAATCTCAGTACCAGCGCAAAGCGCAGCGTAGCCTGAGCGCCGCAGTGATCGTGCTGTCCGACACGGTGGCGGCCGGCGGCGCTACGGACCAGGCCGGCCTCGCGGTGAAAGAGCGGCTGGCGCAAGCGGATATTATGGTCACAGGGTACGAGGTGCTGCCGGATGAGCCGGCTCAATTGTCTGCGCGTCTCGCCCACTGGCTCGCGCAGCGGGTGGATATATTGCTGACCGTGGGGGGCACCGGCGTCGGACCGCGGGATCGCAGCGTGGAAACGGTGGAGCCTCTCATCGAGGTTCCCCTGGCAGGCATCGTCGAGACGGCCCGCGCCTACGGACAGCGGCGCATGCCTTACGCCATGCTGTCGCGTGCGGTGGCGGGTTTGGCCGGCGGAACCCTGCTGTTTACCTTGCCGGGTAGCACACGCGGGGCGCTGGAAAGCCTCGAAGCGACGTTGCCCGGCCTGATGCATGTGTTCGAGGCTCTGGGCGGCAGCCGCCACGGCCGCGACACACACGGACATCCCTGAAATGCCAACAGACACCGGTGCTTCACCCGCGCTCAGCGTCAAAGAGGCCCGCGACCGAATCCTCGCCGGCTTGCAGCCGGTGGAGGGGGTGGAGAGCGTAACTGTGTTGGCGGCGGCCGGGCGGGTGCTGGCGGAAGAACTTACAGCCCGCGAGCCGGTACCGGGGTTCGCGAATTCCGCCATGGATGGCTACGCACTGGCTGGCCACGATTTGCCGGTCCGCGGCGAGCGGCGCCTGCGGGTAATTGGCAGCGCATTGGCGGGGCATCCGTATACGGGCGCAATCGGTGCGGACGAGTGTGTGCGCATCATGACCGGAGCGATGTTACCGCCGGGTGCCGATACGGTGGTGATGCAGGAAGAGGTGCGCACCGCCGGCGAGGAGATCGTCATAGGCCCCGGACACCGGCGTGGCGAGAACGTGCGGCTCCCGGGCGGCGACATCCCCGGCGGCAGCCGGGTGCTCAGCGGTGGGCGGTGTCTGCGTCCCGTTGATCTGGGCGTCATCGCCTCCCTCGGACTGGCACAGGTGCAGGTGCGCCGCCGGGTACGCGTGGCATTGTTCGGCACCGGCGATGAATTGCGTGAGCCGGGCACGCCGCTGGCGCCCGGCCAGATCTACGAACGCAACCGCTACACGCTTGGCGCTTCGCTCGCGAGCCTGGGCGCCGAGGTGCGCGATCTGGGCATCATTCCGGATGAACCCGCCGCCATCCGTGCCGCCATGCACCAGACGATGCAGGCCGACGTGGTGTTGACCAGCGGCGGGGTGTCGGTGGGCGACACCGACTATGTGCGGCAGATCCTCGGGGAACTGGGCGAGATCAGGTTCTGGCGCGTGGCCATGAAGCCCGGCAAACCGCTGGCCTTCGGCCGCCTGGGAGGTGCCTGGTTTTTCGGATTGCCCGGCAATCCGGTGTCGGCCTTGGTGACGTTCCAGCTGTTTGTCGCGCCGGCGTTGCGCGCGCTCGCGGGCGAACCTTACCGTGAGCCGCTGACACTGCACGCACGCACACTGTGCGCGTTCGACAAACGTCACGGGCGCGCCGAATTTCCGCGCGGCACATTGAGCCGTAAAGGCGGAGCATGGTTCGTGGGCACGGCCGGCAGCCAGGATTCGAGCGCACTAAGCGTTATGAGCCGCGCTGATTGTTTTGTGGTGCTGCCAGCGGAAGCCGCAACCATTCCGGCGGGCATGGAGGTCGAGGTCATGCCCTTCGACGCGCTTGTTTAACGGGCCACGCCGAAACGGAGGAACCATCACCCACCGTTGCTCCATTTGCACAATTGCATTTCAAGGTTTTACCTGGACTTGGCACCGCCGCCTTTGGTCTGTACCACATCAAATTGCAGGCGGGGTCAAAATTAAACCAGCGTCAACGCTTGCGATCTCAATAAAATCCAGCCCGGTTCTTACGCTAGCGGAATACCCCCGCTGCTCTAACAGGTCAAGCGATATCCTCATTGTTATCGCTACGCCTAAAAAACCGCGCTCAAGCCTTATGTTGTTGGGATGTTTTATTGCGCCTGCCATGGAGATCCACTTCCAGGCTCAGGTCCAGTGTCTTTCCCCGGCCGTCAGTCTGTTGTACGGCAATGCCTTCCCTGCTGGGGAGGCGTGCCGCGAGTTCGCGCGCATGCGTACCCGGAAGCCGCAATCTGATTCCATTTTCTGTGGTATCCAGTAGCAATCCCGGCACATCGTCGTCCAGCACCACCCGATAGGTGTATTCACGATCCGGTGGCAGCAGTGTGCTGGCGCCGACTTCGCCAGTGACTAGCAACAGGTCAAGTTCGGAGCGGCTGAGGCGCACACGTACTGCATCGGGTGACAGGCGCAGGTTCATGGCGCATGCGTCCTGGCGCGGCCGGCGCGAAATGTCGCCCAGTCCCCGGGCGTATTAAGAGCCAGGAACTCATCCGCGCTTTCCCGTGGGAGGGGTAATACCCGCGCATTCAGATCCGCACACACGGTATGCAGCGAACGCTGGGAGTGCGCAAGCCCGGGATCGCCCATCAGGCGATTGAGATGTGATAAAACATGGCTATCCAGAGAAAGGCACAACGGCAGTGGATGGCCGACGTAGTGACACGCTCGCACACCCCGATCATCCCGAAGCAGGGCGGTCAGGGTTGGGACTCTGAGGGCCGGCATATCCACCGGAACGATGAGCAGCCGGTTTATTTCCGGTATTTCCATCAGTCCGCTGAATGCAGCGTGAATCCCTCCCAGGGGGCCCAGATCCGGCTGTCGGTCTGGAATGGTGGCATAGCCCGCACGCGGCGGACCACTGATTAACAAGCGACGCGCACCGCATGCCTGCAGCCGCGTCAGCATGTGCGCCAGCAGGGTCCGGCCACGGTAACGCAGTTCCGCTTTGTCCCGCCCCATGCGCTGGGAGCGGCCGCCAGCCAATACGATTCCCGCAAAGCCGGGCGCAGACGCGGCCCGGTCATTCATGCCTGTGTCGGCCAGCGCAGGCGTTCGACACCGCTATAGACGTTGAAGCGGCCGTCCCGCAAAAAACCCACCAAGGTCACACCATAGCGACGCGCGAGTTCCACCGCCAGACTGGAAGGTGCGCCCACCGCGGCAAGAAACGGAATACCGGCGAGAATAGATTTGTGCACCAGTTCGAAGGCGGCTCGGCCGCTGAACAGCACCACTGAGTTGGACGCCGGCAGGCGCCGTTCAAGCAGCAGCTTCCCCACCAGCTTATCGGTGGCGTTATGCCTTCCCACGTCTTCCCGCTGGGATAGCAGTTGTCCTTCCAGGTCGAACAGCGCACTGGCGTGCAGCCCGCCGGTGCGGGCGAATAGCGACTGGGATTGTTCGAGAGCGCGGCGCATGGAAAACAGTTTTTCGGGCTCGAGTACGAATTCTCCCCGGGGTTTCTGCGGACAGGTAGTTTGCACCCAATCGAGTGCGGCTTTGCCGCAGATGCCGCAGCTCGCGGTGGTAAACACGTGGCGCGAGAGCCGTTCTGTATCGAAGTCAACCTGCGGCGCCAGATACACGGTGACAATGTTGTATTGCTGGTCTTCTTCTGCATCGGTGCAATAAGCGATGCGCTCGATGTCATCGGCGCTGTGCACGGCGCCTTCTGCGTGCAGAAAACCGGCAGCCAGTTCGAAATCGTTGCCGGGTGTGCGCATGGTGACTGCGATGGAATGCTGCCGCCAGCCTTGCGCCGCTGGCACCCGCACGCGGATTTCCATGGGCTCCTCGCCGGCCACTTCATCGGAGAGATCTTCGCGTGTTGCATCGCGCCAACGTGCAATGCTTACGCGCTCGACAGGGTGGCCGCGTTTAACGCGCGCCCGGTCGAGCGCCAGCATTTCCTTCAGCAGCGCCTCTTCGGTTTGCGATTCAGGCAGCATGTGAGGCTGGGCGTTTATTCTCGTCGGGAAGCGGCCGGCGCAACTGGGCGATCACGTCGCGGTAAGCGGGAATCTTCGCGAGGGGCGAGCGCGCGCTGCCGGACACCAGCACGTTGCCTTCGGGCCAGTACATTTCCAGCGCGCCGGCGCGGACATCGGCAGTGAACACATGGCCGTAGTAACGCCCGAACTCATTCTCCAGCACTACCGCATCAGCTTCGTGCAGACCCAGTCGTTCGCGGTCGGCAACGCTGATCAATACCGCGTCGCGCGGGAAACCGGTTGCCGGGTCGCGTTCTTCATGAACGTTGCTGTTGAACTGTTTACCACGCCGTTGCACTACCTGGAAGCTGTCTGCGGGCGGCTGCACTCCGGCGAGCGTGGTCGGTTGGAAGTGAGCTTTGCCGTCGGCGGTGGGGAACTTCCAGCCGGCGCACAGCAGGCGTCCGCCGTATTGGAAATTGTCACCCTCCCGCGCGAGTTTTTCGATGCCGGCATACATCGGTATCACGCGAGCGATCTCGGCGCGGATGGCGGCGGTGTCGGCGAAGCCGAGTTTGTCCTGCCATTCGGGCCGTATGCGTCGTGCGAGCTCCATATATACCTGCCATTCGGGACGCGCCTCGCCGATGCGCGGGCCGGATATCTCGGGACTGAAGATGATGCGCCGTTCGGTGGTGGTTTCGGTCACGCCTCCCGGCATCTCATAACGGGTGGCCGCGGGCAGCAGCAGCACCGCATCCTGTCCCGGCTCGATGAACATCTGTGAGGAGGGCACGATGTCGAAGTGCACGCGCAATCCGATGTGCGAGAAGGCGCCCAGAACGCGCTCCGGATCGGGCAGCACCTCGTGGAAGTCGCCGCCGGTCGCAAACAGGATATCGGTGCCGCCGCGGTCGGCCACTTCGATCATCTCGGCGGTGGTGAGCCCGACCTTGCCGGGCACCGGGAAGCCCCACAGCCCGGACAGTTTGCGGGCGTTGTCCTCATTGACCGCGAGTCCGCCCGGGAAGGCCGTGGCATAGGCGCCCATCTCCGCCCCGCCCTGCACCCCGGAATGTCCACGGATCGGCATCAGGCCGCAGCCTTCGCGTCCCACGAAGCCGCGCGCCAGGGCCAGATTCACGATCGAATACACGTTATCCTCGCCGCAGGCGTGTTGGGTAATGCCCATGCCCCAGACGAACACCGCGCGTTCGGCTTCGCCGACCATGCGCGCGAAGGCCTCCATTTCCGCTTCCGACACTCCGCTGGCGCGCTCGAGATCCACCCATGAAACCGCGCGCGCTGCGGCGATTACTTTGTCAAAGTCCACAGTATGCTCGCGCACAAAACTCTCGTGCATGAAGCCGAGATCGGCGAGCTTGCGCAGCGCGCCGTTGAAGAACGCCACGTCGCCGCCCGGGCGCACCTGGAAGAAACGGTCGGTGAGGCGCGTGCCGAACAGCGCGCTTTCCAAGTCCGAAGGCACCCAGTTCAGTTCCATGGCCGGTTCGCGGAACGGATTCACTACCGCAACTTTAGTGCCGGCTTTGCGGGCGTAGAACAGATATTTGCTCATCATCGGTTGGTTGTTGGCCACATTGGACCCCACAAACACCACCAGGTCGGTGCCGATCAGGTCCTTGTAGCTGCAGGTGGTGGCCGCAACTCCCAGAGCAGCCTTGAGGCCGAAAGTGCTGGGTGAGTGACAGATACGCGCGGCGTTATCCACGTTGTTAGTGCCGATGGCGCGCGCCATTTTCTGGAAGGCGTAATAATTCTCGTTGGGTTCGCCGCGGCTGGTCATGTAGAAATAGGTGCGTTCCGGGGAGGAAGCGCGCACGCGGGCGGCGATGAGTCCCAGCGCTTCATCCCAGCTGATGCGCCGGAAGCCGGCTTCACCCCGGCGGCGCAACATCGGGTAGGGGATGCGGCCGAGCGCGCGCAACGCCTTGCCGCCGAGCTTGGCGAGCGCCCCGGCGTCGGCGAGCCGCGCAACGTCGAGGGCCGGCAGCGTGCTGAGGCGCAACAGGCGCAGGCGCACGTTGCACACATGGATGTTTTCCATGGTCCAGTCATGCATGCCGGTGGTACCGAGCGAACAACCGTCGCACACGCCGTGGTTGAGGATGCGCCAGGCATAGTCGAGGTTGTCACGGTTCTCGCGCAGGGCGCGGAATATCTCGCGGAAGTTTTCAATCTGTCGCAGGGGCAGCCAGCTTGCCCACAGGGAGGGCTGCCAATGCCGGGCGGGTGGACGTACGGGATCGATCGGGCGCGGCGGCCGCAGGGCCTCGCGTGCCAGCGATAGTACCGCGCTGAGCCTGTTCATCGTCAGACCTCCCATGGGTTTGTGTGCGGTGTCCGGGTCACGTTTTAACCCCCCGTGGGGCGGCTGTCCAGTGCGGAAAGTTGGGCATGAACCACCCCGGACAGGTCCGCCGGGTCCACCCCGGTGACTACCCGTGCCCGCGAACGGCCCCGGTCACTTGACAGGGGGCGAAAGGGGGGGTAGATAGCGCGACTGGCAGTGCGCATCGCGCACTTTCCTCAGTTATCAACTGAAGGGGGCCATATGCAGAATCGATGGTTGATTGCGGCGGGTGGGGTGCTCATGCAGCTCGCCCTGGGTGCGGTGTACGCTTGGAGTGTATTCGTCAAGCCTTTGGCGGCATCCTCCGGTTGGGACATCGCACAAATTACTCTGACATTTTCAATTGCGATTTTGGTATTGGGTTTTGGCTGTTTCTTTGGCGGCCTGTGGATGAACCGCAAGGGACCGCGCATCGTGGGAGTCGTTGCCGGTATTCTCTACGGAGCGGGGGTGTTTCTGGCGAGCCTGTCCGCTCACCGGCTGGGCGTGCTTTATCTCAGTTACGGCCTGCTGGGCGGATTGGGGGTCGGACTGGGGTACATAGTACCGGTAGCGACCCTGGTCAAATGGTTCCCGGACAAACGCGGCATGATCACCGGTATCGCCGTGGCGGGCTTCGGCGCCGGCGCGCTGATCACAGCCCCGGTTGCCGCCTGGCTTATCAAGGATGTAGGCGTGATGGAGACGTTCGCGGTTCTGGGTGTAGCGTACTTGCTCATGGTTGTGATCGGCGCACTCACCATGCGCAATCCCCCCGCGGGCTGGGTGCCGGAAGGCTGGAAACCGTCGGAGCGCATGCAATCCCAGCGCAGCGTACGCGATTACACCTTCAAGGAAGCACTGGGTACCTGGCAGTGGTACGCGCTCTGGGGCATCCTGTTTCTCAACGTGGTGGCCGGCATCAGCATCATCTCGCAGGCGGCGCCCATGGCCCAGCAGCTGACCGGGGTCACGGCACTGGTGGCGGCCGGCATGGTCGGCATCATTTCCATCGCCAACGGCACCGGACGACTGGCCTGGGCCTGGTTCTCGGACGCCATCGGGCGTCGCAATGTGTTCATCAGCATGTATCTCCTGCAGGTGCTGATCTTCTTTGCGATCCCCTATATGCATAGTTTCGTGCTGTTCACCAGCCTCGCCTTCATCGTTTTGCTGTGCTACGGCGGAGGTTTTGGCACCATGCCGGCGTTCGCCACCGATTATTTCGGCTCGAAGAACATCGGACCGATCTATGGGCTGATGCTGACCGCGTGGGGATTCGGCGGCGTATTGGGGCCGATGCTTACCGCGTTTCTGCGTGAAAGCACCGGAGGCTACGCTCAGGCACTGCATATCATCGCAGTCATTCTGCTCGTCGCCACGCTACTTCCTCTTATCATCCGGCGACCGGCCAAGAGCGCCTAGGCCTAGCGTACCGGTGAGCCGCTCGCATCGGACCCCGCCACGGCGTCGGGGCGGGCGGCTTCCCGCAGGCTGGGCGGGGTGGTGTACGGTTATCCTGCTGGCGCTGCCACTTAACGCGCACGCGGGTACTGCGGTCAGGGAAGCGACCGTGCGTGTGGCCGTGGCGGCCGATTTCTACAAACCCCTTGAGACCATTGCAAACGCGTTTAGTCGCCAATCCGGCATCCAGGTAGTGATCAGTGCCGGTTCTTCCGGCGGACTTTACGCGCAGATTGCCAATGGCGCGCCTTATGACGTGTTCCTGTCGGCGAACGCCCGATATCCACGCCAGTTGGTTGCGGCCGGCTTGGCCGCGGGTCCAAGCCGTTTCACCTATGCTCAGGGGGTGCTGGTGCTATGGGGGGCGCAACCGGCACCGGCTGCCGGTCCTGGGACGCTGCGCGGCGCGACCTTTGCGCACCTGGCGCTCGCCAATCCACATTTCGCGCCCTACGGACAAGCGGCGCAGGAAGTTCTAACGCGGCTCGGACTCCTTGAGCAACTGCATTCGCGGCTGGTTTTTGGCGAGGATGTGGGACAGGCACTGCAATTCGCAATCAGCGGCGGCGCCCAGTATGCGTTTGTATCATCGGCCCAGCTGCTGGCCGCCGGACTTTGGCAACGCGGTTCCCATTGGGTGGTGCCGGTTTCGCTCTACACACCGATCAATCAACAAGCGGTGCTGCTGGTACACGCCCGCGATGTCCGGGCGGCGCGCGGCTTTCTGCGGTTTCTTCGCGGCCCGGCCCGCCCGCTGATTGCACGGTTGGGTTACCGTCTGCCCGCCGAAACGGGGGAGCGGTCGCAGTCAGTGCCCTGAAAGCGCCGGATGGGATGCAGTTGGACTGGTCGCCTCTGATTCTGAGCCTGGTACTGGCGGCGGTTACCACCGGCCTGCTGCTGGTCCTCGGCATCCCGCTTGCATGGTGGCTGGTACGGCGGAAAACACTGGTGCGCCACGCCGTGACCGCATTCGTGATGTTGCCGCTGGCCCTGCCGCCCACCGTGCTGGGTTTCTATCTGTTGCTGGCCCTCGGTCCGCACGGTCCGCTGGGCGCGCTTGCTGAGCGCTGGTCGGGGGCAAGTTTTGCGTTCACCTTCACCGGTCTGGTGATGGCCTCCATGGTGTATTCCCTGCCACTGGTAGTTCAGCCGCTGGCCGCCGGCTTTGAACGCCTGGACATGCGTCATCTGGAGACTGCGTCAGTGCTCGGTGCCGGCCCATGGGACCGGTGGGTGAGTGTGACGCTGCCATTGTTGCGCGCTGATCTATTGACCGGCGCGGTGCTCGGATTCATCCATACCTTCGGCGAATTTGGCGTGGTGCTGATGGTGGGCGGCGACATACCGGGACGGACGCGGGTACTGTCATTGGCAATTTACGATCATGTGCAGTCGCTCGAATATCATCAAGCGGACCTCATGTCAGCTGTAGCGGTGGGCATGAGTTTTACGGCGTTGCTGCTGCTTTATCTGGCGCAGCGGCGCCGCTGACCGGCATGCTCGAATTTCAGGCAAGACTACGGCACGGAGCATTTGCACTGGATGTGCAGGGTGAGCTTCCGGCTCGGGGCCGTAGTGTGATTTTTGGGCCTTCCGGCGCCGGCAAATCCACACTGCTCAGACTTATTGCCGGACTCGAGCGTGGTGCCCAGGCGCGCATCGCCTACGGCGATGAGCTCTGGCAGGACGATGCACGGCGCTTGTTCGTGCCGCCCCACCGGCGTTGCGTAGGCCTGGTATTCCAACACCCTGTTTTCCTGCCCGGCTGCAGGGTGGAGCAGGTTCTTAGATACGGCTGGCGGCGCCGTGGCCGCAGCGTACGCGCGTTCGACTTTGGCAGCATCATCGAGCGTTTCGGTCTCGGTCCACTTTTGATCCGCAACGTGCACACGTTGTCCGGCGGTGAATGCCAGCGGGTGGCCTTGGTGCGTGCGCTGTTAGCGGCGCCGCGGCTGTTGTTGTTGGATGAGCCGTTTTCCGGAGTTGACGAAGAAGCGCGTGCCGTGTTGCTGCAGGAGCTGGATGACCTGCAGGCGGACCTGGGGCTGCCCATGCTCTATGTGACCCATGCGGCGCGGGAAACAGTGAGTTTCGCCGATCATCTGCTGCTGCTCGAGGCGGGGCAGGTTCGCGCCCTGGGTGCTATGCATGCGCTGGCTACGGATGTTTCGCTGCCGCTCGCCCGTCGGCCGGATGCGGCGGTAGCGATCACCACAGAATTTGTCCGGCACGATCCGCAGGATGGGGTGAGCTGCCTTAGTTTTGCAGATGGCGAACTCTGGGTGAGCGAGAGCCGCCCGCGGGAAACCGGCAGGCCGCGACGTGTGCTGGTTAATGCCCGTGACGTCAGCCTGGCGCGTGAAGCTCCCCATGGCACCAGCATCCTGAATGTGCTGCCCGCATTTGTCGTGGAGCTGGCGGAGCTTCCGGATGCTGCTGTGGTCGTGTCCCTGCGCATCGGTGCCACCCCGTTGCTCGCGCGGGTGAGTCGCCGTTCGGCGCGCGAACTCGAACTGCAACCTGGATCTCGGGTGTATGCACAGATCAAGGGGGTGGCATTGCTCAACCATTGAGGTGTGAGCAGGCTACAGCGATCCTGTGGTTTCAGGACGGTTGCGGCACACCGGGCAATCCGCCCGGCGTTCAATGGTGAATTCAGTGAAATGGCCACTGCGCGCCGCATAACGCAGCAGCCGCCCGCCCCGATACGTGCCGGCGGTGCCGGTAAGAAGTTTCAACGCTTCCAGAGCCTGCAGGCTTCCAATGACACCCACCAGGGGGCCGATGACCCCGCCTCGTTCGCAATTCTCCAGTGATTCATGGGTGTCCGGGTGCAGACAGGCCAGGCAGGGGCTATCGTCTCTGCGCAGGTCAAAAACTGCCAGCCGTCCCTCCCAGCGCAGGGCCGCGCCGGACACCAGCGGACGGCGCCGGGCAAGGCAGGCTTGGTTGACGGCGGCACGCGTTGCGAAGTTGTCACTGCCATCAAGCACAATGTCGCACTGGCCGACGCTGCTTTCCAAGGTGGAACCTACCAGGCGCCCATCGAGTTCCTCGACCTCAAGTGCAGGATTGAGTGCCAGCAGGGCGGTACTTGCCGCCTGTGTCTTGCGCCGGCCCACATCCGTCATGCGGTACAGGATCTGACGTTGCAGGTTGGTTACATCCACGCTGTCGAAGTCAGCCAACACCAACCGGCCGATGCCGGCGGCCGCAAGATACAACGCGGCCGCCGAACCCAGTCCACCAAGACCGACCATGAGAGCGCTGGAGCGTGCAAGCTGCAATTGGGCCGCTTCCCCGAAATCCGGCAGCGTCAGCTGCCGGGAGTAGCGGGGATACAGATCCGTTGTATGGGATGGAGTGGATGATGATGGCGGTGGCTTGTTATCCCGTTCCCCGGATGCTTGGTCGCCTGTCTGATTATGCTGGCTGTGGCGTTTCATTGACCCGCGCCTAATATATACATGACATTCGGGTTCATTAACTGAAATCCTACTCCACCGGCCAGCACCAGCAACCGCTTCGTTAACCAGGGTGTTCCCGGTGCGCTGAGTTCAAGGCATGCCGGTGCTACTTGCGGATTAAGGCATTACAGCCTTATGGTGACGAATCAGCACCGGATATCCGCAGGCTGTCAATTCACCGGGCGGTGCCCGTATTGCGAGTCGCTTGGTTTCCCGATGAGCCGCTGTCCGCCCGTGGTCACATGCATGGTGACTATATCAAGTGAAAATTACCGGATTGTGACCATCGTTCGGGCGTTGGCATCGTGTTGCTTGATTTATAACCAAGCATGTACTCCAGCTGATTCGCGGGCGGCAGGCGCCAAAGATCAGCGGGCGCCCGGCATACGGCAACGGCCGTATCTAAATCCACCGGCGTTATCCCGGCGACTTTCGCCACGATGGGTCGCTGAGTCCTGCCAGTTCTCAAGGGCTACGTGGGTCTTAGAGTTCTGTGCATGGACGCTATTTAGTCGCTCTGGCCGAACTTGGCGATGTCATCGGGCATCGCTTCGGTTGTAACGACTGCCTCCTTGCCCTGTACCAGTGTGCGGATTTCTTCGACGACGGCGGGGTTCGCCAGGGTCGTTACATCACCCACATCGCGCCGGTTGGAGATGGAGGCGAGCACGCGGCGCATGATCTTGCCTGAGCGCGTCTTGGGCATATCGGACACGATATAGACATGCTTCGGTCGTGCGAACTTGCCGATGATCTCCTCGTTGGCCTTGATGATACGGTTGATGACATCGGGCGTGCCTTCGTAGCCTGGCTTGAGCGCGATGTAGACCTCGGGCACGCGCCCCTTGATTTCGTCCGCGACCGGCACCACCGCGGCTTCTGCGACCTCGGGCACCGTCAAACATGCGGATTCGATTTCCTTGGTGCCAAGGCGATGACCCGAGACGTTGATGACATCATCAATGCGGCCCAAGATGCGGAAGTAGCCATCCGCCGCCTGCATTGCGCCATCACCTGCCAGATACGGCCAATCTTTCCAGTCCTTGCTTTTGGGATTCTTGCAGTAGCGTGTGTAATAGGTTTTCACGAACCGATCGGAATCGCCCCAGATAGTCTGCATGATTCCGGGCCACGGATTGCGGATGCAGATATTGCCTGCGCGGCCGGAACCCGCAGAAATTTCTTCACCGTTCTCGTCGTAGATGATCGGATAGATGCCGGGCACGCCGGGTCCGGCACTGCCGGGCTTCATGGCGTCGATGGCGGGTAGCGTGCTGCACAGGAATCCGCCGTTCTCGGTCTGCCACCAGGTATCCACGATGACGGCTTCTTTTTTGCCGACTTCGTTGTAGTACCAACGCCACGCTTCCGGCTCGATGGGTTCGCCGACGGTGGTCATGTGCTTGAAGTGGTAGTTATACTTTCTCGGCTCCTCAGGACCTTGCTTGCGCAGTGCGCGAATCGCGGTCGGTGAGGTGTGGAAAATATTGACGCCTAAACGCTCGGCAATCCGCCACGGTCGTCCCGCGTCGGGATGCGTGGGGACACCTTCGTAAATGACGCTGGTCGCCGCGAGCGCCAGCGGACCGTAGACGATGTACGAATGCCCGGTGATCCAGCCGATATCCGCCATACACCAGTAAGTGTCGGTTGGATGGATATCCTGAATATACTTGGAAGTGCCGGTGACATAGGCGAGATAGCCGCCGGTGCGGTGCTGGCAGCCCTTGGGCTTGCCGGTGCTGCCGCTGGTGTACATCAGGAATAAAGGCGCTTCCGCGTCCATCGGCACGGGATCAACGCGTTTGCCTTGATAATTTTTCAGGACTTCATTGACAAAGAAATCGCGCCCCTTAACCATCGGCGTTGGCGAACTGTATTTTCCGGGGTAGCGCTGCCAGATCAGTACCTTGTCCACCTGCTGCCCCATTTCTTTCGCGGTTTGCACCGCAACGTCGGCATTTACTTTGTGATCGATAAGTTTGCCGGCGCGCCAGTAGGCGTCCATGGTGATGAGGATATGACTGCCAGAGTCCTGGATGCGTGTGCCGCACGCTTGACCGGAAAATCCGCCGAACACCTGCGAGTGAATCACGCCCAATCGCGCACAGGCGAGCATCGTGATGGGCAGCTCCAGTGTCATTGGCAGGTGCAGGGTGATACGATCGCCTGCCTTGAGTCCGCAGAAGTCGCGCAACAGCGCCGCCATCTCATTAACCCTGATATGGAGTTCCTGGTAGGTCAGTGCAGTCGGCGGATCTTCTTCCGGTTCGGCGACAAATATGAGCGCTGCTTTGTTGCGGTACTGTGCAAGGTGGCGGTCCACGCAGTTGTAGCTGGCATTGAGTTTGCCGCCCACGAACCATTTCCAGAAGGGCGGATTGCCCGTGTCGAGGACCGTTTTATACGGCTCGAACCAGGTCAACATATCCGCGTATTCCCTGAAGCAGTCAGGGAACCTCTTCAAACTGAAACGCGCGCGAATCTCCGGATCCCTTATGTTCGCCTGTTCGATGAATTTCTTCGGTGGTTGGAAATACCCTTCTTCCTTCCAATGCACCGCTATCTGTGCTTCGCTGACCTCGGTATTTTCGTTCGCTTTAGTTTTGTTTGCCATGGAACTGTCTCCTCGCGGATACCTCACGTGCCGCTAATATGTTTTGCATAATCCATGCAAATTGGATAGCGATTGAACGGGCGGCCGCTCTCCGCGCGGCCGCCCGTTCAACAACTGATTTCCATTAACCGCCGTATGGGCCTATTGGCAGCACTGTCTTGCCGAAGGTGGAGTTGGTCACCAGCGCGAAACTCGTGTACATGGCGAGCAGCCCGCAGACCAAGCCAAGCCAGCCACCGGCAAGTGACAAGATATGCACTCCGAACAGGGCGCCGAAGCCGAGCAGGAAGAAAGTGACCCACAAAGTCAGGAACACCCACCATAATGCCTTGTTCAGCCGGAAAGTTGAAACCCACATATACAGCGTGAACACACCCCAGCCGAGCAGGGTGACGGCGATGGTGCTGCCCGCCTGTGACAGATCCAGCACGCCGTGGCCGCCGAGCAGGATTAGCAGCGCGAACCAGAACCAGAACGCTCCGTAACTCAGGAACGCCACTTGACCAAAGGTGTTACCGGTGCGGAATTCCAGCAGTCCCGCCAGTATCTGGATAAGCCCGCCGTAAGCGAGCGCCAAGGGGATTACCACTTGCTCCCCGCCCTTCGGCAGTACTCCGGCATTGATTAGACTCAGTATTACTGTGGTGAGTCCGAAGCCAACCAAGCCGAGTGGGGCGGGATTGGCAAATACGGATTTAGATTCTTCTGCCATGGTAACTCCTCCCAAATATTTATAAACGCGTAACTTATATTCCCCCCACACGCCGGCTGCAAGGGGGGGGGCGGGTTGCGGAATTGTTTGGTGATAGCGCACGTCAGTCGCCGAAGCTCTTCGTAAAGCCTCGTCATTTCTGGCATCTGTGATTTGTTGCGAATGATTAACGGTTTCGATGCCCATGGATTGGCAATCAAGCAGCTATTGATTTTACCAATAACAATAATCAGTTGCGGCGTAAATCTACAAATCTTCTTATGAACAGGTCGCCAGGTCGTCCAAGCGGCACCGAGTTTCCCCGTGTGCACGTAAATCATGCAATACCATACATGCCGCTGACATCGACATTGTCTTGACATTGCCAAACGACGGGGATAGAAAGATGTTCGGAATTGGGGCTGTCATCATACTGTCATGCCTAGATTAAACTAAACCTGACCTTGGCAAGAGGGCGTAAACATCATGAACATAAACAACCTTTGGACGAGATTAAGTGTCTGGATGGTGCTGTCGCTGATGTGTTCCGTGCCGCTGCTGGCCTACGCGGGTACGAGTTCCACTGTCAGTACCGATTCCAGCGTTACCATGACCCTGCATGGATTTATCGATAGCAGTTTCTTTTGGCAGAGCCAGGACTTTATCTTCGGCAACGGCCAGAACGCCGAGTTTCCGGTGCCCAACACCGGCAGCAATCACAATCTCTCCGGGGTCGGGGTGCAGAACACGCGTGCCTGGCTGGATATCAAAGGCCCGGCGCTCTCGAATGGCTGGAGCGTTGCCGGCCATCTGGAGGGTGATTTCTTCGGTGGTTATAACGGCACCGGCGCCTACAGCGGACAACAGGCAACACCGCGGCTGCGCCAGGCCTTCATGAAACTGACCAGTGCCGATGGCAGCAGTTCGGTCACCATTGGACAACAGTGGGATTTGCTGTTTCCACTTCAAAGTGTGCCGGAGTCCCTCACGCACATCGCCTTTCCGCTGGGCTACGCCACCGGCATGATTGGCTGGCGCTATCCCGGCATCGTGTGGTCCCAAAAACTCAACCAACCCACAGAGGGTTCGATGGCTTGGCAGTTGGATCTGGGTGCGTTCTCCGGTAACTGGGATGGGCCTGGTTCGCCCATTAATTACGACACCGCCGGCAATGTAAACTTCCAGCCGCAGATCGAAGCGCGCTTGGACGCAGAGCAAGGCGACTGGCTCGGTTACCTGGTGGGTCACTACAGCACCGAGAATCTGAGCGGTGTGGGTGGTACCACGCCCACCCCGATCACCAACTCAATCACCTCTTCAGCCGTGGAGTTGGGTACCACTTGGCACCCCGGTCCGTTTGTGTTGCGTGCTGCCGTCTATAACGGCAAGGCTCTCGGCCAGGTGTTCGGAGCGATGGCACAATTCGGTGACATCAAAGAATCCGGCGGCTATGTGCAGGGCGGCTACAAGTTCACCCCCAACTGGGCGTTCTATGCTTCCTATGCCACCGTCCACCCGAACCAAAGCGATGTAATCACCTGGATCGGCAATGGTTCCGCAGGCCGACTCAAGAGCCAGCAGTACGCACTCGACCTGATCTACGGCAATGGACCCTATGGGTTTGGTCTCGAGTGGATGCACGCCATCCTGGACAGCACCACAACCGGTGCGACCATCACCTCCACGGGGGGCAACCAGCTTTCCGTGAGCGCGATCTATCATTTCTAGTCTGTAACGATACGAGCCCTAGCGTATCAGCGGGCGTCCACGGATGGGCGCCCGGGAAGGCTGTTGCAGCAAATGGCTGTGACAGGGTAGTCGATATTTTTACTAGTAATTTAGTTGAAGGAGGCCAGTTATGAACAGGTTTCTCTCGCAATGCATTGCCGGGGTTTTCACTTTGGTGTTGTCGGTTGCCGCAATGGCGGCTGGTACAACGACCGGAATACAGCCCGCCCCATTACATTTTCCCTCCAAATTTGGCTCAATGAAATTCCCGGCCAAGTTCCCGGCCGGTACCACGCTCACGCTCACTCAGTGGAGCCATTTCGTACCGCGCTATGACAAGTGGTTTGATCAGTACGCCCAGGAATGGGGTAAGAAGAACGGCGTCAAGGTAACCGTGCAGCACATCAGCTTGGGGGATATTGTGCCCACGCTGGCAGCCTCGATCGCTGCCAAACGCGGTCCCACCATGTTCGAGACGATCGCCACGCCCGCGGCCTTCATAGAGGGGCTGCAGAACCTGGCCGATGTCAACAAAGCCGCACAGCAGGTTTTCGGTAAGCAGGAGGAGGTGTGTACCAGCCAGTCGTACCTCCCCATTACCAAAACCTGGTATGGTTACTGCGACGGTTGGGTACCGGATCCGGGCGACTACCGTGTTTCCCTGTGGAAAGCTGCTGGCTATCCTAACGGCCCCGTGACTTACGACGGCCTCTACAACGGTGGCGTCAAGATTTTCCAAAAAACGGGGCTCCCGGTGGGCGTGGGCATGTCGCCAGAGATCGACTCTGAGTTCTATGCGCGCTCCCTGATCTGGTCATATGGCGGCTCATTGTTCGACAAGTGCGGCAATGTTGCGCTCGATTCGCCACAGGTGGTCAAGGCGGTTGAATTTCAGACGAAACTGTATAAAAGCGCCGAGACACCCGAGGTATTCAGCTGGAATCCAGCTTCCAACAATCAGGCTTTCGTCTCCGGCCAGACATCCTATATCCAGAACTCGATCTCATTCTATCGGACTGCGCAGCAATTCCAGCCGAAGAACGCCGAAGATACCGGTTTCAGCCCCGGGCTCAAAGGTCCAACCGGCGACGTGCACCAGACCGCGCATGTGTGGTTCATCTACGTACTTCCAAAATATGTGACGAACCCGAATGAAATCATGGCGGCGAAGAAATTTCTGCTCGATCTGACCGCCAACTACAGCTGGGCGACTTATGAGAGCGAACTGTATAATTTCCCTGCATTCCCCAAAACTGCGCCGCAGCTGTGGGAGCGTGGTGGCTGGCTGGATCACGATCCATGGGGTTCGGTCCCGGCGAACAAGCTGGAGGTCCTGCGTAACGCTTCCAAGTGGACCGCCTGGCTCGGCTATCCGGGCGATTCCAGTCCGGCGGTGAGTGAGGTGTACAACACCCACCTGCTGTCCACCATGATGGCTGAGGCGGCGCGTGGTGATAAGACACCGGCCCAGGCGGTGAAAGACACCGCTGCGCAGATCGGCGCCATCGTGGCCAAATGGCGCGCGAAAGGCTATGTCGGGTGTCCGGCAAAGTAAGCGCGCCAGCTAAATTGTGAACTGGGGTATATCTGCGGTATGGCGACACTTGAGCTGCGGGGTATAAAAAAACGGTTTGGTGACTTTTATGCAGTAGATGGCGTGGACCTGATGATCGCCGAGGGGGAGTTCCTGGCCATCCTGGGTCCATCCGGATGCGGAAAGACCACGCTCATGCGCATGATCGCGGGGCTTGAACCGCCGAGTGCGGGAGAGGTGCTGATCGGCGGGGTTCCGGTCACGCATCTCCCGCCGCGCGCCCGCAATGTTTCGATGGTTTTCCAGAGCTATGCACTGTATCCGCACATGTCGGTGGCGGAGAATATTGCATTCCCGCTCAAAGCCAGAGGGATGCCCAAGAGCGAGCGAGACACCAAAGTGAAATGGGTGGTCGGTCTCATGGGCATTGAAGGACTTGTAAAGCGCAAACCAGGCCGCTTGTCTGGCGGTGAAAAACAGAAAGTGGCGCTTGCCCGGTCCCTGGTCCGTGATCCCTCCCTGTTTATTTTCGACGAGCCGCTGAGTTCACTCGATGCCCAGGTGCGCGCCATGGCCAGAGGCGAGCTGCGTCAATTGCACGATCGTACCGGGGTCACCACTGTGTATGTCACCCACGACCAGCTTGAAGCTCTGGGCATGGGTGATCGCGTTGCGATCATGAATCGCGGCCAGGTACGGCAATTGGGTACGCCGCAGGAACTTTATGATGATCCGGCCGATACATTTGTTGCCGCTTTCCTCGGCTCACCCCCGATGAACCTGATTGAACGCGATAACCGGATTATCGGATTTCGGCCTGAATATTTGCAGCCGCGGGCAGACGGGTCGCTTGCGCAGGGAGCGCTGGTCTTCAAGGTACGAATCATGCAGCTGGAGTTTCTGGGTTCAGAATGGTTGATCTACGGCGTACTAGAGGATGGTGACGGCGAGAACAGACTCTTGGCCAAAGTTGATCAGCCAGTGGCAAGCAAGCTGCGTTCCGGGGAATCCCGTGATTTTGTCGTGGAACGCTCTTGTCTCCGGTTTTTTGATAAGACAACTGGGCTGCGGATAGCGCCATCCGCAGCCAAGCTAACGCAATGAAGCAAGTGCAATCTGCAATAGCCCATGCGGGTGTCAGCCTGGCTGACCGCAAGGGAGTATTGGGCACATTAATGCTGGCGCCGGCGCTGGCGTATATTGCGGCGTTGGTAGCGGTGCCGTTTTTCCTCGCCATCGGCCTCAGCGTGAGCGATGCAACTGTCGGTGATCCGGCAATACACCACTTCGTTGGACTGCGAAATTTTGTAAGGGTAATACACGAATCCGCATTCCATTTCGGATTGCGCAACAGCATGATTGTTACCTTTGCTACCTTGATTCTCATACTTGTTCTCGCTACGGCAGAATCAGAACTCCTGGCACGTGATTTTCGTGGGAAACGATTGGTACAGATTCTGCTGATATTGCCCTGGGCCATGCCGGTGTCGCTGGCGGCGGTGGGCTGGCTATGGCTGCTCGATTCGGAGTTCAGTCCGGTGGACTGGCTGCTGCGTACCGCGCATCTGCTTGGCCCGGGTACCTTGTTCGGGCCGGCAAACCACCTCTATTACTATGGGCGAGAGTGGGTGGGTATCGGTGCGATTATCGCGATAAACGTATGGCGGTTGTTGCCATTCGCCACCATAATCGTGCTGGCGGGACGTACCTCGATTCCGCGAGACATTTTCGAGCAGGCCGAAATTGACGGTGCCGGATTCTTCCGTACCTTATTCCATATCACCCTGCCGGCACTGTTGCCGATCCTGACGGTGGCAGCTATGTTTACCGCCCTTTTGGTGTTCGGAGATATGACGATCGCAGCGCTCACCACCCGCGGCGGCCCGGGTTATACGACCCAGTTGCTGCCGTATTGGGCCTACCTTAAGGGTATAGAAGGGGGCGCTCTCAGCGAGGGCGCTGCCATCGCGCTGTTCCTTTTCCCGGTATTGTTGGTAGGCGCCATTCTTGCTTTGCGTTTCGCCTACCGCACAGAGTCAGCATAGCAAGAGCTATACAGTGGTTCTCGCCCTTCGCCGACTGATTTTCTACGTGATGCTCGCCTTGTTTGCGGTGTTTGCGGTATTTCCTGTCATCTGGATGGTAATAACGGTATTCAAGCGCAATGTGGATTTGTACAACCCTAACAATAATCCCTTTATCTACAACCTACCGCCGACACTTGGACACCTTGAGTTTTTGTTCACCAGTACCAGTTATCCAACCTTCCTCTGGAACTCGGCTTTTATTGGCGTAATTGTCGTGATCATCACGTTGTTGCTCTCTGTTCCGGCAGCCTACAGTTTGTCGCGACTTGTAGGGCGGTGGGGTGAACGCTCCGGCATAGCAATATTTTTTGTCTATTTGATTCCGCCCACCCTTTTATTCATTCCGCTGTATCAGATCGTGAGCCTACTGAAGGTTGCAAATACGGTGTGGTCACTTATCCTTGTGTATCCGACCATCACGGTACCATTTTGTACCTGGTTGCTGCTCGGTTTTTTCAAGTCAGTGCCACGCGAATTTGAAGAAGCGGCGCTCATTGACGGTTGCAGTCGCTTTTCCGCATTCCTGCGGGTGGCATTACCACTTGCTCTACCCGGAATCGCAACCTGCATTGTGTTTGCTTTCGCGCTATCACTCAGCGATTACATTTACGCCGCGGTTTTTGTCAGTTCCACTGCCAGCCGTACAGTCAGCGCCGGGGTGCCAACCTCTCTGATCCGCGGGGACATTTACTATTGGCAATCGCTTATGGCGGCCGCGGTGATAGTCACAATACCGTTGGCTGTAGCTTATGGCCTGCTCTTTGACCGCTTGGTAAAAGGCTTTCAGAGCGACCCGGGAGCGGGGGAAAAATCGGCGGCCTAGTCTGTTCAGCCGAACGCAGGGAGTGAGAAATCCGGTCCATCATTATCCCCCGAAGTCTCCGGCCAGCGTGCCGTCACGGTTTTAAGGCGGGTATAGAAGCGCACCCCGTCCGGACCGTGGATGTGTAAAGGCCCGAAGAGGGAACGCTTCCAGCCGCCGAAGCTGTGGAAAGCCATGGGGACCGGAACCGGGATGTTGATGCCGATCATGCCGGCATGTGCGGCGTGCGCAAACCGCCTCGCCGCCCCGCCGCTGCGTGTGAAGAGTGCAGCTCCGTTTCCATATTCATGGTGGTTGATGAGTTCCAGCGCCGTGTCGAGATCAGCGACGCGCACTACCGAGAGCACCGGTCCGAAGATCTCTTCGCGATAAATACGCATCGCGGGGGTTACGCGGTCAAACAAGCTGGGCGCGATATAAAAACCGTTCTCATACCCCGCGATGCTGCAATCGCGGCCGTCTACCAATAGTACCGCACCCTCCGCAAGACCGACCTCGATGTAGGATCGCACGCGTTTCCGGTGATCGGGTGTGACAAGCGGACCCATGTCCACGTTGAGCTGGTGGCCGGGGCCGATGCGGAGCGCGCGGGCGCGGGCGGCGAGATTTGCGACCAGCGGGTCGGCGGCGGCGCCAACGGCGACCGCCACCGAGATTGACATGCAACGCTCGCCGGCCGAGCCGTAGGCCGAGCCGATCAGGGCATCGGCTGCCCGTTCGAGATCCGCATCGGGCATTACCACAAGGTGGTTTTTGGCACCGCCGAGCGCCTGCACGCGTTTGCCGTTACGTCCGGCGACGGAGTAGATATGTTCGGCAACCGGCGTGGACCCGACAAAACTTACCGCCGCCACACGCGGTTCGGCGAGCAGGGCGTTGACGGTTTCCTGGTCGCCATTCACCACATTGAAAACGCCCGCTGGCAGGCCCGCCTCGGTAAATAGTTCGGCCAGCCGTAACGGGCACGACGGATCTTTCTCCGAAGGCTTGAGTACAAACGTATTACCGCAGGCGATGGCGATTGGATACATCCACATCGGTACCATGGCAGGGAAGTTGAATGGAGTAATGCCCAAGCACACCCCCAGTGGTTGGCGCAAAGACCAGCTGTCAACACCGGCGGAAACGCTGTCGGAATACTCGCCCTTGAGGAGATGGGGAATCCCGCAGGCGAACTCCACCACTTCAATACCGCGCTGCAATTCCCCGTGTGCATCCTCAAGCGTCTTGCCATGCTCACGGGTGATGAGTTCGGCCAATGCAGCGCGCTGCGTTTCAAGGATTTCGCGATAGCGGAACAACACGCGCGCACGCCGCAACGGCGGTAGCCCAGCCCAGGCAGGAAACGCGGCCGCCGCCACGCTTACCGCGGTTTCCACCTCGTCTCGACCGGCGTAGCCGAGTTCGGCACGCAGCATCCCGCTCGCGGGCTCATATACCGGACCGGTGCGAGCGCTGTTCTGGGGCCGGTATTTTCCGCCGATATAATGCCCCAGGCGGCATATGCCGGGTGCGGTGCCCTGGACGGCTTGGTCAGGGGTTGGGCAGGGACTCATCGGAATTCTCCTTGCCGCATAATGGGCGGCCTGCACCGGTCTCCGGGCGGGTTTCTGAACGTGCCGGTAGGTGGCAGAGTCTATCGCTGATGAACACTGGGGCGCACGCTGTCGCCATGTCAGCGACCGAGTTCAGCCATGACGGGGGCGTGATCCGAGGGTCGTTCCCAGCCGCGCGGTTCGCGATCAATGACCGTGGCGAGTGAACGCTCGGCGAGCGCTGGCGACAGCAGGATGTGATCGATGCGCATACCCTGGTTGCGGCTGAAACCCGCTGCCCGGTAATCCCACCAGCTGTAAAATCCGCCGCCGTTCTGGTGCAGCCGGAAACTGTCTCGCAGGCCGTGTTTCAACAACTGTCGGAAGGCGGCGCGCTCCGGTTCACTCACGAGTACTTGCCCAACCCAGACCCGCGGATCGTGTACATCGCGATCCGCGGGCGCGATATTGAAATCGCCGAGTATCGCAAGTTGTGGATATTTATCCAGCAGCGCTGTAACCCACAGGTTCAGTTGTGCGAGCCACTCGAGTTTGTAGCGGAACTTATCGGACTCAATACTTTGACCATTGGGCACGTACAGGTTGAGCACCGCCAGGCTGCCAACAGCCGCTGCCAGCACGCGTTTCTGGGGATCGTTAAAATCCGGCAGCGCGGCTGCGAACACCTCCATGGGCAAGCGCGACAACAGCGCCACGCCGTTATAGGTAGGTTGGCCGCAAAAGGCGGCTGAGTACCCGGCCGCTTCAAATTCAGTCACCGGAAAATGTCGGTCCTCAGTTTTCGTTTCCTGTAGCGCCAGGACATCGGGGCGGTGCGTATCAAGCCAACGCAATACCTGCGGCAGGCGCACACGCAGACTATTCACGTTCCAAGTTGCAATTTTCATATTTGCGTTGTTTTCTCAAGAACCCTCCCGGGTGCGCCGGCCGGCCCGGTCCACGCGCTTGGCAATCCTGCTTCGCTTGTGGTCCTGGGCCGCCATCCGTGGCAGCCCGCTCGAAGCATGCTTCTCGCCCATGGCTGGGCGCGCGGCGGCGCGCAGCAGTGCGGCGGGTGTTTCCGTCTCACTCCGGGGGCAATCTTCATGCGGCAATGCCATGCAGGCGCAGGAAGGCATCCAGAGTCGGCCGGCGGCCGCGGAATTCGATGAACAGTTCCATCGCTTCGCGGCTGCCGCCCTGGCCCAGGATGGTGTCCAGAAAGCGTTTACCGGTGACGCGACTGAAGACGCCGGTTTCCTCGAAGGCGGAGTAGGCATCCGCCGCCAGCACCTCGGCCCAGAGATAGCTGTAATATCCGGCAGCATAACCGCCGGCGAAGATATGCGAGAAGCTGTGGGCGAAGCGGTTCCATTCCGGCACCGGTACCACACTTACCTGATGGCGTACCTCCGCAAGCGTCGCGGCAATGAAATCCTCACTCATGACTTTACCGGCGTGCAGGTGCAGGTTGAAATCGAACAGGCCGAATTCCAGTTGCCGCAGCATGCACAAGGCGATATGGAAATTCCGTGCAGCCAGCAGTTTTTGGTACAACTCGTCCGGTAATGATTTACCGGTCTGATAATGGCCGGAGACCAGTGCCAGACCTTCCCGGGTCCAGGCGAAGTTCTCATGGAATTGGCTCGGCAACTCCACCGCGTCCCAGGCGACGCCGTTGATGCCCGCTACCGATGGGTAATCCACTTGCGTCAGCAGATGATGCAGGCAATGGCCGAACTCATGAAAAAAAGTCAGCACCTCATCGTGGCTGAGCAGCGAAGGGGTTTCACCAATGGGCGGTGGAAAATTGCAGGTGAGATAGGCCGCCGGAATCCGTACCCCGCTCGAAGTACGCCGGCGGCTCAAGGCATCATCCATCCAGGCGCCGCCGCGTTTGTCCTTGCGGGCGAACAAATCCAGATACAGCCGGCCGCGCAAGCTGCCGGATTGATCATGGATTTCATAAAGTTTGACATCCGGATGCCACGTTTCGGCGCCGACCGTTTCTGTCAGCCTGATGCCATAGAGTTTATGCATGATTGCAAACAGGCCGGTGCGCACCCGTTGTAACGGAAAATACGGGCGTAGGACTTCGTCGGAAATGGCGTAACGCGCTTCCCGGAGTTTTTCCGCGTAATAACCCATGTCCCAGGCGGCCAGTGATTCGAGGCCGTCCCGTTCGCGGGCATAGCGCTGCAATTCCGCAAATTCGCCCTGACCGGCAGGGCGGCATCGGTCCAGCAGGTCGGTGAGGAAGGCGATAACTTGCTCCGGACGGCGCACCATCTTGGTAGCCAGGGAATATTCGGCAAAATTCTTGAATTCCGTGAGTACCGCGGCTTCGTGCCGTAGCCGCAGGATGTCCTGCATGGTCCGGGTGTTGTCCCAGCGGCCCGCGTTGGGTCCTTGGTCCGAGGCGCGCGTGGTGTAGGCGCGGTACATCTCCTCGCGGAGTGAGCGTTCGTCGGCGTAGGTGATCACTGCGGAATAGCTGGGATAATCCAGCGTGAACACATGACCTTTGAGACCGCGGCTTTGTGCTTCGTGATGGGCACGCGTGAGCGCCGTCTGCGGAATTCCCCCTAGGCTGCTTTCCTCAGTTACCTGCTTGAACCACCCTTGGGTTGCATCCAGAAGGTTCTCCTCGAATTTCGCTTCGAGTTTCGAGAGTTCCTGCATTATCTTACGGAAGCGGTTTTTCTTGTCGGCCGGCAGATTCACGCCCGCGAGTTTGAAATCCCGCAGGGCATCTTCGATCAGCTTGCGCTGAGCGGCATTGTAGGTTTGCCATTCGGGACCGGATTGCAATTCGGCGTAGCCGCGTTGTAGGCGCTCGTTCTGATCCAGTTCGGTGGCGTAATCGCTGAGTTTCGGCAGGCAGGCGTTATAGGCCTGGCGGATATCCGGGGAATTCATCACCGCGTTCAGATGCGCGGCCGGCGACCAGGCACGGTGCAGGCGTTGGTCCAGGGTTTCCAGCGGTTCGACAAAATTGTCCCAGGTTGGGTGGTCGAGGGCGGCGATCCGGGCGAGGGCCGAGCGATTTTCCGCAAGTACCGCATCCACGGCCGGCTCGATGTGCTCGGCGCGGATGCGGACAAACAGCGGCAGGCCGTCCTGTAACAGCAGCGGGTTGATGCTCATGGGAAATCCGAGTCCGGCAACAGCTTCAGGAAAATATTATCACGGTGCCGGAGTGACGGCAGGCTGGACGACAGCCGGAGCGCTCAGGCGGGTGGTCATCAGGAAGCCGGCGATGCCACCGCCTAACACGAACATCAGCAAACAGGCAGCGGCCCATAATTGAAAGCGCCGGACGACGCGCGTTTCCTGGCGGGTGGAGATGATGAAACGCCGGCCGTCCTTGGGTTGCGACAACACGTCCACCGGCGGACTTTGAGCCGCCTGTTGTTCCTGGGACAGAACCTGTTCGCGGGCCGCTTGCCGGGCGGCTTCCCATTCCTGCTGATCTATCTGGCCGTTGTGATTGGCGTCGAAACGGCGGATCAGGTCCGCCTGGTTCTGCTTCCATGTGTGCAGCAACTGGGCGACTTCATCGTTGATGACCACGGCGCCTGCGTCGCCCCCCTGGGTATGGAAAAATCCCAGGGCAAAGATGAATTCCTGGGGGTGGATGAGTTTCTCAACATAGCGGTACTTGGAGGTCAGGGCAAAACCGCCAATAGCGGGGCCGGTGAGCGGCCGGGGTTCGGCTCCATACCAGACCGTCTCAGTGGCGGGAATCACCTCGGCATGTTCCGGGTCCACCACGCATTGGCCGCTGCTGTCCCGGATAAGGAACAGGTCATCGCTGACCCCGTGTTCGACAGTTTCCCAATTGACGTTGCGTCCGCTGCTGTGGCGCTCCTCGACCTTGTATGACCACCATACACAGCGGCTGTCAGTCAGTGGTGAGACGATCGCTGGGCCGGGCATGAGATCGGCATGGCCCTTGAGCTTGACGTAGCCCTGGGCGGCCGAACGGATGAACGATAGCGGGGTTTCCTGCACTGTCCAGGCCCGCACCAGGAACAAGAAACCGGTGAGCAGTGCCCCAATCACCAGCACGCAAAGCACACCGGTCCAGAACCAGAAAGAGGCTGGTTCAGCCGCGTGGATGGCCGGTTGCCAGCTGACCGGGTCAAACAGATTGAACATGCTCTCCGGCCTCAGCTAAACAGCGCCTTCACATCCACATCTTTCTTTTCATCCTGGCCGAAATCCAGTAACTGTGCTTCCTTGAAACCGAAGTTGCGCGCGATCAGGGATGCCGGGAACTGTTCAATGCGAATGTTGAATATATTGACGCTGTCATTGTAGAACTCGCGGCGGTCGGCAATGGAGTTTTCCAGGCCGGTGATGCGTGTTTGCAGTTGCTGGAAAGATTCATTGGCTTTGAGTTGCGGATAGGCTTCGGCGACGGCGTACAGATTGCCGATCATGGATCGCAGATGCGCTTCCGCCGGCCCCAGTGCCGCCATGTTGCCAGTCTCGCGCGCCTGCTGTACGCCGGCGCGGGCATCCATGACCTTTACCAGGGTTTGCTGCTCATAGCCCATGTACTGTTTGCAGGTATCAATGAGCTTGGGCAGTTCGTCGTGACGCTGTTTGAGCAGCACGTCAATATTAGCCCAGGCTTTGGCGACGTCGTTTTTCAGGGTCACCAGGCCGTTGTAGAGCAGAATTGTATAAATCAGGATGACGATAATGATCGCCAGAATCACGAAACCGGTTACGCCCATGACAATCCCCCTGCGTGAGTCATTATGCGCCGCAGTATACACTTGCGGCTGCGCGGGGCTCCAAGTGCTGTGGCGCTTGTGGGTTATGTAGAGCTTCAAGAACCATTTTCACGGGGTATAGGGCATGCCAATCCGGTCTTATCAGGGCGAGATGCCCGTCATTGGCCGGGGCGTTTATGTGGATGAGACCGCCTTGGTTATCGGCCGGGTGACGCTCGCTGAAGATGTGTCGCTATGGCCCTATGTGGTGGCGCGTGGTGATGTAAATGCCATCGTCATCGGCGCGCGCAGCAATATCCAGGATCTGAGCGTGTTGCACGTGACCCATGATGGACCGTACAGCCCCGGCGGTTTGCCGTTGGTAATTGGCGAGGATGTCACCGTGGGTCATCAGTGCCTGCTGCATGCCTGCCGCATCGGTGATCGCTGCCTGATCGGCATGGGATCCATTGTCATGGATGGAGCGGTGCTTGAAGCAGAGGTGTTAGTGGGCGCCGGCAGCCTGGTGAGTCCCGGCAAGTTGCTGGAAGCAGGCAATCTATACCGCGGCAACCCGGCGCAAAAGGTGCGCTCGCTTACGGATCAGGAACTTGAGATGCTCAGCTATTCCACAGCCCACTACGTGCGACTTAAGAACCGTTACCTGAACGGAACCGGGATTTCGACACCGGGATGATTTTGGTAGGCACGCCAGTTGCCTATAGGGTGAATTTCCACCCTCTGTCGCATGAAGAATCAAGAAAGAATCAATATCGCTGCGAATGTGAGCAAGTTCAAAGATAACCTTTTCTGATTGTTTCAGGTCTCTGGACTTTCACAGCTTATGATCTATACCTAAAGCCGACGGCAGGCCCCCTTTCACGGTCTCCCGGCGCCCCTTGTCCTTCCTCTGGCGCCGTTTGGGAATCCACAAGGTTTACCAAGCATTGGAGGTTGATTATGAATAACAGATTGGTCATTTCATCCACCATCGGTTTCATGTGTATCGGTTTGACAGCATGGATGCATGGACTCGGACTCACCCACTGGGTGGCCGGACCGAACATGCACCTAATCATGCTGTTTACGCTCGGCACGGTCGTTCTCGGCGTCATGGCCATTCTGAGTTTTTTCCACGGCCGTACTCTCGAAGCCGTCATTTTTTTCGGTTTTGCGGGGTTAGCCTTCACCGAGGTTCATCTTAGCGGCATGGGGCAGATGGGCGCGCGAGGATATTCCTCGGGCACCCTCGGCTGGTTCGGGCTCATCTGGGCGGTGTTCTTTTTCTATGTGTGGCTGGGTTCCTTCAAAGCGGGTTGGGCCCGCTCCCTGTTCCTCCTCGCTTTGTGGCTTGCGATCTTGGCCGCCTGCCTGCGGAACTGGATCGGCTGGGAGGGCTTCTCGTACATCAATGGGTATCTGGTCCTATTCACGGGTCTGGTGGCTACCTACATCTCCGCCGCCGAAATCGTAAACCACGGCTGCGGCAAGATGGTCCTGAAAACCGGCATGAAGGATGGCGCCTGAATATTTGCGTTAATCAAGGGACTGCATACAGGGCGGGGCAACCCGCCCTGTTTTTTGCCAGGTTTTGTGAGCCCGCCTGATGGCCAAGCAGAATTTCGTCGTCTGGACCCTCGGGCACTCCACCCGTTCGCTGCATGAACTGGTCGCGTTGCTGACCGAAAACGGCATTCGGCGTCTGGTGGATGTGCGCACGGTACCGCGCTCGCGCCACAATCCACAGTTCAATGCCGAAAGTCTGCCCGGGAGTCTCGCTGTGCACCACTTGGCTTACACGCATCTGAGCGCACTCGGCGGGTTGCGGCATGCACGCAAGGATTCCGTCAATCTGGGCTGGAAGAACGCCAGTTTCCGCGGCTATGCGGATTATATGCTGACACCGGAATTCGAGCGTGGCTTGGATGAATTGACGGCGCTCGGTGGCAAAGAAACCGCAGCCATCATGTGTGCCGAAGCCGTGCCGTGGCGTTGCCATCGCTCCCTGATTGCGGATGCGCTGGTTGTTCGCGGCATCAAGGTGCGGCACATTATGGGCGCGGGAAAGTGGCAGGCGCACCGCTTGACGCCGTTTGCCAGCGCGCAGGGAACCCGCGTCACCTATCCTTTCATGCTGCACGGGTAGCGGGGTATAGTGTATGTTCCATGGCACAATGATATCCATTGGCCGGATTCCGGGGTTTTGTTGCGTTTGGATTTCAATCATATAGCGAGCAAAACAGGAAATATCCATGTCAGTCAAAGTACTCGCGTTTGCCGGCAGCCTGCGCACCGGTTCCTATAACAGGCTGGCCCTGAAGGCGGCCATCGAGCTCAAACCCGCGGACATGCAGATCGAGACTTTCGATATCGCTCCGATCCCGTTGTACAACGAGGATGTGCGCGGAAAGGGCTTTCCGCCGGCGGTGGAGGAATTCCGCAACAAGATCCGCCAGGCGCATGCCCTGCTGATTGCTACGCCGGAATACAACTATTCCATGCCGGGGGTGCTCAAGAACGCCATTGACTGGGCTTCGCGTCCACCGGATCAGCCGTTCAACGACAAGCCGGCCGCCATTATGGGAGCTTCAGGCAGCCTGCTGGGCACGGCGCGCGCCCAGTATGATCTGCGTCGCAGTTGTGTGTTTCTCAACATGCACCTCATCAACAAGCCGGAAGTCATGATTGCCCAGGCACACAACAAGTTTGATGCCTCCGGCCGGCTTATGGATGAAACCACGCGCAAGCTGATCGCCGAGTTACTCGTAAATCTGGCCGCCTGGACCCGCCGTCTCAGCGGCGAAAAATAATCTGCGGCGCAAGCATAGACGAATCGGCAGGGTCGAATCACCGGGTTTTCCAGCATCCCAATTTACTCTCCCGCCGTCACGGTACGTGCCGTGACGGCGCCTGGCGAGGCAGCGTCGTTTTTCTGGCTGTGGTGTGTCCGCGAGAGTTTGCCCATGAGCGGTATCAATATGACGGCGAGTGCCGTACCGCCAACCGCCACGATGCCGAGTTTCATAAACAGGCTGGTGTAAAGCGGCAGGGTCTGCACTGCTTGTGTGAGGTTCTGCGGCACACTGGCGAAGTTCGCCACCACACTACCAAGATACTGGGACATACCGACGGCCACGTAGTAGGCGCCCATCATGAAGCCGCCCATACGCGCCGGTACGTAGCGCGCGATCATGGCAAGGCCCAAGCCGCTGACCAGCAGTTCACCCAGGGAATAGAAACCATAACCCCAGATCATGAACCAGGAGGATACTTTCCCGCTCACTGCAAACATGCCGCTCACACCATAAATGAAAAAGCCGATGGCCACCACCGCAAATCCGATGGCAAACTTACCGGCGATGGGTAAATCCTTGCCGCGCTTTCCGAGGTGGGTGTAGATGAAGGCCAGCATCGGACTCAAAATCATGATCCAGATGGGGTTGAGTGCCTGGTACTGGGCGGGTTGCCAGGAAAATAGGTTCAGGCCGAACAAAGTCTGGTTCCAGTCAACGTTGCGCAGGGCGAAGAGTGTGAGGGAAGTGGACATCTGCTGATAGAAGATGAAAAACAAAATGGTTTGCAGCGTCAGAACCAGCGCCGCAACCAAGCCGCTGCGCTCACCGCGGGCACTCCGTGCGATCAGATAGACGAAGATGGCGAGAATGATGAGAGCGGCGGCATACACACAGAGCCTGGCCACGGTTTCGTGACGCAGTATGAAGCCCACCGCGAACAGCACCAGCACCCCCACTGCCAGCACTGTGAACAGCTTGCGCCAGTGTATCGGCTCGTCATCGGGTATGGAGCCGATATGCTTGAGGCTGTGGCGCATGAAAAAGTAGTTGGTGAGGCCCAAGAGCAGACCCACGCAGCACACACCGAAGGCAGCGTGCCAGCCGTAGTGCGCCTTGATCCAGGGCGTCAACAACATGGAGATTGTGGAGCCGATGTTCACCGACATGTAATAAATCGTAAAGGCGCTATCTATTTTGGAATCGTCACCCTCGTAGATGTGACGCACCAGATTTCCGGCATTGGCCTTGAACATGCCGTTGCCCACCACAATCACGCCCAGGGTCGCGTACAGGAAAAACAGGCTGCCGGAGGGAATCGCGAGCAGCAAATAACCCAACGCCAGTATTGAGGCGCCGATGGTCATGGTGCGGCGTGAACCCAGAATCTTGTCGCCGATCCAGCCGCCGATGGAAGGTGCGGCATACACCAGGGCTGCGAATGCGCCCCAGGTGAGGTTGGCCTGGGTGTCGGAGAACCCCAGTTTTTGTACCATGAACAGCACCAACAGGGCCGCCATGCCGTAGTAGCCGAAGCGTTCCCACATCTCGATGAAGAAAACCGTGGAGAACGAACGGGTCTGGGAGACGTGTGCCTGGGTTGCCATGGGTGATCCGGTTGTGGAGGAAGGGGCCGGTCTGGTACCGGTATATCGCAGTTCCAGCAGGCCCCGCGGCTTTAGTACCAGATTCGGACCTTGCTGTGAAGAGTGGGCCGGGGGCCGCCGGGAGAAGGCAAGGCTGCTTGCCCGGATCTCGAAAGCCAGGGGTGGCATGAATTGCGCCCGAAATTGGCTGAAGCCGGACGGTTTGCTGACTATACTAAGGACGCCGCGTTACTTAATGGGATATGAAAGCATGCCGGTCCAACAAGGCCACGAGCGACGCCGTTTCCGCCGCTTTCGCTTCGCCTCGGTCATCCATGTCCGCCAGGGTGACGCGGTGCAGGAATGCGAGATGCTGGATATGTCCTTCCGCGGATTTCTGGCACGCTGCCCCGCCGGTTGGCGGCCGGTGGAGGGCGACCGGCTGCGGGTGGAATGGCGGCTGGCGGAACTCATAAAGCTGGAATTGGAAGCCATCGTTGTACATGTCAACGGCGACCACATCGGTTGCAGTTGGGAAGCCCATGATCCAGAAAGTTTCGCCCATTTGCAGCGGCTGGTGGAAATCAATCTGCTGGATTCCAAGTTGTTGGCGCGGGAACTGGAAGCGCTTAAGGGAGAGACCCGGTACCAGCATGGAGATGCCGTTCATTAGCGGTAATACGGCAAGGCATCATTTACGCTTCTGCAGCCAGAACATTTGAAATCCCGCAGGGTGCAAAATTGTGGTTTACGGCCCCCACAGATCCAATTGCGGGCAAATGGACGGCACCTGGAAATGGGCGCTGCTGAGTCGCATGCGGCGGGCGGGCAGCAGTCCTAGTCGTTTGCAGGCGAGCCTGAAGCGCTGCGCAATCAGCTCCGCATATTCCCCGGTGCCGCGCATGCGCGTGCCGAATTCAGCGGCATACTCTCTGCCGCCGCGTGCTTGGCGGATCAGGCTCATGACATGGTCGGCGCGTTCCGGAAGATGCGAATCCAGCCACTCACGGAATATGCCCTTAAGTTCATAGGGCAGCCTCAACAGCACGTATCCGGCGCCACAGGCGCCGGCCGCAGCGGCTTGTTCCAGGATATTCTCCATGTCCGCGTCATTCACCATCGGGATGATGGGTGCAGTGAGCACTCCCACCGGCACGCCTGCCAAGGCCAAAGCATGCACGCTCCGTAGGCGGCTCCGAGCGCTGGGTGCGCGCGGTTCCAGCGTGCGCTTCAGTCCATCATCCAGCGTCGTCACGCTCACCATGACCGTGGCCAGCTCCTGTTTTGCCATGTCGGCGAGGATATCCAGGTCGCGCGTGACCAACGTGCTTTTGGTGACGATGCTCACAGGGTGACGGAAGCGCTGCAGCACCTCCAGCAGACTGCGCGTGACTTCAAGCTTGTGTTCTATCGGCTGGTAAGGATCGGTATTGGCGCCCAAGGTGATGGGCTGGCAACGGTAACCTGGTTTGCGCAACTCCTTTTCCAGCAACTCGGCGGCATGCTGCTTGTAAAAGAGTTTGGTTTCGAAATCCAGGCCCGGGGAAAGATTCAAATAAGCGTGGCTGGGGCGGGCAAAGCAATAAATGCATCCATGTTCACAGCCGCGATAGGGGTTGATGGACTGGGCGAAGGGGATATCTGGCGATTGGTTGCGGCTGATGATAGAGCGCGCCGGTTCCGGGGTCACGGTGGTTTCCAGCGGCGGCAGTGCGTCCTCTTCAGGCTGCTCCCAGCCGTCATGAAAATTTTCACGGCGGCGGGTTTCAAAGCGTCCTTCCGGATTGGAAAGCACGCCACGGCCTTTGCGCAGAGTCTCGGGTGGTGCTGACATGGCGAACTGAAAAGACTGTATATTTGTCCAGTATTGTAGCCGGAAACTTTGGAATTGGAAGGAAAGTTGGGCGGGGGCGTAGCCCATGTTAAGGTAACGCCTCTTGGTCAGGGTTATTCTTTCCTGCCGCCCACCTTGATTTACCGGATCATCAATAATGGTGCAAAGGGCATTCGGTTTTTTGTTATTTTCCGTGTTTCTGGCAGGCTGCGTCACCGCACCTCCTCCCGCGCCTCCCAAGCCCCGCCCCGCCCCGCCAGTACTGATAGGCACTCCCACGCGCCAGGCGATCACGCCGGCATTACAGGCACTGATAGACGGACAGATTGATCAGCAGGCACTGCTGCGGTTCACGGTCAAGGCCGACGGCAGTATTCAGAATCCCCAAGCGGCATTTTCCAAATTGTCACCGGCAGACACCGCCGCAGTGCTGGCGGCTTTCCAGGGTTGGCGCTTTAAACCGGCGCTGGATGGCGACCAGCCCGTCGCCAGGGATTTCATTTACCCGCTGTTTTTCGGCCCCGACGCCAACCAGCAGCGCACCCGTTTTTTGTGTCTGAATGAACCGGAGATCTACGCACCGGATAGCCGCTGCGAAGTAGTGACTGTCGGTCAGTGGCAGATTTACCGCATGAACCCGGTGTACCCACCGGAACTTCTCAATCAACGTCTTGCAGGCTCCGTGACCCTATCCTTTAACATTGGATCACAGGGCCAGGCTGTCAAGCCGACAGTGGTCACTGCCACCCCGGCGGGGCTTTTCGATAGCGCCGCGTTAGCCGCCGTGAAGCAATGGTACTTTGAGCCGCTGGCCGGCAAGAACGGTGATGGCCCCACTCAGCATGTCACCGTTACGGTTAAATTCACACCACCCGCTGTGCCGCTGGTCAGTCCCAAGCCCAGCGCACCACCGAAAAAATAAGCAACGAAAAATGTACCGGCTCTACGGCATGTCCGGTTCAGGCAACTGCTACAAACCGAAACTGCTGCTCACCCAGATGGGCGTGCCTTTTGCGTGGATTGAGAAGGACACCCGCAAGGCCGAGACCCGCACCCCCGAGTACCTTGCCATGAACGCCAACGGCAAAGTCCCGCTGTTGGAAATCACGCCTGGCCAATATCTCGCCGAATCCAACGCAATCCTGTGCTATCTCGCCGAAGGTACGCCGTATCTTCCTCAGGACCGCTGGCAACGCGCCCACGTCATGCAATGGCTGTTCTTCGAACAGTACAGCCACGAGCCGTATCTGGCGGTGGCGCGTTTCATCATGAAATTCCTGCCCCCCGATGATGCGCGGCGTGCGGATCTGCCGCGCTTGCACGCACGCGGCCACCAGGCACTCGCGGTGATGGAACGGCAGCTCACAGAGCATGCGTTCTTTGCAGGCGGGCAATATTCCATCGCCGATATCGCGCTCTACGCCTATACCCACGTCGCCGATGAAGGCGGTTTCGATCTTTCCCGTTATAGTAAGGTCCGCGGCTGGCTGGAAAGGGTGCACGCACAATCGGGGCATGTGGGTATGGCCTGAGAGCGGCTATCCATGACCGCCGCGAGGCCGCAGTGGGCGTCGTTATCACTATTACCGCTGGAGCTACAGCATGCGCATGAGCCGATTCCGTTGGATCGTTATCGCGCTGATTTTCACCATCACCGTGATCAACTATATTGACCGGTCCGCCATTGCCTACGCCATCGGCGATATTGCCCGCGATCTCGATTTCAGCCAGCACGATAAAGACATTCTCAGCGGTTTCATTCTGGCGGCGTTCAGTCTCGGTTATATGCTGACTACGTTTTTCGGCGGAATATTTGCCGACCGTTACGGTGCGCGGGTGACGCTGTTTTGGGCCGCGCTGGTATGGTCCATCGCCATCGGCCTTACGGGTCTGGCCATGGGTTTTGTGATGCTGGCTGGGGTGCGCGTTCTATTGGGCGTGGCTGAAGGACCCAATTTTCCCGCCATGAACCGCGGGGTAGCCGATTGGCTGTCCAGTCGCGAACGCGCCATCGCCCTGTCCAACTCCCTGGTGGCGGTACCGCTGGCACTGGCCATCGGCGCACCCATCGCCACCCAGCTCATCCTCCACGTGGGCTGGCGCGGCCTATTCGTGGTACTCATGCTGCTCGGGCTTGCGTGGCTGCCGCTGTGGTGGTGGCTGTTCCGGGATTTTCCCGAGCACAGCCGTTTTGTAAACCCGGCTGAACTGCGACACATCCGCGACGGCCAGCAGGTCGATCGCAGCGTCGCCAGCAAAACCCTGCACCGGCGCCGCCGGCAGATGCGGGGCCTGTGGAAATTCCTGCTGTCCAATCCCACGCTGCTGGCCAACGACTGGTCTTTCTTTGTGTTCGGTTATTTCCTGTTCTTCTTCATGACCTGGCTGCCCAGCTATCTGGAAAAGGCTTATCACCTCGATTTGAAACAGGTGGGCGTATTCGCGATCCTGCCGTGGCTGGTGGCGGCGCTGCTGCTGTGGGCCTGCGGTTATTTGTCCGATGCGTTGCTGCGTAAAACCGGCAGTCTGCGTGTCGCGCGCTCCCATCCCATCTGGATATCGCAATTGCTGGCGGGACTGTGCATCCTGCCGGTAATCTTTGTGCACGACCTTACGATGATGCTGGTATTCATTTCCCTGGCGGTGGGGTTGAGTATGAGCGCGAATGCGGCGTTTTATGCCGTCAATGTGGATGTGGCGCGTGAACGCGCCGGCACCGCGCTCGGTGTCATGGACACGTTCTTCGCCATTTCCGGTTTCGCCGCGCCCCTGATCACCGGCTGGATTGTGGGCGTGACACACAGCTTCAACACGGCTTTCTGGCTCCTGGCGTTGTTGGCCCTGTCCTCGGTGGTGGTGGTTATCCTGTTTCACCATCCGGACCGCAGCGGACGGCTGGAACCATCGCCGGAGTATTCACCCGAACCGCCCGCCTTTCGAGGACCAGCCCAATGAGAAACATCAGCCGTCTTGTCGGTCCGGTTTTGCTGTCCTGCGGCGTCATACTGTCCGCAACGGCGGCGGTTGAACCCGCACCGCCGGCTTCCTACGGCATTGCGCGGATTTTCGCCAAGCCCGGACTGACGGGCTATCACCCGGAGGAAGTGGAGTGGAGTCCGGATGGCCGCTACGTCACCTATTTCCTGCGGCATGGGGACGGCGGGTTGGCCGACTTGCATATTCTGGACACGCGGACCGACCGGAACTCCGTGCTGCTGACCGCCGAACAGCTGGGCAGCGCCGCCGAGCCGCCCAGTGACATCAAGAACCAGCGGGTTCAGGAACGCATCACCCGCTACCATGTGGCCAGCTATCGTTGGTCGCCCAAAAGCGATGCCATCTTCTTTCTCAGCAACGACCAGGTTTATCTCTACGATTTGAGCAGCCATAAAATCACGCAGATTACCCATGAACCGGGCGCCAAACGCAACCCGCAACTCTCCCCCGACCAGCGCTGGGTGAGTTACCTGACAGATGGGGATCTGCATTACACGCCGGTTAGCGGCGGCAAGGTGTACAGCGTGATGCCGCACGTCAGCGGTGTGCTGAATGGTCAGTTGAACTGGGTTTACAGGGAGGAGCTGGAATTACGCTCCGGGTACCGCTGGTCGCCGGGCAGCCGCTATATCGCGTTCCTGCAATCCGATCAGCGCCCGGTGCACAGTTTCCCGCTCATCAATTACCTGGCGCAGCAGCCCAGCGTTTATGAACAGAAATATCCGAATGCCGGAACCCCCAACCCCCTAGTGCGGCTTGGGGTGTGCGATGTGCAATCCGGCAGAACCGTCTGGATGTCCATGGCTGGTACCGCAGACACTTATCTGGCACGCTTTGGTTGGCTGCCCGCTGGCGAGCGGGTGTACGGTGAAGTGCTGAACCGTGCCCAAACCCAGTTGCAATTGCTGACCGCCGATCCGGAATCGGGGGCGGCACGGGTGGTGGTGAGCCAGACGGATCCGGACTGGGTGGATGTACGCGCTGCGCCGCATTTCCTCAAGAGCGGGGGCTTCATCTGGAACAGCCAGCAAGACGGCTGGCATCATCTTTATCTGTTCAGCGACGATGGCCGGGTGGCGCGCAAACTCACGTTTGGCGATTACAATGTGCTCAAACTCGAAGGCGTGGATGAACAGCGCGGCCAACTGTATTTCACCCGCTATACCCACGGTCCGCTGAACACCGAGCTGTACCGGGTATCATTGCGTGGCGGCGAACCGCGCGCGATGACTCTCGGGTCCGGCACCCACAATATCAACATGGCGCCGCAGGCGCGCGCCTTTCTCGACAGCTATTCCAATGTGCTGACGCCGCCGTCGCTCACGCTGGTGAACCTGGAGAACGGCCGGCATACGTTGATTCAGGCATCCGCCAAGCTGTCGTATCGGTTCCAGAAGCCGAGCTTCTTCCGCATTCCGGCCGCCGATGGTCGCACACCGATCTACGCGCGTATGACCCTGCCGCCGGATTTCGACTCCGCCAAGAAATACCCGGTCATCATGTACCAGTACGGCGGACCGGACGTGGCGCCCACGGTGCGGGATGTCTGGGGCGGTAGCGGCTTTCTGTTCGATCAGCTGCTGGTCAAGCAGGGCTTTATCCTGTTCGCCACCGACAACCGCGCGGCCACCTATTTCAGTCATCGCAGCCAGGCGCTGGTCAAAAACCATCTGGGTGCATTGGCGCTCGCGGACCAACTGGCGGCCTTGAATTGGCTTAAATCCCGGCCTTATGTGGATGCTGCACGCATCGGCATCTGGGGCTGGAGTTACGGCGGCTATATGGCCACTTATGCGCTGACCCATGCGCCCGGCGCGTGGCGTGCCGGCATTGCGGTGGCGCCGGTGACCCAGTGGCAGGATTACGATTCCATCTACACGGAACGTTATATGGGCACGCCGCAGGCCAATCCCGCTGGCTATGCCGAAAGCTCGGACGTGGCTGCCGCCAAGAATCTCGCCGATCCGCTGCTGCTGGTGGCGGGCACCGGTGACGACAACGTACACTGGCAGAACACCCTGCAGTTCATCCAGGCCTTGATCGCCGCTGGCAAGCCCTACCAGTTGCTGGTGTATCCCAACAAAACCCACGGCATATCAGGCCCGGCCGCGCGCACGCATCTGTTCACCGCCATGCAGGATTTCTGGCAGCAGCAATTGAAACCGTAGTGAATCATGGGGTGGGGGGCTTTTGCACCCCATTCTGCATGTACTCACGGCGTTAGCCGCGCCTCTGTCTGACGAATGACTTAAGGTTCGTGGCGTTTTTGGCGCGTTCCGTTGGAACGCCGTGTTTGGGCATGCGCATCAACATAGCCGTCGAGGAGCCGGCGAATCATGCGCTGGTATTGGGTGTGGTGCTTTGCGGCTTCAGACTTGAAAAACTCGATACTCTTCTTACTCAGAGCCAGAGTGATTTTCACACCTTCTTCCCGAAAAGCCAATTCGGCCGGTGAGGGAAGAAAGTCGGTGACCACTTGGGTCTTGCCAAGCGGCTCATCGGTGTATTTGATTTTCGCGCTCATAGATGACCTTGCCTTTGCGCCAATAGCCGGCGCCGATAATTCGAATAACCGGGGCGCGATAGGTGAATCGCACCGTCAGCACGCCGCCATCCACCTTGCCAAAGCAATAGAACCGTTCCTCGGTCTGGCTGTGGGTGATGTCCCTGGCAATCACGCGCTGTCTGTCAGCGAAGGCATGCTGGGCCCGTAGGAACGAAAACCCGTGCTTCCGCTGGTTTTCTGCATCCTTGTCAGGATCCCAATCAAAGTGCGTCCTTGCCACGAGCGAAGATTACCATATGGCAATACAAAAAGCCATATATTAGTATGGTATCCATGTGCTCAAGCTCGGACTAAGGTCGGACTAAGGGGTCAGAGCCCTTTACTGTGTTAGGCTGTTGGGGATAGGCATAAGCAGGGAAGAGTATTCCGGTGCCGAGGAAACCAAGATTTCAATTGCCCGGCGTCCCTACGCATGTTGTCCAACGCGGCAATAATCGGCAGCCTACTTTCTTCGGTCCTGATGACTACCAAGCATACTTGCGGTGGGTGAGTGAAGGGTTGGGGCGTTATGGCTGTGAGTTGCACGCCTATGTGCTAATGACCAACCATGTGCATCTGCTTTTGTCGCCGGACACACAGCAGGGCATCAGCCATTTGATGCAATACGTGGGCCGGCACTACGTGCCCTATGTCAATCGCGTCTACCGGCGCACGGGTACGCTGTGGGAAGGGCGATACAAGGCCAGTCTGATTCAGGCAGAGCGTTACCTTCTGGTGTGCATGCGCTACATCGAGTTGAATCCGGTACGCGCCGGGATGGTGAAATCTCCCGCTCAGTATCGGTGGTCGAGTTATCGCGTCAATAGCCAAGGTCACGAGGATCAATTGATTACACCCCATGATTGTTATCGAGCATTAGCCCGGAATCAGGCGGCACGACAAGTAGCCTATCGGGCGCTTTTCAGACAACCGCTAGCGTCAGAACAACTGAGCGAAGTACGTGCTGCCTGGAGCACTGGAACACCGCTGGGCAATGACCGTTTTCGAGCCACCATTGAGCGGACCTTGAAAACGAAGGTAGGGCAGGCACAGCGTGGACGTCCGCAGAAATCCGTAAAAGGGCTCTGACCCCTTAACTCCGGACCCCTTAACTCCGATCAACTCTCACGACAAACCGCCTCCATATTGTTACCATCCGGATCAAGCACAAACGCAGCATAGTAGCCGGCGGGATAGCCCTCGTTGGTATCGCGTAGCCCAGGTGCTCCATTACCCTTACCACCCACTTTCAATGCAGCTGCATAGAAAGCATCTACATCCGCGCGAGTGCGTGCGGAAAATGCCGTGTGCTGCTTGATGTTGTGTGGATGGAATCGGTCGATCCAGAATAACGGGTAATCAATGCCATATCCCACAGCATCTTCGCCTGTGGCCGGGGGAAGTTGCATCACCCTACGTAGGCCCAAGGCGCCTAAAGCTGCATCATAGAAGATTGCGGACCGCCCAACATCCGCGACCCCAATGCCGGTGTGGTCAATCATTGCGCTTGATTTCCCTTTGCCGCCCAACGATTGCCTTGACCTGCACCGCCCAGGAGCCAGCCGCGCAGCATCGCTTTGTTTCCCGGCGTCCGGTCGAGGGCGCGGTTAGGTTGCGATTCGCTTCTTAGAGAGGTAATCACGGAGTGCGCGATTTACGGACTCGGAATCCGGAAACTCCTTGTGCAAATCCGGGTCGATTAAAACCAAATTCGTACCTTCCCGATACCGTTTGGCATACTTGCCCCGGACCCCCGATTTGATGAGGTCCTCAGGATATTCCTCTCGGAGAGTGTCTTTATCGTTGCTCATAGGCTCTTCGCTCACGCGGCGTCATTTCTCGCGCCGAGATAATTCGAATACGGTCACTACGCTCCGTATAGGATACCACCAGGTATCTGGCTGTCTTCGAAAGCCCAAAAATCAAGTACCTATCTTCATCCTCTGAATGGTCCGGATCTCGCACGCTTGACGAATAATCGTCGTCAAATACCTCGCTCGCCTCCAAGAACGAAACGCTGTGCTTCGCCTCATTCGCTCTGGCCTTCGCCGCATCCCATTCGAACTCAAGCACGCTGTTTCCTTCGGAAACCTAACCTGTATTAGGAGGAAATCGGCGATATTGCAGTTTCACCGCGTTCCATATAATTCCGAGTCTATACCACTCCAGCTGAGACATAAAAACCTCTGAGTTCCGCGGGGGTGCGGAGCCCTCCTGGTTGAATGGCACAAGAACCCGTCTGCCTGAAATGCGGGATTCAGTAACCGTATTTCTCATAAGAAAAAACACCCACGGTACCCCCGTGGGTGTTGCTTGCCTGATTGCAGATTCCGCGGTTCAGCCTCCAGCGGCTGCGTTTTCGATAAAGCTGTCGATGTCGTGATCCACCCGCGGTAGCACCTTGGGATTGAAGTACAGCATGTGGCCCACCGGATAGAAATACCAATGCACGTTCTTTTGAATCGCCGCCGGCAGTTTCATGTGGTTCAAGGTGTACTCGGTGGCGAAGAACGGCGTGGCGGTGTCGTAATAGCCGTTGTTCATCATCAGCTGCATGCCTGGGTCGTTGCTCATGGCGCGCGCCAGCGCCGGCGCCACATTGGTGCCGCAGCAGGTGGTGCGGTTGCCGACGCCCATGCCCAGCTCGCTCAGGGGCGGGAAAAACTTCCAGTCCCAGGCGCGGAACACGGCGCCGCTGCTTTGCAGGTAGGGCCGGTCGCTGTGATATTTCAAGGTCTGGGTCACGTACTGGTTCAGCAGCGCCGTGAGCGCACCCGAATAGGCCGTGGTGGTGGCCCCCAGGGAGTCACGACCGGGCCACGGCAGCAGGGGCTGCAGTTCCGGCGTGGTGTAGCGCTCGTCGTAGCGGCCGGTCATGGTGTCGTTGCCCATGACATTGCGCTGGAAAACCGGCAGTGGAATGCGCAGATCCGCCTTGAGCCACAGCGACACCGGAAGTCCGGTGTACTGCGCGAGTTGCGCAGCCATCTGCTGTTTGTCCGCGGCCGGCAGGGCCGAACCCTGGAACAACGCGTTTGCATACGGGCCGGCGGCGAACTGTTCCACCTGCTTCACATAGGCGGCCAGCTCCGGCGGCATCGGGTTCAACCGGTGGTGATACCAGGCGATGGCGGCATAGGAGGGCAGGTAGCTGATGTAGGGCAGGTCGTTGCCTGGGGTGGCGTCGATGCTGCCGAAATCCAGCACTGTGGAGCACATGATGACGCCATTCAGGTAAATGCCCTGGTTCACCAAGTCATTGGCCAGCACTGCGTTGCGTGTCGTTCCATAGCTTTCGCCCAGCAGGAACTTGGGCGAATTCCAACGGCCGTTGAGGCTGATGTAGCGCTGGATGAATTGGGCGAAGGCCTTGCCATCCTGGCTGACGCCGTAGAAATCCTTGGGCTGGCCCTGGCCGACGATGCGGCTGTAGCCGGTGCCCACGGCATCAATGAACACCAGATCGGTGCTCTTCAGAATGCTGTATTCATTGTTCACCAGCCGGTAGGGCGGCTGCTCGGTTTTGATGTCACCGGGTGCCGGCCAGGTTATGCGCCGCGGACCGAAGCCGCCGATATCCACCAACGCCGAGGCAAAGCCGGGGCCGCCGTTATAGGTGAACGTGATCGGGCGTGTGCCCGGCTGAGCGCCGTCTTTGATGTAGGCGATGTAGAACACGCTGGCGGTCGGCTGGTTCTTGTCGGTTTTGAGCAGCAGCGTGCCGGCAGTGGCGGTGTATTTGATGGTGGTGCCGTCGATCGTCACGCTGTGCTGGGTGCGCACGGCGGTCTCTGCGGGCACCGGATTTTCCGGCGGTTTGGTTTCCGCAGCGGCCGCGGCGGAAGCCGCCGGCATAATCACCGGCAGCGCGCACAGAGACAATAGCATCAACAGGCGTTTCATGACTGGGGTCCTAGTTCTTGGTTGGCAACTTTGTGACATTATGACGGTCTACACGTTCCATATTTCATTCCTGTTTGGATATTTTAAGAGGAGCTCCATGAAAACAGCTTCAGCTTTGGCGGCCGGCATCGTGTTGGCCATGTTGGCAGGTACGACACTCGCCGGTGGCATGAGCAAGCCGGCAAGCGCTGGTGAACACTTCCCCTTTGGCCATCCCGGCCACGGCACCGGACCGGTGCACGTGATTCACATCCGCGCGCTCGACACGCTGCGTTTCGACCCGTCGCGCATTGTCGTGACCCGCGGCGAAACCGTGAAATTCGTAGTCATCAACGTGGGCAAGCTGGCGCACGAATTCGTGATCGGCGATGCCGCCGAGCAGGCCGCTCACGAAAAGGAGATGCAGGCCATGCCCGGCATGTCCATGAAGCATGATGTGAACGGCATTTCGCTACCACCGGGGCAAACACACGATCTGGTGTGGACCTTCACACGCGATGGCACGGTTGAATACGCCTGTCACATTCCCGGTCATTTTGCCGCCGGCATGGTTGGCAAAATCATCATCAAGTCACCTGGGCATCGCTAGGTTTCGCCGGCCGTGATGTAACCAGAACTGGTGTACGGGGAAGCGGATTCGCGTGGGAACTATTCATGGACATGGACATGCCGGCCATGTTCTTGGGCATTTCGGCCGGCGGCATGCCGTGCAGCAGCACCGAGGCGGCGCCGATTACTGCCAAGCCCAGCAGGCTCTCAGCCAGCACCGCACGCGCACAACTGCGAACCACCAAGGCGGTTTCGCGGGCCGAATTGTCGGACGGGGCGAATCCGCCCAGGAGTATTCCGAACACTGAAGCCGGTACCGGCTGACCTGCGGCATGCAGCAGACGTGGGAGCTTCAGATAACGGTTGTGGGCACCGAATATGATCATCAGGATCACGATTCCGAGCTTCACGTCGAGCGTGATGCCGTAGCTTGAAGTCCACAGCGCATGGAAACTGCCGAGCTCGCCCATGGCGGTATAAATGCCTGTTGCCAGAATCAAGGCAAGTGCAATTCCCGAGAGCGTGGACAAGCGCTGGAACATCATTGCGCAATGCTCACCGGGGGTGTCACCGTCTCGCAGCAGTTTCGGGAAGATTGCCAGCGACATACCGAACAGGCTGCCGACCCACACGGCTGCCGACATCAGGTGCACCCAATCCACCCACACCGCGAAGGTGAAATCGCCGTGGTCGGCGGGATGGCCGGTTTCGCTGCGGGTGAGTGCGATGCCGGCTGCACCGATCACCATGAACCACGCCGCCCAGGTGTGATGGCGGTGGTGCAGGCACCAGCCCCAGGCCAGCCACAATAGGAGCAGCGCCGGAATGCGCCATACCCACACGTGGCCGTAATGCGTGACTTGGAGCGCCGGCTTCAGAGAGCTGAGCACCAGCGAGAAGGAACCGCCGTCAAGCTCCAGAATACGCGACAGCAGAATCCCGGCGCTGCTCAGCGTCAGCAGCGCAATGCTGAAGCCGAGCAGGCGCAGCACCGAGGTTTCGAGCGTGCTGCCTTCCTCGCGCGGCAGCACCGCGAGCCAGCAGGCCAGCAGGCCGATCACGGCGAACAACATGCCCACGTCGAAAGCGGTTAATGCAATATTGATAGGCATGGCGAGCCTTGCTTATGACACGGTGAAGGGGAAACGCCCGGCGGTGTGATGGCCGTCGCGCGCGATTACGCTCCAGTACACCCAGTATTGGCCGGGCGGCAGTGGCGTGGGCAGCGTGGTTTGCAGCAGGGTGTTATCGGATGAGGACACCGCGCCCTTGCCCTGGCTGACCCGCACGCCGGCCGCGTTCTTGACGATGATGGTCGAAAACACCGGCTCAATCTCGCCATCGAACCAGATCTGCACCGTCTTGGGCGAGGGACTCACGGTGGCGCCGACATGCGGCGCAGAATTGTCGGGAAACGCGTGCGCCCACACTGACGTCGCGCTAGCCAGCGTCAGCAGCAGTAGCACGGCAGGGATGGTTTTGCGCATGCCGGTGCTCCTCACTGCCAGATCGGCGCACCGATGGTGTGCGGCGCGAGATCGTCGAGATAGAAATCGAAACCCAGCATGATGCCGACCGAGTTGCCGGTGCGGCGGTTCACCGGAATCTGCAGTTCCACGCCCCACTGAACATAGTGATTGATCCAGAGGAAGCCGGGGGCAATGTAACCGGTGGTCTGGCCGTGGCAGCCGTTGTCGAGGCAGGTCTGCATCGGAAACTCGATAATCGGGATCATGTTGTTGAACGGTGCCTTGAGACCGACGTATTTCACGAAATTCTGCAAATAGGGAATGCTGTACTGCAGCGAGAATGCCCAGTTGAGCATGCGCGGCACGTTGGGATTGGTGGGGATGCCCACCGATACCGCGCCGGTCACTGCCGCGGGCTTCAGCCAGTTGGCTGAGGCTTCGCCCAGACCCTGGCCGAAGGCGAACTCCGGCGTCCAGGTGGAATAGTCCAAACCCACGGCCCGGCTACCAGTGTGGGCGATGGAATCCGCCAGCGAAAACAGGCCGATAGATTCGGAGTTGTCGTTTTCATACAGCTGCCAAGCGCCTGCCACGCTCACATTGTCCCAGCCGTGAACCGCAGGCATGCCGCCCGGCACCAGGCTCTGGTAGTCGGTGCTCATGACCAGCGAGAAATTCGGCGTGATGGGCTTGGTGAAGGCTGCCGACAAAACGTTCTGTTCGGTGCCGTCCACGTTGATGTGATTGAACACCAGCGGCAGTTCCGCGCCAATGCCGGGGTCGTCGAAGCTGAGCGTCGACGGAAACAGCCGCATGCCGGCGATGGCGTGGGCATGGACTGGTGCCGCAGCCACGGCCATCGTAATGGCGGTGATCAACACGGAAACACACAATCTCATCTTCTGAGTTTTCATGGCTCTCATCGGTTGATTCCTGAACGTATGGCGCATCCGGCTTGTTCTCGCACGAGCCGGACGCGGCGTTGTATGCCGTCATTGTCCGCAGCGCGGTGCTCCATGAATCCGGCTCTAAGCCGGGTTAAAGAATCCGGACAGGAACGCCGGCCCCGGATCCTCATGGAACGGGCTCGCGTCTAGCGGCGGGTGTCAAACAGCGGGTGGGGCGCGGGACTGGTAGTTGCCTCCGGGCACGGGCCGCGGAGGAAATGTCTGCTCGCTGGCGATGCGCAGGAACCGGTGGTGGATGAGCGGCCGGCTGGCATCAAGTTGCGGGGTGAAAATCTCAAGCGCACCGTGGGCCATCATCTGGCACACCGGACAATGTAATTCTCCGGCGAGGGTCTTGTGGGTGTGGGCTGCCTCCAGTGCGTATAGACCGACGCTACAGACAGCGGCCACCAGCACCAGCCAGCCGAACCAGCGTGCCCGGCGGATGGGCATGAGCAGCCCGGCCGGCTGCCGTAGGTGGAGATCAGATGTCTTGCCCATCACAAGCAGCCGTCCTCGTGTGGTAATGCGGGTAAATGACCGCGGAGCGGAGGCTGAGTTCCGGACCGAGTATAGACGATAGCCTCCCGCGGTTCAGGGCGGCCCACACCTGGAAGACGTAATGGCCAGTGGCCCGCAAAAGCCCTGGGGCCATCGAGCCGCCGGCTACTCCTGGGTGGCGCTGTCGTAAAACTTGTCCAGATCGGTGTGCAGCTTGGCCAGGGCCGGCGTATGGATATACAGCATGTGACCGTCAGGGTAGTAATCGAAGCTGATGTTCTTCTGCAGCGACGGGTCCAGACCCATGTGGTTTAGTTCATATTCAGTCTTGAAAAACGGCGTGGCCAGATCGAAATAGCCATTGCCTGAAAACACTTTCAGGTGCGGGTTCCGGGTCATGGCCTCGCGCAAATCCGGCAGGGTGTCGGGGACCGGATATTTCTGACCGTCCACCACGTGGTGCCAGTCCCAGGCGTTGCCGACTTTATAGTTCAGAAATTCATAGTCGGTATTGCTGTGATATTTGAGATCATTGTTGAGATACCAGTGGAACGGGGCCACGAACGCCGGAAACAGGGCAGTGCTGGAAGGGTCATAGCCCGGGAATTCCCCGGCGGAGTCGAGATCGATGCCTTCGAAGCGCGCATCGAAACGGCCCACGGTGCGGCCTTCGCTGCGCAGCAACTGCTTCATGAAGCGTGCCGGTTCGATACGCAGCTTGGTTTCCTTGAGGTAGGTTTCGCTCAAACCGGTATAGGCGTGCAGCTTATCCAGCACGGCGGCTTCCTGGGCCGGCGTAATGCGGTCGCCGGCCTCCAAGGCGTGAGCGTAATCGCCCAAGGCGAACTGCCGCACTTGCGAGAGGAACGCGGGGAGATCCGCGGGTTTGTTGGGCAATTTGTCGTGATACCAGGCGACCGCGGCATAACTCGGCAGATAAAGCTCATAGGACAGGTCATTGGAACCCGGCGGCTGGAACCAGAATTCATCGTTGAAGTTCAGGATGCTGGAGAGCAGAATCACGCCGTTCAGGGCCACGCCCTTGTTCTGCAGCCATTCCGCCAGCATGGCGGAACGCGGCGTGCCGTAGGATTCGCCCAACACGAACTTGGGGGAGTTCCAGCGGTTATTCTCGGTGAGGTAATTCTCGATGAATTCGCCGAAGGATTTTACATCCGGATCGGTGCCCCAGAAATCCTTGCCGCTGGCCTTACCGAGGGTCTTGCTGAAACCCGTGCCCACCGCGTCGATGAACACCAGATCGGTCTTGTCCAGCAGGCTATAGGGATTGCTCTGCAGGCTGTAGGGCGGCGGCGGTGTGGGTGCGGCATCGGTGGTCTGCACGCGCATCGGCCCGAAACCACCCAGGTTCACCAGCACCGAGGAACCGCCGGGACCGCCATTGTAGGCGAAGGTCAAAGGACGCTGGTCGGGTTTGGCGCCGTTTTTGGTATAAGCAATGTAGAACATGCTGGCAGTGGGGTCACCCTTGTCATTGCGGAGAATGATGGTGCCGGCGGTCGCGGTGTAATCAATGCGCTCGCCGTTCACCGTCACGCTGCCGTGGCTGACGGATTTCTGTTGTTTCGCGGTTGCTGTAGTCGCCGGGGTATTGGCAGCGGCGGGTTTGACCATGTCCGTCGCAAAATCCGGGGCGGCGGCAAATAACATACTGAAGGTAAACACACAGACGAGCAGGCGTTGCATAGGAATCTCCCGATGGCTGGTGATTATCAACCCGTGACTCAATTGTTTTTAACGCTATCGTAGAATTTGGCCAGATCGGCTTTGTATTTTGCCAAGGCCGGTACATGCAGATAGATCATGTGGCCGGACTGGTAATAGCCGTAGCGGATGTTTTTCTGCAGCGAGGCGTCCAGGCCCATGTGATCGAGGTCGTATTCCGTCTCGAAGAACGGCGTGGCGAAATCGAAGTAGCCGTTGGCCGAAAACACTTTCAGGTGCGGGTTCTCGGTCATGGCCTGGCGCAGGTTTTCCTCCACGTCCATGAGCGGGAATTTCTGACCGTCAATGCGCTGACCGTTGTCCCAATGCAGATTCACTTCGCGGAAGTTTTCCACTTTGTAATCGAGATCGGTTTTGTATTTGAGGTCATTGGCGAGGTACCAGTGGAATGCGGCTGTGTAGGCGGGACCAATGGCACTGCCGCTGGCGTCGTATTCAGGCGTTTCGCCGGCAGCATCGTGGTCAATTCCCAGGAAGCGCGCATCCAGACGTCCGGTGGTGCGCTGCTCGCCGCGAAGCAATTCCTTCTCGAAACGGTCCGGCGTGATACGCAGCTTGGCATCGAGGATGTATTGCACCGGCAGGCCCGAATAATCGTGCAGTTTTTGCGCAATGGCTTGGGTATCGGCAGACGAGAGTTTGTCTCCCTGATCCAGCGCGCGGGCGTAATCGCCCAGGGCGAACTGCCGCACTTGCTGCAGGAAGGCGGGCAGATTCGAGGGTTTCTGCGGTAGTTTGTCGTGATACCAGGCAGTGGCCGCCATCGTCGGCAGATACAGTTCATAGGGCAGATCCAGGCTGAAGGCCGGGCCGGGAAAGTCCACGAAACCGTTAAGCCAGGAGGATTGCAGGATTACACCGTTGAAGGCCATGCCTTTTGCCTGCAGCCAGTCCACCAGCCCCGCCGCACGGGTGGTGCCATAACTTTCGCCCAGCAGGAATTTCGGCGAATCCCAGCGGTTGTTGAGCGTCACATAACGCTCGATGAATTTTCCGAAGGATTCGATATCCGCATCGGTGCCGTAGAAATCCTTGGGCGTGCCTTGGCCGACGATGCGGGAGAAGCCGGTGCCGATGGCGTCAATGAACACCAGGTCGCTTTTATCCAGCAGCGAATATGGGTTCGGCACCAGATCATAAGGCGGCGGCGGCGTGGCCTGCGCGTCGCTGGTCACGACACGCATCGGTCCGAAGCTGCCCATGTGCAGCCAGATACTGGAAGAACCCGGGCCGCCGTTGAACAGGAAGGTGACCGGGCGATGGGACAAATCCTTCACGCCGTCTTCGGTATAGGCCACATAGAAGAAACTGCCAATGGCCTCGTTCTTGTTGTTTTTGACGATCAAGTTGCCGGCGGTGGCGGTGTAACGGATGGTCTTGCCGTCGATGATCAGCCGGTGGCGGGTGATGGATTTCTCTTCCTTCGGTACCGGCAGCGCGACGGCAACGGCTGCGGGTTTGGCAGCGGGAGTGTCCGTTGCAGCAACCGTGGGCAGAACAACAGCGAGCAGCAGCAGTGCCGGCAGGAGTGTCAACGGGCGTTTCATGGTGCTCTCCAACGAAGGTTACAGGCGTTTGGTCCGGTCCGCCCGGCGGGGGCGGAGTAAAAAAAGCACCCACGGTCGTGCCGTGGGTGCTGGTGGTCGGGACGCTAGCACAGAAATCAATGCCGGGCGAGGGCCTCGGTGTAGAAAATGCTCAGGTCGCGGTGCAGGTCCATGAGGGTGTGCTCATGCAGATACAGCATGTGACCCGAATGGTAGAAGTGGAAGCTCACGTTCTTAAGCAGATCGGGCGGCAGTTTCATGTGGGCAAAATCGTACTCGGTCTTGTAGAACGGCGTGCCGAGATCGAAATAGCCGTTGCCCGAAAATATCATGAGATTCGGGTTTTTCCGCATGGCGTCCGCCAGGTTCGGTGCCACGTCCGGAAGCGGCACCGGAAAGAACGAGCCGGGCACCGGATGCTTCCAGTCCCAGTGACGTATGGTCTGGTCATTGAGGATGACGTAGGGACGCTGACTCAGGTACTTGAGTTGGTTTTGCGCATACCAGTTGAAGGCGGCGGTGTAAGCAGGCGTGATAGCCGCACTCATGTCGCTGTAGTCGGGATATTCCTCCGCATTGTCCCGGTTATAGCCCTCGAAACGCGCGTCCAGCCGGCCGATGGTGCGGCCGCGGTCACGCAACAGCTGCGCCCGGAAGCGCATCATGTTGATGCGCAGGTTCACTTGGCGGATGTATTGCTCGCTCAGGCCCGTGTACTCATGCAGCTTCTGCACGACCTGGTCATACTCGGCCGCCGGCAGCCGCGTGCCTTCGAACAGCGCATGCGCGTATTCGGTGCTGGCGAACTGCTCCACCTGTTGCACGAACGCTGCCAGGTGTGCCGGTTGCTGGGGCAGGGCATGGTGATACCAGGCCACCGCCGCGTAGGAGGGCAGGTAGGTGATCTCGCTCAGATCCGTGCTCGGCCAGCCGTCACCGTAGTTGAGCACCGAGGACAGCAGGATCACGCCGTTAAGCGCGACGCCGTTTTGCTGCAGCCAGTCCGCCAGGTTCGCCGAGCGGGTGGTGCCGTAGGACTCACCCAGCAGGAACTTGGGAGAATTCCAGCGGTTGTTGTCGCTCACGTAGCGCTGGATGAACTGTCCGAACGAATTCACATCCTGATCCACGCCCCAGAACATCTTGTCGGTGCCCTTGTCCACCGGCCGGCTGTAGCCGGTGCCGACGGCGTCGATGAACACCAGGTCGGTTGCGTTGAGCAGGGTATTGGGGTTGCTCACGATGTCGTAAGGCGGCGGCGGCGTCGAGGTATGGTCCTCCGTCACCACCCGCACCGGCCCGATGCCGCCCATGTGAAGCCACACGCTCGACGAACCGGGGCCGCCGTTATAGATGAATGTCACCGGGCGCCTCGCGGGATCCCGGACTCCGTCCATGGTGTAGGCCACGTAAAACATGCTGGCGGTCGGCTCGTTTTTTGCGTTGCGCAGCAGGATGGTGCCGGCGGTGGCGGTGTAGCGGATGGTCTTGCCGTTCACGCTGACCCGGCCGTGGGTGACGGATTTTCTTTCCTTGGGGGCGGGGGTTGCGCTGGCGGCGGGTTTGGCGGCCGGGGTCTGGTGTGTTGCGAATACGGGAGCGGCCAATAGCAGTGCCAACAGAGGCAGGCAGGCAAGCGTTTTGTTCATGTTCGTTCTCCGGGAGGCGGGTGATGTGATCTGGTGTGAGTCGGTATGACCGGGGATAAATGACGAGGTTCAGAATAACTCCACCATCCCACCTGCCTCCGCCGGGGTGGGCGAGGAGGCAGAATAAATTTAATCATAAGGCACTTTTTGAGGTGTCTGCCGGGGCTTCGATTAAATTCCCCGTGTTACTTTTTGTTACAGGATTTTACTTGAACTCCGATTGCACAGGTGCTAGGCCAATCACCTGAATTATTCCAGACGAACCTCCGGCAAACGCTAGGGATTCCTACCAGTCCATGTTCAAAGCACCTGGATGATTGCATCATCGGACCCGAATGCTGCGATGGCCGAAGGCCTTCAAATTCAATACACGCTCGCTGCAAGATGGAACTTGCCCACGCAGGTATGTGCCCATCACCTACGTGAGCTGAAGGTGTTGAAATCCTCAGGTCAGCCTGAACGCATCACGGGTGAGGTTTTCAGGATCACCGCTGGACTTGACCACCACGTTGTCTTCGATGCGGATGCCGCCGTATTTGCGGAAGGCATCCACTTTCGGCCAGTTCACCTGTCGGGAATGTTCGCCCTGGCGGAGTTTTTCCAATAGCGATGGAATGAAATACAAACCGGGTTCAATGGTGACCACGAAGTTCTCCTTCAGCACCCGCGTGATGCGCAGGTAGGGGTGGCCATCGGGTTTCGGGATGCTATCGCCCCGCGGGTTTGCCATGAATCCGCCCACGTCGTGGGTCTGGAGTCCCAGCAGATGACCGAGACCGTGGGGCAGAAACACGCTGCTGATGCGTTTCGCGACGATGTCTTCCGGCGTCAGCTTGACGAAATCGAAGTTGTGCAACAGCCGCGCGATGGCGTGGTGCGCATCCATGTGCAGCGTCTTGAAATCCAATTCAGGTTTCACCTTCCGGGCGAGGCTCTGTTGTTCCTTGTCGAGGGCATCGATAAGTGCCTGGAACTCATCGGGTTCCGCGGAATAGGTGCGGGTCACGTCGGAGGCGTAGCCATTCACTTGCGCCGCGGCATCAATCAGGAATGCATGGCGGCGTGCAGGTTTGTCACGGTTCCAATACTGGTAGTGCAGCGTTGACGCGTGCTCATTGAGGGCGATGATGGCGCCGTAGGGCAGCTGGTTGTCGGTCTGGCCGCTGGCGGCGCAAAAGGCGGTATGGATCTCGAATTCGCTGGCGCCGGCCCGAAAGGCCTGTTCGGCGGCACGGTGGCCCTGAACGCTCAGGCTGCTGGCGCGACGCATGCATTCCAGCTCGTATTCGGTTTTGACGGCGCGGGTGTAATTCAGCGGATTGAGCAGCGCCTCGGGGTTTACATCGGCAAATCCCCAATTCTTGAAACGTTCCTGCCATTCGCCCAGGAATACGCAGCGTCTTGCGATGGGCAACGCCCCCGGGGCATCCTCCGGCCGCTTGATGATGCGGATGTCGAAGTGTTGGCTCCAATAACCGGATGGCGGTTCCGGTGGCAGGTACCAGTAATCTTCCGGCTGGTAGTACACCAATACCGGCTTGTGGCCGGCAACATGAGCCACGAAGGAATCGTGTGCCTGGCTGAGGGGCAGCCAGTTCTTGAAGTGCGGATTCACCCGGAAGGGGTAGTCCATGTCATCCAGGAACAAAGTGTGCAAAGCGCCCGCGAATACCGCCACCGCGTCGAAGCCGGCGGCCGCCAGCGCCATGTCGAAGCGTTTTTTGACGGTCTCCAGATGGGATGGATAAAGCCGTGCAAGAGCGTCGCTCATGGTGTTTCTACTCGATGGTTTTAGCGGGACAGCCGATTATTTCAGATTCCCGGGGAGGTGGCGCGGGCGGGCCGCCGAATTGTTAAACTGAACTCTTCATTTGCTAGGTGAGCGGCAATGGAATATCGGCGATTGGGCAAATCGGGCCTCAAACTGAGCGCCTTGTCTTTCGGGTCTTGGGTCACGTTCAAGAACCAAATCGACACCCAGCTGGCGGAACAATGCATCGGCACGGCCTACGACGCGGGCGTGAATTTCTTCGACAACGCCGAAACCTACGCCAACGGCGATTCCGAGCTCATTATGGGCAAGGCCCTGAGGAATCTCGGCTTTTCCCGTGATTCTTTTTGCGTTTCCAGCAAGGTGTTTTTTGGCAGCCATACCCATCCCAAACCCACGCAGCATGGGCTGTCACACAAGCACATCCTGGAAGCCTGTCACCAGGCTCTGCAGCGGCTGCAGGTGGACTACCTGGATTTGTATTTCTGCCACCGCCCCGATCCGGAAACGCCTGTCGAGGAAACCGTGCGCGCCATGCACGCCCTGGTGCAGCAGGGCAAGGTGCTCTATTGGGGCACCTCCGAGTGGTCGGCTGAGGAGATCGGTGCGGCGCATCGCGTTGCGCGCGAGTTGTACCTGACGCCCCCGGCCATGGAACAGCCGCAGTACAACCTGTTTGTACGCGAACGGGTGGAGCAGGAGTATGCGCCCCTGTACCGCGATTACGGCATGGGCACCACCATCTGGTCGCCGCTGGCCTCGGGCGTGCTCACCGGCAAATACAGCCGGGGCATCCCCAAGGATTCGCGCCTGAACCTGCCGGGTTATGAGTGGCTCAAGGAACGCCTGCAGAGTGAGGACGGCCGGCGACGAGTCGTTGCGGTAGAACAGCTCACGGTGATTGCCCGCGAATTGGGCATGAGCCCGACCCAGCTAGCCCTGGCCTGGTGCCTGAAGAACCCGCATGTCAGTAGCGTGATTCTAGGCGCTTCACGCGTGGAACAGCTCAGGGAGAATCTCGGTGCGCTGGCGCAAGTGCCGAAACTCACCTCCGAGGTGATGCTGCGACTAGCGACGGCAGCAAATTGATATGCGCCTGACGGCGACCGCGGCCAGGGAAATTCACCGCCTGATGCTGGAGGCAACGGCGCGTTATGGCCGCGAAGATTTCATCGCGGCCGCCGCCCTGTGCGAACAGGCGCTGAGCTTATCGCCGGAATTTCCCGATGCGCTGCACCTGCTGGGTTTGTGCCGCTGGAAAAGCGGCAATTTGTTGGAGGATGCCCTGCGACTGCTCACCCGGGCCCAGGAATTGAAACCCGGTGATGCTCAGTTGTGGCACAACCTGGGCATTGTGCGTGAGCAAAACGACGACGTCCCCGGCGCCCATGACGCTTTCCAGCGCGCCGTGGAACTCAATCCCGGCAACGCCGAGTCCCATTACAATTTAGGCGTCACGCGTGCGGCGCTGCAGGATGCGGACGGTGCCGAAACCGCCTACCGGCAGACCCTGGCATTGGATAACCGGCATGCAGGCGCCGCCGCAGGGCTCGCGGCTATCTCCGAAACCCGCAACCGGCTTGAGGAGGCCGAACGCTGGCTGGCAATCGCACTGCGGGAGGACCCGCGGGACGCGGTCGGCAACCTGACCCAGGCGCAATTGGACTTCCGCGGGGGACGCTTTGGGCAAGCGGCGACGCGGCTGGAAGTCCAGCTTGAGCATCCACTGTCCGCGGTCAACCGTTCCCTGACTCTCGGCCGGCTGGGGATGGTCTACGACCGCCTCGGGCAAGCTGAGCGTGCCTTCGATGCTTTCATGCAAGCCAAGGAGGTGCTGCACACGCTTTTGGGGGAAGCGCCGGATGACGACCTGTATGGGTTAGCTGTGGCTGCGCGCATGCAACGCCTGTTCGCGGTGCTGGCGAAGGATAGCAGTGCGCCGGCCGATGACACGACCGGGATCGCGCCGGTATTTCTGGTGGGGTTTCCGCGTTCCGGCACCACGCTGCTGGATCAGATACTGGCCTCCCATCCACGTATCGTGGTGCTGGAAGAGCGGGAGACGCTGCGGGACGTCCTTAACGATCATGCGATTTCCGATTCACGCTTGACGGAATTCGCCCATTGCGATGACGGCGTATTGCAAAAGTATCGCGACGGTTATTGGGCGCGTGTTTCTGGATGCATGCCGGAGCGGCCCCGCGACAAGCTGTTCATCGACAAACTGCCGCTCAACACCATGATGCTGCCGCTGATTCACCGCTTGTTTCCTTCGGCACGCATCATTTTCGCGGTACGTGATCCGCGCGACGTGGTGCTTTCCTGTTTTATGCAGAGTTTCGAACCGAATGCCGCCATGCGGCATTTTTTCACTTTGCAGAGCACGGTGCGCTATTACACCGCGGTCATGGAGGTCGGCCGGCAGGCGCTGTCAGTATTTCCCGGATGCATGCACCGGCTGCGTTACGAGGATCTGGTGGAAGATACGGCAGCTGAAGCTGGACGCTTGCTGGCTTTTCTCGGTGTGGAGTGGGAACCCGCGGTGCTGGAATTCCACAAGACTGCGCAACAGCGGCGCATCAACACACCCAGCTACCATCAGGTCACGCAGCCCATCTATAAATCGGCGCGCCAGCGCTGGCGGAATTATGCGGGCCATCTGCAGCCGGTATTGCCGCAACTGCAGGCATTTGTGGACTATTTCGGTTATTCGTGAGCAGCCGGCATAAAAAATCCCGCGGCCCTTGCGGACCGCGGGATCAATGCCAGGATTTCAGGTCAACTCAGTATTTGAAACCCACGCGCGCGTAGAAGAAGCGCCCGGGCACGTCGTACAGCGTCGGGTCAAAGCTGTTCAACTGCTGCTGCGTGGATGACGGCGGTTCCTTGTTGAACAAGTTCCGGATGCCGAAGGTGAAGGTCATCTTGGCCGGATCGTAGGCATAGTTCACCTGGACATCGTGATAGATGGTTTGCCCGAGATGATTGGTGGACAGGCTGTTGTTGGCGGTGTTGGGGTTGGAACATAACCCCAGGTTGGTGAGGCTGAGTGGCGAACCGTCGAAGGAATCCGAGCACGGTTCCGTCAGGGCGCTGATGTAGCGCATATCCCATTCCGCCCGCCAATTGCCCGCGGTCCATTGCAGGGAGGTCGTGGCCTTCCAGCGGGGTACGCCGAAGGGAAACACGGTGCCGCCGCGTTCCACGCCCACCAGCTGGGTGACGGTGGCTGCGCCGCCTGGATTGGGGAGAATCTCCTCATAGTTGCGGGTAAAGGTGGCATCCAGGCCGAGCTTGAATTCACCCACGGAGGTGGTGGGCAAAGCGTAGGTTGCGCCCACGTCAAAGCCATCCGTGCGGGTGCCGCCGATGTTGGTGACACTGTCATTGAGCAGGGTGATGGCACCCGCCGGTCCGCGCACAATACGCGAGCAGTCGGCCAAGTCGCCTGCGACGTAGCAGCCGGTCATGATCGCCTGGCCGCTCAAGGGCTGGATGCTGCTCTCCAGTTCGATCTTGTAATAATCCATGTTGAGGTTAAGGCCCGGCGCCCAGTCGGGGCTGTAGACGAAGCCCAGGGTGCGGGAGATGGAGGTCTCGGGCTTGAGGTTGGGGTTGCCGCTTTCCAGGGTATTGATCTGGCCGTTGGACTGGGTGTAACTCGTGGGCACCGGGGTTACGCCGCCAAAGCCGTTGGCACACCGCTGCTGCACGGTGGCTGAGACGCCGGTGGTGGTGTAGCTG